>Ga0207702_10000607_pt1 | contig 39638 bp, 45 predicted proteins | sample KBSCornC62_FD_184302 | JGI IMG/M metagenome (GOLD analysis project Ga0207702, IMG submission 184302) | Corn rhizosphere microbial communities from Kellogg Biological Station, Michigan, USA - KBS Corn C6-2 (SPAdes) (version 2) | ecosystem: Host-associated > Plants > Roots > Rhizosphere > Soil ... | reverse complement strand
CGTGGGCGAGGGAGGACCGACTCTCACAGCGCTTAGCTTCTAACTAAGCGGCGAGGGCGAACTCATGGTCCGCACGTATTGGTTTGTGCTGGGGTTTAACGAGGCCTCCAGCAACCTCGACCTGCAACCGTTCGCACGAGTCGACCACGTCGAAGCCTGTCGCCCCCGTGCTTGCGATGCCCCTCCATTCTAGCCGAGCCGATGCCTCAGACCTGAAAGGATGCGCCCGGTGAGCGAGCGGCGCTACGACGCGATCGTCCTCGGCGCCGGCCCTGCCGGCGAGGTCTGCGCGGGGCGGCTGGCCGACGGCGGGCTGCGGGTGGCGATCGTCGAGCGCGACCTGATCGGCGGCGAATGCTCCTACTACGCCTGCATGCCCTCGAAGGCGCTGCTTCGCCCCGCCGACGTCCTCGCCGAGGCGAAGCGGATCGCCGGCGTCCCGACCGGCCACGGCGAGCTGGAGGCGCAGGCGGTACTGGCGCGGCGGGACGAGGTGGTCCACGACCTCGACGACTCGGTCCAGCTGCCTTGGCTCGAAGAACGCGGGATCGACCTCTTCCGCGGCAGCGCCCGCTTCGACGGCGAGCGCCGGGTGGTCGTCGGCGACGAGACCCTGCTGGCAGAGCAGGCCGTCGTCGTCGCCACCGGCAGCAAGGCGGCGATGCCGCCGATCGAGGGGCTCGACCAAGTCGAAGCGTGGAACAACCGCACCGCGACCAGCGCCAAAGAGGTGCCCGAGAGCATGATCGTGCTCGGCGGCGGCCCGGTCGGCAGCGAGCTCTCGCAGGCCTGGGCGAGCCTCGGCACCCGCGTCACCCTGATCGAGGGCGGTCAGCACCTGCTCTCGCGCGAGGAGCAATTCGCCGGCGAAGAAGTCGCCGAGTCGCTCCGCGAGCACTTCGCAGTCGACGTTCGCACCGGGACGAAAGTCGAAGCGGTGCGGCCCGAGGGGAACGGAGTCGCGGTGAGCCTGAGCGACGGCTCCACCGCCGAGGCAGCCGAGATCCTCATAGCGGTGGGCCGGGTGCCCAACACGGGCGATCTCGACCTCGAGGCCGCCGGCGCAAAAGCGGACGACCACGGCTTCCTCGACACCGACGCGGCGATGCGGGTCGGGGGGCCCGAGTGGCTCTACGCGATCGGCGACGCCAACGGCCGCTCGCTCTTCACCCACATGGGCAAGTACCACGCCTGGATCGCCGCCGAGAACCTGCTCGGCCGTCCGGTCGAGGCGATCGCCGAAGGCCTCGGCTCGCCCCGGGTCACCTTCACCGACCCCCAGGTCGCCGCCGCCGGCAAGACGCTCGCGCGGGCGCAGGAAGCCGGGATCGACGCCCGCGCCATCGACGTCCCCACCGACGGCAGCGCCGGCGCCAGCTTCCAGGGCAAGGGAACCGGCGGAACCTGCCGTCTGGTCGTCGACCAGGCCAAGGGCACGATCGTCGGTGCAACCTTCACCGGCTTCGAGACCGCCGACTTCCTCCAAGCAGCAACGTTCGCGATCGTGGCCGAGGTACCCCTCGCTCAACTAAGGCACGCAGTCGCCCCGTACCCGTCCCGCAGCGAGATCTGGCTGAAGCTGCTGGAGAAGTACGAAGAAGGAACCTAAGCCAACGCCCCGGTTTGGGTCGGGGGAGGGGGTCCCCCGGACCCTCCCCGCTGTTGTCCGGGGGACCCCCTCCCCCGGCCCCCTAGACCGAAGACCGACTCTTCAGGTCGTCCAGCATCTCGACCGGGAACCCGGCCACCTGGTCGAGGTCGTCGACCGACTGAAAGCCGCCCAACCGCTCGCGGTGCGCGAGCAGCCGCGTGGCCTGGGTGACCGAGAGGTTCTGCTCCCGCAGCTGCTCGAAGGTAACCGTGTTGAGGTTGATCTGTCCGCCTGAGCCCCCGCCGGTCCCCATCGGCCGGGCAGCGGGGTCGGGGACAGAGTAGGCCGGCGGTGCTTCCGCGGCCGGAGCTGGAGGCGGCGGGGTCGGCTGCTCGGGAGGCGGCGTCGGCGGGCTGAACGATTCCGCCGGAGGCGGCGGCGTCGCCGGGACCGGCTCGGCCTGCGGAGGCTGGTTGACCGGCGGCGGGGTCGGGGGCGCATAGGACTGCGGCTCCGGCGGCGGAGTCGGGAGCGCGTATGACTGCTGCGGCTCGGATGCCGGCGGCGGGGGCGGGGTGGGTTCAGGGGCGCCCATGCCAACCGGCGCTCCTGCGCCCTGGACCGACCGCAGCGCGGCCTGCTCGGCCTCTTCGGCGCGGCGCTCGGCCTCGCGGGCGCGCTCTTCGGCTTCGGCAACGCTGCGGCGCATCTCCTCGAGGCGCTGGTCTTTGGCGGCCTCTTCGGCCCGCCGTTCCTCCAGGCGTTTTGCTTCGGCGGCCCGTTCTTCGGCGGCTCTGGTCCGCTCTTCGATCTGACGCAGGCGCTCTTCGGCTTCCTTCATCTCGCGCTCGCGGCCGGCGCGTTCTTCCTCGAGCCGCTGCTCGGCGGTGCGCAGGTCGGCCGCCGGGGTGGGGGGTGCAGGCGGCGCCGGCGGCTGGACGTCCTGAATCGGCCGGCCGCCGACCGGAGGCTGCTGGTCGGGGGCGGGGGCGCCGCTCTGATGCTGCAACTGCTCGGCTGCCTGCAGGCGGCGCTCGGCCTCGGCGCCGATCCGCTGCTGCTCGGCGCGCACTTCGGCGACCTTGTCGCGCACCCGCTGTTCGGCCGCGGCCGGGTCGTATTCGCCCGGCGCCGGGGTGCCGCCTGGAACCGGGGGCGGCACCGAGGGCACGGAGGCGAGCCCGGCGGCCGGCGACTGCACGGTCGTCGCCTCCTCCCAGGGCGGCAGCTGGCCCGAAGGCGGCACCTGTCCGCCGGCCTGCGCTTCGGCGAGGGCACGTTCGTTGGCGATGCGCGCCTCGGCGAGCCGCTGTTCGGCCTGCGCCGCCTCGCGCTTCTTCTTGCCGCCGAGCTTGAGCCCGAACAGGCTCATCTCGGTGAACTTCGCCTTGCTCGCGGGGTGTTCGCCGGTCGCGGCGGGCGCCGCCCCCGGAGCGGCGGGGGAGCCGGCCGCAGGCGGCGCGCCCGGGACGGCGGCAGGCGGCGGCACCGGTTCGCCCTTCCTCTGCGCCCGGCGCCGCGCCTTCTCGTCCTTGCGGCGCTGCAGCTCGGCTTTGCGCGCCTCGCGCATCTGGGCGCGTTTGGCGCGCTGTTCCTCGCGCCGGCGGCGCTTGCGGTCCTTCGAAGACTCGTTGGCGGGAACGGGAGCGGCGTCGGGGGCGGGCGGCGGCGCCGAGGCTCCGGGCGGCGGAACCGACTGGCCGGGAGGGGGCGGCGACTGACCGGGCGCAGCGGCCGGCGGCGGTCCAGCGGCGGACACGGCGGCAAGCTCGGCCGTCTGAGGCGGGGCCCCCGGCTGGGCGAAAGCCGGCTGGGCGCCTGGGGTCGCAGTCCCGGGGGCGGCAGCGCCGGGAGCCTGAGGGGCGCCTGATGACGGTGCTGCCGGAGCGGGCTGCGCCGCCTTCCTCTGCTTCTTCTCCTTCGCCCGCCGTTGCGTAACCCGCACGATCAACAGCAGAACCAGGATTGCCACCAGGAGGGCGGCGACAAAATAACCGGTGTGGTCGCTCACGTAATCACTCGCCTTTTCGGGGAAGGACTTTGCACTGGCCTGCGCCGGAGCGGCCATCACAAACGCGATGATCCCAGCAGCGGCGGCGGGCAATCTCTTCATCGGCGGCATTGACGTGAATCCTCCCATTTGATCTTCCAGTTTCAACCTCAACGCATCCTTCCCTTGAACTCGCGCTCGACCTCGCGGCGGACGTCGCGGTCGGCTATCTCCCGGCGCCGATCGCGACCCTCCTTATTTCGCGCGAGAGCCAGCTCCACCTTCGCCCGTGGGCCTTTGAAATAGATCCTGGTCGGGACCAGGGTCAATCCTTTCTGCGCGGTTTTCCCGACCAGCCGCTCGATCTCCTCCTTGTGCAGGAGCAACTTCCGCGGCCGCTCGGCGGCGTGGGCGTCGACGGCGGAGTACTCATAAGGCGGGATATGCAGCTTGCGAAGCCAAACCTCGCCCTTGTCGACGACCGCGTAGGCGTCAGTCATCTGCGCTTTGCCGCTGCGCAGCGCCTTCACCTCCGAGCCCTGGAGGACGATCCCCGCCTCCATTTTCTCGACCAGCTCGAATTTGTGGCGGGCGCGGCGATTGGTGACGACGTCGCCGGAAGCAGGTGCGCGTTTCTTCTTGGTCTTGCTCATTCGGACTCCTCAGAAGGCTCGCCGGCGAGGTCGAGCTCGGCGCGGCCGCGCGGCGCGTCGACTCCCGCCACCCGGACGGATATCGGATCGCCGAGGCTGAAGCGACCGCCGGAACCGCGGCCGACCAGCGCCACCTCGGCCCGGTCGAGCTCGAAGCGGTCGCCCGGCATCCGCCGCGCCGGCAGCATCCCCTCGTAGACGTCGCCGAGCTCGCCGCGGAAGGCGACGAAGGCAGCGGAGCGGATGACGCCGGAGATCTCGCCCTCGAAGACGGCGTCGAGGCCCCGCTCGCCCAGCTCGCGTTCGAGCAGGTAGGCGGCGCAGACGTCGTCGGCGTGGCGCTCGATCTGGGCGGACTGGCGCTCCCGCGCTGAGCTGTCGGCGGCAGCGTCACGCGCCTGCGCCAGGGTCGGCGCCTCCTCCCCCTCGCCCAGCAGCGCCAGCAGCGCCCGGTGGCAGACGAGATCGGGATAGCGCCGGATCGGCGAGGTGAAGTGGCAGTAGGCGGATGAGCCGAGGCCGGCGTGGCCGAGGTTCCGCTCGCTGTAGTAGGCCTGCTTGAGGGACCGGAGCACGAGCGAGGTATACGCCTCGCGGCCGTGGCCGCGTCGGGCGGCCTCCTGCCGCACCAGCCGGCTCGCCTCCGCCGCCACGCGCCCCGCCTCGCGCGGCGCCAGGCCCTGCCGCAGCGGCGGCGTCGGCACCCCGAGCGCCGCCAGCTGCTCGAGCAGGCGCTCGATCCGGGACGCGTCGGGCTGGGCGTGGACGCGGTAGATCGCCGGCACCCGCTCGCGCTCCAAGAGCTCGGCGACCTGCTCGTTGTTGAGGATCATCAGCCGCTCGATCAGGCGGTGGGCCTCGGTCTGGGCGACCCCGTGGGCGCCGATCACGTTGCCCTCGAGGTCGAACTCGAACTCGGGCTCGGAGGATTCGACGTCGAGGCTGGTGGCGCCGCGGTGCTCGCCGAGGCCGGCGGCGACCGCGCGGGCGGCAGCGAGCGGTTCGGCGACCTCGACCGCCGGCCGGCGCCGGCCGGCGAAGACGTCATCCAACTCGTCGTAGTTCAAACGTGCGTCGGAGCGGATGCGGCTGCGGTAGAAGCGCGCCCGCTTCGGCACCATCCCCGCGTCAAGCTCGATCTCCGTCGTCACCGCCAGGCGCTCGACCCCCGGCGCCAGACTGCAGGCTTCCGAGCTGAGCGCGTGCGGGAGCATCGGCTCGACCGCGCCGGGGACGTAGGTGCTGTTGCCGCGCCGGCGCGCCTCCTGGTCGAGCAGCGAACCGGGTTTGACGTGGGCGGCGACGTCGGCGATGTGGATCCAGACGCGGGCGCCGTCGCCCTCGCGCTGGGCGGAGACGGCGTCGTCGAAGTCGCGGGCGGTGGCGGGGTCGACGGTGAAGGTGGCAAGCGCGGTGAGGTCGCGGCGCGGGCCGCTTTCGCGCTCGGCCCACTTCGCCGCTTCCCGCGCTTCCCCCTCGATCGTCGGCCGAAAGCCGCGGTAGCCGAGCTCCTCGCGCAGCAGCTCCGCGACCGTCTCCCGCGCCGGACGCTCGGCCTCGCGTTCGCGCGCGCGCCGCTCGGAGCGCGCCTCTCCCCCCCGCCGGCTGCGCCGCCGGGGCGCCTCGGCCCGGCTGCGCTCGCGCCGTCCCCTGCCCCGTCCGGGCATCAGCCGACCTGGCCGGCGAGGACGCCGAGCGCGCGCTGCTTGGCCTCGTCGGCCGGAGTCTTCAAGTCGTCCTTCGCTTTCACGTCCGGGTGGATGCCATGGCTCGCTGCCAGGTTTACCCCTTTCGGCGTGTAGAACGCACCGACCGAGAGCTTCAAGGCGCCGCCGTTGGCGAGGCTCTGCTCCTCCTGGAAGAGGCCCTTGCCGTAGGTGCGCAGGCCGACCACGGTCGAGCCCGCGTCGTCGTGCAGGGCCGCTGCGAGGATCTCCGCGGCCGAGGCGGTGCCACCGTCGACGAGGACGACGACCGGCAGCTTCGAGATCCGGTCACCCGAGGTCTTGTGGACGCTGTCGCCCTGGGTGCGCGACCGGGTCCTGACCACGATTTCGCCCTTGGGCAGGAAGACGCTTGCGCTCAGGACCGCCTCGTCGAGCAGGCCGCCGGGGTTGTGGCGAAGGTCGAGGACAATCCCTTCCGCCCCTTCCTTTTCAGCCTTCTCGACCCCCTGGGCGAGCTGGGCGTGGGCGGCTTCGCTGAAGCTGAGCATGCGGACATAGCCGAGCTTCTTTCCCTTCAAGGTCTTGACGCTGCTGCTGACGTTGGGCAGCTCGACCTCGGCCCGGGTGATCGTCAGCTCCCGGGTCCTGCCGCTCTTGTGGTCACGGACCCCGATCGTCACCTGGGTCCCTTCCGGGCCTTTGATCTTCCTCGTCGCTTCGTCGGTGGTTTTGCCGTCGATCGATTCGCCTTCCACCGAGACGATCGCGTCCCCGGCTTCGATTCCCGCTGCGGCCGCCGGCGAGTGCGGGAAGACTTCGGTCACCTTCATCCCGCGCTTGACCACCGGCACCGCGAGCACCGTGAGCCCGATCCCGGAGAAGCGGCCTTCGATCTGCTGGTTGAAGCTCGCCAGCGCTTCCGGGGAGAAGTATTCGGAGTAGCGGTCCTCCTTGTTGGCCTGGCGCAGCCGTTTGACCATCCCCTGCAAGGAGGCGTTGCTGAGCTCGGTGCCGCCGACCGAGCGGTAGTAGTTGCCTTCGATCGCTTCGGCGGCTTCGGCGCTGAGGCCGCCGGTTTCCGCGACGAAGATTTCACGCAGCGGTTCCGGCAGGTCGCCGGGGTGCCCGCCGAGGTAGAGGCCGGCGGCGAGAAAGGCGACCAGGGCGACCGCAAAGGCCACGGCCCCGCGTCCGCTCACGCGGGCCTCAGACCTTGAGGAAGCGGCGCAGGGTGACGCCGGAGCCGATCGTCGAGACGATGATCGAGGCCGCGAAGAGGATCGCGATCAGCGCCGGGAAGGCGAGCGTCGAGGTGCTCTGCGCCGAGAGGACGCTGACCTTGTTGCTGAGTGGGTCGACGATCGTGATCTTGCCTAGCCACAGGATCAGTATGGCCAGCGCGCCGCCGACGAAGCCGACGACCACCCCCTCGATCATGAACGGCCAACGGATGAACCAGCGGGTGGCGCCGACCAGGCGCATCACCTCGACCTCGCGGCGGCGGGTGTAGATCGAGAGCCGGATCGTGTTGCCGATCAGCATCAGCGAGGCGAGGACCAGCAGTGCGGTGATCACGGTGAGGATGATCTTCAGCGCGCTCGTCACCTGCTCGACCTTCTGCTGGCCGAAGGTGTTGTCGAATTCGTTGTTGATAATCGAGGAGATCGGCTTCCCGTTCTGGCCTTCGGGGAAGATCGACTTCTGGATCGCCGGCAGGTTGGCGGCGTCGTCGGGGATCACTTCGAAGCTGTTGGGGAGCGGGTTGTATTTGAGCTCTTCAACGATCCGCTTGTCCTCGAGTTCGGATTCGAGCGTTTTCAGCGCTTCCCCTTTGCCGACGAAGACGACTTCGGCGACGTGCGGGAGCCCTTCGAGCTGGTGCTGGGTCGCGGCGATTTCCTGCTTGGTCGCGTCCGGGAAGAGCGCGTACTGGACGCTCAGTTCGTTGCGGACTTCCTCGCTCTTGCCCTGGGCGGTCTGGAAGATCGGGATCAGCATCCCCAGCAGGACGACGGTGACGACCGTGGTCACGATCGCCGCCAGGCTCGGGGCGCCGTTGCGCTTCAGCGCGCGCAGAGCCTCTTGGAAGAAGAAAACGAGTCGTCCCATGATCAGCGCAGGTGGTCGTGGTCGGAGTGGCCGTTGGTGAGCTTCTCGCCCTCGCTGCCGACGCCCATCTCAGCCCGCATCCGCAGGCCGAATTCGCTCGTCGACTCCTCGGTGTAGCCGCCGGAGACCTCGTCGCGGACGACGCGTCCCTCGTAGAGCTCGACCACGCGCCGCTGCATGTTGTCCACCATCTCGCGGTCGTGGGTGACGACGACGACGGTGGTGCCGGCCTTGTTGATCCGGTAGAGCAGCTGCATGATCCCGATCGAGGTGACCGGGTCGAGGTTTCCGCTCGGCTCGTCGGCCAGCAGCAGCGGCGGGTGGTTGACGAAGGCGCGCGCCACGCTGACGCGCTGCTGCTCGCCGCCGGAGAGCTGGTCGGGGTAGCTGTGGAGCTTGGTCGAGAGGCCGACAAGGCGCAGCGTCTGCGGCACCTGCTCGCGGATTTCGGCGCGGCTGGCGCCGATCACCTGCAGGGCGTAGGCGACGTTGTCGTAGACGGTGCGGTCGGGCAGGAGCTTGAAGTCCTGGAAGACGGTGCCGATGTTGCGGCGCAGCTGCGGGATCTTCTTCTCCGGCAGCTTGCCGATGTCCCGCCCGGCGATCTTCACCGTGCCCTCGGTCGCGGTCAGCTCGCGGATCAGCATCTTGATCAGCGTCGACTTGCCGCAACCGGTCGGGCCGACGAGGAAGACGAACTCGCCGCGGCCGATCCCCAGGGAGATCCGGTCGAGCGCCATGTGGCCGCCCGGGTAGACCTTGGTGACCTGGTTCAGCTCGATGATCGGCGCGCGACGCCCGCGAGGGCGTCGCGGCTCATCACTGCCGCGGTTGTTCTTCTTCGGTCTGCGCATCGGGGAGGTGCCTTCTGCGATCACAGGGTGACTCCTGCGGGTCGCCGACCCCGCAAGATCTCGCCCACGCAAGACCTCGCCCAGCGCTCAGTCCTCGGTGGCTTCCAGGTCCTCGAGATCGGCGAGATCGCGGGTCCGCCCCGCCGCTCGCTTCATCGCGGCTAGGTGATTCCTCGAGCAGATGAGAACCCGGACACCGAGAACCTCCGCCTCGGTTGCCTGCGCCCTTAGCTCCTCATACTCAGGTACGCCATCCAATCCTTGGACGACATCCAGCCGCCCAAGGTCAGTTTCGATCGGCACCTGTTCTCCACCTGCCAGCGCCGAAGCAATTGAAAACGGCGTGCCAAGAAGGGCCTCGCCTTGCTGGACATGACCTCCGGCGGCAACCGCTACCTCGGCAAGGCGCTTCAGGTTGTCGACCTCCGGGGCGACCACGACGTCTACGTCCTTGGTCCCACGGACTACCCCCCAGGCATTGACGGCAAGGCCGCCAACGACGACGAACTTCACGTCGGCGGCAGCCAGACGTCGCAGCAACTCGTCGAAAGCCGGACCGCTCAACTCTTGCGCGCAGTGCCGGTGAACTGCATCAGCTTGTGACTGAGCGCAATGCCCTCGGCCAGGTTGGCGCTGAGCGATCGCTGCGCGTCTTCGCGCAGGCGCCGCACCCGCACCGCCTCAGCTCGAGCCGCAACTGAAGCGGCCTTCTCGCGGGACTCATTCACGGGAGAGGATGCTAGCGCTGTCTCCCGTGTGCCTCGGAAGGCGGTGTTCATCCGACGGAGCGACCGTCTTTACGAATTTTCAAGCAACGCTTCTCTGGCGGAGGCGCGGCGGCGCTCGCGGACGGCGTGGCGGCGGCGTTCGCCGGCGCGGCGGGCGGCGCCGAGGCGGTAGACGAAGAGGATCGCGATCGGGACCGCGGTCGCGGCGGCGAAGACGAGGAAGATCAGCGAGCCGGTGTCGCTGCCGGCGCCGAGGGCATGGAAGAGGCCGAGGACGTAGACGACGATCGTCGCCCGGTGCGCCGTCCGCCAGCGCTTGGCGCCGATGTGGCGGCGCAGGTAGAAGCTGAGGCCGAGAAGGAAGGCAAGGTAGGCGGCGATCACGCCGATCCCGTTCCAGAAGCGGTTGAGGCTGAGGACGAAGGGGATCGCGACCCCGGCGACGCCCGGTTTCAGCCAGGGGTCGGCGAAGACGGCGACGACGTGGATCCCGATCGCGATCAGGGCGGCAAGCGCGGTCTGCTCGTGCAGCGCCCGCATCGTCTTCGTGAACTGCGGCTCGCGCAGCGGCTTGCCGGCCATCGTCAGGCCGAGGAAGACGGAGACCGTCACCAGGACGAAGGCGACCATCGCCGAGCTGCGGCTGACGATCCACCAGCCCTGGGTCGAGAGGGTGTGCGGGACCGCTTCGATCACGAGCTCGAGGTGACGACCGGCGGCACTTCTTCGACTTCGGGTTCGACGTATTCGTATTCGGGTTCCGGTTCGGCTTCGGCGTATTCCGGTTCGGCGTATTCGCTTTCCGGTTCCACGTATTCGGCCGAGCCTTCTTCGGTTTCCGAGTAGGCCGGTTCTTCGGTTTCGGTGTAGCCGCTCGCCGGTTCTTCCCGTTCTTCTGCGGCTTCGGTCTTCGTTTCAGTCGCCGCCGGCCGTGCCTTCCGCGTCGCCTGCGTCTTCCCGGCCGAGGTGCTCGCATTGGCGCTGAGCTCGAAGGTGAGGACGACGAAAAGGACGACGAACAGAGACAACGAACCGATGACGACTGCGCGGGGGCGCGGAGTGGTCATGAATCGAGGATTCGCCAGATCCCTAAATCTCCCCTGAAGCAAACGGAGATTTTGCCAAGGCTTTACCTGGCGGTTGCAGGGCGCCTTTTCCGCGATATATACGGATAGGTCGCCGTGCTCACGGAAAGACGGTCTCCCCGGTCTCCTGGTCAACGACCGAGATCGCGACGGCGGGGCAGGCTTCGGCGGCCTCCATGATCAGGTCGTCGGGGCCGATGCCGATGACGACGGCCGTGTCGTCGAGGCGGAAGACCTGCGGGGCCACCTCGACGCAGTCGCCGTGGGCGCTGCACTCGTCGGGGTCTACTACCGGGACGTAGGTCATGCCGGAACCTCCTCTTCTCCGCGGGCGGCCTGGTGGCCGGCCTCGATTCGCTTGCGTAAGGCTGGGATCGAGCGGGGCCGGGCGACGGTGAGGCCGGCGACCGGCCTCCCGTCGCGGACGAAGACGGCTTCGAAGTCGCGGGAGGCGGGAGCGCCCTCGATCAGGACCGAGTCCCCCTGGTGGGGGTGGCCGACCGACTGGATGCGGACGCCGTACTGGTCGCTCCAGAAGCTCGGCAGCGGCGGCGTGCCCGCCTCCTCGCCGAGCATCGACCGGGCCGCGGCGGCGCCCTGCCAGGCGGCGGCGTCCCAGTGCTCGGTCCTGGCATGGACGCCGAACCGGTGGTCGAACGGGACCGAGGCATCGCCCGCCGCGAAGACGTCCGGCAGCGCCGTCCGTCCTCCCGCGTCGACCTGGACGCCCCTGTCCCCCAGGCCGTTGCCGTCCAGCCAGCCCGTGGCCGGAACCGTGCCGATGCCGACGACGACGAGGTCGCAATCGACCCGAGTGCTGTCGGCGAGCTGCAGCTGCTGGACCCGGCGCCCACCGCGGGCGCCCTCGAACAGGGCGCCGGTCAGCAGCCGCACCCCCTCTTCCCGGTGCAGGTCCGCGAACCAGCGGCCGAGCTCGGCGCCGAGGATCGGTGCCAGCGGCACCTCCATGGCCTCGATCATGGTCACCCCGGCGCCAAGCCCGAGCGCGGTCGCCGCCACCTCCTGGCCGATGAACCCGGCGCCGACGATCGCCACCCTGGCTCCCGGAGCCAGTTCCATCCTTAGGCGGCGGGCGTCGGCGAGGGTGCGGAGGCAGTGGACGTTCTCGAAGCCTTCGAGGAAGGGCAGCCGCCGTGCTTCGCCGCCGCTGGCGACGAGGAGCTTCTCGTAAGCGATCGGCTCGCCGCCGGTCCCGAAGAGCAGGTGGGCGGCGGGCTCCAGGCCCTCGGCCCGGACGCCGAGCAGCAACTCGACCTCGTTCTCCTCGTACCAGGCGGGCGGCCGGAAGTCGACGGTCTCCTCCGCCAGCTCCCCGGCGAGCACGCCCTTGGAGAGCGGCGGCCGGTCGTAGGGGCGCTTCGCCTCGGCGCAGAGCATCCGCACCGGCCGGTCGTAGCCGCGCCGGCGCAGCGTCTCGGCGCAGCGCTGACCGGCGAGGCCGCCGCCGACGATGACCACGCCGGCACCACGGCTGTTCTCGTTCTTGCTCATCACGCCTCCTCCAGAGCCGGGGTGCGAACGTGGGGCCGCCGGTCTGCCGGCAGCGCCCGCTGCGGTCGCGACCTGGCCGCCCGGGCCTGCCTCTTGGCCCGGGCGGAGAGGGCGCGGTAGACGAAGAGGCCGCCGATGACCGGCGTGGTCAGCATCACCCACCAGCGGAACCAGACCGCGGAGGCGTCGCTGCCGGCGCCGAGCGCGTGTACGAGGCCGAGCAGCCAGACCACAACCGTCGCCCGGTGCGCCTTACGCCAGAGCTTGGCGCCGATCCGGCGGCGGACGTAGTAGCTGAGCCCGAGCAGCGCGGCGAGGTAGCCGCCGATGATGCCGAGGCCGGTGAAGGCGGTTTTGAAGCTCATCGCGAAGGGGACCGCGATGCCGGTGACGCCCGGGTGCAGCCAGGGGTCGCCAAGCAGGGCGATGCCGTGGACGGCGATCGCGACCAGCCCGGCCAGGGCGGTCTGCTCGTGCACCGCCATCAGCTTCTTCGAGAGGCCCGGGCGGCGCATCACCTTGCCCGCCATCGTCAGGCCGAGGAAGACAGAGACCGTGACCAGGACCAGAGCGACCAGGCCCGAGGCGCGGGAAGCGAGCCACCAGCCGTGGCTCTGGATCACTTCGGCCGCGCCGGCGGCGCCGCTGGAGGAGGTGACGATCGCGGCCGTCATCGCGAGACCTCCGGCAGGCGAATGCGCGGGGCCACCGCGAGCGGCCCGACCATCTCGACCCGGCCGCTGTCGTGAATCAGCAAGCCGCCGCGCTCGGCGAGGATCTCGCGCCCGCGCTCGGGACCCGAGAGCAGCGCCGCCTTGGAGAGCGTCTCCGCTTCGAGGGCGCTGTCGCCGAGAGCCGTGGCGCCGACCAGGCCGGTCCAGGCGGGCTCGCCGGTCGCCGGGTCGAGCAGGTGGTGGGCGTAGCGGCCGCACTCGTCGCGCCAGATCCGCACGTTGATCCCGGAGGTGGCGACGCCGCCGGAGCCGAGCCGCAGCACATGGGCGCGACCGCCGCTGATCGGGTGTTCGAGGAAGACCTCGTAGGGATGCACCAGGGCATCGGCGCCGCCGATGCAGATGTCGCCGCCGCAGTCGACGATGAAGCGGGAGTAGCCGCGCAGGTTGGCGGCGAGCATGTCGGCGGCGAGACCCTTGCCGGTGCCGCCGGTGTCGAAGCGCAGGCCGGGCGGCCGGACGACCTCGCCGGCCTCGTCGTCGACCCGGAAGCCGCGCCAGCGCTGCTCGGGCCGCGGGCGCGCCGGCTGGCGCGCCGGGGCATCGGCTAGCGCCTCGGCGAGCGGCAGGCCGGCCATCCCGGCCCGCGAGGCGACGTATCCCGCCTCCTCGATCTCGCCGACCAGGGTCGGATCGACCAGCCCCTCGCTGCGCTCGGCGGCGAACAGGCCGGCCTCGACCGCCCGCCGCATCAGCTCCGAGGTCGGGATGCGCTCGCGCGGGTCGGCATTGAGGTGGGAGAGCTCGCTCTCGGGCTTGAAGCGCGAGAGCGCCGCGTCGAAGTCTTCGACAAAACGCCGACCCTGCTCGGCGGCCGCTGCCGCCGGGGCCATGCCGGGGCCGGGCTCGCCGATCAGCAGCCGTACATGGCTGCCCATCGCGTCGAAGGTGAGGTCGTGTTCGCCCATCAGGAGACCCCCGTGGTCACCGCGGCGCCGGAGGAGTAGGAGGCGCTCGAGACCGGGCCGCTGCTGACGCTGTTCTGACCCGGCGTGGGGACGATCGTCGTCACCACCCGCCGTTTGATCACCTTGCGCACCCGGACCGTCTGCGCGGTCGGCTGCGTCGCTTTTTGTTCAAGCGAGAAGCGGTAGACGAGCAGGGCGAAGAGTGCGGCGAAGAGGAGGATCGAGCCCCAGAGGACGAGGCTCGCCCGCGGCCGCCGGGAGCGCACGCGCTCAGTCATCGTGGCCGCCCCCACCACCGTCGCCACTCTCGACCTCGCCGCCACCGCCACCGCCCGCGCCGCTGGCGCCGGTAGTCACTGCACCAGATTCGCCACCGGTTCCGCTGGAGCCGGTCGATACGGGGGCCGGTTCGCTGCCGGTGCCACTGGAGCCGGTCGTCACCGCTTCGGTTTCGGTCCCGGTGCTGCTGGCGCCGGTGGCAACCGGGGCGTATTCGCTTCCGCCGGCCGCACCGCTGCTCCCGGTCTTCACCGCAGCGCCTGCACCGGCGCCGCCTGCAACCCCGGCGACGCCGCCGGCACCTGCGGGCGGGTGTTTCGGCTTCGCGTGCTTGGTGACGTGGATCGTGCGCCGGATCACCTTCGTGTGGACGACGGGTTTGTCGGCGACCGACTTGCTCGGGGCCTTCCCACCCTGGCTGAGGGCCAGTCCGCCCAGCCCTCCCAGGGTGATGACGGTGACCCCGGCGGCAACTTTTGCTTTCACGTTCTTCACGGCGCTCCCCCTCTTGGCAACTTGCGATCGCAGTCTGCGCCCCGGGCCTGCAAGGGCAGTAAAGAGCGGGGTAAAGCCCTGGCAAAACCTGCGCTGAGCTGAGGAAAGTGCCCGCAAGGGGCCCTACAGTTGAGCTATGCCAACCCAGTCGCCAGGCGGCCGCATCCTCATCGTCGAGGACGAGGAATCGATCTCCCAGCCCTTCGCGGAGGCGCTGCGCCGGGCTGGCTTCGAGGCCGTCGTCACCGGCACCGCGGCCGGGGCGATCGAGCTCGCCGACTCCGAGGAACCGGACCTGGTGATGCTCGACCTCGCCCTCCCCGACGGCGACGGTCGCGACGTCTGCCGCGAGCTGCGCCGCCGCTCCGACGTGCCGATCGTGATGCTGACCGCGCGCGGGACCGAGATGGACAAGATCGTCGGCCTCGAGCTCGGCGCCGACGACTACGTGGTCAAGCCCTTCAGCGCCGCCGAGGTGATCTCCCGCATCCGCGCCGTCCTCCGCCGCAGCGCCCCGCGCGAGAACGGCGCGGGAGAGAAGGCGAAACCGGTGCGGGTCGGCGAGGTCGAGCTCGACCCGGCGGCGCGGATCGCCCGCCTCCGCGGCGAGGAGCTGGAGCTCTCGCGCAAGGAGTTCGACCTGCTGGCGGTGCTGATGCGAAACGGCGGCCGCGTCGTCACCCGCGAGCACCTGATGTCGGAAGTCTGGGACACCAACTGGTTCGGCTCGACGAAGACCCTCGACGTCCACATCGGCTGGCTGCGGCGCAAGCTCGACGACGACCCCACCGACCCCACCTACATCGAGACGGTGCGCGGCGTCGGCTTCCGCTTCGCCGCCCCGGAGGACGAGGACCCGGACCGCTGAGCCTCCGCGCGACCCTCCTGCTGGCGCTGGCCTACGTCCTGCTGCTGGCGCTGATCGCCTTCGGCGTGCCGCTGGCGCTGAGCCTGCGCGATCGCGTCGACAGCGAGGTCAAGGGCCAGGCACGCAGCCAGGCCGAGGTGGTGGCGACCAGCGCCACCGAGTTCGTCTCTCCGCCGCAGCCAGGGCCGCTGCGGCGGATCGCCGAGAAATCGGCCGAGAGCGTCCGCGGCCGGGTAATCGTCGTCGACCGCCAGGGGCGGCTGCTCGCCGACTCCGCCGGGGCGCCGGTCGGGCGCAGCTACGACGACCGGCCCGAGGTGGAAGCGGCGCTCGGCGGCTCCAGCGAGCAGATCACCCGCGACAGCGAAACCCTCGGCGAAGAAATCCTCGCCACCTCGGTTCCGGTCCTCGACCACGGCCACCCGATCGGCGCGGTGCGGATCACCCAGAGCATCGACGCCGTCCACCGGGCGGTGAAGACCTCGATCCTCGACATCGCCGCGCTGGCCGGGGTCGTGCTGCTGCTCGGGCTCGTCGCCGGCGCCCTGATCGCCCAGCAGATCGCGCGGCCGATCCGCCGCCTCGACGCCGCCGCGCGCAACGTCGCCGACGGCGACCTCGACACCACCGTGGCGGTCGAGGGCAGCGCCGAGCAGCGCTCGCTCGCCCGCGCCTTCAACGAGATGACGGGGCGGATCAAGCGGCTGCTGCGGGTCCAGCAGGACTTCGTCGCCGATGCCTCCCACCAGCTGCGGACGCCGCTGACGGGGCTGCGCCTGCGGCTCGAGGGGCTGGCGGAACGGTTCCGCGGCCAGCCGCCGGTCGCGCGCGAGCTCGAGGCGGCGATGGGGGAGATCGACCGTCTCTCGCTGATTGTCAACGAGCTGCTGATCCTCAGCCGCGCCGGCGAGCACGAACTGCCTGGCGAGCGGATCGACCTGCGGGCCGCGGTCGAGCGGGCGGCGACCCGGTGGCGGGCGGCGGCGGCCGAGCGCGGGATCGCGATCGCGATCGAGGTCGACAGCGATGGCGAGGGCTGGTGCGCGATCCCCGACCTCGAGCGCGCGCTCGACTCGCTGATCGAGAACGCCCTCACCTACTCCCCCGCCGGCTCCTCGGTCGTGCTCGAAGCCGCGCCCGGCCGCATCGCCGTGCTCGACGAAGGGCCCGGGCTCGCGCCCGGCGAGGAGGAGGCGGTGTTCGAACGCTTCAGCCGCGGCAGCGCCGGGCGGCAGGTGGCGAAGGGGACCGGCCTCGGCCTGGCGATCGCCCGCGAGCTGACCCGGCAGTGGGGCGGCGAGGTCCGCCTGCGCAACCGCGATGGAGGCGGCTTGGCGGCGATGATCGAGCTCACCGCGGCGGAGGTGCGCTCGTGACCCTGCCGGCGACCGCGAAGTGGGTCCTGCTCGCCCTGCTCGGCGTCGCGATCGCGATCGGGCTGGCGATCGCCGCCGCCAACCTGACCAGCCGGCAGATCGGCATCGCCAACGAATCGGTCTCCGCCGGCGACGCCCTCGCGCCGGCGCTGAGCGTCCCCGGGGAACACCGGCCAGGCACTTCTCCGCACGACCACGGCCCCGAGGAAGAACCGTCCACCGGCACCCCTTCAGAACCGCCGGGCACCGCCGGCGAAGAACTCGTCCAGCCATCTGAAGAAGGCGGCGAAACGGAAGCCGAACATGGCGACGACTCTGGTGGGCACGGCCCCGACGGCGACGACTGAGCGCGGACGCCCTTAGGCGGCGACCGCAGTCCGCTCGGCGCGGGCGGGCAGCGGTCGACCCAGCGGCTGGGCGCTCGCATTCACCTGTGCGACCGGAAGATCGACGCACCGCCGCAGTCGGGCCGGGAGGCCGAGCGCCAGCCAGCGGCTGATCGCCCTCGGCAGGACGGAGACCACGACTTCGTCGAACTCGCGCATGTGCAGCACGTCGCCGACCGCGGCGAGGGGGTCGGGGTCGCCGACGATCGTCTCGTCGAGCTCGAGGCCGCTGTCGCGGACACGACCCGCCGCCCGCTCGGCACGGCCGACCGCCTCCGCCCAGCCGGCTTTCATGTCGGCCGCCCAGGCGAGTCCGTGCGGCACCGCCGGCACCAGCAGGGTGAAGCTGGTCGGGGCGCCGGCCGTGCGCTCGCGCAAAGCCGCGATCAGCTCGGGCGAGCCGGCGGTCCGGTTGGCGACCACCAGGATCTTGCGCTTGCTCTTACTCATATATTCAGTCCTCCTCCGTGAAGTTGGTTCCACCGGCGCCGCCACTGGCGCGGGCGACGACCGGCGCCCGGTTTTCCTGCGACGCCGCGTTCTGGTTCGCCGGGACGACGGCGGCTCCACTTGCGCTCGTCACAACCTGCGACGAGCCGTTGACGCTCGCCACCTGCTGCGCGGGCATCCCGGGGTTGGTCCCCAACGCAAACCCTCCGAGCGCCCCCAGCCCGACGACAGTGGCGCCGGCTGCGATCTTGGCTCTGCGGTTGGTCATCTCACGTTCCTTTCCAAGGGGTACGGAGACAGCTTGCTCCGGGTTCGGCAAAGGAAGCGAAAAGCGACCTAAAAGCTGAGTGAAATCTTTGGACAGGTAGAAGCAGAAAGCTTCTGTCTGATGAAATGTTTAAGCTGTGTCCGTGAGCAATTCAGAAGCGAGGCAGAAACCCATCTGGTGGAGCAACGGCGCAGCTGGCCTGTTCCTCATCCTGAGCTGTGTGGGAGTGGTCCTGCTCGCCAAAGGGCTTTATCCCGTCGATCTGCCCTCCGTGAAGAACCCTGACTTCGTCGACACCGTATTCGACAACCGCGGGGTCCTTTGGACGGCGCGGTTTCTCCTCGTCTCCGCCGCCGCCGTTCTGGTCTGTGGCGGAGTGTTCATCGTGGTGTCGATCGGCACGCGCATGAAGAAGGGTGAGTTGCTGCGGCGGGCGGGACCCTTCGAGGTCTCGGAGCCTACGGCTAGCGAGATCGAGGGACAGCTCGCGCACTGGCGCACGGTCGCTTCTGTCAAGCAGGAAGAAGTCGCGGAACTCACTGAATGCCTGAGGGAATCGGACGAGATGTTCGAGCGGCTTCGAACTGAGTTCGCATCAGAACCAATGGTTGGGAGAGAACACTTATGACCTATGAAGAGCTGGACAAGCAGATCGAGAGAATCCTGAAGCGGAATCGGTCGATGATCCACCGAGCTCAAAAGGGGTCGGAAAGGTTCTCCCGCACCGCCGAACGGTTGGATCCCGCCTTGGAGCGGGCGCTCGAAAAACTCCGGCAGAGCGTGCGTTAGCCGATCGCGACCATGCGCTCGATCGGGATGCGGGCGCGGTCGGCGATCTCCGGGGAGACGCTGACCTCGTATTTGAGGTCGCGGAGAGAGTCGCGGAGCTTCGGCAGGGTGATCATCTTCATGTATTTGCAGGTGGCCATCCGGTTCGCTTCGATCAGGTTCGCGCGGGGCGCTGCCTGCTGCAGCGGGTAGAGCATGCCGTTCTCGGTGGCGACGATGAACTCGCCGTCGGGGTGCGCTTCGACGTGCTTCTGCATCCCCGAGGTCGAGAGCATGTGGACGCCCTCGGGGTCGATGTCGCCCGAGGCGACGTACTCCATCGCCTGGGTCGAGCAGCCGCACTCGGGGTGGATCAGGAACTCGGCGTTCGGGTGTTCGGAGCGGGTGCGGACGATGTCGAGGGGTTTGATCCCGGCGTGGACGTGGCACTCGCCGTCCCAGATGTGGAAGCTGCCGCGCCGCTCGGGTTCTTCGACCAGGCCGGTCTCGCGCTCGACGAAGGCGCCGAGCCACATGTCCGGGCCGAAGAGGATCGCCTGCTCAGGCCCGTGCACCTCCCAGATGTGGCGGACCACGCCGACGGCGTTGGAGGAGGTGACGCAGTAGTCGGTCTCCGCCTTGACCTCGGCCGAGGTGTTGACGTACATGACCACGAGCGCGCCGGGGTGTTCGGCCTTCCAGGCGCGCAGCTGGTCGGCGGTGATCGAGTCGGCGAGCGAGCAACCGGCGTCGAGGTCGGGGATCAGGACCGTCTTCTCGGGCGAGAGGATCGAAGCGGTCTCGGCCATGAAGTGGACGCCGCAGAAGGCGATCACTTCGGCGTCGGTCTCGGCGGCCTGGCGGGAGAGGCCGAGTGAGTCGCCGAGGTAGTGGGCGACGTCCTGGATCTCCGGCAGCTCGTAGTTGTGGGCGAGGATGACGGCGTTGCGCTGCTCGGCGAGCACGCGGACTTCCTCGCTGATCTCAGCGATCTCCTCCGGGCTCAGCTCCGGTCCGAAAGTAGGTTGGATCGTCGGGAGCTCCTGCATGAGCCCTCTCTTTCCTGATGTTCGCCGGCGGGACGCAGTCCGGACCGGTCGAATGAACGTCCCTGAAGTCTAGACGACGGAGGCGTCCGTCTAGCCTTCTTCGCCATGCCCGAGCTGCCCGAGGTCGAGATCGTCGCCCGTCGCCTGCAGACCGCCGTCGCCGGAGCCGAGGTGGAATCGGTGCTGGCACCGGGGATGAACGTGATGAAGACCTTCGACCCGCCGCTGGAAGCGCTGGTCGGGCGCGAGGTGACGGGGGTGCGCCGGGTCGGCAAGATGCCGGTGGTCGAGTTCAGCGACCTGGCGCTGCTGATCCACCTGATGTCGGCGGGCCGGCTGCGGGTCTTCGACAAACGCGCCTCGCTCAAAGACAAAGCCTCGCGGGTGCTGATCCGGCTCGCCGACGGCCGCGAGCTGCGCCTGCGCGAGTTCGGGACCAAGCAGCGCGCCTGGGCGAAGCTGCTGCCGGTCGAGGGGGTCGCCGAAGACGAGATGGTGGCGAGCCTCGGCCCCGAGGCCTGGCCCCCTCCCCCGCTCGCCGAGTTCGCCGCCGCCGTCGACAAGCCCCGCCACCTCCATCCCCTCCTGCGCCACCAGAAAGACATCGCCGGCATCGGCCGCTCCTGGGTAGACGAGATCCTCTGGGAGGCCCACCTCTCCCCCTTCAAGAAAGGCTCAGAACTAGAGCCCGACGAGGTCGAACGCCTCCACGCCGCCCTCCACGTCCTCGGCGACGCGATCGACCACTACGAGCAGACGATCGGTCCCGAGGTCCCGAACAAGGTCCCGATGCCGCTGAAGATCCACAAGCGCGAGGGAGAGCCGTGCCCCCGCTGCGGCACCACGATCGAGGCGGTCTTCTTCTCAGAACACCAGACGAACTACTGCCCACACGAGCAGACCGGCGGTCGCATCTTGAAAGACCGCCGTCTCTCGAAACTCCTCAAGTAGAAGTGGGGGGAGCCGGGGATGGGGTCCGGCGGACAACAGCGGGAGGGTCCGGCGGACCCCATCCCCGGCTCCTGTGACCGTCAGCTCAGGTCGAGGAGCATCGAGAAATCGAGGGTGGGGGCTGAGTGGGTGAGGGCCCCGATAGAGATGAACTCGACACCCGTCTCAGCTACTTCGCGGACGTTCTCGACACTGATGCCGCCGGAGGCCTCCAGTGAGACTGCTTGCTCTCCCGCCGTCTGGTCGCGCAGGGCCACCGCTTCCTTCATCGTCTCTGGACTCATGTTGTCCAGCAGCAATCGGTCCACGCCCATGCCGAGCGCGTAGGCGGCTTCGTCGAGGTCGCAGACCTCGACCTCGATCGCCATCTCCGGCTGTGCCGTGCGGGCGGCGTGGACGGCTTTGGCCAGGCCTCCGGCGGCGGCGATGTGGTTCTCCTTGATCAGGATCGCGTCGTAGAGGCCCATCCGGTGGTTGATACCGCCGGCGGCGGCAACCGCCGCCTTCTCCAGGCGGCGCAGCCCCGGCGTCGTCTTGCGGGTGTCGAGGATCGTCGTCCCGGTGCCGACCACCGCCTCGGCGTAGCGGGCGGTGATCGTCGCCACGCCGGAGAGGTGGCCGAGGAAGTTGATCGCGGTCCGCTCGGCCGCCAGCAGCGCCCGGGCCGAGCCGCTTGCGAGCAGAACTTCGGCCGGCACCTCCTCGCGCCACTGCCCCTCGACGACGAGGTTGTCGACGTGCTCGACGCCGCACTGGCGCATCGTCTCGGCCACCAGCGCCAGCCCGAAGACGACGCCCGGCTGTTTCTGCACGATCCGCGCCCGCGCCTGGGTCTCTTCCGGGACCGTCGCCTCGGCGGTGACGTCCCCGTCCCCCAGGTCCTCGGCCAGCGCCCGCGCGACCAGCTCTTCGACTTCGGCCATCAACTCGGTCATCGCGCCACCCTAAATCAACGCTCCGCTGTTCCTTTTGGGCGCGTAGCGAGCAAAAGGAACAGTTGATCTCACGTTTCTGCTCACCGCCACGTTTAATCCCACAGAGTGACCGCGCTGCCGCCGTTTCAAACCGTTCTGGACGACCATGCCGGCGCCGTGATGGCGATCTTGCACGGGGCGGTTGGGCGCGAGGGCGTCGAGGACTGCTTCCAGGAGACCTTCCTCGCGGCGCTGCGCGCCTACCCGAAGCTCGGCGACGACAGCAACCTGCGCGGCTGGCTGCTGACGATCGCCCACCGCAAGGCGATCGACCACCACCGCGCCCGCGGGCGGAACCCGGTTCCGGTCGCCGAGCCGGCGGAGGTCGCGGCCGAAGACGGGATCCCCGAACGCGACGAGGCGCTCTGGGCGGCGGTCGGCGGCCTGCCACCGAAACAGCGCGCCGCGGTGGCGCTGCGCTACGGCAGCGACCTCCCCCACAGCGAGATCGCCGCCGCGCTCGGCTGCTCGCCGGAGGCGGCGCGGCGAAGCCTGCACGAGGGACTGAAGCGATTGCGAAAGGAGCTGGCATGAGGACGAAGACCGACACCGCCGCGATCGAGCGGTTCAAGGCGCGCGCCGCCGAGGAGGGCCTGCTCGACGTCGTCTACGCGACCGCCGACTCGCCCTTCGGGCCGCTGCTGCTGGCGCGGACCAAGCGCGGCCTGGTCCGGGTCGGACTGCCGAACCAGGACGCCGACGAGCTCCTGGTCGACCTTGCCGCGCGGGTCTCGCCGCGGGTGGTGGAGGCACCGGGCGAGCTCGACGAGGTCCGGCGCGAGCTCGACCTCTACTTCGAGGGCAAGCTCGACAGCTTCGACCTGCCGCTCGACTGGCGCCTCAGCGGCGGCTTCCGCCAGCGGGTCCTCAGGGCGATCAACAGAATCCCCTACGGCCAGACGCGCAGCTACACGGAGATGGCCCGCAAAGCAGGCAACGAGCGCGCCGTCCGCGCCGCCGGCACCGCCTGCGGCAGCAACCCGATCCCGCTCGTCGTCCCCTGCCACCGGGTCCTGCGCACCGGCGGCGCCCTCGGCGGCTACGGCGGCGGCCTGCCGATGAAGGAAGGGTTGCTGCAGCTCGAGGGCGTACTGGACGAAAGTCCAGCTTCCTAAGAAGAGTCGCTCCCGGCTCCGATGTAGGAGCCATGCGCAAACTCCCGATCCTCCTGGTCCTCCTGCTCGCCTCGCTGCTGCTGCTCGCCGCGGCCGCCTCCGCGCACGCGGTCAGCCTGCCCTCCGTCGCCCCCGACCCGGCGCTGGTCCTCGTCGAAGAAGACGAAGCCGAAGAAGACGAAGCCGAAGATGGCGAAGACGAAGGGGAATCAGCCGAAGAAGGCGACGAAGAAAGCGAAGAATGCGGAGGCGGGGACGCCGAAGAAGAGGAACTCTGCGAAGAAATCGAAACCGAAGAAGAAGCCGAACGGCATCGATCTCAGCGACACACCAAAGGCAATCACCGCGGCAGCCGGTCTCCCCGTCACCGGCACCACCGACCGCGGCACCATCGCGCTAACCGAGCGACTCATCCAGCCAGGTAGCGGCTTCGCGCAGGTGAGCGGGGTCGATCTGGTGGCCCAGCTCGGACTCCCGATAGGTGATCTCTAAGCCGCCGCTCTCGACCAGCTCGCGGGCGCGCTGGGCGAACTCGATCCCGATCACCGGGTCGTTGCGGCCGTGGCTGATGAAGACGCGGGTGGCGGTGCGGTCGGCGAAGCTCGGCTCCCAGCCCTCAACCGTCGGCACGAAACCACTGAAGGCGAGGACCCCGGCCGGCGCCGGCCGCTCGGCGCTGAACCCCGTCGCATAGCTCATCACCGCCCCCATCGAGAAGCCGCCGAGCACGGTGCGCTCGGGGCCGATCCCGGTCTCCTCCCAGAGGCGATCGTGAAGGTCGGCCAGGGCGACGCGGGCGGCCATGAAGCTCTCCGGGTCGGGATAGCCGACCCGCGGCACCAGGTACCAGTGGAAGCCCGGCGACCCGGGCAGCTGCAGCGGCGCCCGCGGCGTCACCACCCGCAGCCGTCGCTCCGGGTCGAGGAAGTCGGCGAGCCCGATCAGGTCGCGCTCGTCGGTGCCGCGGCCGTGGTGGAGGACCAGCAGGCCTTCCGGCTCGCCGGCGGTCCGTTCGAGGTGAAAGAGCGGCTCGGCCACGCCTAGCTCGCCGAGGCGGCGGTCTTGTTCAGGTAGTCGCGGACGAACTCGTCGAGGTCGCCGTCGAGCACCCGCTGCACGTCGCCGACCTCGTGCTCGGTGCGGTGGTCCTTGACCATCGTGTAGGGGTGCATCACGTAGCTGCGGATCTGCGAGCCCCAGGCGACGTCTTTGACCTCGCCGCGCTGCTTGGCCAGCTCTTCGGAGCGTTTGCGCTCCTCCAGCTCGATCAGCCGCGAACGCAGCAGCTGCATCGCGACCGCCCGGTTCTGCATCTGCGAGCGCTCGTTCTGGCACTGGACGACGACGCCGGTCGGCAAGTGAGTGATCCGCACCGCCGAGTCGGTCTTGTTGACGTGCTGGCCGCCGGCCCCGGAGGCGCGGTAGGTGTCGATCCGCAGGTCGCCCTCGTCGATCTCGACCTCGACGTCTTCCTCGACCACCGGGCCGACTTCGACCTGGGCGAAGCTGGTGTGGCGGCGGGCGGAGGAGTCGAAGGGGGAGATCCGGACCAGCCGGTGGACACCGCGCTCGGCAGCGAAGAGGCCGTAGGCGTTCTCGCCGCGGGCGATGAAGGTCGCCGACTTGAGCCCGGCCTCCTCCCCTGCCGAGGCCTCGACCATCTCGACGCCGAAGCCGCGCCGCTCGGCCCAGCGCAGGTACATCCGCAGCAGGATCTCGGCCCAATCCTGCGAGTCGGTACCGCCGGCCCCGGCGTGCACCGTGACGACCGCGTCGCCGGCGTCGTACTCGCCGCTGAACAGCCGCGCCTCCTCCAGCTCGGCCAGCCGCCGCTCGACCGAGCGCAGCTGCGTATCCAGCTCGGCCGCCATCTCCTCGTCCTCGGCCGCCATCTCGGCCAGGTCGGAGAGATCGGCGACATCGCTCTCCAGCCCCCGGAACATCTCCAGCCGCTTCTTCGCCCGCGCATGCGCGGCCGAAGTCCTCGCGGCGGCCTCCTGGTCGTCCCAGAACCCCGGCCGCCCCATCTCCTCCTCGAGCGAAGCAGCTTCCTTCTCTAACCCAGCCGGGTCAAAGGTAGTCCGAGAGCAGGGACAACTGCTCGCGGACAGCGGCGAGACGAGGCGCAACGGGTTCGCTCTGAGTCTCAGCCATAAGCACAGGTTATTGGGCGGTGGGGGTGGAGGGGTCCGGTCATCCTCCTCCGGAATTGACCTCCCCTCCGCTTCGCTGCGGGGAGAACCTGCTGCGGCTTCGCCGCAAACACCAGATTGCATTTCGCCGAACATTCCTGCGGAGGACGACCGGACCCCTCCCCGACACGCTCCGTTGGGACAGCGAAGGCTTAAGGGCAAGTAGCTGTTCCACTTAGACGTACAGCGGCCAAAGGAGCAGTTAACTCTTCACCTGAAGCGAAGACTTCGAGGTCTCAGCAAATCTCGGAAGCTGTCGCTAGGAGGAGTGGGTGTCCCTCTCGGGCCCGGCGTCCTGTTGCCGGCACAGACCACTCGGCGAGAGACGGCTGACTTAGAGGCCGGCAACCCAGGGTTCGAGAGGGACACCCACTCCTCCCTACGAGTGCGGCCCGAACCCTAGGTCGTAGGGACCCGCGCGGTGATGATCCAGGTGCTGGCTGGCGCCCAGACGCCGTCGGGCCGCTCGAAGTCGGCGATCGCGGCGCGGATCTTGGCGGCGATCTCAGGGCGGATCTCGTCGACGCGGTCGCCCCAAAGCCGGAGGAGCCCACCGGCCGGCCCGAGGGCCATGCCGAACTCGACCGCCTGGTCGAGGTCGGCGCCGACGCGCATCGGCAGGTCGCAGCGCTGCAGAGCGATCTCCTCAAATCCGGCGATCTTCAGCTGTTCGGAGACCGTGTCGGCGTTGGCCATCGAGAAGGGGCCGGGTCCGCAGGTCGGTTCGTCGGTCTCCTCGGGGTGGTCGAGGTACTCGTCGACGATCTCCTCGGCGCGCCGCACCCACTCGTTGTCGAGCTTTCGCCGCCAGACCACGGCGGTGAAGCGGCCGCCGGGCTTCAGCGCCGCGCGGACGTTGCGCAGGGCGGCGACCGGATTGGCGAAGAACATGATCCCCATCCGCGAGAAGGCGTAGTAGAATTCCTGCGGCAGCTGCAGCGTCTGCACGTCGGCGAGCCGGAACTCGACGTTGCCGATGCCAGCCTCCTCGGCCTCCGTGGCCGCGGTCTCGATGAACTGCGCCGAAACGTCGACGCCGAAGGCCGAGCCCTCCGGCCCGACCAGCTCGGCGAGCCGCTGGGTGGTGTCGCCGAACCCGCAGCCGATGTCGATCGCCCGCTCCCCCGGCTGCGGCGGGTTCGACCTCATCGCCACCTCGCCGTGGGCGCCGAGCCCGCCGGTGGTCAGGTCCCGGTACTTGAGGAAGAGGTCGAAAAGCGGTCCGCTCCAAGCCTCGGTGGCCTCGGCGTTGTCGGGAGCGACCGACGACATGGGCTGATCGTACGCCCGCCCGCGCCCTCAGCCAAGCGGCGGCGCGAAATTGGTTACCCGCAGCGCCTCTTCGGGGTCGTCGTAAGGGCACCAGCTCGAGATCCTGTGGTCGCGCAGCTCAAAAACCCAAGCCATCTCGTCGGTCCCCGCCTCGCTGCCGTCCTCTTCCCAGTGCCACCGCCGCCGGATCAGCGCCACCGCGCGACCGCCGCCGCCCTCCAGCCCTTCCTCGTAGAGCGCCTCCAGCTCGATCGTCTGCTGCACCCCGCCGGGCTCCCGCGTCGCCCACAGCCGAGCCGCCTCGCGGCCCTTGCGCAAGCCCCGCCCCGAGTGCAGCTCCACCTCAGGGTCGAGCACCGCGACAAACGCATCGAGGTCGCGCTCGTTGAAGGCCCGGATGAACTCGCGAACGGGGTCAGTCATGGACCTGACTACGAGCGGCGAACGGCTGCGAAAAGCAAGCAGGTCGGTGGACGCAGGGAGCGAGGTGAGGGGAGCGCACTAGTTAGTGCGTGACCCGATCCGAGCGACCGAGGACGCCGAGATGCGCCGCTTTGCAGCGGCCGCGCTCGTGCACCTCAAGCCCCATGGCACTTCTTGTACTTTTTGCCGCTGCCACACCAACACGGGTCGTTGCGGCCGATGTTCTCTTTGTCGTCCCTGACGACCGTCTCGACCGTTTCGAAGCCGCCGCTGTTCGGGCCGGCCGCCTGGGCCGCGGCGACGTCGACGGCTCCGGCGCCGCTCGCGGCGGCTACCTCCTGCAGCGCCGAGGGCTGGTTCTCCAGCGTGCCGCCGGAGTAGGCGAGGCTCGCGGCCTCGCCACCGCCGTTGGCCGCCACCGCAGCGCCCGCTTCGTCGGGCTGGACTTCGATCTCGGCGCGGAAGACCAGTTTCGAGAACTCGTCCCAGATCGAGTGCAGCAGCTCTTCGAACATCTGGAAGCCCTCGTTTTTGTAGGCGACCAGGGGGTCGATCTGGGCGAAGCCGCGGAGGTGGATGCCTTCGCGCAGGTAGTCCATGTCGAAGAGGTGTTCGCGCCAGCGGTTGTCGATCACCTGCAGCAGGATCGAGCGCTCGAGGAAGCGCATCAGCTCCTCGCCGAGCTGCTCTTCGCGCTCGTCGTAGGCGCTCATCACGTCGTCGTCGAGGGCTTCTTTCAGCTGCATCTTGTCCACCGTCTCCGGCGCCAGGCCCCCCACCTCGATCCCGACCGGCCAGATCTGGCGCAGCTGCACCTCCAGCTCCTCGAGGTCCCAGTCCTCGAGCAGGTCTGAGGCGGTGTACTCGTCGACCAGGCGCTCGACGACGCCCTCGAGTTCGTCGCGGGCGTTCTCGGAGATGTCGCGCCCTTCGAGGATCTCGCGACGGTATTTGTAGACCACCCGCCGCTGCTCGTTCATCACGTCGTCGTACTCGAGCACGCGTTTGCGGATCAGGAAGTTCTGCTCCTCGACCTTCTTCTGGGCATTCTCGACGGTTTTCGTCAGCATCTTCGCTTCCAGCGGCACTTCCTCGCCCTCGTCGCCCGTGGGGCCGAGTTTGTCGAGGATGTTGTAGATCCGGTCGCCGGCGAAGAGGCGGATCACGTCGTCTTCGGCGGAGAGGAAGAAGCGCGACTCGCCGGGGTCGCCCTGACGACCGGAGCGGCCGCGCAGCTGGTTGTCGATGCGGCGGGACTCGTGGCGCTCGGTGCCGCAGATGTAGAGGCCGCCGAGCTCGCGGATCTCCTCGCCTTCGGCCTTGCACTGGGGCTCCAGCTCGACCGTCTTCGCGGCCAGGGCCTCCTCATAGCCCTCGCTCTCGTGCGTGATCCCCTGTTTTTTCAGCTCGGCGATCGCCAGGTGCTCGGGGTCGCCGCCGAGCTTGATGTCGACTCCGCGGCCGGCCATGTTGGTGGCGATCATCACTGCTCCCTTGCGGCCCGCCTGGGCGATCAGCTCGCCCTCTCGTTCGGCGTGCTCAGGCTTGGCGTTGAGGACCGCGTGTTTGATCCCCTCGCGTTTGAGCGCGTCGGAGATCATCTCCGAGACCTCGACCGAGACGGTTCCGACGAGGATCGGCTGGCCCTTTTCGTGGCGGCCGACGATCTCGCCCAGGACCGCCCCCCACTTACCGTCCTTGGTCTTGAAGATCTGGTCATTCTGGTCGTTGCGGACCATCGGTTTGTTGGTCGGGATCTCGACCACCGGCATCTCGTAGATCTTCATGAACTCGGTCGCCTCGGTAAGGGCGGTGCCGGTCATGCCCGAGAGCTTGTCGTAGAGGCGGAAGTAGTTCTGCAGGGTGATCGTCGCCAGGGTCTGGTTCTCCTCGCGGATCGCCACCCCCTCCTTCGCCTCGACCGCCTGGTGCAGGCCCTCCGACCAGCGCCGGCCCTCAAGGATGCGGCCGGTGAACTCGTCGATGATCATCACCTCGCCGTCGATCACCGCGTAGTCGTCGTCTTTCTTGTAGAGCGACTCCGCCTTCAGCGCCTGGCTGAGGTGGTTGACGAGGTTGCCGTGCTCGCCGAGGTAGAGGTTGTCGACGCCGACGAAGTCCTCGGCTTTCTTGACCCCGCGCTCGGTCGGGGCGACGGTCTTGTGTTTCTCGTCGTACTCGTAGTCGTAGTCGGCGTCGGTGGTGTCCTTGTTTTCGCCGAGCGATTTCAGTTTCTGTTTGGCGGGCACGCCGACCATCTGTTTGGCCAGACGGGCGAAGGTGTAGTAGGTCTGCGCCGCCTGTTCGGGCGCACCGGAGATGATCAGCGGCGTCCGCGCCTCGTCGATCAGGATGTTGTCGACCTCGTCGACGATCGCGAAGTGGTGACCGCGCTGGACGCAGTGCTCGAGCCGGTCGGCCATGTTGTCGCGCAGGTAGTCGAAGCCGAACTCGGAGTTGGTCCCGTAGGTGATGTCGAGGCCGTATTTGCGCTGACGGGCGTCGTGGTCGTCGAAGTCCTGGACGGCGTCGACGGTGCAGCCGAGCGCCTCGTAGATCGGCTTCATCCATTCGGCGTCGCGGCGGGCGAGGTAGTCGTTGACGGTGACGACGTGGACGCTGCCGCCGGCCAGGGTGTTGAGGAAGACGGGCAGGGTCGCGGTCAGGGTCTTCCCCTCGCCGGTCCGCATCTCGGCGATCGCACCGTCGTGGAGGACCATGCCGCCGATCAGCTGGACGTCGTAATGGCGCTGGCCGGTCGTCCGCTTCGAGGCCTCGCGGCAGAGCGCGAAGGCCTCCGGCAGCAGCTCATCGAGCGACTCACCGCCGCGGGCGCGCTCGCGCAACTTGTCCGCCTCCTCGCGGATTTCAGCGTCGGAGAGGACTTCCATCTCCGGCTCATAGCGGTTGATCGCCTCCGCGCGCTTCTGGTAGGCCTTGAATTTCCGCCCCTCCCCCGCGCGCAGCGCCTTCGTTACAAGGTCCATCGCTGGCATCGGTCAAGAGTAGCGGTGTGGGATTTGAGGGGACATCTGCACCCTTGTTTTCGGGTAGATCGGGTCGTAAGCTCGTTGCACAACCCACAAGGAGGCAACCTCATGCGGATTGAGATTCGGGGCCGGAACGTCGAGATGACCGACGAGCTGCGTGAGACGGTGCGGAAACGCTTTCAGCGGCTGGGACGGCAGGTCTCGCCGCTCGCGACCCTCGAAGTGGTGCTCTCGGAGGAGCGCAACCCTCGGGTCGCCGACAGCCAGGTGGCGGAGGCGACGTTCTACTTGAAGGGAGTGACGCTGCACGCGCGAGAGTGCAGCCCGGAGATGACCCACTCGGTGCACGAGCTGGCCGAGGACATCAGCAGGCAGGTGAAGAAGCATCGCGAGCTGCGTCGCAAGCGCCGCCGTACGCGGCGGCTTGTGGACCAGATGCGGGGACGCCCGGCCGAGGCACGGCCGTAGGGCCGCGGAGAGCCAACTAGAGGCGCCGGGAGAAAGTCACCGCAACCACCCGAGACGACCCCGCGGCCCGGAGCGCGCGAGCGCAGGCCGTGAGGGTCGCCCCGGTGGTGAGCACGTCGTCGACCAGCAGGACGCTGCGCGGAGCCGCGCCGGCGGAATGGATGCGCGGCGGGTGGCCGATCCGCTCGACCCGCCGACGCCCCGCCTGCCTGCCCCAGCCCCGCCGCTGCAAGCAGCACTCGATCGGGGCCCGCAGCCGCTCGGCCAGCGCCCCCGCCAGCTCTCCGGCGGGATCGAACCCGCGGCGACGCAGGCGCACTGGCGCGGGCGGCACCGGCACGATCGTCCCGCTCAGCATGTGCGCGGGCGCCAGCCACTCGATCCGTTCGGCCATCAGGTCGGCGACCGGCAGCAGGTGCCGGAACTTCAAAGCGGCCACCAGGTCCCGCGCCACCCCCTCATAGGGCGCCGAAGACCAAGCCTTGTCCAGCCCCGCCGGCCCAGCGCTCAAGAACGGCTCGGCCCGGCTCAACCGCCGCCCGCAGCGGTTGCAGAGCACAGCTTCAGGCCGACAGACCCGCCCACAAGCCGCACATAACGGCGGGACCAGAGCGATCGCGACAGCGTTGGCAACCTCCATGCCGCCACCCTGCAGAGCAAAGGCGCACGTATGGCGCGCAGAAACCAAATCTTGTGTGCCAGCTCCGTCCCGAAGCTCAAACGGCGAAACCTGGCGCTTGCCGAGTCCGTGAAGCGGCTGAAAACCCGTCTGCCACAACCCGCCTCATCGAGTCCGTGAAAATCCTTGTAGAGCAAGGATTTTCGCGGACTCGCGAAATACCGTCAGCCGCGGGCGGCGACGATGGCGCCGATCAGGACCGCGTTCGCGGGGATCTCGGCGCCGGGGAGAGCAATTACTTCTTTGAGGCGGGCGCCGGGGCCGACGCGGACGTTGTCGCCGATGATCGAGGGGCCGTCGATGCGGACGTCGTCGCCGATCTCGCAGCCTGGGCCGAGGAGGACGGGGCCGAGGAGGGGGCCCTCGTCGCCGGGGTCGGTGCCGCTGCGGTAACCCTCGACCAGCTCGCCCTCCTTCTCGACCTGGACCGCCCCGGTGAGGGCGTCGACGTTGCCGTCGCGCAGCTCCTCGAGGTTGCCGATGTCGTTCCAGTAGGCGTCGATCTCGTGCGAGTAGAAGGGGACGTCGCCGTCGAGCAGGCGCGGGAAGACGTCCATCGCCCAGTCGGCGAACCCGTCGGGGTCGTCGGGCTTGGCCGCCTTGCTCGTGCCCGGCTCGGGGAAGTAGTCGAAGATCTCCTTGCGGAACATGTAGATGCCGCAGTTGGCGAGGTCGGAGAGCGCTTCGGCGGGGTCCGGCTTCTCCTGGAAGCCCTGGACCCGGCCGTCGGAGCCGAGTATCGCGACGCCGAACTGGCTCGTGTCCTGAACCCGCTTCATCGCCAGCGTCGCGATCCCGTCGTGGGACTCGTGGAACTTGCGCATCGCGGCCAGGTCGATGTCGGTGAGGGCGTCGCCGGAGATGACGAGGAAGGAGTCGCCGAGGAAGCCGGCGGCGTTGCGGACCCCGCCGGAGGTCCCGAGCAGCCGCTCCTCGCGGCTGTAGGTGAGCGCCACCCCCTGGGCCGAGCCGTCGCCGAAGTACCCCTCGATCACCTCGGGGAACCAGTGCAGGTTGGCGATCGTCTCGGTGAAGCCGTGGCGGGCAAGCAGGCGCAGGATGTGCTCCATCACCGGCTTGTTGATCACCGGGACCATCGGCTTCGGCATCGCATAGGTGATCGGCCGCAGCCGCGTCCCCAGTCCGGCGGCCAGGACCATCGCCCTCAATCCGCCATCCCCGCCTTGACCCGGTCGAGGGCCTCGATCTTCTCCGGGTCGACGCCGAGCTGCTTGGCGATCTCGAGCGAGACGAGGTCGCCGAGCAGGGTCGCCCAGAGCAGGCGCTCGACCCGGGTCGTCCCCTCGGTCTCCACCCGCACCGCCGACGCCGCGCCCTCGCCGACGATCTCCGCGGTGAGGTCGAAGCGGCGCCGCTCGCGTGGGTGCTGATCGCAGTCTTCGAGGAAGACCGCGCCCATCTTCGCGGCGGCGTCGCCGGTCCAGCCGCAGATCTCGTTGTGGTCGGCCTCGGGCAGCTCGGCGCAGAAGGAGCCGAGCTTCGCGTTCTCGTTGATCTGCGTCTTCCAGCGCTGGGCGATCGGCGCGGTCAGGTCGGCGCCGTAGATCACCGTCACCGCCCCGTCGAGGGCGGCGGCGATCTCCGCCGCCCGCGCCTGCAGCGCCTCGAGCTCGCGCTCAAGGAAGGCCGCCCCCGCGTCGATCTCGGTGTGGACGCTCGGCGCGGCGCCGGCCAGCGCCGCCGCCTCCGCGGCGGCGACGAACATGTAGGCGACCGCGACCCGGGGCTGGTAGATCCCGGGCGGCGCGACGACGGGGACCCCGGCCTCGCGCGCCCGCTCGACCAGGGCGCCGCCGGTGCTGAGGACGATCCGCCGCGCCCCCAGGACTTCGGCCGCCTCGTAGCAGGCAAGCGTCTCCTCGGTGTTGCCCGAGTAGCTCGAGCAGAGCACGGTCCAGTCGGGCGTCGCCCAGCTCGGCAGCTCGTAGCCGCGGATCGAGACCATCGGCCGGGTCAGCCGGTCGCCGATCGCGGCGGCGGCGAGCTCGCCGCCGATCGCCGAGCCGCCCATCCCGCAGACCATCAGCCCGGCCGATTCGGCCGGCTGCAGCCGCGCGGTCTCCAGCCGCCACATCGCGTCGCGCAGCTGATCGGGAAGGCCGAGGACGTCGTCGAGCATCGGCATCAGGCGGGGACTCTTTCATCTCGGCCGACGACGGCGTCGACGAGCTTCGCCCCTGCGGCGACCGTTGCACCGGGGGCCAGGATCGAGCGCTCGACCCGGGCCCCTGGCTCGACCGTGCAGCCGTCGAGCAGCACCGCTTCCTCGAGCTCGGCGCCGGCTGCGACCCGGCAGCCGGCCGAGACGACGCCGCGCTCTCCGACCCGGGCCTCGGCGTCGATCTCAGCCCCTGCGGCAAACAGGCGACCGGGGGCGGTCGCCTCGACCTCGGTCTCGACGCTCCCCTCGAGGATGTCCCAGCTCGCCTGCAGATAGCGCTCGGGGGTGCCGATGTCCATCCAGTAGCCGTCGAGCAGCAGCCCGCAGAGGCCGTCCCCGACCAGTTGCGGGAAGACTTCGCGCTCGATCGAGCAGGCCTGCCCGCCGGGAACGAGGTCGAGGACCGAGCGCTCGAGCACGTAGGCGCCCGCGTTGATCTCGCCCGGCGCCGTCTCGCCGGTCTTCTCGGTGAACTCCAGCACCCAGCCGTCGCCGTCGCAGCTGACGAGCCCGTAGGCGGAGGTGTCCTCGACCGGGTGCAGGCCGATCGTCGCCTGCGCCTCGCGCTCGCGGTGCGCTCGCATCAGAGCGCTGAGGTCGAGGTCGGCGAGGACGTCGCCGTTCAGGGCGAAGAATCGGTCCTCCAGGCGGTCGCCGATGGCCTCGGCGGCGAAGCGGATCGCCCCCGCGGTCCCGAGCGGCTCGGGCTCGGTGACGTAGGTGATCCTCACCCCGCTGTGCCGCTCCTCGTCCCCGAGCACCTCGCGCAGGACGTCGGGGAGGAAGCCGCAGGCGAGGACGATCTCGCTGACCCCGTGGGCCGCCAACCACTCGATCGCGTAGGCGAGGAAGGGCCGGTCGACCAGCGTCACCGCCGGCTTCGGCACGTCGGAGGTCAGAGGACGAAGCCTCGTTCCCTCACCGCCGACTAGAACAATCGCCTGCACCTAGGAAGCGTTGGCCGTCGGCTGACTGGTAACCGTTCTCCCGATGCCCTCGTACTCGAAGCCGGCGCCCGTCAAAGCCTCGGGGTCGAGGAAGTTGCGGCCGTCGACGACCAGGCGCCGGATCATCCGCTCGCCGGCGGCGGCCCAGTCGAGGTCGGCGAACTCGCGCCACTCGGTGACCAGGACGGCGGCGTCGGCGCCGTCAAGCGCCTCGATCGCCGAATTCGCCATCTCGACCGAGCCGAGCATCCCGGCGGCGCGCTCGGCGGCGACCGGGTCGTAGGCGACGACCTCGGCGCCCTCGCCCTGCAGCCGCGCCGCCAGGACGAGGCTGGAGGCCTCGCGCATGTCATCGGTGTCGGGCTTGAAGGCGAGCCCGAGCAGGGCAATCCGTTTGCCGATCAGCGAGCCGAGGTGCTTCTCGAGCTTGCCGACGACGCGGCGCTTCTGCAGCTCGTTCACCTCGATCACCGCGGTCAGCAGCTGAAAGTGGTAGCCGGTGTTCCCGGCCAGCATCTTCAGGGCGCTGACGTCCTTGGGGAAGCAGCTGCCCCCGTAGCCGATCCCGGCACGCAGGAACGAGGAACCGATGCGCGAGTCAAGCCCCATCCCCTGCGCCACCTGGCCGACGTCGGCGCCGACCTCCTCGCAGACGTTGGCGATCTCGTTGATGAAGGAGATCTTCGTCGCCAGGAAGGCGTTGGAGGCGAGCTTGATCATCTCGGCGCTGGCGACGTCGGTGCGCAGGATCTCGCCGCCGAGCGGCTTGTAGAGCTCTTCGACCGCCTCGGCGGCGCCCTCGTCGCCTGGGTCTGAGCCGACCACAACCCGGTCGGGATGCATGAAGTCCTCGACCGCGGTCCCCTCCTTGAGGAACTCGGGACAGGAGACGTAGGCGAGCCCGGGCATGTCGCGGCGGATCGACTCGCCGGTCCCGGCGGGGACCGTGCTCTTCATGATCAGGACGTGGTCGCTGCCCTCCGGCAGCTCCTGGACCACGGCCCGGACCCGCGAGAGGTCGGCGTCGCCGGAATAGGTCGGTGGCGTGTCGACGCAGACGAAGAGCAGCCGCGCCCCCTCCAGCAGCTCGTTCATCTCCGTGGTGAAGGTGATCCGCTCGGCGTTGCGACGCAGCAGGTCCTCCAGGCCGGGCTCGTGGATCGTCACCTCGCCGCGCGAGAGCGCCTCGACCTTCTCGGAGAGGATGTCGCGGGCGACGACCTGGTGGCCGAGCTCGGCAAAGCAAGCCGCGGTGACCAGGCCGACCCAGCCGACCCCGATGACGCCGACCGGCTGCAGCTGCTCACTCATGGTTGCCTCCTATCCTTTTTCTTCGCCTTTTTCTTGCCCATCATGAGATCGGCGGAGCGCGCCATCCCGACCATCTGTTCGTTGCCCAGCGACTGTTCGAGATCGTTGGCGATCCAATAGGTGTTTTCGCCGCGGTGCCAGGCAACCATTTTGATCTGTTCCCCGTCGCCGAAGATTTCGTACTCGCGGCCGTGAATTTCCTCGCTCACGGTGGGGTCGTGGAGGATCGGCGGATCGGGCCAGCCGCGAATCCCCTGCACGCCGAAGTAGTGGAGGCCGTCTGCCTCGTCGATCACGGCGACCATTTTGTATGCGAGATGGAGATTTCCGTCGTCTTCCTTGAACCGGTAGACACGAGGGTCGATCAGGTGTTCATAAGGATCGGATTCTACGAAGGCGGCACCGGCCGGCAGGCGCGTCGGGTAGAAGATCGGGAAGCCGCCACCGACCTTGCGGGCCGCTGCCTCGGCCTCGGCTTCGCCCATTTCGCGGGCCGGGACTAGCCCATCGTCACCTGGCTTGGCGACCTTGACCTTCGGCTTGTGCCTCCGGGGCTTCTTGTGTTTCCTGCCCTTCTTGGCCTTGTGCTTCTTCTCCGTAGGAGCCGCTTCGGACCCCGCTTCGGATTGGCTGCCTTCGCCGAGAAAATCTTCGGCCGCTTCGTGAATTGCGCTTTCGGAGGCGTAGACGAAGCTGGGACTCAATTCAGCCGGGAAGTGGACTTTGTTGATCGTCGCGTTCCGGCAGGCCACTGCCAGTTTCAGGAGTTCGAGGAGAGAGCCCGTCGCGTTGATGTCCGACTGCGTGTATTCGGTGAGGATGTCGGTCAGGTGGCTCTGGTCGAAGAGCAGGTCGTTGAGCGAGACGCGCTGGCGGGCATCGGTGAGGAAGTCCTGCTGGCGTGCGGAGCGGACGATGTCGGTGTCGGTATGCCGGTAACGCACGTACTCCAGGGCTTTTTTCCCGCATAGCTTCTGGTAGCCCGGCTGGATGTTGATTGCCGAATACTGTTCTGAAGGGGGCAGGCCGACGTTCGAGTGGTAGTACCGGCGATCAACGTCGACGTATACGCAGCCGATCGCGTCGACAGCCCGGACGAAGCCGAGAAAGTCGACGTTGATGACGTGGTTGACCTGCAACCCGGTCAGTTCCTTGACCACCTGCAGGGTCAGTTTTGGACCGCCGTAGCTGTACGCGGCGTTGAACTTTTCCGTCCCGTAGCCAGGGATTTCGACCTTCAGGTCGCGAGGGATCGACATCACCGAGATCATGTTCAGGTCCGGGTTCAGCCGCACCAGCATCGTCGTGTCGGAACGAGCGGGTTCTCCTTCCGCTTCGTTGGCGCGGTGGTCGGAGCCGAGGATGAGAATCGTCTGAGGTTCGCCCGGGTGGACATCGGCCAGTGCCTTTTCGAGTTTGTCGTGGAGCTTGTGGTTGCCACCGAGAGCGTTGGCGATGCTGTCGACGTAAAGGAGGGCACTGGTCGCGGTCGCCGCCGCGGAGATCGCGATGATCAGCACCGAGGCGAGGGTGAACCGCCACCAGAAGCGCCTCGGCTTCGGCGCCGGCTCGCCGTCGCCGCTGGGAGGCGGCTTCTTCGGGGTCCAGCCCCCCGCGTTCAGCGGCTCGTCAGTCATCGAAGCAGTCCGGAATCTCGCGCAGGAAGGATTCGAGCGCCTGGCGGTAGGTCTCCAGCGAAGAGAGCGAGACCCACTCGGCCGGCCCGTGGTGTCCCGCCCCGACCGGGCCGAACTCTACCGCCGGGACACCGACCCGCAGGAAGGAGACCGCGTCGGAGGCGCCGTCGCGGCCGACGCTCATCGGCTCGCCGTCGTGATGTTCGGCGGCCGAGGAGCGCAGCGCCCGCACGTAGGGCGACTCGCGGTCGACCATGGCAGGAGGCCGGGTCAGCAGCGCCCGTGCCTCGCAGCCGGGGATCTCCCGCACTTCAGCGAGGATCGCTTCCGGGTCCTGGCCGGGCAGATAGCGGATGTCGACGTCGATCACGCAGCGGTCGGGCACCTTGTTGAGAGCGTCGCCGCCGACGATCCGTCCAAGGTTGATCGAAGGTCGGTCGAACAGCTCGGAGCTGTGCCGGGCAAACGGTAGCGACTCGATACTGCGAAAAACGTCGATCGCGTTGAGGACGGCGTTGTCGCCGAGCCAGGGGGTGGCGCCGTGGGCCGCCGTCCCCCCCACCTCGAGCCGCAGGGCCAGCACGCCCTTGGCCTCGATCCCGATGTGGAGGTCGGTCGGCTCGCCGGTGATCGCGAAGTCGCCGAGGAAGCCGGTGTCGACGAGGTGGTCGGAGCCGCGCTCGGCGTCCTCCTCGGACTCCTCGTCGCCGACGATGCCGAGCCGCACCCGCACCTTGTCCTGATCGCGCATCGCCGCGGTGACCAGCAGCATCGCCGCAATCGCTCCCTTCATGTCATAGGCACCCCGCCCATAGAGCCGGTCTCCATCCACCCTGGGCTCGAACTGCCCGGAGAACCCGGGCACCACGTCGAGGTGCCCGTGCAGCACCACCGTAGGTGCGCCCTCCGGCCCGACTTCGGCCTTGACCACCGGCAGCCCGCCGCATTCATCCCGCTCAGCCTCGATCCCTCGAGCCTCCAGCCATCCCTCGACAAAACCGGCGGCCTTCGAGATCGCTTCCGGCTCACACGTCTCATAAGAGATCAGCCGTTTGGCGAGAACAAGCAGCTCCTCGTTCACGGAGACCTCCAGCTAAAGCGAAGAATCGCGGCGGTCGAAAGGGGAGCCGGTGCCCCTCCGGAGGAATGTTCGGCGATATGCAATCTGATCTGGGGCGCGGCGAAGCCGCGCAGCACATTCTCCCCGGAGCGCAGCGGAGGGGAGGTCAATTCCGGAGGAGGGGCACCGGCTCCCCCTACGCCCCGGCAATAGAGAGGAACGCTTCGGCCCGGTCCTTGTCCTTCTGCGCCCGGTTGTGCTCGGCGCTGCCGTCCCCGCTCTCAGAAAGGCGCTGTTCGGCGTCGGAGAGCTGCTCTTTGAGGCTGCCGCTGTCGAGGTCCTCAGGCGGGATCGCCTCCTCGAGCAGGAGCCGGGCGCGGTTGCCGTAGACCTGCAGCCAGCCGTGGGCCTGGGCGTAACGCTTGGTCTCCGAGTCGGAGAGGTGGAGGCGCAGCTCGGTCGGCTGCAGCGCCGCCAGCACCGGCGCGTGGTTGGCGAGGATGCCGATTTCGCCGACCTCGGTCCGGGTCGAGACCTGGCGCGCTTCGCCGCTCCAGACCTCGCCCTCCGGGGTCAGGACCTCGACGTCGACCATGTGCTCCGCCGCCATCTGCGCGTCCTAGGCGGCGGCGCCGGACTTGGCGTTCTCGAGGACCTGGTCGATCGAGCCCTGCATGTAGAAGGCGCCCTCGGAGAGCTCGTCGTGCTCGCCGTCGAGGATCTCGCGGAAGCCGCGGACCGTCTCGGCCACCGGCACGTACTCGCCGGTGCGGCCGGTGAACTGTTCGGCGACGAAGAACGGCTGCGAGAGGAAGCGCTCGATCTTGCGGGCGCGGGAGACCGTCTGGCGGTCCTCGTCGGAGAGCTCGTCGATGCCGAGGATGGCAATGATGTCCTGCAGCTCCTTGTAGCGCTGCAGCACCTCCTGCACCTCGGTCGCCGTGCGGTAGTGCTCGTCGCCGACGACGTCGGGCTTGAGGATCGTCGAGGTCGAGTCGAGCGGGTCGACCGCCGGGTAGATCCCTTTCTCGGAGATCGACCGCGACAGCGCGGTGGTCGCGTTCAAGTGGGCGAACACCGAGGCCGGGGCCGGGTCGGTGTAGTCGTCGGCGGGGACGTAGACCGCCTGGATCGAGGTCACCGAGCCGCGGTCGGTCGAGGTGATCCGCTCCTGCAGGCCACCCATCTCGGTCTCCAGCGTCGGCTGGTAGCCGACCGCCGAAGGCATCCGTCCGAGCAGCGCCGAGACCTCGGAGCCCGCCTGGACGAAGCGGAAGATGTTGTCGATGAACAGCAGCACGTCCTGGCCGCCCTGCTCGCGGTAGTACTCGGCCATCGTCAGGCCGGAGAGGGCGACCCGCAGGCGCGCTCCCGGGGGCTCGTTCATCTGACCGAAGACCAGCATCGTCTTGTCGATCACGCCCGACTCTTTCATCTCCAGCCAGAGGTCGTTGCCCTCGCGCGAGCGCTCGCCGACACCGACGAAGGCGGAGAGGCCGGAGTGCTCCTCGGCGATGTTGCGGATCAGCTCCTGGATCAGCACGGTCTTGCCGACGCCGGCGCCGCCGAACAGCCCGACCTTGCCGCCTTTGGCGTAGGGGGCGAGGAGGTCGATGACCTTGATCCCGGTCTCGAGGATCTCCTGGGTCGGGGTCAAGTCGGAGGCC
>Ga0207702_10000604_pt1 | contig 39655 bp, 37 predicted proteins | sample KBSCornC62_FD_184302 | JGI IMG/M metagenome (GOLD analysis project Ga0207702, IMG submission 184302) | Corn rhizosphere microbial communities from Kellogg Biological Station, Michigan, USA - KBS Corn C6-2 (SPAdes) (version 2) | ecosystem: Host-associated > Plants > Roots > Rhizosphere > Soil ... | reverse complement strand
ACCGGTGCTCGAATCCGAGCTCCCCGCACACGGCCCGGAGCGCATCGCGGCCTTGATCCGCGATCTCGAGCAATCTCGCGCCCAGCAGTATTCGAACCCCGGCGACACGGAGATCACCGACGACCCCACGGTGCAGGAACTCGAGAAAGCGGGGTATCCTGCGGTCGAGCCACTGCTGAAATGCCTCGTCGAAGACAATCGCCTCACGCGAGCGCGCTACACGTCGGGTATGTTCTTCGAGGGTCCGATCATTCCAGTCTATGAAGCGGCGTACAAAGCGCTCTTCAATATCCTCCATGTCTCGATCCCGCTCTCCGAAGGCGGCAAGCAGGATTATCAACTACGGCAGATCGATGTCCGCGGCATGAGCTCGAAGGCACGCAAGGCGCTCGCGGCAAAACTTGCTTCGATCTGGAAGCAGACCCGCGACGGTGGCATCACCGAAAGCGCCTATCTCACGCTTCGGGATGACAATGCCACTCCCGAGGATTGGTTCCGGGCCATCGACAACATCGTCCAGCCGGCCGACGGCAGCTACACGGATTATTTGCTCATCCCGTCGGTGAGCAGCTATCGCCTCCAGCAGAGCGCTTCATTTCAAACGCGCGGCGAGTCCCTCCGGTCGAAGACGGATCCCTCGGTATCCGATCTCATCATCAAGCGATTCGAGCAACTCGCGCAAAAGGAACCGACCGGAGGAGGTTATACTTCCCAACTGGGAAAGATGCTTCTCGCGCTGGCTGGCTGGGATGGCAAAGCGCAGTCGGCCGAGCTCCGACGTCTCGGCGGCCAATACATCAATCTCTTTCCTCGCGGGAGTTCCGAGCCATCACGCATGAATATCGAACTCTGTGAAAGGCGCCTCCAACTTGGCGACTCGACCGGACTCACTGACTATCTCGCCTATCTCCAATCCTTTCCTCCGGACGATCTGAAGGATTGGCGTAATGAGCCGGGGAAGTTCGAGATCCTCTGGCACTATCCCGACGATGCCGGAGTCAGGCAAATCGTCGCTAAGCTCTTCGTCGATCCGAAGTCTGCACTCGTGCCGATCCCCCATTCACTGGTACCGACGCCGCTTATCGGAGTGCCGGCCTTCCGTCAGGAGCTGCTTCGAACCCTCGACGATAAATCCCCCGCCGGTACGGTCGAAGTACAGAGCGTGACCGGAGACTCGGTATCCTACCGGGTTCAGGATAACTTCGGGCATTCTTCGTGCAACACTGGACCGAACGAGCCGAATCCGCCGAAGCCCGGCACCATCACCACCTTGCGGATGTGTGATGATTATGCCGATGGCCTCGCGCAAATTACCGGATTTCCGGCATTCAAGCCCTATTGGCCGGAAGCAAAACGCGACGAGGCCATCGCGGCCTGCAAAGCGCTGCTCACTCGATATGGCGATGCTTTGAAGGGCCGATCGGGCGATCCCTACACGGCGAGCTTAGGCGACCCCACGAAGGCTGCGTTCCGCTTCGAGAAACTCGACCTCCCTGCCACCGCGGATGATGTGAAGGCAGGCCGCGCGATCTTCTCGCTCCATGGCCCATCAAAGGTGTGGAAGATGCCCTCGTATCCATTTGGCCCTGCGTGGCAGGCGGAGGAGGCTCTCGTCGATGGCAAATGGACGCTCTATTACGGTGTCATCCGGGACGGTCGTGCGGAAAAGGTCGCGGCCCCCGACATGGATTTCCCCAGCGTACTTCCGGACGAAATCTCGGTGACAAAACAGCTCCGAGCCAGGCTTGTCGCTCCCGAGGAAATCGATCGAAGCCATTTCACCTTCACCTTCGCCAAGCGTTGCTTCATACCAGCCGGGAAGCCCGTGCCCATCCATGTCGAGGTCGGCAATCACAATGGCGAGGAGCAGACAGTTCCAGCGGCGCTAACTCTCCCACATGGAGCAGGACGTGGGGAACTGCCTGCGGGGATGACTCTCGCACTTTCCTATTCTCCAAAATTACCCCCGCGCATCGACCGCATCGGAGATCCGAAGTTCGACTTCGGATCGTTTGAAAGTGTGCCCATGCGCTCAGCCGTGACCGTCGCGCCGACAGCCACTGCACCGCCGATGAAGCTTCAGCCCATGCAGGTAAACACAATCTTCAGCGGTGATCTACGGGACTGCTTCGATCTCAGCCGCCCCGGCACTTACCGTCTGCAGGCGCAGTTTCACGTCCCAAATCAGCCGATCGTCAAAACATCCACTTTCACCTTTTTCATCTCCCCCTCGAAGCCGTGAACCTCGCGGAAAGGTCCGCTCGCTGCCGGAGACGTCGGAGGAAAAATGCGCCGGATCCCGCATGCAGTGCGTCGATACTGCTCGGTAGGGCGTTTTCGCCGAAAGCGCCGACTATTCGATCGTCAGATACAAGGAGAGGAACCACGGATCACCCGGATGAATCGGATAAAGCTGCTGCCAGAAATTGCATTCCCATTCGTCACATCCGCGTGATCGATCTTTCCGCTTCCGTCCCGCAGCCGCGGGACCACTCAACTTACAAACTTAATTCTTAATTCTTAATTCTCACCCGCCTCAGCTCCCCAGATCGAGCAGCACCTTCCCGCTGCGACGCTCGCCGGCAGCTTCATCGAGGGCGGCATGGACTTCGTCGAGGGAGAAGACGCGATGCACTGGCATCCGCATCAGGCCGTCGGTAATAAGGCCCGACAAGCATGTGAAGGTCTCCTTTTGCTCGCGAGGAGATTTCGTCTCGAACCACTTCCTCAGCCAGAATCCATGGAACGAAACGCCTCGGAAAATCAGCAAACCATTGGGGATTTTCATCGGCTGGCGACCCATCGCGCCGTATGTCACCAGCGGGCTGCCATACGCGAGCGCGTTCGCGATATTCAATGCACTGGCGCCACCCACGGCGTTGAGCGCGAGTCGGGCGCTCGCGCCGTCCATGAGCGCGCGTCCCATCTCGCGGAGATCGGTCTCCTCGGTGACCACGCGGTCCGCGCCCAGGCCGAGCAGTTCCTCGATCAGCTCGGGACGGCGGACGACATTGAGCGTGCGCAGGCCGAGGGAATGCGCGAGCTGGATCACGCAGCGGCCGACGGCAGAATTCCCGGCATTCTGCACCACCCAGTCGCCCGATTGGAGCGACGTAAATTCGTGCAGCAGCGCGTATGCGGTGGGCGGATTCACCGAGATCATCGCAGCCTGCTGCGGATCGATCTTCGCCGGCAGAGGGATCACGCGGGCGGCCGGCACATTGCGGTGGGTGCACCATGATCCGAGATCGAGCGGAGCCACCAAGTCCCCCGGCGAGAGTCCCACGACATCCGGGCCGACAGCCTCGATCCGTCCAGCGCCCTCGTTGCCGATCACGGCTGGCAACTCCGGCAGCCGGCCATAGGTTCCCTCGAGAATGTTGATGTCCGCGGGGTTGATCGGGGCGGCGAGCATTGAGATGCGCACTTCCCCCTCCCCGGGCGGCGGTAGGTCGATCGGCTCGACTCGGAGGTTCTCCCGGAATTGCGGACCAAATGCGTGCAGCAGGGCGGCTTTCATCGCTTCCCCAGCATTCCCTGAATGCGTCTCGGGCGCAATATCTGGTACCATGTGCGCATGGACAGATTGCGCGGCGTCAAAGGGCTTCTCGCCGATCTCGATGGCACCCTCTATGTCGGCGGCGAGGCCATCCCCGGAGCGCGGGAAGCGCTCGCCTCTCTGCGCACAGCCGGAGTTCCGATGCGCTTTCTCACGAATACGACCACCAAGCCGCGCGAGAACCTCGTCGCAAACCTCGCAGCAATGGGTCTGGATATCGGTGCGGAGGAAATCTTCACCGCACCCCGCGTCGCCGCGGAGGTCCTACGGCAGCGCGGCATTACCCGCGCGTACTTCCTGCTCAAGCCCGCCGTGCTCGCGGATCTCGATGGCATCGAGCCGGTCGAGACCGGCGCGCAGGCCGTGGTGATCGGCGACATGGCCGAGGAGTTCACCTACCCGCGTCTGAATCATGCCTTCCGTCTCCTGCTGGATGGTGCGGAGTTTTACGCCCTCGCCGAGAACCGCATGTACAAGCGCTCCGATGGTATGTGCCTCGACGTCGGCGCCTTTGTCCGCGGGCTGGAGTACGCCTCTCGGCGGTCAGCGGTCCTCCTCGGAAAGCCGTCACCGGCGTTCTTCCAAACGGCGCTCGCCACTCTCGGCCTGCCCGCCAGCGAAGTCGCGTGCATCGGCGACGATCTGGAGGGCGATGTGGGCGGAGCCCAGAGCGCGGGCCTGCGCGGCGTACTCGTGCGCACCGGGAAGTTCCGCGAGGAAGACCTCGCCGCCTCGCCCATCCATCCCGATGTGGTGTTCGCCTCCTTTGCCGACGTGCCGAAGGGGCTATTGGGGTGATGTCGAAATGCTGGAAATAGCTGGACAAAGGACGCTTGCTCCGGCGCTCCTTCGGGCCTGGTTTAAATACAATTTAGCACTCTAGAACTTGAAAATATCGGCGCGTTCGGGCGGTATTCGATAATGTCTCGTCCATCAGATTCCGGGAAAGTAGCCGGAGCTGCTTGGACTCGAGAAGAGGTCGAGGCAACGGTTGCCTCATATTTCCGCATGCTCGATCTCGAGTTACGGGGTGAATACCTGAATAAGGCGGAGCATAACCGACAGCTTCAAAAGCTCCTCCCAAGGCGTAGTCGTAGCGCCATCGAATTCAAGCATGAGAATATCAGCGCCGTACTCAACGAACTCGGATTTCCGTCCATTGATGGTTACAAGCCTTTGCCTAATTACCAGGAGCTACTGCGCGAAGTAGTCTCTGCACACCTCAACAAAGAGCAGTCACTGGAAAGCCTAATCCGAGAAAGCGTGACGCGACCGCCGGATCGTGCTCCTGCTCCAATGGATCTACTTTCTATCCTCGTTCCGCCCCCTAGGGCTGAAGCAAAGAAAGCTTCCTCGATCGTGCAAGAAGTCGCCCCTGGCACTCAATTTACGCCGCGGAACTACTTGGAAATGGAATCCCGTAATCGCTCACTGGGATCGGCGGGTGAGGAACTCGTCATGCAATTCGAGCATGAACGCCTCTGGCGCGCCGGGGCGAGGAACCTCGCCGATCGCATCGAACACGTCGCAGCGAAGGGACAAGACTATCTCGGTTTCGACATCCTATCGTTCGAATGCGACGGGCGTGAGCGACTCATTGAAGTGAAGACCACTCGATATGGCGCTTACACTCCGTTCTTTGCATCTCGCAACGAGGTGGATGTCTCAGATGTGCATGCGGAGAATTATCATCTTTATCGTCTGCATAAGTTCTCGCGAGAGCCGAAGCTCTTCATGCTCTCCGGTTCACTGCGCAGCACTTGCCGTCTCGAGGCGTCTTCCTATCTAGCCAACGTCGCCTGACGAGGTTCTCGCGCGAGGTGAAACATTCTTTAGGTCCTGTAGCGGCGGTCTGCGACCGTCGGGCGATTTCTCCTCAAGAATATGCGCCGCTCACAGCTCCCCAAAAAAAATGCAAAAGGCGGCTGGAGATCCAGCCGCCCTGCGTGAGTAAAAGTCTAGGCGCGATTCGTTACGCGGCCATGTAGGGCAGCTTGGCGGCGGTGTCTTTCACTGCGGGCACGGCCTCGAGGAGGTCGGCGATGGCGTCCCATTTGCCTTTCACGAGGACTTCCTGCGCATGAGGCGGGAGGGTGGCCTTGAAGTCCATGTCGGCGACGGTGACCTTGCCTTCCGTGACATCGAGGATGACCTCGGCCTTGGGATCGGCCTCGATGATGCCGGCGACGGCCTGGATGTCCTGCTGGCTCATCACCATGCAAGGCATGCCGAGCGTGGTGGAGTTGCCAAAGAAGATCTCCGCAAAGCTCTCGGCGATGACGGCGCGGAAGCCATAGCGATAGAGCGCCTGCGGGGCGTGCTCACGGGAGCTACCGCAGCCGAAATTCGAGCCGGAGAGCAGGATGCTCGCACCAGCGAAACGGGGATCGTTGAGCGGGTGGTTCGTCTTCTCGCCGGTCGTGGGATCGACGCGCACGTCGATGAACGCAAACTCGCCCAATCCGTCGAAGGTAACGCATTTCATGAACCGGGCCGGGATGATCCGGTCGGTGTCGATGTCGTCCCCGGGGACGTAAACTGCTGTGCCGGCGACCTGGGTGATCTTTGCGAGTGACATGGTGGTGAAGTTAAATGGGGTTGGCTGTTCGTCGAAGAAAATTTTACTGCACGGCGGACTGCACGGCGGACTGCACGCGGTCGAGGCGGTAGCCGGCCTTGCGCAGCGAGGCGACCAGGCCGCGGTCACCCTGGAGGTGGGCGGCGCCGACTGCGAAGAAGTACGAGGTGGACGGGTGCTCGCGGAGCTTGCGAAGCATGCGCTCGGCCATGATGGCGTCGCGCCGGTAGAGGAGCCGATCCATGAGCCGGGCCTCGAGCTGCGGGTCGGCGCCCGCGGCATCCCACTTCATGAGCTCGGCGACCAGCTTGTCCAGATCGCCAGCCAGATAGAGCCGTGCGAGGATATCCGACGCAGAGTCATCCTCCGCGCGGACCTCACGAAGCTGCGCGATCGTCTCGCGCACGAGCGCGACCTGATCGGCCGCACTGAGGTCGTCGAAGATGGCCAACTGTTCATCGACGGTCTCGATCCCGCCGACCTGTTTGTGCGCATCCACCCCGCGCTGATAGATCAGGATATCGAGAGGCTGCGACATGGGATATTTGAGCTGATCGCCCAGCTCGAGCAGCGTCGCGGCGATCGCCCATGGCTTGAGGTGATTCAGCGGCCCGAGCGTGAGGAGCGGATTCACCAGCTTCAGCTCGCTCTGGAGGTCGGCGGTAAGTTTCGGACCGAGAAGGGCATCCAGGGTCTGATCCTTCGGGAGCACGAGTCGCGGAGCGATCCCGAGCATCGTGGCGGTATCCATCGGCAGCTCGGTATAGACGGCATCCGAATGATCCAGCGCGGTCTGGACGGCCGGCACGAGGCGGGCGACGTCGGGTCTCTGGAGATGGATGGTGCCGAAGAGCCAGGAAGTCGCGCCGCCTCCCGGCGGCGTGATCTTCCAAAGATAAGGCGAACCGATTTTCGATTTTGGATTGTCGGTTTTCGATTGATCAGCCGGGACCTCGGCGTGGGCGCATGCGGCGACAAAGAGGCACGCCAGCATGGCGACCCACGGCGCGCGAGCGCGCCGCCAATCGAAAATCGAAAATCCAAGTGCCAAAATCAGGAGAGTCCGAAGACCTCGCGGGCGTCGGCGATCTCGCCGGTGACCGCCGCCGCGGCGACCATGAGCGGACTCATGAGCACGGTGCGACCGGTCGGGCTGCCCTGGCGGCCTTTGAAGTTGCGGTTGCTCGAGCTGGCGCAGAGCTGCTCACCCACGAGTTTGTCGGGGTTCATGCCCAGGCACATGGAGCAGCCGGCGCCACGCCATTCGAAGCCCGCCTCGCGGAAAATCTCCGCCAGACCGAGCGACTCGGCGATGCTGGCGACACCCTGCGAACCGGGGACGACGATCGCCTTCACGCCGGAGTTCACCTTGCGGCCCTTGATGTAGTTGGCGACCTCCTGGAGATCGCTCAGGCGGCCGTTCGTGCAACTGCCGAGGAAGGCGACATCCACCTTCGTGCCCTTGATGGGCTCGCCGGAACGCAGATGCATATGCTCGAGCGCCTCGACTGCCGTCGCGCGATCCTTCTCGGGAAGCTCTTCGGGCGTGGGCACCTTCTCGTCGATGAAGACAGCCTGACCGGGGTTGATGCCCCAGGTAACGGTGGGAGCGATGTCCGCGGCATCGAAGACGACCACGTCGTCATAGACGGCGTCCGCGTCGCTCGCGACACTCTTCCAGCGCTCGACGGCGGCGTCCCACTCGGCGCCCTTCGGCGCGTACGGGCGGCCCTTGAGGTATTCGAAAGTCGTTTCGTCAGGGTTCACATAACCCACGCGGGCGCCGCCCTCGATCGCCATATTGCAGACGGTCATGCGCTCTTCCTGCGTGAAATTGTCGAACGTGGTGCCGGCGAATTCGTAGGCGTAGCCAAGGCCACCATTCACCCCGAGCTTGCGGATGATGTGCAGGATGACGTCCTTCGAATAGACGCCGGGCTTGAGCTTGCCGTTCACCTCGACGCGGCGGACCTTCGGCTTGCGGATCGCCATGGTCTGGGTGGCCAGCACGTCGCGCACCTGGCTCGTGCCGATGCCAAATGCGATCGCCCCGAATGCGCCATGCGTGCTCGTGTGCGAGTCGCCGCAGGCGATCGTGGTGCCCGGCTGCGTGATGCCCTGCTCGGGACCGACGATGTGGACGATGCCCTGCTTGCCGGTCGGCAGGTCGAAGAATGTCACACCGCTCTCGGCGCAATTCTGGCGCAGAGCCTTGATCATCTCGTCGGCCAGTGAATCGGAAAATGGCTCCTCGCGCTCGTCGGTCGGCACGATGTGATCGACCGTGGCGAATGTGCGGTGCGGCATGAGCACCTTGAGATTCAAATCGCGCAGCATGCCGAACGCCTGCGGGCTGGTCACCTCGTGAATGAGATGGGTGCCAATCAGGAGCTGCGTCTGGCCGTTTGCCAGTTCGCGCACCGTATGAGCCTGCCACACCTTATCCAACAAAGTCTGTTTCATATAGAGCCGACCAGAATAAGTGCTCTTTCGCCTCTGTGCAAGCGGCGGAATGGGCCCGCGAATGGGACAGGCCTCGCCTCCCGGAAACGCTGGGGCCATTTCCCCAAATTCCCCAAATTCCACAGGGGGGCACACGCGAAAATGACGAGCTTACAGAGAAGCAGCCCCCAAGCGGGAGAGACGCCAATAATTCCGAATGCCAACTATCGGGAGGGCAATAGGAGCCTCCCCGTCGGGCATCCGAAGCAACAGCCTGACCTGCGCTCGTTCTCGCGCTCACCCTGGCGTGGCGGATGAGAAAATAGTCGGCGCTTTCATCGAAAACGCCCTACCGAACGGAGTAACGACGCGCTGACGCGCGGATGGCGATTCGGACCGATGAAGACTGTCTCCCCCGCGCGCCCCCTTTTCTGCGCCATCGGGGCAAGTCGCGAATGAACAGCTGAAAAATCTGTTTCACGCGGAGGGCGGGAATGCCTTTATTGGCAGGCGTCGGGCGGGGCCCGCGTTTGTCATTCATGCGTGTATTGCCGCGATCAGCCGGGTTTGGGATTCAGTTTGGCTCAGAGACAGGAGAGAGACATCCGTCTTCCCATCTCGCCATCCCGGTACTGAGTGGCGCGGAAGGTGAGACCCTGTTTGCGGGGCTGAATCCGGAGAATCGCGCGGGAAGTTTCGACCTCTTCTCCGCCGGCGACTGGCTGGTCGGGCGGTGCATTGTGCCCCAGTCGCCCACGTTCACCTTACAGGTCGAGGGCATCTATACCGAGCTGCTTGCCCTTACCGCCGCCCGCGGTCTTCACGCGGTGCGCATCTGGAATTACGTCCCGGAAATCAATTCCGAGGGCGCAGAGGGGCTGGAAACATACCGGACATTCTGCCGCGGGCGATCACTGGCCTTCGAGCGCGCGGGATGGACGGGGCCCCTGCCCGCGGCATCGGCTGTCGGCGGCGCACCGGGAATGCTGACCGTCGTCTTCGCGGCGAGTCGGGAGCGGCCGTTGGCCCGCGAAAATCCCGAGCAGGTGCCCGCCTTCGAATACCCGGCCGATTACGGCCCGCGCCCGCCGAGCTTCTCCCGCGCCATGCAGGTGACGGCCGATGGCCAACGCTGGACGTTCATTTCCGGGACGGCGGCCATCAAGGGGCATGCCTCGCAATCCATCGGAGATTTCGCCGGCCAGCTCGCCTGCGCTCTGGACAATCTCAGCCTCATCTCCCGAGCCTGCGGACTGGGAGATCGGCTCGGTGCCGATGCCCCGGCCCCGATGGATCGGCATTTCAAGATCTACCTGCGTCGCGCGGCCGACCTCGATCTCGCGCGAAGTGTGATGCAATGCGAATGGCTGCGTCCCACGGACCATGTGTGCTGGCTCCATACGGATATTTGTCGCGCCGAGCTGCTCGTCGAGATCGAGGCCACGGTCGCCCGGTAAGCCCCCGGCTGCAACAGTGCGGTCTGCCGGGGAATGACCATCCAGGCAGGGCATTTCCCGAAAATGCAACCGTTCGACAAGATTTCCGCCGTAGCGCCTTGTCTTTTCGCGAATCGGGCGTGAAAATGATGCCCGAAGATTTCCCCCTATGCCCTTCGAAAGCTCCGATAGCTGGTATTTGCGAAAACACGACAATGGCGAGATTTTCGGGCCAGTTCCGTTTGATCGCATCGTGGAATGGGCTCGCACGGCGCAGATCGCTCCGCAGGATGCCACGTCGACCGACTGCGACGTCTGGACAAAGGCTCCCATGATCCCCGAGCTGAAGATGGACTGGATCGTGAAGCTCGACGACGACCATTACTATGGCCCGACCACGGTCGGCTCCCTGCTGGAGTTCCTCGAGAATGGCGAAATCAGCGCCGACACGACGATCCTCGACTGCTGCAGCGGCGCAGAAATGCGATTTGGAGATGCGGCATTTTTCCCGCCCGAGGCGATGGCCCAAGTGGAGGAAGCCCTCCTGTCCCGCGCCCCGTCCAAGGGAATCATCCGCCTCGGCCTCCAGAAGCGCATCCGCGAGCTGGAGACGAATTTGATCGAGAAGCGCCGCCAACTCGACCAGGCCTCGGATACCATCCACCGGCTCGAGACCCGTATACGCGAGCTGGAGGCGCGGGTGCGCGACCTTTCCGGCCTGTCCTCCCGAGGGTAAGCGCCGTGCCAGAGGCGGATTGCGAGCGCATCTTTCTCTACGGCACTCTGCGACGGGGCGGCTCTCGCGACGTGCTGAAGTATTATAGTGGAGCCTCGTTCGTCGTCACGGCTCGGGTGCGCGGCGTACTCTACGATCTCGGGGAGTATCCCGGCCTGCGCCTCGATCCCTCTGCCGACTGGATACAAGGAGAGATCTTCGACATCCATGCGGCTGAAATGGCGGCTCTCGATGATTGGGAAGGAATCGATCCCCAGGCACCCGATGATGGACCATACCGGCGCGTACGCACTGAGGTCGTCCGGGAAGATGGCTCGATCGAGATGTGCTGGATTTATCAGATCGCCGGACAGCACATCGCGGGACGTCCTCTCATTCCCTCTGGCGACTGGATCACGCACGATCAGTCGCGCTGATGCGAGGCGCCCGCAGGCGAGGCTCCGGCCGAGCCGCACTCTATAACCTCGTCATTTTCCCGTGTGTCCCCCTGTGGAATTTGGGGAATTTGGGGAATTCACCCGACCCGCCAGATCCCCTTTCGGCCCTTCTGATGCCACCTGACCCGAAAATTCGAAAATTCGGCGGCCAAGGGACTGGCCAGCCCTACCATCGAAAACGAATCCGGCAAATGCCGGGTGTCCCCGGCGCGAGCCATTCTTCAGATGGGAGGGCGAGGCTCCGTCCGAGCCGTGGATCACTGCGAGACGACGATCCGCACGCGTGCCGGCGCGGTCTGCTGTTGGGCTCCGTTTGCGGTAAAGGTCGCAGTCACCCATACATTGACCGCCTTGGGCGCCCTCGCGCGTCCGGCCAGATTTCCGTCCCCCGCGCGCAGCCGGAGTCCCGCAGGGAGCCGCCCCTGGCAAGTGTATGTAAATCCGCTCTCGAGTCCCGGCCCGGACACCTGCGTCTTCACCAGCGGCATTCGCACGGTCTGGCCCATCTTTAGCCGGAAGACCCCGCGCGCCGGCGAGAGCGTCACGCTCACGGGTTGCGTCGGCTGGGCGAATGCCGGCGCCAGGACCGCGAGCGAGGTGGTCGAGTTGAGCGTGTTCTTTAAGAGGAGGTTGCCGTCGTCGTTGTATCCGACGAACGTGAGCCCGCCGGATTGCGTCGCGAGCGAAATGGGCACGGCAACCGGCGATCCGGACCACGAAGCGGCATCCCAAAAGTCCAGACCTCCCTGATCGCCGAAGATGAGCGCGCCACTGCTGTTCAAAAACGACGTGTACCCATTGAAGGTGCGCTGCTCCGCATGGGAGGCAGACACAACGTTGACGGTATTCACCCCACGCACCGTAGTATCGAAGCTCGCCAGCCCCGCACTGCTGAGATGCAGGTTGTATACCGAGGAGTCGATCGGGCCAGTGAAGAGGAATGATATCCAAGACGCGCGATTCGACGCCTGGATGTAGTAAAGCGTGGCGTCGCTTCCTGTCGTGAAGACGACCATCGCCACGTTGCCGGCGGAGTCGATGCCGCAGTTCGCCGGATAAAATGTGAGACTCGCCGCGATGGATGGCCCAACCGGAGTGCTGGTCGTTCCGTCCCAAATGGCGAGCTGGTGATTGCCGGAGCCGTCCGTGAGATAGAGCAGCACGTCCCCGCTCGCGCTCACGCCGATCACCTTGCAGTTCGGATAGCCTGCCGGCAGGACGATGTCTTCCGGGATGCCACTCGGGCTATTCCATCGGACGGTTTCGTAGGTTCCGGAATCCGTAAAGCCCGCCGTCCAAAGGTTCGAGGCAATTGCATCGAGTGAACTGTAGCCCGCGTCGAATCCCGTCGGGACCAATGATCCACCGCTCACGGTCCAATAGAAAGCCGCGTTCTTCGTAGTCGGATTTCCAAGCGACGTCTGACCGATCACCTCGCCGTTCGGACTCAATCCGTGAACCGCCACGCTGTCGTAGGCATAGCCCGCGGGCGGTGACGGTGGAGGCGAAATCGTGCGGGCTCCGTCGGCGGTGGACCAGTAGTTCCAGCTTGCGGCCGGGTCGCTCTCGCTGCTCCCGCTGGGAATAACCCTGTAAACGACCCGATTGCCCGCCTGAAAAAAGAAGGTGCCGCCGAAGGTGTCCCCGCCAGAAGCCGGCACGTCCGCGACAGAGGCGAGCATATCGTAGCGGATCGGGGTCGCTCCCGGCGCGGCCGCCGGAGAGGCGGCAAGGAGCAGCGCGAGGAGAAGGCGACGGTACATTATTCCTCCTTCCATACCACAATCCGCGCCGGATCGCATCCACGGACAGGTTCTTGCATCGCCACCGGGCCGCCTTTACGGCGGACAGAGAAGCCGTCCTGTAACGTGAGCAGCATTCATCATTGGTCGCGTAATGTTTCGCGGACGTCGCCAAACGGGGCTTGCCAATGAGCGGCTGGTTCCTTTTTCTCAGCCGATACCAAATACTATGAGCCTGGATATTGACTCCCTCGCATTGGCCGCGCGCGACGCACGCGGCCTCGCCATTGACGCCGTCACCGCCTGCAAGTCCGGACACCTCGGCCTGCCGCTCGGCGCGACGGAAATTGGCGCCGTCCTGTTCGGCCACAGCCTTTCCTTCAATCCTGACGAGCCGAAGTGGATCAATCGCGACCGCTTCATCCTCTCAGCGGGCCATGGCAGCATGTTCCTCTACAGCTGGCTGCACCTCGCGGGATATGCGATCACCCGCGATGACGTGAAGGCATTCCGCAGCCTCCACAGCATCACCCCCGGCCATCCGGAATTTCATGAGACGCCGGGCGTCGAAGCGACCACCGGCCCGCTCGGCCAGGGCGTGTCGAACGCCGTGGGCTACGCCGTTTCGGCCAAGATGTCCGAGGCCCGCTTCAATACGCCGGAGCACACGATCTTCAACCACCACATCGTCTGTCTCGCCGGCGACGGCTGTCTCCAGGAAGGTGTCGCCCAGGAAGCCTCGGCTCTGGCGGGTCACCTCGGCCTCGATAATCTCATCCTTTTCTACGATTCCAACAATGTGACGCTCGACGCGCTCGCTCCCATCTCGCAGAGCGAGGATACTGGCGCGCGCTATGCGGCGCTCGGCTGGGAAGTCCACGAGATCGACGGCCACAATCTCCAGCTCATTGCGGATACCTTCGCGAAGGCCAAGGCCTCCACGAGCGGCAAGCCGCAGTTCATCATCGCGAAGACCCTCATCGGCAAGAGCATCCCGGAAGTCGAGGGCACGAACAAAGCGCACGGCGAGGCCGGCGTGAAGTTTGCGGACTCGGCCCGCAAGGGCCTTGGCCTGCCGGAGGAGAAGTTCTACGTCGATCCGAAGACGGAGGCCTACTTCGCCGCGCACAAGGAGAAGCTCCAGGCGGCTTACGCCGAGTGGGAAAAGACCTACCAGGGCTGGCGCGCGGGCAATGGCGATCTCGCCAGCGAGCTCGATGCCGCTCTCGAGGGACGCACCCCCGATCTGCTGAGCGTCATCCCCGAGTTCAATCCCGAGGAATCCATTGCCACCCGTAAGGCCGGCAGCGTCGTCCTCCAGCCCATCTCGAAGGCCATGCCTCTCGTCGTGAGCGGCAGCGCCGATCTCCATGGCTCGACGCTCAACTACATCGAGGGCGGCGGCAATTTCGATCGGCAGAACCGCGAGGGCCGCAACATCCACTTCGGCATTCGCGAGCATGCCATGTGCGGCTTGATGAATGGTATCGCCTACGACGGCATCTTCCGCCCCAGCGGCGCGACGTTCCTCGTCTTCAGCGACTATGGTCGTCCCTCGATCCGTCTCGCCGCGCTTTCGAAGCTCCCGTGCGTGTACATCTTCACCCACGACTCCATCGGCGTCGGTGAGGACGGCCCGACCCACGAGCCGGTCGAGACCGTGGCCGCGCTCCGCGCGATCCCCGGCCTGGATGTGATCCGTCCCGCCGATCCGGAAGAGACCGCCGGCGCATTTGCCGCTGCCTTCCAGAAGACGGATGGCCCGACGATGCTCATCCTCTCGCGCCAGAATCTCCCGACGCTCAAGGAAGTCCCCGTGGCCACGCGCCGCGAAGGCGTCTTCAAGGGCGGCTACATCGCTCGCAAGGAAAAGGGTGAACTCACCACGATCCTGCTGGCCAGCGGCAGCGAGCTGCAGCACGCATTCAAGGCAGCCGACGTCCTCGGCGACGGCGTGCGCATCGTCTCCATGCCCTGCTTCGAGCGCTTCGAAAGCCAGGACGAATCCTATAAGGAAGAGGTGCTTCCGAAGTCCTGCCGCAAGCGCGTGAGCATCGAGGCCGGCATCTCGACCCCGTGGTTCCGCTACGTCGGCATCGATGGCATCTCGCTGGGCGTCAATCGCTTCGGCCTGAGCGCCCCCGGCCCGGTCGTCATGAAGGAACTCGGTATGACACCGGAGAAAGTTGTGGAAGCAGCGCAGTCGCTGTAAGAGTTCTCAAGCAGACTCAGTCCAGGCGCGGGGAGGATGACTTCCCGCGCCTTTGCGTCTCCATATTCACCGAAATGTCTCTCCAAAAATTCGATCCTGATCTGATCCACGCGAAGGCCGAGGAATTCGAGACCGCGCCGCTGGTCGATATCCTGCGCTGGACGTGGGAGACCTATGGCGATCGTGCCGCGATCGGCACGAGCTTCCAAGGAGCGGGCATTGTCGTGATGCATACGGCGTATGAGAATGGCTTCCGGTTTCCGGTCTTCACGATCGATACCGGCCTCCTCTTTCCCGAGACGCTGGAACTCAAGGCCAAGCTCGAGGCGCGCCTCGGGATGGAAATCGAGTCTCTACGTCCCGAGCAGACGCTCGAGGAACAGGCTGCTGAGCACGGCCCGGAATTATGGAAGCGCTATCCCGACCTCTGCTGCACCCTGCGGAAGGTCCTGCCGCTCCAGAACAAACTCAAGACCCTCGACGTCTGGATCACGGGATTGCGCCGCCAGCAGTCGGACACCCGGCAGAGGACGCAGATCCTGGAGCTCTACAAGTTCGATGTCCTGCATGATCAATACATCCTTAAGGCCAACCCCATGGCGACATGGACGAGGGATGCCGTGCAGGCTTATCTGAAAGAGCGCGATCTCCCGGTGAATGTCCTGCTCTCGCGCGGATACCGCAGCATCGGCTGCCATACGTGCACGCGTCCCATCGGAGAGGCGGATAGCGAGCGGGCGGGAAGATGGACCGGCTTCGATAAGTCCGAGTGCGGGATTCATACCTTCCTCGGGGATAATATCTAGCCGCGGTTCGCGACTTTCCGCGCGGCTTCAAATTCTACGGCGGTCCGGCAGCTGCCGGACGCGCCTTACCCAGCGGGAACAATGCGCCGCCGCGCGGCTCACGATAAGAGCGCGGTGAATGCGCCAGCGATTCGCCCGCCGGGCGAATCTTGTCTGGGTGGTAGGGCGTTCTCGATGAAAGCGCCGACTATTTTCCCATCTATCTACGGCTCGGGCGGAGCCTCGCCCTCCCGCTCAAAGAATAGCTCGCGCCGGGAATATCGTGCATAGCCGGGGCCGTTTTCTGCGGTAGGGAAGTCGCGCCGTCGGGTTCCGTAGATTTCTCATGCGGCGTGGATTTCGTACACAGGCATCCCATTCGAACTTCCGAGTCAACCCCTGAACCGGGTATTCCATAAATGGCAACTCTCGCGGCCCGCTGTTGGCGCGACCGCGAGAGCTGAGGGATTTTAGCTATATCTGAACAGATCCGACGGCGAGACCGTCAGTGCTTCTTCTTCTCGTTCTTGTTGCCCCCATTACCGCTGCCTTGCTGAGCACGCTGCTGATGCTGCTGCGGCGGGCGATTCTGCGGACGCGACTGCTGGGCATGATACTGCTGTTGCGGCGCCCGATTCTGCGGACGGGGCTGCTGCGCATGGTGCTGCTGTTGCGGCGGCCGACTTTGCGGATGCGGTTGCTGGACGCGCTGCTGCTGCGGCGGGCGGTACTGCGGATGCGGCTGTTGCGCGTGATGCTGTTGCGCAGCGGTGTGGCGGCGCTCCTGGGCCTGGGCGGCCTGTTGGCGCTCCTGCGTCCGGCGAGCCTCCTGGATGGAGTTCTGCTGTCGCGCGGCCTCCTGCCGGCGGGCCTGGCGACGCTCCTGCATAGTCTGGGAAGCGGGATTCGGCACGGCGGCGACATGGGCCTGCCTGTTGCGGTTTGCCGCACGGGCGGCCTGCTCGCGGGCGGTCGCATTGGGGTTACTGGCTGCCGCAGCGGCGGCTTGTCTCTCGCGCCGGCGTTGCGCGGTCGTTTGCTGCGCGGCGGGATTGCCTGCCTGCGCGGCCGCGACCTGCCTCTCATGGCGGCGTTGCGCGGCTGTTTGCTGGGCGGCAGGATTTCCTGCCTGCGCGGCAGCGACCTGTCTCTCGTGACGACGTTGGGCGGCTGTTTGGTTGGCAGCAGGGTTACCCGCCTGTGCGGCGGCCACTTGCCGCTCATGACGTTGTGCTGCAGCCTGGCGCTGCTGGGGTGTCATGTGGCGAGCATTCTGCGCCTCTGTCTTCATGCGCTGGCGCATAGCGGCGGCTCGTTTCGGATCCTTGATATTTGCCCAGCCACGATTCACTCGACCCGCAGGCACGCGCCCGGCGATACGAGCCGGCCGTGCGGCGCGATCCCTATTCACATGCGGAGTCGCCACACGCAGCCGGTTACCCTGCAACCGCCCGCGCATGGCGGCCGGATCGGCGGCATTCACCCGGTCGAGCTGCGCCCGGCGGATCTGAGCATTCCGACTGAGCGCGGCATAATTCGGGCCGCCGTTATAGACCACGTTATTGTTATTCACGATGTTGGTCACATTCGTGGTCTGCTCGATGATGTTTACGTTGTTCTGCGGCGGCAGACAGTAGCGGCCGACATCTCCGTAACCGAAGTAGCGGTTGGGGCAGAAGTTGTAGTAGCTCGGCCCGATATCGAACCCGAAGCTCACTCCGAATTGGATGCCCGAGCTCGGTTGCCATACTGCCTCCGGAGGCAGCGGAGCCCAACCGACATAGTCGTTGCTCGTTCGCCATGAGACCCACGCGGGCGCCCAAGTCGAACCCGGCACCCAGCACCAGCCGTAGCCGTCGAGGTTCACCCAACGTCCGTAATGATACGTCGCCCAGCCCCAGTCTTCATTCGAGTTCCAGTACCAGCCGTCGTCGGTATAGACCCACTGGCCATCGCTGTATGGACGCCAGCCGGAGCCGACATTTGGCTGCCATACGTAGCCGTAGCCCGATGCCTGGAGCCAGCTTCCGTATGGAGCGAGCTGGTTGTAGAAGACGCCGACATTTACGCTCTGCGCGGAAGCGGAGTGCGGAGCCCATGTGATGAACAGGCCCAGCATTGCCAGGCCAAGGGTGCGAAGTGCTTTCATAGGGAAACCCAATGTGAGTTTGCTGATATAGACTGGCCCCGCCCGGTATTTATTCATTCGCGGCTCGAATTCCCGCCATGACAGCGAAACGTTCGCCTAATGCCGGGTGATTACCGCGCCGTCGGTAGCCAGTTCAGGAGTTTGAATTTTCTCCGTGTGATTCGCACCGACGTCGATTGTTGCGTGTGTCTCGGCTTGCACAAAAATCCGGCTATCCAACACGTCGTTTCCCTCCACCACCGCATGCGCCCCTTCGCCGTCGGCCATCACGAATGCCCGTGAGCCTCGGCTCACGTTGTTTCGCACAGTGACAGTCACCCCTGGCTTCACCCGCACCGGCTTCGAGCAATCTTCGAAATAGCAATCCTCGATGAGGATGTCCTTGCCGCTGTTGAGCTGGATCGCCTTATCCTCCGCGCCGCGGAATGCGCAATGGCGAATGATCAGGCGATCCGCCCCATTCGCCGTGATGGCATCCTCGCAGACCTTCGGGAAAATCACGTTTTCAATCACGACATCCTTCCCATTCACGTGAATGCCGTCCGGAGACATCACGATGAATGCGTTGCGGACGGTCACACCGTTTCCTTGCACCGAGATGATCGGCTCCATGCTCTCGGTCTGCGAGCAGTCGCCCTTACCCTTCCAGTAGAGAGCATCTCCGCCAAAGCTCACCGTCCGCCCGTTCTGCGCGAAGTATTGAATGATGTCGAAGCGCCGCGACTTCGAGGGCTTTCGATCGAATACCGAGGAATCCGGTGCGGCCGACGCCACCCCGATCCAAGCCACCGCAAGAAGGATATGCCAACGCATCCCTGCTCCTTCGGCGAAAAGCATCACCCGCGCAAGCAAGGACGAGTGGCGTTTCATTTTAAGCAAGTTCTTCAACACCTGACTCTTAAAGTTAACAGAATATTCAGACCTGAAATGTTTCTCTCAAGGAAACCTTCCAACCATTCAAAGCGATCCAATGGCACGCTTAATGCTCGAAATTCCTCCGAGCAATTTCTCTCTCCGAGCGGAAGCGACGCGCGCCACGCGCCCGCCGACATGCGCTCGAGGGCAGGGAATCAACTACCCACATAATCATGACAGACGCAGCGATCGCATCGGGCTCGGCGCCGGGCCTTAAGAAAACACTGTCCACCTTCCAGCTCTGGGGCATTGCTGTCGGCCTCGTGATCTCGGGGGAATACTTCGGATGGAGCTTCGGCTGGGGTTCGGCCGGCACACTGGGATTCGTGTTCACGACGCTCTTCATCGCGCTCATGTACACGACGTTCATCTTCAGCTTTACGGAGCTGACGGCTTCGATCCCCCACGCGGGCGGCCCCTTTGCCTATGCCCGGCGTGCCTTCGGACCGAAGATGGGCTTCCTCGCAGGCATGGCGACCCTCATCGAGTTTGTCTTTGCGCCCCCGGCCATTTCGCTGGCGATCGGCGGCTACTTCAATGAGCAGTTCCCATGGATGGATCCGAAGATCGTCGCGCTCGTCGCGTACCTCGTCTTCATGGCGCTCAACATTGTCGGAGTGCACATCGCAGCCAGTTTCGAACTCTTCATTACGATTCTCGCCGTCTTCGAACTCTGTGTCTTCATGGGCGTCGTCGCTCCGGGCTTCTCGATCGCAAACTTCGCAAAGAATGGCTGGGCGGCCGCAGGCGGCCATTTCTCGGACCACTTCTCGGTCGCTTCACTTGGCGGGATGTTTGCAGCGATTCCCTTTGCCATCTGGTTCTTCCTCGCCATCGAGGGAGTGGCCATGGCCGCGGAGGAGACGAAGAATCCCAAGCGCTCCATTCCGATCGCCTACATTACAGGCATCCTCACGCTCGTGGCACTGGCAATCGGAGTCATGCTCTTCGCGGGTGCCGCAGGCGACTGGACGAAACTCGCCAGCCTCAATGCTCCGCTGCCCGAGGCGATGAAGAATATCGTGAGCCCGACGAGCATCTGGTTCCACATGCTCATCTATCTCGGCCTCTTCGGCCTCATTGCCTCGTTCCACGGGATCATCCTCGGCTATTCGCGCCAGATTTATGCGCTCGCGCGAGAGGATTATCTTCCGCGCTTCCTCGCCACGGTGCATCCGAAGTTCAAGACGCCGTGGGTCGCCATTCTGGGCGGCGGAGTGATCGGTGTCGCCGCGATCTTCAGCGACACGCTCATCCAGTTCGCCGGGCAGACACTCACGGCCAACATCGTCACCATGTCCGTCTTCGGAGCGATCCTCATGTACATCGTGAGCATGGCCTCGCTCTTCAAGCTACGCATGGTGGAGCCGAACCTCGGAAAGGACTCCTACCGAGTACCGTTCTATCCATGGTTCCCTGCGATTGCCTTGGGGGGCTCCTGCATCGCGATGCTCGCCATGGTGATTTATTTCTGGCAGCTCGCGATCGTCTTCGTCGCGTTCCTTGCGCTCGGATTCGTGTACTACGCGGCGACTCATCGCAAGCGCGCGGCGGCGGCACCCATTGCACTGGATCTCGATCTGGAGCCCGGCGCATAAGCCGGGCACAACGACCCACAAGTGCCGCACCCATGTCGTATCAACACTCCATCGGGATCCGCAGCTACCGCTTCGCGGATCTCCGGGAACTCATGGCCAAGGCCAGTCCCGCGCGCTCCGGAGATTATCTCGCCGGAGTCGCCGCGGGCACGGAGGAAGAGCGCATGGCGGCGAAGATCGCGCTCGCCGGAGTGCCGCTCAAGCGCTTCCTCGAGGAGGAGCTCATTCCGTATGACGAGGATGAAGTCACCCGCCTCATTTTCGACGAGCACGATGCGAGCGCATTCGCCCCGATCTCGCACCTCACGGTCGGCGATTTTCGAAACTGGCTGCTGAGCGATCTGGCCGACAGCGAGATGCTTGCCCGCATCGCGCCGGGGGTGACGCCCGAGATGGCCGCGGCCGTGAGCAAGGTCATGCGCAACCAGGATCTCATCCTCGCCGCGCAAAAATGCCGGGTCGTCACCTGCTTTCGCAATACGATCGGCCTGCCCGGGCGGCTCTCCGTCCGCCTCCAGCCGAATCACCCTACCGACGACGCCAAAGGCATCGCCGCCTCCATGCTTGATGGACTGCTCTACGGCTGCGGGGATGCGGTGATCGGGATCAACCCCGCGAGCGACAGTCTGCCTGCGATCGTGACACTCCTGCGGATGATCGACGACTTCCGCCAGGAGTATGACGTGCCCACCCAGTCCTGCGTGCTCACACATGTGACGAACTCGATCAAGGCCATCGAACAAGGCGCGCCGGTGGATCTCACGTTCCAATCCATCGCGGGCACTGAGAAGGCAAACACGAGCTTCGGCATCAACCTTGCCCTGCTCCGCGAAGCCCACGAAGCCACGCTCTCGCTCAATCGTGGGACAGTGGGTGATAACTGCATGTACTTCGAGACGGGCCAGGGCAGCGCCCTCTCCGCGAATGCGCATCATGGTATGGACCAGCAGACCTGCGAGGTGCGCGCCTATGCCATCGCCCGGAAGTTCCGTCCACTGCTCGTCAATACAGTCGTGGGATTCATCGGCCCGGAGTACCTCTACGACGGCAAGCAGATCATCCGTGCCGGATTGGAAGATCATTTCTGCGGCAAGCTCCTGGGCGTTCCGATGGGATGCGACGTGTGCTATACGAACCATGCCGAGGCCGATCAGGACGACATGGACAACCTGCTCACTCTTCTCGGGGTGGCCGGCATCACATTCATCATGGGCATCCCCGGCGCGGACGACATCATGCTCAATTACCAGAGCACTTCGTACCACGACTCGCTCTACGTCCGCCGCGCGCTTTCGCTACGCCGGGCACCCGAGTTCGATGCGTGGCTCGAGCGTATGCAGATCACCGATGCCGGCGGCCGCCTGCGACGATTGCCCGCCGGCCAGCCGCTGCTCCGCCATGCCGATAATCTCTCGGAAGCCGCATGAAATCCGATCTCATCGCCTACCCGAATCCGGTCGAGCCGAACTCCTGGCATGGCCTGCGGAAATTCACCCAGGCCCGTATTGCGCTCGGCCGCACTGGCGATAGCCAGCCGACCGATGCCGTGCTCGAGTTCGGCCTCGCCCATGCGCAAGCTCGCGACGCCGTACATGTGCCCATGGACGCCGCCCGGGTGGAGTCGCAGCTTGTAGAGGCTGGCTTCCCCGCCGTGCATGTACGCAGCGCGGCGCGCGACCGCCGCGAGTACCTCGTCCGCCCGGACTATGGGCGCAAGCTCGACGAGGCCAGCCGCGACACCTTGCGGGCAGCCGCAGTGGCAATCGTTGATCCCGTGGATATTGTCTTCGTCGTCGCGGACGGACTCTCGGCTTTCGCCCCATCCCGACACGCGGTGCCGCTGCTGGACATATTGCGTCGGCGACTGGCGGACTGGCGGATCGCGCCCATCGTGATTTCCCTCCAGTCACGCGTGGCTCTTGGCGATGAAATCGGTGAAATCTTCGGTGCGGAAATGGTCGCCATGCTCATCGGCGAACGCCCCGGCCTAAGCTCTCCAGACAGCCTGGGGATCTATCTCACGTACCGCCCCCGCGCCGGCCGGTCCGATGCCGAGCGCAATTGCATCTCCAACGTGCGGCCCGGGGGTCTCGACTTCGAGACCGCCGCCTTCAAACTCCACTATCTGATGGAGAACTCCCGCCGTCTCCAGCTCTCTGGAGTGGAACTCAAGGACAACAGCGATCTTCTCCTCGCCGCCGGTCGCGGCATTCCGGAGCGGATCGAGATGTAAGGTTCAAATTACAGGGTCATTCTGGCCGCGACCGGGATAGCCTGAGATCCTGATCGAATCTTGCAGCGACAGTCCTTACCTGAGACCATAAAGGCATGCCCCCGGAGTTTCCCTCGCTACCGGAATCGCTCGAGGCTTTCGGCGCACCGACGGCCATTGTGCTTGGATCAGGCCTGGGCTCTCTCGTCGATTCCCTCCCTATCGAGGATCGCATCCCCTACCATTCCATCACCGGGCTGCCTGCCTCGCGGATTCACGGGCATGCGGGTGAATTTCTCCTGGCCCGCGTGCATGGACGACCCCTTCTCCTCGCGAGCGGTCGAGTGCATCTCTACGAGGGCTGGAGTGCGCACGAGGTGACGGCGGGCATCCGACTACTGCATCGCATCGGCGTGCACCGCGTCGTCCTTACAAATGCCGCAGGCACACTGAATCCGGCCTTCCCTCCCGGCCAGTGGATGATGCTCTCGGACCACCTCAATCTCACGGGCGCCTCGCCGCTCACGGGGGAATCGGGGTTCATCGATCTCTCCGACGCCTACAGTCCGCGCCTGCGGGAGCTCTTTCGCCATGCCGCTGCCGAGATTGGCATTCCCCTGCACGAGGGCGTGTATGCCGGCGTGCGTGGACCACAGTACGAAACCCCCGCGGAGATCCGGATGCTGCGAGGGATGGGAGCGGATGCCGTAGGCATGTCCACCGTACTCGAGACGATCCAGGCCCGCGCACTCGGCCTCGATGTTGTGGGATTTTCCTGCCTCACGAACTGGGCCGCCGGAATGTCGAGTGCCGAACTCTCGCACGAGGAAGTCTCCGCCGCGGGAGCGGTCGCCGCGGATTCGTTCCTGTCGGTGCTGCATCGGGCAATGCCGACGCTACTCAGGTAGAGGGTCCTCGCTGACTCGAAAATTCATTCCCGACCGGATCTGCCCATAAAAATCCACGGCGGTCGGCGGCGCGACGCGCCCTACCATCCTTAAACGAACCCGGCAAATGCCGGGTGTCCCCGGCGAGAGCTTTCTTTGGGCCGGCAGGGCGCGTCCGGCAGCTGCCGGACCGCCGTGGTTTCCCATTTCCACGCCGCGCGCCGTCCCTTTCCATCAGCCTCAGCGGCGTAAATCACGGATCGCCAATCACCGCCCTTCCCGCGGGCGATTGCGTTTGCTATGCTGGAAAGTCTTTCTCATGGATGACCCGCAGGAGCTCAAGGACGACGAACTGGTCGCGCGCACCAAAGCGGGCGATGCCAGCGCGTTCGACGACCTCGTGCGGCGCTATAGTCCCCGCGTGTATGGACTCGTTTATCACATGACGTCCAACCACGAGGAGACGAACGATCTGCTGCAGGATGTTTTCCTCAAGGCCTTCCGCTCGATCAACAGCTTCCGGGGAGACTCGAGCTTCTATACGTGGATTCATACGATCGCCGCGAACATGACGATCAATTTCCTAAAGAAGCGGAATCGTCGACGCGGAGTGAGCCTGGATGATGTGGATTCCCATATCGAAAACGATCCCGATTATATCGAGGCGACGGCTGGATCCGACCCGCGACGGGAGGCCAACCTCTCGGAGCTTCAAAAAAGATTGAACGAGGCCATGCAGAAGCTGTCTCACGACCATAGAGCTGTGGTGACTATGTTTGACATCCAGGGAATGCCCCACGCCGAGATCGCGAAGATTCTCGGAATATCCGAGGGGACGGTGCGCTCACGGCTCTTCTACGCGCATCGCCAGTTGCAAAATTATCTCGAAGAGTTTAGAGGAGCCTGAGATTCGACCATGAGCGAGCTAAGCGATATTCAGAAGCTGATCCGGTTGAAGCGGTACGAGCAGCCCCCGGAGGGTTACTTCGACGACTTTTTGCTCGAGTTCCAGCAACGCCAGCGCGTCGAGATGCTCAAGCGCCCGCTGTGGCACATTGCCTGGGAGCGCGCGAATATGTGGCTCGAGAGCGTACGTGTGCCTGCGCTCGCCTACGCCGCCATTCTCGTGGCCGCAGTTGGGATCACCGGCGTGGTCGTGAATTCCCAGAACCATGCCGCCGCACGATCCGCGCTGGCCATCAATGCCTCCGGAAACATGCCCGCGGTCTCGATCGCGCCATCCGCACCGACGGTGCCGGTCGCAACTGTCTCTACTGCAGCGAAATTCCCGCCCAGCTACGTCCTCGAGAAACGGCCGGTAAGCTATGACGCGCCGTTTAGTTTCTAATCTCCGCCCGCCATCCAGGCGCATCCTGCGCCTTTCTCTCCTCGGCGTCACCGGGCTGGCCTTCGCGGCCGGCCCCGCCTTTGCTGCAAGCAGCACTCCCGCGTCGAGCAAGACCTCGAGCTCGAGCAAGGCTCCAGCCGCGGATAGCGCGACGAAAGCGGCCAGTTCGCCCACGCCTACTCCCGCCAAGGCGTCCGGCGACGATAAGGACATCGGCGACAGCATTTCCTCGAAGGTGAAGGAAATTTTCAATTTCAGCCGCGGAGCCGTCGTGAAGATCCAGTCCTGTGACGAGCACGGGGAGATCGAGGGCACCGGGTTCTATGCAGACCCCTCCGGCACGATCTATACCGTGATGGACGTCGTTGGCGACGGCACGAACATCACCGTCTGCCAGGGCATGCAGAAGTTGCCCGCTCATCTGCTGGTAGCGGATCCGCGCACGGGCATCGCCCTCATCAAAGTCGATTCCACCAGCCCGTTCATCCCGATCGGTGACTCGTCGAAGCTCGAGGTCACCACGCCACTCATTACCATGGGGTATCCCATGGACAAGCCGATCAGCCCGGCCTTTGGTCTGGTCGCCGGCTTCGACAAACAATTTCTCAACCACTTTTTCCGCACGACGCTGGTCCGGGCAAATCTGCCCGTGCAGCCCGGTCTCGGCGGAGCGCCCGTCCTCAATCTCAAGGGTGAGGTCGTCGGCATCGTCGTCTCCTTCGTGGATGGCAACGCCGGCTGCTACGTCTTCCCGATCAACGCCGCAGAAAAGATTCGGCAGGATTACGCACGCTTCAATGAACTCCGCCCCGGCTGGGTCGGCATGTCGGTCGAGCCCGCCAAGGACGCACCTGCCTCGTCACCCACGAATGCGCGCATCGTCGATCTCCAGCCCGATTCCCCGGCCGCCCGCGCCGGCATCCGCGATGGCGACCTGCTCATGCGTGTCGGCGATGTCGCCGTACGCTCGCCGGAGGACATCTTCGACGCGTCGTTTTACCTCACCGCCGGCGACGACACGACGATCTCGGTGCTGAGAAACGGCGTGGAGCAAAAATTCAACGTGCGCGCCACGGACAACCCCTACACGCGCACGGGCCCGCAGGAGATGATGCCCGATCGCTCGACGCTCACGTTCGAGATCTCGTCGTCACCGAGTCAGTAGCCCGCTGCCGGATTTGGCCTGAGCGCGAACCGGCGCGATGGAAGGCGATGCGCCGATTAGTTCGCACTCACTTCGACTCGCCCGCCAGCTTCAGAATCTCTCGAAACTCCTCTGCCTCCAGAGGCATGACGCTCAGGCGCGACTGCCGGACGAGTGCGATATTTTGAAGAGATGGAATGGCTTTGATCGTGCCAAGGGGCACAGATGTCTTGAGCGCGCGCACTGGCGCGAGATCCACGCAGGCCCAGTCCTCGCCCAGCTCGGCGGTGGGATCGGGATAGGCTGCTTTGCGAACTTTCGCCAGGCCGACCACAGCGCGCTCGCCGCCGCTATGATAGAAGAGCACTTCGTCACCCGCAGCCATGGCGCGGAGGTTCTTCCGCGCAGGGAAACTGCGCACTCCGGTCCAGGCGGTTCCTTTGTCTCGGCGAAAGTCCTCCCACGAGTAGGTCTCCGGCTCCTGCTTCACTAGCCAGTAATGCTTGCTGCTCATCCGCGGGATTTATCCCGTAAATTTCGCGTATCTGCTAGACGTGAAATTTACGTATGTCGGCCCGTCGGGCGGATTTTTCACGGGATACGAAAAATCCGGGGTAGATGGGCGTGCCCCACGGGACTCCATGTGACATGAAAATAGGAATCTACGGCGGTCGACGGCGCGATACGCCCTGCCGATCAAAGGAATAGCTCACGCCGAGAACATCCGGCATCTGCCGGGTTCGTTCCTATGGTAGGGACGCCGCGCCGTCGGGGTCCGTGAATTCTTGCGCGGCGAAGATGCGATCCTGAATGAATTTTCGACTCAGGTTCTTTTCTGTTTCGCGAGGAAATCCTCGATGTTAGCCGCCGTGGCGGAGGCAAGCGTATCGACGGCCTCGTCCGTGTTGAACGCGATATGGGGCGTGAAGACCACCTCCGGCCGGGCGAGCAATGAGTCATTGAAGAACAGTCGCTCGATCTGTCGCCGCCGTTCCAGACCGCGGACAGGCTCCGATTTCCGCTCCGTGCTGTGGACTCGCTCGGCAATCTCGCTAGTGAGAATGCGCTTCGCGTCGGCACGCAGCACGCGCTCGTCTTCGAGGACGTCGAGGCCCACGCCGCCGACCTTGCCCGACTCGATGGCCTGTACCAGCGCCTGAGTATCGATGAGGCTGCCTCGCGCGGTATTGAGGATCACCACGCCGTCCTTGCATTTCGCCAGGGCGGCAGCGTCCAGCATGTGGCGAGTGCCGACATTCAGGGGGGCGTGCAGGCTGAGCACATCCGCCTGCGCGAGGACTTCGTCGAAGGATAGATAGCGCAGCAGTCCGTTTCGTGAAAGCGATTCATTGGGCTTCGGATCGCTGGCGATGACGTCCATTCCGAATGCGCGAGCCAACTCGGCGACGCGCGAGCCGATACGCCCGACCCCGATCAGCCCGAGCGTGCGTCCCTTGAGTTCGAATCCCCGCAGCGCACCATGTGAGAAACGCCCGTGGCTGCGCGACTCGCCGGATGGCCGCAGACGCCGCGCCACAGCCAGAAGGAGCGCGATCGTATGTTCGGCCACGCTATTTCCGTCGAAGCCGCTCACAGAGGTCACGACAATCCCGCGACGCGCGCAGGCGTCCATGTCGATATGATCCACGCCCGACGACCGGGTCGCGATCATCTGGAGGCTGGGATGGCCCGCGAGAAATTCATCATCGATCGCATCGTCGATGAAGATCGAAAGTACCACGGCATCCTCCGGAACGTCTTCCAGACCGGAGGCGAAGACCGGCTTCCACCGCTTTAACCGCTCCGCGAAGAACTCCTCCTCCACGGGCTCGGTCGAGATAAAGCACAACTTCGCATCCATAAATCAAATCTAGCGTGGAAAAGACGCGCGCCATTTGAAATCCTGAAATGATTCACTTTATGACCCGCACGGGCATTTTCATCACATTCGAAGGTTCCGAAGGCTGCGGAAAGACAACTCAGATCGAGTTCCTCGCCCGTGCACTCCGCGAGACTGGGCGGCCGGTACTCGTCACCCGCGAGCCAGGCGGCACTGCCGCGGGCGAGCAAATCCGGCATGTCCTCCAGCATGCCCCCGAGGGCGAGAAGCTCACAGCCGAGGCCGAACTGCTCCTCTTCGCAGCCAGCCGGGCCCAACTCGTGCGCGAGGTCGTTGCTCCCGCTCTGGCTGCCGGCTCCGACGTCATTTCCGACCGATTCCTGGATTCGACCACGGTTTACCAGGGTGCGGCCCGGCGTCTCGAGGCGGAGGACGTGCGACGCATCAATGAGTTTGCCGTGGGCGAGTGTCTGCCGAATCTCACGTTTCTCCTGGATCTAGAGGCCGCCGAGGCGCGCAGCCGGGTCTTCGAACGCCTGGCTGGAAAGGGGGCTCCGGACCGCATCGAGCGCGAGCCGCTCGACTTTTACGAACGCGTGCGCGCCGGCTATCTGGAGCAGGCTTCCGCAAATCCCGCCCGCTTCCGCGTGCTGGACGCCGCGAAGCCTCGCGAAGAAATCGCCCAAAACATTTTCCAAATCGTAAGGGAGGTCATCGATGGCGTTTCCGCCTGATGTCGCAGTCGAGCGCCTGCTCGCCGCGGAAGCGGACGGCCGACTCGCCCACGCGTACCTGCTCTGCGGCCCGCGAGGCAGCGGGAAGCGGGCTGTGATCGACCGGCTCGCGGCGCATCTGCTCGGGTCCGAGCCTGGAGCGGTGCTCAAGCATCCGGATTTCCATGCGGCTGAGCCGGAGTCGAAGTCTCGGCGCATCCTCATCGAGCAGATTCGCCGGCTCGAGCACGCACTCCGTGCGAAGCCAGCCGTCGGTCCGCGCAAGGTGGCCGTGATTCATGAGGCCGACCGTCTGCAGCCCCAGGCGGCAAATGCATTCCTCAAGACACTCGAGGAGCCGCCGTCGGGCTCCCATGTCTTTTTGACCTGCGCCACACCCGATGCCGTGCTCGAGACCATCCTCTCCCGCTGCATCGTCGTGCAGCTCCAGCCCGGCCCCGCGCAGCCTCCGACCGGCCCTGCACAGGCGCTCCTGGGGCTGCTCGAGCAGCTCCTCGCAAAGCGAAGCTCGCCCACCCAGGCCGCCTTTTCCCTGGCCCGCGCCTTCCTCGACATTCTTGGCGGCGAGCGCGAGCGCATCCGGGATGAAGCCGCCGAGGCACTTAAGGCCGAGCAGGCCCATTATAAGCAGACCACCGATGGCGCATGGCTCGAGGAGCGCGAAGAGCAGCTCAAGGCTCTCTCGGAGGCCGCCGCCATTCGCTGCCGGGCCGACCTCATTCAGGCATTGGGAGGCTGGTTTGCCGATGTCCTGCGTGTCCAGCATGGCTCGCCGGCAGCGCTCGACCGCCCAGCGATCGCCGCCCATGCCGCCTCGACCTCCCCGGCCCAGATCTTGAGGCAGATCCAGGCACTGGAACAAATGGCCACCACCCTCGATCAAAATGTGCAGGAAGCCCTTGCGGTCGAAGCAGGATTCCTCAAACTCTTCACCATCCCCGAATGAAACGTATCGTCGTCAAGCTCGGCACCGGCATCCTCGCCAAGCCGGGCGGTCGCTCACTCGACCCTGAGCAATTCCGCCGCCTTTCCAACGAATTCGCCGCCCTCGTCGGCGAGGGACACTCCGTCGTGGTGGTGAGCAGTGGCGCCGTAACAGCCGGCGTCTCCGCGCTCGGCCTTGCCGACCGGCCGACCGACCTCCACGGTAAGCAAGCCTGTGCTTCCGTTGGTCAGCCGCTCCTCATCCGGGAATTCCAGCGCAATCTGGGCAAGCACGACCTGCACGCCGCCCAGATCCTGCTCACGCATGACGATATCGACAGCCGCAGGCGCCGCGGCAATGCCCGCAACACTCTGGAGCGCCTGCTCGAGACGCGCATGGTCGTGCCTATCTTCAACGAAAACGACTCGGTCGCCGTCGAGGAGCTGAACTTCGGCGATAACGATCGCCTCTCCGCCGAGATCGCCCTGCTCGCGGAGGCCGATCTGCTCGTGATCCTCACGAGCGCGGATGGCGTGCTGGATTCCGAGCGTCGCCGGGTACCCGTCATCAAGGACATCGACTCGGCATTCGCGCTCGTGCTTCCGGAAAAGGGGGCCAATTCCGTGGGCGGCATGGCTGCGAAGCTCACCGCGGTAAAGATTGCCGTGACAGATGGCGTGGAAGTCGTGATCGCCGACGGCCGCAAGGAAAACCGCGTCAGCGGCGCAGCGCGCGGCGAGGACGTCGGCACCCGTTTCCCCGCCTCCCGCAAGCGAGCCGTCCGAAAATCGAACGCATGAACCGTCAGTCGCCCATTTTCTCTCCGACCCGGATCTGGGCGATGGGCTGGAATACCCTTACCGAGCTCACCCGCCTCAAGGTCTTTTATTTCCTCCTCGTCTTCGCCCTGCTGGTGATCGGGAACTCCCTCTTCCTGGCCAAGCTTTCCTTCGGCGAGGAATTCCAGATGCTCAAGGATGTCTCGCTTGGCGCGATGTCCATTTTCACATCGCTCATCGCGATCCTCGCCACGGCGATGCTTTTGCCGAAGGACCTCGAAGAGCGCACGACCTTCACCATCCTCGCCAAGCCCGTTCCGCGCTACGAGTACGTCGCGGGCAAGCTTCTCGGCATTCTCCTGCTCCTGGCGATCTCAGTAGTCGTCATGAGCGGCCTCTTTCTCGTGGTCCTCTGGGTTCAGGAGCACAATGCGATCGCCGATGCTCGCGCGGCGCTCGATGCACACCAGATATCCGCCGAGGATTTCAATACCACGGTCGCATCCGTGCAGCGCGCGACGTTCACCTCCAATCTGCTTCCCGGGATCCTCGTCATTTTCATCAAGTCGGCCCTGCTTTCCTCGCTCACCCTCATGATCAGTACGTTCGCGAGTTCGGCCATTTTCACGATGCTGATGTCCATCGCGATCTATTTCATCGGTCACCTGCAGGCGACCGCTCGCGAATACTGGCTCTCGGGCATCGATCCGCATTGGTGGACCCGCCCCGCTCTCGCGGTGGTCGCCCTCCTCTTCCCCGACCTCCAGGCATTCAGCCTCACGGATGAGGTGGTCGCCGGCACCGCCATCTCTCTCGGTCTTTTCCTCCAGACCGGGCTGCTCGGCCTCTTCTACATCGGCGTCTATTACCTGCTGGCGTGCTTTCTGTTCTCGAATCGCGAGCTATGATGCGAGCTGCCATAGCCATCCTGCTTCTGCTGATTTTCGGAGGGGTGCGGCTTCCCCTGGAAATTCATCTGGCGCAGGAGCAGCAATCGGCAGGCTTTCATTCCGCGACTCTCAACCTCCCGCTGCGTGAGCAGATCGGGCAATTGGGATTTGTCGCTGCTCTCAGCGGGTTCCGTTCGCTCGTCGCAGCCTATCTGTGGATCGAGGCGAATTCAGCCTTCGAGAATGTGGAATGGGGGCGCATGGCCGGGCTGTTCCAGACCGTCACCACTCTCCAGCCAAAATCGATCCTCTATTGGGATATGTCCGGCTGGCATATGGCATGGAATGCCGCGAACAATGCATACGAAGACAAATCGCAGGCCAGCGAGGTCCTTCGCATGCGAGCCCAGAGACAATACTGGAATCTCGGGAGAAAGTTTTACGAGGATGGGTTAAAGGCCAATCCGGACAGCGGAGAACTCTGGGCGCGATATGGAGATCTGCTCAGCCAAAAGTACGAGGATCACGAGGGAGCCTTTCACGCATATGAGACGGCTTCCACCAAGAACGATGCACGTCCCCAATACCATCGCCAGGCCGCCTATGAACTCGCTGCAGTCCCCGGAAAGGAACGCGAAGCCTACCAATTCCTAAAATCTATTTATGATCTGGGCCCCTCCCAGCGCATGCCCTCGATCATACATGATCTCAAACTACTCGAAGAGAAACTTGGAATCCCCCCCGATCAGCGGATAGAAAAGAAGGCAGCCCACTAAATCCCGATGCGATTCGCTATCTTTGGCGACATTCACGCCAACCTTCATGCCCTAGAGGCCGTTCTTTCGGACGCCCGCACCCAGCTCTGCACGCATTATGTCTGCCTCGGGGACATCGTGGGCTACAATGCCAACCCGCGCGAGTGCCTCTCGATCGTTCGCAACCTCGAGTGTCCCACCGTGAAAGGCAATCACGACGAGCAGGCCTCGATGATCGTCAACCAGGAAGGATTCAACCCTCTCGCAGAGGAGGCCATCCAGTGGACGCGCGCGCAGCTCACCGATGATGAGCGGAACTGGCTCCGGGAGCTGCGGCTCCAGAGGCAGGTGCGTGACTTCACGATCGTTCACGCCACGCTCGATACCCCGCACAAGTGGGGCTATGTCTTCAATCAGCTCGATGCGGCGACCAGCTTCAGCTATCAGCACACCTCCCTGTGCTTCATCGGGCATACCCACGCGCCGAAGGCGTACATCCGCGATGGCAGCGTACGCTCGCTCCCGCTCGATATCCTGCCACTCCAGCAGGGCAAAAAGTATCTCATCAATGTCGGCAGCGTCGGCCAGCCTCGCGATGGCGACTGGCGCTCGGCATATTGCATCTACGACACGACCAGCAACGAAGTCGAGCTGCGGCGGGTGGAATACGACATCGCCGGCGCGCAAGCCGCGATCCATGCCGCTGGCCTTCCCGCGAAGCTTGCCGAACGCCTGTCCGTCGGCCGCTGAGTCCGACCTCTGAAAGTCTGCGATGAGTAAACAGGAGCCGCCCGCCGGAAGCCCTTCCCAATCTGCATCGGTCTCCTCCGTCCTCCTCATCAAGCCCGGATCGCTCGGCGATATCGTGCATGCTCTTCCAGTCGCGAGCGCACTCCATGCCGCATGGCCGGAAGCCAAGCTGACCTGGGTGATCGACCCCCGGTGGCAGCCCATTCTCGATGGGAATCCGGCCATCGATGAAATTGTTCCCTTTCCTCGCGAGGAATTTCGCGGGTGGAAAAATCTCCCACGGGCCATTGCCTGGTATGGCAGCCAGCGGCATCGCCGCCCGGATGTCGCCATCGACCTTCAGGGGCTCCTGCGCAGCGCCCTCGTCGCCCGCTGCTCGTGCAGCCGCCGCACAATCGGACTCTCGGATGCGCGCGAGGGCTCGGTCGGGTTTTATCATAAGTATGCCAAAGTCACGGCAACCCAGCATGCCGTGGACCGATATCTCGCCGTCCTCCGGGTGCTCGACATTCCCCGGCCGGCCCGATTGGACTTCCCGCTTCCGGCCGGCGATCCGGTTGCCCAGCCCCTCCCCGAGGGCTATCTCCTCCTTCATCCGTTCGCACGTGGTGCGGGAAAGTCACTCGACGCAGAAGCGATCCGCGGCCTGTGCGAGCGCTTGTGGCCAACTCCCGTCGTGCTGGCGGGAGTGGGAGATTCCCCCGCCGAACTTCCGGGAAATGTCATCGATCTCACCCGCAAGACCACTCTCTCGCAACTGATCGGGCTCATCCGCCACGCGAGAAAAGTCATCAGCGTGGACAGCGGCCCAATGCATATCGCGGCCGCCGTCCGGGTGCCACTGCTCTCGATCCATACGTGGAGCGACCCACGCCGCGTGGGTCCCTACTCTTCCTCTGCCATGATCTGGCAGGGCGGCGAACTCCGCACCCAGAGTCTGAGCACGCCACTCCTTCCCGAGAAACCGCTCACCCCTCGCGATCTCGACGCGATCGCGGCATGGGCGCTCGCCCAAGATCCCGCCCGTCCCGACGCGACTCGCGGGCATGCAGACATTTGACCGCCTCCGATCGGGGCGTATCGTTTATTTGGTACTTGCCGCATCGCGGGCAGACGGGGGAATGCGGCAGGCGACAACCTCATCATAGGAGCATAGCCATGACTGAATATCATCCTCCAATGACCGGTCTGGAATCTCACTTCGAAGACGAACTCGCCGCAGAGGGCCATATGCAGGGCCAAAAACTCCCGGACGCAATGCAGCAGCAAATGCGCACGGATCGTGAAGCCCAGCAGCATGAGAAAGAAGCGCGAGACCACGAGACCCAGGCCGACCACATCACCGAAGAAGCAATGCATAGCGGCATGTAAATGCCATCGTGCCGGCGGGCGGAATTTTGCCGTCCGCCGCACGAATGAATTGAAGGGCGCCGACTCTAACCGTTCAGCTCCGCAAGCACTTCGGGATCGCGCACATCGGCCCAATCGCCGAGCAGCTCGAATGCCCGCACCCTGCTTCCACTGAGGGCGAGTGTGCGAATGGCGTCGGTGAGTTCATATTCACCGCGCGGAGATTTTTCCAGCCGGGCCGTGTGCTCGTAAATGCTCGGACGGAACATGTAAACGCCGGCATTATACCAGGGGCTGGTCGGCTCGCCGGGCTTCGGTTTCTCACGAAGGTCCGTCATGTTGAAATTGTCGTCCACGAATACCGCTCCGCCCTTGCTGACATCCTCGTTGCGGCGGACGGAAATAATCGCCTCTTCATCCCCCGGAGCAGCCAGCACACCGTAATTGCGCGGGTCGAGGAGGATGTCTCCGTAGCTCAGGATGAACGCATCGTCTCCTGTAAACCCGCGAGCCAACTCGACGACTCGTCCCGTGCCGTCCTGGACCACCTGTCGCTCGTAAGCCACATGCATGCCGAAGGCACTCCCATCGCCGAAGAACCCACGGACGACATCCTCACGGTAGCCAACGATCAATAAGACCTCGCTGACCCCAGCGCCTTTCAGCCCCTCGATGATATGCTGAAGAATCGGCTTCCCGCGCACTGCGATCATGGGCTTCGGCAGATCGTCGGTGAGTTCGCGCATGCGGGTGCCGCGGCCCGCGGCGAGGATGACAGCTTTGGAGACAGGTGGCATAAATATCAGGAGGCTCGCCAAGATTTTGTCCCGTGAAAAGGAAATCTCCTTCGCGTAAATACGCTCGTTCTGGCAACCTTTGCGTTCACTCATGAAGCGCCTGCGTATTACGCATCTTACCGAGTATCGCTATCGGGAGCCGGTAACGTTCGGGCCGCATCGGGCTCTCGTGCGCCCGCGTGAGGGTCATGATGTCCATATCGAAGGCTCGCTCCTCGAAATCTCCCCCCAGGCGAGCGTCCGCTGGCTGCGCGATATGTATGGCAACTCGATCGCCATCCTGGAGTTCCTCGAGCCGGCCTCCGTGCTGCGGGTATTCAGCGAGGTGGATGTCGCGCATTACGATGTGAATCCGCTCGATTTCGTCATCGATCCGACTGCTGCCGCCTACCCCTTCCGCTATCCCATCGACGAGCAGAGCGACCTCATTTCCTATCGCCTTCCAGCTTATCCCCGCGACGGGAACGCCCTCGCAGATTGGTTGCACCAATTCTACAAGCCCGGGCAACTCATCGGGACATTCGATCTGCTTACCCAGTTGAACTCGGCGATCTCACAGTCGTTTAGCTACAGGCGACGGGAGGAACCCGGCGTCCAAAGCCCCGCCACCACTCTCAATCTCCGCTCCGGCTCATGCCGAGATTTCGCCGCCCTCATGATGGAGGGTGCCCGGTACTGGGGATTCGGAGCGCGATTTGTCACAGGCTATCTACAGGCTCCTCTCACTGAGGATCAGCATGGCGCCACTCATGCCTGGACGGAAATCTACATTCCGGGCGCAGGTTGGCGGGGATTCGACCCGACGAATAACGCTCTCGTCGGCGCGGAGCACGTCTCGGTTGCCGTGACTCGCGATCCCGAGAAAATCCCGCCTTTGAGTGGCTTATGGAGCGGGCCCTCCGGCGCCTTTCTGGAACTGCACGTGGACGTGCAGGTCGTGCAGCTTTGAGCCTCTTCGACCTCGGCAGGCCCGGCCAGCGGGCATTCAGCGCCTCCGCGCGATTCGGATTTCGCATGCTTTTTCGTGCGACATGCAAAGTCCGCGTCGAGCATCTGGATCCCATTCCATCAAAAGGTCCGCTCATCCTGGCGGCAAACCACATCAGCCATTTCGACCCTACGCTCGTCGGTTCGCTTTTTCCACGCGCCGTGGATTGGATGGCTATGGACGAGCTTTTCCAGAATGCCCTTTTTGCCAGGGCACTCGACCTCGCGGGCGCCTTCCGAGTGCAACGCGATGGCAGCGACCGCACCGCCCTGCGTATGGCAGCGCGTCGGCTCCAGGGCGGCCGCGTCGTGGGGATTTTCCCCGAAGGCGGCATTCGCGCAGGCGCGAGTTCGATCCTGGAGGGAGCTCCGATGCGCCCCGGAGTGGGCGCGCTTTCCTTGCTCGGCAGAGCTCCGATTCTCCCCTGCGCGGTGATCGGAACAGACCGTCTCTACAAAAAGGCCAACTGGCTTCGCCAGCCTCCTGTCTGGGTGATCACCGGCAAAGTGATCGATCCATTCGAGGGCGGCGGCGAGTTGACGCGACCAGAAATTCATCGTCGCCTCACAGCGGCATTTCGCCTGCTCCGCACGGAGGCGATCCTCCACTTTGGCCTCAGCGCGGACGACCTTCCGACCACTCCGCAGGCCCGCAAAGGCCAGGACCCTTTTGCCCCGCTATGAGCCGTCTCCTCGCCCACGCCATGGATGCCGTCATGTGCTCCATGATGAACCGCCTCCAGTGGCGCCTGCGAGCCGACGCCTGCACTCTTGCGGAGTTTCGCGCCTATCTGGATGAATGCGAGCCGCTCACGCGCGGGGCTTTCTATGGTTTTAGCGATCTGCCGATTTCCGTGGAGGACTCAGCCCGATCCCCGGTCATTCTTCGCTGGCCATCCCCCATCACCTCAGGTTTCGGCGAGAATGATACCGCGTGCGCGCTATGGTTCGTCGGCCCCGGTGGTCCCGCGGCTCCCACGGCGATCGTTCTGCATGCACTGATGTCCGCCAGCGATGTCGGCTACCGCCGTCTTGCGGAATGGTTCCATGCCCGCGGGTGGAACATGATCTTCCCCCACCTGCCATTCCATTACTCGCGTACCCCGCGCGGTCATCGAAATGGAGCCCTCGCGATCACGGCGAACCTCCCGCGCAATGGCGAGACACTCAGACAGGCCGTCATCGAGCAGCGACAGCTCATGGCCTTCCTCCGCTTGCAGGGCTGCGAGCGCTTCGGCCTCCTCGGGACGAGCTATGGCGGATGGACCGCCTCGTTGCTCAGCTTCGTGGAGTCGGACTTTCGATTCATCAGCCTCATCCAGCCTGTGATCGACCCGGAGCATGCCATCTGGAAAAACCCCGCCGCCGCATCCATCCGGCGCATCCTCATACAGCAGGGAATTACGGAGGGGCTCTCGCGACGCCACGCCCATCTCAGCTCGCCTCTGCATGGCGCACCACTCACGAGCCGGGAAAGAATCACCCTCGTGGCGGGATGCTACGACACCGTCGCGCCGCCGGACGGTCTGCGCGAACTCGCATCCGCCTGGAGCGGTGCAAATTACGTCGAAGTGCGCCAAGGCCACTTCGGCTACGCCGCACTGGCGGAGGCCCGCCTCCGGCTCGAGCCGCTGTTGGAGACTTCCCCGGACTGATCGCCGTCCCTGTTACGGTGCGACGATCGTAAAGGAGAACTCGATCTCGAGCCTGCCGCCTTCCAGTGTGGGAACGATGTCCTTCGGAATGGGCGGGAGTTCCGCCTCGATGATCGCGCGCACGCTCACCCCCGCGAGGCTTTCGTTGGATGTATTCCGAAGCACTTTCACGCCGCCAATGACTTTGCCATCCGCCCCGACCACGAAACTCAGATCCACCGTCCCCACCGAGACGAGATCCATCATGTCATCCACAAGATAATACCAGCGCGAGCCGATGGCGTCGGAGACGGCCTTCTTGTACCTGCCAAGCGGCGTGGCCATGGCCGCCACCGATGCGCGACCGCGGTTCGTAATGCCGCCCGTGAGCCTGGTCACACGGGTCTGCGGTTGAAATCCCGGAGGCTGCGGAGCCGATGGTCGGGAGGGTGGCTGTGGCTGCCGGACCTGCTCGGTCGGCTTCGGTGCGGGCCGCGCTCGTGTGGGATCGAGCATTGCAAGCTCGTCATCGTCCGGCTTCGGCGTCGGGCGGGGAGTGGGCGTGGTCTTCGCCTCCTGTTCCTTCTGCGGCGGGGTTTTCGGCTGCGGCTTCTCCTGCTGCTTCTGCTCGGCCTCGCGGGCAGGCGAAGCGGGAGATGGCTTCGACGGCGGACGGACCGGACCGACGATTTTATCCTGCGTCTGGAGCGTGAGTCCGGGGCCTTGGTCGCCCTCCAACGTCGGCACCGGCGCATTCGACTCGGCCGGATGTTCGCTCGCAGCCTCCGTATTCTGGTCGGACTCGAACGCAGCATGATCGGGCGCCTTTTGGGCCACTGTGGCCTGCGCACTGTCGATGAATTCCTTTTGCTTGGGTTTCGGCGTTTCCGAAGGTGGCAGGATTGTAAGCTCCACCGGCTCCGGCTGAGGGGCAGGCTTGGCCACGGCATGCTTGGCCCAGGCGGGAGCAAAAATCAGGATCAGCACCGCCGCCACCAGGATGAGCAGGTGGATGAGCAGGGAAAGAAGCAGCGCGGTGAGTACGCGCTTCCGCTCTTTCTGTTGTTCCGTACGGGCCGTCATTTCGATCTGGCCGGAAGCGTCTTTGAAATCCGTGCGTGGTGGAAGAGATATTGCTGCACGTATCCCGCGTATGCTCCGAAATGCTCGCGGGAATAGTCCTCGAGGTCTGGCAGTCGCCCATCACCGCGCATCGCACGCACGACGCGGGCGATCCAGACATCGACCGGCACCGCATCGAGCCGCTCGTATGCGAAGAGGAGCACGCAATTCGCGATCTTTCGGCCGACTCCCGGCAGCTTGCAGAGCTCCTCGCGCGCGCGATCGGTCTCCATCCCGGCGATTGCTTCGAGATCGACGCTCCCTTTGGCGACGGCTATGGCCGTGGCCCTCAGATTCGGCGCACGGAAGCCCAGGCCACATGTCCGCAACTTCGCCTCGGTCACGCGAGCCAGCCGCTCCGGCTCCGGGTAGGCCGCTACATCCGATCCCTCGATGGGATCGCCGAAGCGTGCCCGCAAGGCGAGCGACATCGCCCGGATGTGCGAGACCTGCTTCATCGCACTGGTGATGAATGTCGCCAGACATTCCCAGCGCGGCTGGCGAATCACTCTTAATCCCCGGCATGCGGCGAGCGCCCCTCGGGAAAATTCGTCATCCGGAAACGTGGCGTAAATCTGATCCAGCGGATGATCCAGCGCGAAGTATCTGGAAACAATCTTCTCCGCGCCCGGCGTAACCATCAGCTCCCCCGCCATCTGCTCGACACGCACGGCGGTGCGCCCGATGACACCGCGCCAACCCGCGCCGTCCTCCTGCCAATGAAAGACCTGGCCGCTGAGGAGGGTAAGTCGAAGGTCGAACTCCGGCAGGGGGAGCACAGTCATTGAATGAAATAGCTCAGGCTCTCGAGTTCGATGGCGAGATTCACGTTGTTCACGATGACCTCGGCAGGGACGTGCAGGATAATCGGAGCAAAGTTGAGGATCGCGAGAATCCCGGCGGAAACGAGGG
>Ga0207702_10000603_pt1 | contig 39714 bp, 58 predicted proteins | sample KBSCornC62_FD_184302 | JGI IMG/M metagenome (GOLD analysis project Ga0207702, IMG submission 184302) | Corn rhizosphere microbial communities from Kellogg Biological Station, Michigan, USA - KBS Corn C6-2 (SPAdes) (version 2) | ecosystem: Host-associated > Plants > Roots > Rhizosphere > Soil ... | reverse complement strand
TTCATGATTTAATTATATAACTTGTATTGACACATGTTCTTGCAACCCATATCATGCATTCCTTTCAATCATAGGGGTAATGTTATGAGATTAGGTTACAAAAGAGTGAGCACGAAAGAGCAAAGCACTGCGCGTCAATTAGTGGATATAGAGCTCGACAAGCCCGCATACGAAGACTATGTAAGTGGCGCTACCAAAGATAGGCCCGAGCTGAAACGCTGCTTAGATATGCTCAGAGAAGGCGATACGCTGTACGTTCATAGCGTTGATAGACTAAGCCGTTCAGTGCGAGACTTAATAGAAATAGTCGAACAGATAGTAAAAGCTGGAGCAACGCTTAAGCTAGTTAAAGAAGGATTAACTCTATCAGGAAGTAAAGAAGACTTATTTAGTATGTGTATGATTCAAGTAATGACTGCATTCGCTCAATTAGAAAGAGCCATGAGTAAAGAACGTCAGCGCGAAGGAATAGAACAAACAAAACTAAATGGTACTAAGTCAGGTAAACCGTTTGGTACTCAACCACTAGATATGAATAGAGCCAACGAAGCTATTGCCCTATGCGACCAAGGCTACAATGTAACTCAGATAGCAAAGACAATGAAATTAAGTAGAGGCAGTGTATATAAACTCTTATCTGGCCATACTAAAAGAGTACAATATTAGACCAGCTAAAGACTCATTAAATATAACTGTCATATACAAACACCAATTATGTGACAGTTATATCTGTCCACTAATAATCCCTCTCAAACTTGCTCTCAAGCTCTTTAACCTTCTCTTTAAGGGCTTGAGTGTCATCACTATTAACCGTCTCAACAACCTGCTTCTCAACCCAACCATGACTTGCGCCTTGAGTCTTCAAATATAAAGCCTGAGACTTCTCATTGCCTTCCAATGCTTGCTGATACACAGTCTTGCCAATACGCTCAATTGCTTCAGTCTTAGCAACAGCTAATTCCTTTCCGTAATACTTACGCAAAGTCTCGTCAGCCACCTCAATAATTTCACATATAATATGAATTGGGGCACCACTCATGACCAAATCACAAACTCTTTGTCTTAGTTCAGGCGTGGGCACATGAGGATTGTGTATAGCCATGATTGCAACTCCTTATGCTTTTTTCTTGCGAAATACGTGTTTTTTAGGTTCTGGTGAAGGCACTTTATCTTGAAATTTATGCTCTACTACTGCGTTGAGTTCTTCCCCTAAATTTTCTCTAACCTCAGACTGCTCTAATACATGTTTTAGATTACTTACAGGAGTGCATTCAGCAACCTGTTCCACAATGTTAGGCACCTGAGATTGTTCCTGTACTTTAACAGGAACCACTTTATCTGCTGCATTAATACATCCCTGTCCCTGGCACTGATTGCAGTCCCCTAGCATACCACCTAGTTTAGGCACCTGTTTTGAGCCTCTGCATGCTGGGCATCTTACTTTTTCCATTACAAACCATCCTTAGTTAATTATTAAACCAATAATACATCACCATCTTAGAAAACCCGAATAATTGGATTAATGGAGGGCTATTGACCGTTGACTTGTAAACCTAGGTTTACTAACATGAGCATTCTTTACACAAGACAGGACCTGTATGTTGAGCATTGACAGCCCCTCAAAGGAAGAGGAATTGGACTCTGTGATGCTTCTTTTATGTCCTCACTGTGAGAGACATCAGGTTGCTTACAACTTGTATTGGGCTGCACTGCAATGTTCTTCGTGCGGGAAGTTTGTGATGAAAGATGAATGGATTTATAAACGAGAAGATTATGAGTGAAGATAAAGAAATACTAAAGCTACTAGGTGTTAATATACGCACTCTACGCCTTGCAAAAGGATACTCGCAACAACAGTTTGCAATGTATGCAGAAATTGACAGAGCCTATATTGGTACTATAGAAAGAACCGGACGCAATTTCTCTGTTCTGAGCTTAATTAAAATTGCCCGATGCTTGGAGGTCACTGTTGGAGATTTGTTTAAAGGAATAACATGAAAACTGACACATGGATTGATGTAAATCATGAATGGATAAAGAATAACCATGATTATGTAGCGGAATTTGTGCAAAACACAGAAAATGATGTAGGGACTATCACCATTGGTATGACAGCAATTATCGTACAATTCTTAAGTCAAACCAGAAGAAAGCTTCAGATTATTGCAAAAAATAGCAATGGATTGATAACCAACGAACAATTACTTGAGACCCAGATTGGGGTTTTAAGAAATTGTATTATTGATTTACAAGAAGCCATGAGTTTTCAGGAGAGACCACTGCAATGAAGCAAAATAGAACTATTATGGGTGCATGTGATTATTCAATCGCTGTACTACAAAATCTCAAAAAAACATTAATGGATTATGGCAATCCCAACCAAGAAATGACTTGGGCTATCGGTGGGATTGTAGTAACCCTTTCCAGTCAACTACTAAAGCTTTGCCATGAAATATTTATAGACGCATCCAAAAGTGGAGAGCCTAATGCCAAAGAAGATATTCGAGCCATACAGAAAAGTTTTAATGAATTCATAGATAGGATGGTGACCCATGACTAAGGAGTTTTTAGATGCTGCTGTTGCAGAACTTAGAAAAATATATCCATTACTCCCTTATGACAGCCTAAAGAAGATGGCACAAATAATGCGTGACTTAATCCCCATTTATTATAATAACAAAGAAAATAAATAGGAATCTCATCTATAAGCTCCATATTTTGATTATAAGAAGACTTTGATGTTTAAGCTACCTATGCACCAAAAAATACATATCTCTTCATATAGATAAAATTTACCCCATAGGATTTGATTTATTCTATGGGGTAAAGTTAATTACTCCTGTTGAAATAAATATTCTTCAGGACTTTTATTTTTAGCAGCATAAGGTTTACGAAAATAACCTTCATGCACTTCAGCAAATGTTCCTTCATTAAACGCCAAATTAAACTCAAATATTCCTCCAAAACGATTCTTGCGACACTTCACTACAAATTGGTTCCGATAACAGGGATCGTCTTGATACAATTCAGGCCTATCCACTCCTAACCACAAGGTACTAGAGCGATGACTACCACTTGAATCAGCAGCATCACTAGGATAGGGGCACTGATCGTCTTTAGCGCGACTTGCAGAGCTTCGGTTGATTTGAGACAACGCAATAACCACGCAGTTCAACTCTAACGCTAAGTTAGCCAGCTTTGTTGTAATATCCGATTGTTTCAAATCATTACGTTCAAACAATCCTTTGTTTTGAACTAGTCCTAGATAATCTACTACTACTACTGAGATCGGTTTTTCCATAGCTTTTAGTCGAGCAGTGGTAACAATGAAATCGATATCATTACATGCTCGTGAAGAAGCTGCATCGTAAATATTTACAGGTAATTCAAGGCACGAACTGATAGCACTTAAACGTTCCTCTTTTGTTAATGTATCGAACTGTTTTCCTGCTCTAATCCCAACATGCCTCATCCAGATATGCTTCGCTTCCATTTCCAAAGAGAAGAATAAACTGTGCTTATCCGGTTGATTACGAGCGATAGCATCCATCAGGTAAATAGCGAACCCTGTTTTCCCTACACCTGCTCCTGCAGCAATAGTGATCAGACTTTTCGACATCACACCACCGCCCAGTTGTTGGTTCAAGACATTACAGGTGGTTGGTAAAATCAAATCATTACTAAGAGTGCCATCATAAAATGCTTCAGCAAGCTCTGTATTACTTACACCGTGTTTCGATTGACGATATACAAGATTTGAAATCTCAGTAACTTTATCGACTAAGATATTTTGTGCTTCATAGACATCCCGACACTCGGTCGCTTGGTCTACTGCCTGTTCGGCTAGACGTACTTGCCGTCTTACAATGGATAACGTTAATAGTTTATCGATATCCGATTCAAGATTGTGATCACTCATGGGTAGCTGCCTGTAGTTATCGATAATCCAACTTAGCGTGTTATGAAGCGAATCATCGCCTCTTGGTATCAAGTTGAGAATATCCACAAAACCAAAACTTTCTTGCTTATTAAAGCAATTCCTAATAATTGCAAAAATTTCCGCGTTACATGGATTGTAAAAACAATCCGCATTTAACTTTAGCATCGATTGTTGAATTCGGGTATCAGTATTGATGGCTATAGCCATCAGGTTCTCCAGTACACGCTGTTCAATTTCCAATGAGTGATTGGGTATTTTCTTCATTTTCATGAGTATGCATTCTCCAAGAATTTAACTACGGTATTCCATCGAGCGAATGTCTCTAGGCCGTTCTTCTTGCGATTCCCTTCGTCAGTTACATACTCGCCCAACGCAAACTTTGGAGCACTAGACTTCAGTGCAATCAAATAACGTTTAAAGGCTTCATAAGTGAGTGCATTTCCATTGGGGTCAAGCTCTGGCCAACGTTTTACAAGAGTAAGTAGCGTTTTCTTCAAGCTTGTTGAAATAACTCTTTTGTGAGGCTGGGGGTTGTGCGGAAATAGTTCTCGATAAATATTAATCAACTCCATCAACTCAAGGGAATTTTTCTTTTTCCCCTTAATTTCTGGTGTTGGCGAATTTTGAAATTCGCTATTAATAGTAATATTTATATTACTATTTGAAGAAGAATTATGATCAGTATCTCTGGGTGAGACACCCCTATCTCTTTCAGAGACACCCCTAGCAAAATACCCTAGCTCCTTGGCGATATGAAATGTACACTTTTCACCCAGCGCATTACTTTCGTCACGTATAACCAACCCATTCCCTTCAAGCTCATTTAAAGCCCTATAATATTGGGCGCGTGAAATTTTGGCTTTTGTATAAAGATATTGCGCAGAACGTTTGATGTCCGATTCTTTTTGCCGGTAATCCGCTTCATATCGAAAAGCCATATAAAGCGTCAGAGCTGAAAGACTGAGGGTAGAATGGATGTTTTCATCGATGGCTACATGCCGTTCGTATGTAGGTTTAATATAAATTGATGTTTCTTTTTTGTTCTGTGACATGATAAAATGTCTCCGCAAAAGTGTTGTAAACGCAGGCATTCTGTTTAAATTAATGCGTTTATGATCAGGATGTATCTGCTAAAATGACTGGCAGGTCTTTTTAAGCATCAACTACTTTGGGCAGGATGCCCTTTATTCTTTCAGAATAATAGGTAACAAGTGGTTCTCCTAAATGAATTCTTATGTTTTTTCTTCGATAAATTATGGGGTATTTCGTGCGTGAAATGCGTCCATGATACTCATATTCGACATCCCTTGTCGTTACGTAGAGCGCTAAAAATATAACAGTGCGGGGGATAAATCTACATGACATATCCACAATTAAATAAATACTTGATTAACAAGATCTGGAGCAGATAAAATGAGATGAGTGATTGCTGCTATCCTAATTAACAGCCATCGCGTAGAAAGAACTTAAGCACGCGACTTAAATACTTTCCTATGGGGAGCACTGCCTGTCTCCCCATATTTTTTAATTAGTTTATTTTTTTTCTGAATCGTTAGTTTTCAATTTTCCAAACCGTGGGTCGTGCTCGTCTGGAAGTAATTTACCATCAGTTAAAACAGAAATTCTGTGTTGCTGTAAGTAAGGAATGTAACCCTTCCTTTTCCATTTGGTTATATTCTGACGCTTAATACCTAATGCATAGCATGCAGCAGATAATGTGCCAAAGTATTCACAGACCTCATCAATGCTCATGCGGAACTCTCTTATCATACATATACTTATTGTAGGATAAACTCAGGTTGACTTCTAGTTTGATTTGCGAGCGATATGGCTCTAAAATGGTGCTTTCCAGGGAGGAAGGCATGTTAACGGACGAACAACGCGCCAAAAGATGTAATGGGATAGGGGCTTCTGACTCTCCTATCATCATGGGGTATTCGAGTTATAAGACTCCCTATCAATTGTATTTAGAAAAGACTGGGCAAGTTACTTTAGAAGAAGAACTTACTGAACTGCAATACTGGGGAGAAGCATTAGAACCTCTCATTATTAAGAGATTCAGTGAAGAGAACAACGTCGAAGTAACCTTTCCTGGTACCGTATATCATCCTAAACATCCTTTTATTTTTGCCAATCTTGATGGTTGGATAGAAAGTGAAAAAGCAGTTATTGAGGCCAAATGCGCTAATAGTTTTCAGCGTAAAGAGTGGGATATGGCACTTAATGATGGCATCCCATTGGTTTATCTAATCCAAATTGCCAAGCAGTGTGCGATTACTGACGCATCACGTGGATATTGCGCAGTCTTAATTGGTGGCATGGAATACAAGCAATTTATTTATGAACGGGATGCATCCTTAGAAGAAATCATCATTAATTCAGATATTGAATTCTGGAATTGTGTCCAGAATAGAATTGAACCTGAACCAATTAACACGTCCGATTGTCGATTAAAGTTTCCTACACCCAGTCCTGAAAAAATGATGCCCTCTACATTTAAAACCTCTACAGCACTTGCTGAGCTAATGAATGTTAAGATGAAGTTGAAGGAGCTCAGTGATACTGAAGATATGTATAAGATGCATCTCATGAGTCATATGGGTAATGCTGAGTACCTTGTTGGGCAAGAAGGTGAGTTGTTAGCTACGTGGAAGGCTAATAAAAAAGGAACGCGTGTATTTAATATTAAGTGAGGGATCACATGGGATCAGCAGAATTGGCGGTAGTTAAGGACGAAACGCGGGAAGTACATCACATGAAAAGCAGTCGTTTAGATGACAGCTTATTCTCAAAAGATTTAGCGCCGCATTATATGCAATTAGCTACGAAGCTTGCTTCATCTGAATTGGTTCCTAAATGTTTCAGAGGCAAAGCACCCGATCTTTTTATCTGCTGGTCTATGGGATATCAGATTGGTATGTCACCAGAACAGGCTATGCAGTGTATTGCTGTAGTGAATGGGAAGGCAGTCATGTGGGGAGATGAAATGCTTGCCCTGTGTATGTCCCACCCTGACTTTGAAGACATTGATGAGCAACCAATTCTTGCTAAAGATGGAAGTGTCTTTGGTTATACCTGCACTGTGAAGCGTAAAGGACGCGCTCCTAAAGTGAATAAGTTCGATTTAAATGATGCTAAGAAAGCAGGATTATTAGGAAAAGTTGGCCCTTGGACCCAGTATCCGGAGCGGATGTTAAAGCTTAGGGCACGTAGTTTTACATTGCGAGACTCCTTTCCTGATGCATTAAAAGGAATCAAACCGAGAGAGGAAGTCGAAGATTACATAGACGGAGAATATGAGGTTATTCAGGATAAATCTCTGTCTAGAACTGAGTTATTGAAAAAGGATTATTTACATAAGACAGGAAAATTAAATGCTGAATCAGTTGCGCAACCTATGGATAGTGTGTCGAGTCCTGAAGATACATTCGGATCAGATCAAGACGTCCAGCGAAATGAAGTGGAGGAAACTGGAGAGGAAAAGATTGACCTGCATTCTGAAATTAAAAGATTGTTGGCTGAAAGACAGTTTACTGAAGAGAAGTTGGCCAAGGCATTAAAATATTACGAAGTAGATACTATTGAGGCATTGCCTGATGATTATGCGCAGCATTTTATAAATCAATTGAATAAATTATAAGGATCAGTAATGAATTTAAGCCAAATTCTTGGAAGGGTTGGTAAAATTGAAACCAATACAACGCCAAATGGAGTCAAAGTTAGCAAGCTCAGTATGGTCACATCAAAGAAGTTCATGAAGAATGGTGAGAAGCAGGAAAAATCCACTTGGCATAATGTGACTTTCTTTTCGAAACTTGCTGAGATTGCAGAACAGTATGTAGCCGTAGGTGATTTACTTTATATCCAAGGTGAGATAGACAATCAAAAATACACTGATAAAAATGGTATTGAGAAAACAAGCTTCACCATTATTGGGAACCAATTAGAGTTAATACCTAAATCTAAACCGCAGCCCTCTAATCCTAAACAACCTCAACAGTCTCAAAACAATGGTTTTGTGGATGATGATATTCCTTGGTAATCAACATGTTGATAGGGTGACTCTAATTTGCCCTATCAACTCTTTCATTCGAACAATGGATAACTTATCTATCTGACTGTCATCATCATAAAGCCCTGCGTGTTGCATGGAATCCAACAAACTCTTCAAGATGTTATCTAAATCCCGCCTTCTTTTATCTGGAGGGTAGGCCTCAATAGTTACACAAAGCCTGTCATCTGCACGAAATACATTCGCTGCCTCGTGGCATAACTGATGTATGTCTTTGCGATATTTCTGTCCTTTTGCACTAATAAAATAACGGTCCTTATATCTACGCCAGTAATTATTAACGCTTGGAGGCCAGGGAAGGGTATATTGAATTAAATTCACCATGCTGCTCTATTCATCCATCCTTTTCTCGCCCATTCCATGGCAGGATTAGCTGCTAAAATCTCGATGTACTTATGTTCAGCACATTCCCTTAGCTCCTGTCGCAGCTGAATTCCTTCCGTGGAATTAGCTCCTCCAAAAGTCTGTCCACCCAATATGCCGTCAACTGTAATGGGTAGCCTGTTAGTAGCAAGGCGATTGATGGCAATCTGTAGCAACTTATGAGCCACCATGCCACCCATGTTGACTGCAAGGTCGAACACTTTTTCTACTACTATGAGTTCATTAAATCCTGAATACCTATACTTATCCCACCAATATTTACGATAAATTCCAACAGCTCCTTTGATAGGTAAGCCAATAATATCGTCTTTATCAATTTTACCATCCCCATTGATGTCATATCCTATAGAACGTAGATATCGTAAAGATATGCCCCATTGCGTCACACCTCCTGGGTCACGCTTATCTAGAGATAATCCTCCTTCATGCTCTAAAATAGCGTTAACACAATGTTGGAAATTTGATTCAATAGTGTTCATTAACATCCTTCCTCATGCTCACCAAAATGCGATGATCCAAATAATCTAACGGCGACATAAAATTTTGATGCAGTAAAAGCACTGACATTTTCTGTAATGAGGGCGGAGTAAATTACTTCATCTGCAAACTGGCGACTGACAGTAGTATGGCAACGGTATAGGTAATCATGGAGAATGGCAGGAGCCACGAAGCTTGTGTATTGAGGTGCAACAATCGGCCATAGAATTCTCGGAATGCTCGCCAAATCAGTCTTGAAATCCTTGGGTATAGTGATTTTTTTACCATCGATAGATACCCTCATTGGAGCGCATGTGCGGTAATCATAGCCTTTATAAGGCTTAATGCAGGCCTCATTAATGAACTGTATTTGATGAAAGTGCGCACATCCAACCATGACGGTTAGGAGACAATAGATACAGCCTAAAGCCACCAATCCTTGGCGTACGAATTTCATGATATATCCTGTTAAGGATATCTGTGGAGGAAACGGAACTAATAATAAGGGGTCAATTATGGAGATAAGCCACAGATATCAAAAATAGTATATCATTGCCTATCACCATTTTACGCATCGTTATTGTGCAAAAGTGGCTCACATTTTTTAAATAAAATCCTATAAGCCACCTTTATACTTCTTACATTTTGTTAAGCAACCGCTCTGATAATTTGATAATTGATCACAGTATCATTTCCTGGGTTAGCGCTAAAAGTTACTGTTAATGTGTTATCAGTTACAACTGCCTGCAATACAGTAACGTTTCCAGTGCCGTCATTTACTACCTGAACAAATGCTCTGTCCGTTGCACCAACTGCACCTGTCACGGTGAATGCTTCTGCAGCGGCACCACCAACAGTAGTAACCTGGTTAGCAAACTTGATGATATGACTTGGTGTAATACCAGCAGCAAGCTTAGCAAGTGTTACGTTAGCATTAAGTATCTTAGCTGTAGTAATTGCATCGTTAGCAATCGTCAAGGCACCAGAAGCAATGATTGTGGCATCACCAGACATGGCTACAGCAGTAGGCACGTTACCTGCAGAACCCACCAGAATGTTACCGCTAGTCAGAGCAGCTAACTTAGAGTAAGCAATTGCAGCTGCAGCATTCACGTCAGCATTGACGATAACGCCCGAAGCAATAGAAGTAACACCAGCATTAGTAATCGCTATGTCACCAGTCATTGCCACGTCTGTAGCTAAGTTAGATGCATTACCTACTAATATGTGTGCGCTAGTCAATGGGATAACATCAGTTACTGAAGTAGATACCAATGACCAGTTTGCGCCTGAGTGTGTTACTTGATAGGTATTAACTACATACGCAGCAGACGGAGAAGCCTTGGTTGCAACTATAGCTAAGCATGGCATTTGAAAAGATACCCCGTTAGCTACTTCCTTGTTAAGATAACCAGCAGTAGTTATTTCTGCTATTGTGTCATCAGTTAATATATATGCAAGACTTGGCAACACTCCCACTAAGCCTGATTGCACCGTTTGTACATTTAAAATTGGCATTTTAATCTCCTTATTAAGTGGCCAAGTTACTACTCGATTACATCTCCTACTTGCAGTCCATCTGCGATTTCTACTAGCCTTGTTCCTTCTGGGGGGATATATTCTGATTCCCCGTCATATACAATAATATTTACAATAGTTCCTGGTGGAACTTCTTTGACTATCCATTGATTTTCAAAATATGGATTCCCGAAAAGGTCTAATTGGCCTGTATCTACTGAAATCCACAACCCTAGTTGTTGTTCTCTCTCTGCTACTAATGCCCACTGCATGGAGTTCTCCTTATATGTATTCCGTGATCAAAATAAAACCACTTGTTCCAGCTCCGCCTGCAGCAGTACCGCCTCCATTAAAAGAAGCCCCAGACCCTCCTCCTGCTGCATATCCAGTAGCAGCACTTCCTGTTCCACCACTAATACGTGCAACACCACCACCACCGATTGCGCTTGAAGCTCCTTGTCCACCATAAGGTAGAGAAGTATTTGCAACTGTTGAAAGCCCAGAAAATCCAGAAGCTCCCGTTGCTGCTATATCTCCTGTTCCTGCTGTGGCGCCTGTTCCTCCTACAGCCGCTTGGCTGCCTGTACCACCACTCCCACCATTTGCCACACAAATAGTTGTAACTGAGGAAGCCGATCCAGCGCTTCCATTATTAGCGCCAGCTGTTCCGCCGGCGCCTCCTGCACCAATAGTTACTGTTTTCGATGCACCAATTGTTGCAGCCGTTGCAACAATTTTAGAATATCCACCACCACCACCACCTGAGCTAGCTATATATAGATTTGCCCCCGCATTAGCTGAGCCACCACCACCGCCACCCGCACCCCAGGCTTCAATAATGCAATATTTCATGCCCGAAGTAGGCGTATATGTTCCAGATGCAGAGAATGCTTGACTTACAACAGTGGTAATACCAGTTCCAGCAGGTGTAGACCAAGTACCATCTCCTCGCCAAAATGTAGTGGCCGATGCTGATGTACCAGAGTTCAGATTAGTTACTGGAAGATTTCCTGTGACACCAGTAGTCAAAGGTAATCCAGTGCAGCTTGTGAGTACTCCTGCTGTAGGTGTTCCTAATGCAGGAGTAGTGAAGGATGGACTAGTGGTTCCAGCAAAGCTTCCTGTCCCAGATTGACCGCTTAAAGTCGTATTGACCGCATTATTAGTCGCCATGGTATATCCTTATACAATTGTTAATCCAGCTGATTGCGGAGCACCTAACACAGTCCATGTGGTATTGGCGGTAGTGCAAAGTAAGTCGATGGAGTCAAAACGGTTAGTAGAAGAAATACTTCCACCTGCACCAACCGTAGTAGACGTATTACCATGCTGAATATTTTGTCCAGAGTTCTGAGCAATACGCCAACCACCAGCGCCTTTTCCGATTACACTGATTGCTGTTCCGAATGCAGCTGTAGTCGGTAGAGTTAAGGTTACTAGACCCGCGTTATTAGCCACCCATCCACTATCTGCAGTCATTGCTTGGGAAGTCCCTGTTACTTCAGTCCATCCAATTCCTGATCCTGTGCCACTGATTGTGATGCTTGCAGCGCCATTTGATATGGAAATACCAGACCCTGCCGTTAAAGTTGCTGGCGTTGGTGTTGCTCCTGTCGAGCCAATGAGCACTTGCCCATTGGTCATAGATGCTGTCATCGAAGGCACACCTGTAGAGTTGGTCACCAAAGTAGCGCTGTTCGCGCCAGTTAGTCCGGACACTGTGTTTGTAGCTGAACTATAAAGCAATTGATTGGCCGTTGTTGTTGCTGGCCACGTGGATGTGGACCAAGCAGGGGCGCCGGAAGCACCAGATTGCAACATCTGATTGGCTGTCGCTGTTCCTGAAAGAATAGCCAATGCGGTAGCGGAGCTGTAAACAATTCCTCCGTTGGATGCAACTAAACTGGCGTTTGTTCCGCCACGTGTAAGACTCAATTGCCCGGTCCATCCTGCAGTAATACTTGTTGCTTGTAGTAATGCTGTGGCAGGAGTTCCACCTAAAGTTAATGTGACATTCGTATCATCTACTCGAGTCAAAGCTGCCGGCGTTGGCAACTGAGATGTAGTGGCTAAAGTACCTGATGTTGGAAACGTAACATTCGTGGCACCTGTCATAGTGAATGTGCTACTAAAGGCTCCACTAGTGACTAAATTTCCACCAAGAGTGATTGTAAATGAGCCGTTATTGACTCCAGTACCACCATAAGTGCTACCAAGTACAGTACCTTGCCACGTTCCGGTACCAATGGTTCCTAATGTAGTGATTGAAGCTTGGCCTACGTAAGCAGCTGAAATATCAATTACAGGATTAGTACCTCCTGTGGACGTAATACGATTTGCAGTGCCACTTACGCTTGCTACGACGCCACCAACAGCACTATCCACATAAGTCTTATTAGCAATATCAATCCCTGCCGAAGGTGCTCCAGCCACACTACCTGTAGTTAATGCAGCACTTCCTCCCGTGATAGCCACTGCATTGGCATCTTGAACAGCCATAGTGCCTAAACCAAGGTTTGTGCGTGCATCAGTAGCGTTAGAAGCGCCAGTTCCTCCTTGACTTATAGGAACAATAACGCCTGGAGGAAGCTCTCCAGTGTAATCAAATTGAGTGTTGACTCCATCTCTTAATCCGACAACGATGTCGCCTACTGCAATGTCCCCTCCATCCTGGAAGGTACTGAATTTCTGATCGGGCAATAAAGCCATAATCCACACTCCTTGTGAGATTAATTACTACTAGCTAGCAGGTAATGCATAGAACACAACACTGATATCAGTAGCTGCTGTTGCAGTATAAAAATGCATTACATCAGCTGCTTTTACCTCTCTGGCGTAATACTGACCACCTGTCACTAACTCAGAGTTAGATGCAGCAAAAGTACCTCCAGCGGGAACTGCTGCTGTTGCATTCAATGCGCACCAAACATTTCCACCTGTTTCAATACTGACTATTGCTAGAAATCTATTATTCGTATTATGAGGAGCTCCAAGAGCGCCTGAACTTGGAACAGTTAATGTGGTATCCGTGGTGGCTGCTAGAGATGCTGTAAACTTTTGGTCGCTAAATGGCAAACCAAAGCCGTTGTAACCCGCGACGTCCTTTTGTAATTTGTACATAGTTGTCATAATTTATCCTTAATTAAATAATGCCCAAGCGATTATCGACGGTATAGTGATACAAAATAATTCCAGCACTGCTGTCCCGATTAAATCCCCCAGAAGCCACACCCGCCATTGCAGTACCAGCGTTTGACTGAATGAAATTAATTCCTCTCTCTCCTTGGTCAGCAATTACGAAAAAGCTTCCAAACGCTACACTAGTGGCAATAGTTGTTACTGCACTCTCATAGCCAAGAACAGAAAGATTTCCAAAGGTTCCAGATGCGTCATATACCGCTGGCACAACGGTAGATAACCTTTTTTTGACATAGTAGGTAATTCCCCACGGACGTGGCATGACGTTAAACTGACCACCAACTACTTGGCCAACACCCATATTGGAAAGTAAGATTCCAGACAAGGTTCCTGCCGTTGGGAATACACCTTCATTAGTACTTTTTTCAAAGTAGTATTGGCACTCTCTTAGTACTTCATCTTTAGTTTGTGGAGCAGGTCTTGTTGGAATCATTCCTGGTACAAGAGAAATAGAATCCATAGTGAGCACAGTGGCTGTAGTAGGACATTGGAATGTGACCACAATAGCGAACTTATCTGTGTCGGCAATTTCAGCACCGGTAGTAATTTCCCACCCATTAAATTTCAAATCATCATCAACATTTAATGTGGTGTAATCTGTGGTGAGAACGGTAGGTATTGTGCCTTGTGCCTGACCAAGATTACCTCTTGGAATTAATGTCCAGTTAGCAGCTGTTAATGTGAACACTCCGCTTGCTGCTAAAGTCCCAATAGTGGTTGGTAGTGTCGGTATAGTAGCAGCAGCACTTCCTCGGTATAAATATACTCTTGCTGTAACAGCGCCACCTGCTTGAGTCCTAAAGCCACTTAAGTTGACTGATAGTTTAGTACCCACCATAGCCCGTGCTTGAGCGCCACTTAAGTACTGAATCATATAGAACGATTCGTCATTATTAGCAGTGGTAGACTGGAACCCACCTGTGACGGAATTACGAACTACGGCTATGTTACCAACTGTGCTTTTACAAATTGTTTGATCCCATTTATAGGCTGCAGTAGTAGTAATGGTCTGAGTTGCACCTCCTGAAAACTGAGCTGGATTTAAATTAAAATCCCATCCTGTGAGTAAGCTAGGTATCGGTTTGTACTCTAATTGCGGTTTGTAATAATGAAATAAATAATCAATCTGTCGGTCATTACTAATCTGATCATACGTAATGGCTGTGACATTAATATCTCCAGTTGCTACTACCTGAATACTAGTAATTTCAACATTAGTATTCACGGGTAAATCTAGGTAGATATCTACATAAGCATCCGGAAACGCTTCAGTACTGGTAGACGCAGGGATTAATGCGTTACCGGTAAACTCTGTGTAATCACCACTTGCGGGTAATGCCGCTGATAATATCGTCTGATTTACTACTGCGCCGTTAGATTGGCTATAGGCTAGAGTTATTGTTGGAGTAGAACCAGAGAATGTTTTGGCAACAAAATATCCTGCTAAATAACCCGATCCAAATAAGTTTGGTGACCCATATAGCCTTTGACGCAACCTTAGTAAGCTTAATCCCGAGGAAGTAATATTTAATAAAGTGCCTGGATTGGTTGGTCTATTGAGTGAACCTACAGGTTTTGTTTGAGAGACCGTAACCGTACAGGCACCTGTACCTGACACTATTAAGTCCCAATCAGGAGCCAACGCCGTTTCTTGAAGTACAGGGTCTGTAAAATTGTACGTATAACTTGATGACGTGGTATCGAAAAGGACTTCTGAAAACTGCGGATTAGAAAGCTCATTAGTAAATACTATCGCTTCATCACCAGGGTCTGAATTTTCACCAATATAAGGAACAGCTTCTCGTGTAAATTGCTCTACTCCTTCTGAACTTTCAACACGAATATAGTAATACTCAGGTTGTAATAAGTTATTAAATGGGAAGAAGTACGGCACTACAGGATTACCTAAGGCATCCACAAAAGTACCTATAGAACTTAATTCCATGGGATTAGGTAATTGAATAAAGCTGTAGTTTGGAGATGTACCAGTGATTTGATATACGGGTTTTAACTGGCCACGTTGGTTATCTTTTTCAAAGTAAACCAATCCTCCAGATAAAGGAGCACCCGTGTCCTTATCGAGAATCACCGTCTCAATGCTGAACGCAGGGATGAACAGAGGGTTCAATGGTAGTGCCATGGCAAATCCTTTTGCTATTTAATGTTTAAAATATTTTCACATTTCTATTTATGTAAAAATCTACCAAGCTCTTCACCTAACAACGCAGCCGCAGCATACTTCCCTAGTCGCTTAATAGGTTTCATCTTTTTTTCATGTTTTAATACTTTTTCTAACGCAGCCTTCAGTTCAGGATGAGCATTCATAAATCTATTCATCTCTGTACTTTCTTCAGTCAGCAATGTCATGGGTTCTTTAGGAACGCGTTGGCTCTTTCCAAATACCTTAGCTAACGCAGGATTAGAAAAATAAGTTTGTTGCATATCGCGATAATCACGTCTTGCTTTGTTAAGTGCTTCAGCTAAATCTTTATGGCCAGTATTTTCTAAATGGCTTTGGATGGCTTTATTCACTTCGTCACGTGTAGAAAGAATTTCCTCACCCATTTTATTTTCAGCAACTAATTTAGAAGCCAAAGCCTTTTCGCCTTTTACCCGTAAATCTGCTTGTAGGTCTCTCAATGCTGGGTAGTCACCAGTTTTAGCGCGTTCTATTAGTGCTTTATTGGCAGGGGTTCTCGCTAAAAAAGTTTGTGCTTCATTGATAATATCTTTATCTATTGGGATATTTGATGCGCCACGCTTCCCTACTTCTTCTTGTACCGTTTCAAATATTTTTCCAGCATCTGCATTTTTTTTGTTAACTTTTGCCTGTGTTGCTCTCAATGCTTCTTTTAAGTCCGGAGATTTAAATAATTTACCTGAAGCTTTAGCAATCGTTCTTCCTCCAGTAGCGATCCCTGCTATATCTGGAATAGCCCGAACTAATTCATCTCCTTTGTTAGGATCAGCTTGCAGTCCCAGCTCTTTCTCAATCCCCATATCTTCAGGTAAATGAGGAATTAACTTACCCAATTTACCTAATACTTGTGGAAGTAAGTGCTTTCGAGCTAAATACTGATTCAAGTTATAAGGAGAGTTAATTAATCCCTTAGCAATGTCTCCTGTCTCAGCTAAAACTTGTCCAAGATTATGCAGGATAGACCTGCCAGGATTAGCCTCAATATATTGACCAGACTTCTCAAGCTTATTAGGTATCTCTTCCACGAAAGATTTGGCTCCTAATGCAGCACTTAATAAATCTGAACCTATCCCAGAAAGTCCAGTGGCTTCTGGAATAGGGAACTCTTCATCGTCTGAATAAGATTCTTGCTGTCCATTATTTTTTACCTCGTATTGAGACCAATCAATGCTGGGCTTATTATTCTTCACTTCATATTGAGACCAATCGATTTTAGCGACCATATTGACCTCCAAATTCAGACTGGGAATGTTCAATCATGTATTGATCAACAAGATGTTCAGGAATCTTGAATATTTTGGCGCCATTGCGAATAGTAGTAATACCATTTTGGGTTCCAAGAACTTCTGGATTACTCTTCTCAACAGATGGGGCTTTTATAGGGGTAATGGGGCTAGCAGGAGTATTCTCTCCAGGATTTAATGCTCTGAATTCATAGGCAGGAATATTAGTCTTAGCCGCTTTCTCAACCTTATCTAAATAAGCTTTGAATATATTTCCTGAATTCTTAGCGTACTTAGCTGGCAATACAAATCCGCTTCCACCTTCAATCTTCTTAAATACCTCAGAGGAATCAAGCGTTTTCTTCAATTCATCCAATTGTATGTTGGTTGCATGACCTCCAATACGCGCATTCTCAGTAGTACTACCGATTGATATCAGCTTCTTAGCAGCAAAGAAATTATCTATTCTCTGCTTAGCTTCGGGGTCTCTATTGTAATTATGAGCATCTCGAGTAAAATTCTCCCAACTATTCTGACCGGTATATTGTGATAACGATTCATTTAGAAATGGATAGATGATGTCGAATTTCTCTTTGGCCTTCCACTGTTCCACTTGCTTATCAGACATTGGCACATTGACACCAATATCATTGCCTTGAGCATCTTTAACTGATTGCCATCCAGACTTCAATTTACCGACACCTGGAATATAGCCTTTCTTCCCTTCTGGTAAATTAATTTTAATTCCTTCTCCTGGCTCAGTAATGGGCACAGCACCATTCTTCTGGCCCAAGTTGGCAATGTAATTATTAATTGCCTTAGTATCTCTCTCATAATTCGGATCGTCTGGATTTAAATTATTTCTTAATTGAAATGCTGCAGCTAATGCGCCTTTTAGTCCCTGAGGCTGCTGATTCTTCTTGATTTGAGATTCCTTCAGCGCATCAGATAGTGAATATTCTTTATCTCTATGGGCAAGTGCTTTCTGAGACAACGCATTAGCAAATGTCTTCTGCTGATCATTGAGCGCATATTCCTTAGGCTTATGCTCCACATCAAGCTTGCGTAACTGATTAGCAAGCTCCCTAGCACTGGCTTCCTGCTTCATTTTCCCAGGCTCTTGAGAAATCTGGTATCCCTTAAGAACATTCTCAAATAGATTGGCAACTGGAGATTCCAGAATGGGGGCTCTAGAGAAATCAGTGAATTGAATGGCCATCTTAACTTCCTCCGAAAAGTCCAGCGCCAAATTTTGCACCAGGAAGACCGCCAAATAACGCACCACCACCTGCACCTAATGCCTTGGCTAGCATTTGATACCAACCGTTCCTATCAGAATTCTTCTGTTGCTGCCCTTGGAACGCTAAGCCACCCTGCTGATTTAATGCACCACCAAGTAAATCTGTTAGATTCTTAGTTGCGTCAAAGCCTCGTCCAGCAATACCTTCTTCGCCTTCTAAACCTGTACCAAATACACCAAGAGCATTTTGAAGAAACTGTTGCATATCCCCAGACAGGAGTTTCTGTACTCCCTCTGCTTGATTCATCTGGTCTAGTGGCGTTCCAGCGATACCTCCAGCTGCTGCTGTGCTACCCATTTCTTTAGTCAGCTGATCTTTCTGAAAGCCATAGCCTTCAGATGGTTTATAGGCCGCCATAAGCTTATTAATAAATCCTGTTGGATCACTCATAAGGCTTTCGTATTGACTCTTTGTCTTGCCAGAGGCATCTAGCCCTGCATTCACATACGGGTCATATCCTTTATGGCCCATTCCAGGAATTTGATTCAAATATTGATTGGCGGCATCCATAGGGGACCGATTCCCACCAAACAGTTTGCTTAATATGCTCATCTCATATCCTTATGGGTAAGCTGTGGTAGTTACTTTACGCAACGCACCGTTAATCTTTACTATCACTTCATACGTCGAACTTCCTGTGTCATGCAGATACCAGATAGTTCCATCAGGCATTTGTCCTTGTATGCTAGTTAACTGAGCTGCTGTCACTGTGGGTAAGGTCCATCCGTTATCACTCAGGCCATTGCGCAGCACGTTATTTAATTCATCATTATACAGCTGCATAGCGCTAGTTAAGTACCCATCTTTGTCTGTAAATTGTACATATTGCAATGTTGGTATGATCATTGATATACCTCCAGTACGCCATTGTCTGAAACCACCGCATCGAAGCCCCAGAAACGCATTTGAACCGTGAACTGATTGGCTTGCCCTAAGTGATTAAAGATGGGTTGGTTTTTATAATGACCTGTTGCATGCATGTAATAAGAATTCGCATTTGAATAAGTTACACCACCATTTTTAGAGATAGTGACATCAATGCGTGGACGATAAACCTGGCAAAATCCTTCTTCGGTTAGGATGGGGATATCATCCTCTGTGTACATAATGCCGCTACTGACTTCACCAATAATGAATCCCTGGCACTCATAATCAAAAAACACATCTTGAGCCACGCCATTCTCTATGGTGAAAGAGAATCGATTAACGATAAATGGTTCTGAACCAGGGACTCTAAACGTGTCACATTTACGGACACGTGGGATTTCATAGATGTTATCCCTATCGGTAGACATGTCGGTAAGCTCTGTGCTGATTTTCATCAGGGAACCTTGCTTCAATGAAGCAAAATAAATATCCCCATTGAAGAATGCCATTTGGCGCGCTGGATGATAAGAAAAATCCCAGTCGGTTATGTCGTAGAACTTACCTGTGGTGAAGTCATACATAATGGAGAAATTATCTAACTGGTTAAAGAAGGTTAGAATGTAGAATACATGCCCGTCTTGGCGATAAAACATACCCGTAGACTGTTCTGGACGCTTTACTTGGCTCAATAGAAAATCGATTCCATCTGTAGAAATCCTATTCGCTTGTCCCCCAGACATATACATAATGACAGGTGCTGATTTCTCATTAATTCCAAGCCATGCAACCATGTCGTCACTAGCAGCAATAGTTGATGTACTGGCTACCCCATAGTCGATATTAATGGATGAGTTACGTTGATAGACTTGCAAGCCTCCCACGTTGTTCCAAATCTCACCAACTGTAGAACCTAAAACCAGTAAATTGTTTCCATGACTTGGAATCCTAATGGCCGCTTTAGCAAAATCTGGTTTAGTCTGTAATGTTAAGGTTTGAACCCAGTTTACTTGTAGCGGGTTGGCTAACGTTGTCGGGTTAAATCCAGATTGGTAAACGAACCATTGAGATCCTGAAGTGCTAGTGCTTGCATTACCGAAAATAAAATAAGTGTTTTGATATGTTACGTAATTTGGGGTGAAGGGTACACCACCACTACCATAGGAAAATACTGCTTGGCCTATGTTTCCTGTTGTGTAGTTGTAAATGTATAAATTTATTCCATCTACTATGGCAATCTGAGAACTTAGATTCTCATCCATGCTCACTTCGCCAGTGGTAGAATTTAATGAAAACAGTAATTGGAAGCCTAAGTTGGGGTTAATGCGATATACTTTTTGGTTAATCACTTGTAGTAGGAAATTCCCTCTAACTGAATGGAATAATCCCCTTCCTTCTGCTGTTCCTGTCGATAGCTGTAATGTCTCCTCGTAGCCCGCAAAATTCAGTAATTTCTCATCAGAAATATACATATTCCATGTACGCTCATCGGATATAAAAGGATGGCGACCGAAGATGCTGCTTCCTATGATTTTTACTGGTACTTGTTGGGATCCAGGAGTGGCTATCATATTAATTCACCCAGCCATGCCCAATATTTACTTGGCCGTAGTTAATGCCACCACGTCTTTGTAGACTGGATAATTTAATTAACCTTAAATCCATTGGACCGCTTTTCTTGCTAATATCATCTTCATACTTGGCAAGTGCTTTCTCTACTCCAGGCGGCACAGTATGGTTGTACTCTGCACAAAGCCTTGCAGCTAAATCGAACTTCAAATAGTTAATGTAGAACCGATCAAGCGTTAAAGATAAATCCTGATTGATGGTGACCTGTTGCAGACGAAATTGTCCCCATATGGTCAATGGATAAGCTTGATTGGGCTTGAAGTAGATATATAGATTTGCTCCTCCAAAACATCGCTCCATATGCCAACTACCTGGCAATGATTGAATATTATCTGCTCTTGAGGAACCAAAATATTCTCGTCTGGCACGATTCTCTGTTTGATAGCGTACTGTGTCGATATAGAACACGAAGGTATCAATGCTAATTAGGTCTTCAATAAAGTACTTTTCTTGCCCTGTTACTGCAGTAAAGTTATGTTCTTCGTAATAAGGGATAAGACCGTTTTCTACAGTCTTATCCGCAATTAGATCATTTAGGAACTGTAAGCCATCGTTAGCTTGTTGGCCTGTCACAGTCTCAAAGCCACGTGAAACAATGCCTGACTCATAGTAAGCATTGTTAATAAGCTGCAAAGTTGTGTAGGCCATAGCCGGCTCCTTATCCTACTGCTACGTTGGCAAGTTGGTCTAAATAAGCTGCAACAGAAATCGCAACCGCAGAACCAGTGACTTTGTAGTCAATAGCGTCGGTGTTAGGCGAATCAGTTGGGCATATTAAGTTAACAGTGTGAGCCACCGCAGCAACGTCTCCAGAAGCAGAAGCATAGCCAGCAGTTGCAGTAGAAGTCCCTGGGACTAAAACCAACTTGTCAGCAGCAGCTGTTGGAGTAAATACGCATAACCAGTTAACCATCGTAGGAGTAGATGAAGGTAATCCGGCACTTGCGTTAACAGGCGCATAAGTAGCAGATGAACCAGCAGTAATGTCAGTAGCTATAGCTGCGTCATACCACATCCAACGATCTAGGCCACATCCATCTTGTCTAAATGGAAGGAAGTGAGAAGAACCGTCAGTCTTAACATATCCAATACGGAATGACATGTCGTAACCAGCTGGTAGTAAAGGCGCGGTTAGGTTAGCTGAAATTAAAGCAGACCCTGGTTCAATACCAAAACTATCACCGATAGCGTACACAGCATAAAATGTAGATGCTGCCAATGAACCTGTGTCTAATCCAGCAGCTCCATTAGCTGCGCCATTAATTGTAACTGTCCCAGTGCCAGCCTCAGATTCAGTACCAGTTTGAGTAGCTGCTACGTTTATCGGAAGACCTACACTAATATCGTTCACGTTAGTTGAATTGCTGCATCGTCCAGCAGTAACTGTCAAAGTAGTTGTAGTCGCATAAGCAAGCTTCAACCCATTGATATAGTACTGGCGAGCATTTGTAACAGGTGTTGATATAGCCATTTTAATATCCTTATAGTGAAGGGGCTTTCGCCCCTAAAGTCCAATTACAGTGGGAAGATCACAGACATTGAATATTCAGGAACTAGCTTTTTGCCCCAAATAGCGTCATGAATCATTCCACGTTGGTTTTGTCCGAATAAAGAACCGTAATACATACGTAGAGACACGCCTGTATCAGGGTCAACTTCGTTACCAGTTGGGAATGGGACTTCTTCAGGAAGCATTGGCATACCTAGGAACAAAGGATTTCCTGCGGTAATAACGCCTGCTCTGTGAGAAGGCAATCCAGTAACCTGCATGCCCGCAGCAATTTCAAAGTTCAAGTTGCGAGTATTACCAGCAGAAGCTTTTAGTGGAGGATAAACGTCAATGGTGACGCTACCAGCAGAAGAAGCAGCATTAGCCGTAGCTCTGAACTGTACAGGGTTACTTGATACTTTGTGGCCAATAAATGTTAAGTAACGAAGATTAGGTTGACCAGAAACCCCATCAGAGAATTGGAATTTATCAAACTCTTTAACAGCATCTGCATCAGTACCTGCACCAGAGAATACGATTTGAATCACTGCATCATCAGCATTTTTAACTACTGAAACTACAGTTAATACAGTGCCGTCTTCACCTAGTGTTCCTGCTGTATGTACAGGAAGTAAGTTAGATACATAGAATGCTGCACGATCAAAATCACCCACATCCCAGCTATTAGCAGCAATATCGTTACGCTTAGGAACAAATTGGTTTAATCCAGTGTTCACAATTGCTGATTGAGCAATATCACTTAAATAGAACTTAGTATTGTCCTTGGCAGCACCGTAGTTGCGGAACATAGCAAGCGCTGCAGCTAATTGGCCATAAGAATTGATTTGTGTTGTTCCATCACCATAGAAACGGTAAGGAGCTTCCACACACACAGTAGCAACGTCTGATTCAATTTCGGCAGACATTTCCATCACAGCCGCTTTACCGAACTGATTCATGTAGTCTTCTACGTTGAAGATAAATTGTTGCGCAGTGAATGCATAAGAAACGTTGATCGCTTTATCCACGGTCAAGTTTTCTACTCTCTGGTCAGCTGATTGGAATGTAGCAACCAAACTAGCAGCAGTAGTAAAACGAGGTGGTAAATCAAACGTAACTGTGTCACCTAAGTTAGCAGTTAATTTCTCAAAGTTTTTGAACTTAGTATTAGCAGTGGCTACGAAACAGTTTAAGTTTTGTAGGTATGCCAAGTTAGACATCTGATAGGTTTGTACTTGTTGCAAAATGTTATTTGGAACGGCCATGTCGTCTTCTCCAATGAATATCCTTATTCAGAGAACAGACATGACCAGTTCGGTGGGACTTCTAGCCTTTTAAGTAGGAGGCTGCCTTGAAATCCCGTACATTTCGTGTACCACTGTCTGTTCCCACTGGCGAAGGTTTCAGACGGTTTAAGGGGTCTTGCGCTTCTTGCAAGGTGCGTTTTGCCTCATCATTCCGCTTTATTGATTCGGAAAGTTTGGCTATTTCGCTTCTAGCCATATTGGGTGATTTCTCAACCAATACTGCTAAATCTGCTAACTTTCCTGGATTCTTCCGGAGCTCATATATAATGGCTGGGGTGTTATCCATTTGGTTAGCTAAGAAAACTAATTGAGGGAATTCAGCGGGATTAAAGTCAGCTGTAATGGCTTCAAAGTCTTCGAACATATCTTTGCCTTGAGCCATTTTTCCAAAATACTGTTGAGCCACTTGGTTCACTTCCTGTTCAAGCTGTTCAGCGTACCGTTTTTGCTCGTCCTCTTGCTGCTTCTGTTGTAACAGTTGCATTACTTGCTGCTGAATCATCTGCGGATCTACACCTTGTGCTTGCCCTTGTGGAGCTTGCTGGGGTGCTTCTTGCAGCTGATTAGGAGCTTGTTGCTGCGCCTGTTGTGCCTGAAGCTGCTCAATTTGTTGCTTTGCGGCATCTAATTGCTCTTGCATTTTCCTTTCCCCATCTCTTTTGGCTTTCTTTACAAGCTCGTTGACACGGGAAACAGAAAGCATTTTCTCAGGAGGTGAATCCTCAGACTGTTTCAAGTCTTCTGGTTCCACTACTAAATTAGTTTCTTGCAAGTCTTCTGCAATATCCTTTGCATCCATTTGAAACCTCACTGTTTCCGGTGTGACCGTGATCACCTACCATCCGTGGTAGTTCCGACTATTTATCCGCATAGCTGCGTATATGGCCTAGCAATCCATCCTGGCTAGTCAGGTTTACTACATATAGTGCTCTTAACAAATAAAAACACCACATCTTGTGTTAATGCTAGTATATCAATTTTAATTCTAAATGAAACTTCAATTTGTTCTTATTTAATACAACCTGATTTAACCATCTTTTTCACAAGTTTTTTGTCTTCCTTTACATCCGAATGCTTAATGGGTTTTGATTTAGATTTTTTTGTGCCTTTATTTAAAGATTTCATTATTTCTTTCCTTTTCCTAAAATCTTATTTGCCTTTGCATCAATCTTGGCTTTGGAAGAGGCTGATAATTTGCCTGCCTTCTCCATTTGACTGGCACGTGCCTTTGCATTGGCTGCGTGACTTTTATTTTCTATTGGATATTTTCTTTCTTTAGGTAAAGCAAATGCAGAATCAGGAAGCTTGTTCCTCTGCTTTGAGGTTAATTTTGCCACGGTCATCCTCCAAATATTTAATCATTGCTCTAAGCAATTCAGTGTCATCCTTAACACTACCGAGTACCCTGTTACATCTGTCACATATCCATCCTCTAAAATGACCACCATCATGACAATGGTCAAATACAGTCATTACAGATTCAAGACATAACTCACATTGCTCTGCTCTTGGCCTTCCGGCAATATCCCAAAGCTCTGCTTCCTTCTTATTTCTCCAGCGTTCATATCTTATTCGATATCCCTCTGGGTCAGCTTTCCTTCGTTTAGCTTGAGCCACTTTGTCCGACTCGCGAATCTTATCCAGATTGTTTTCTCTATACTTTGCTTTGGCTTTTTTATTGGTTTCAGGATTTTTCTTCCTGTACCGTCTTGCTTGCTCAAGAACTTTCTCTGGATTGTTCTTGCGCCACTCTTTTACTTTTTCATAATTGGACATACTTCCCCCTTGGAAAGGGGGTATTATATCACATGCCAGATTTATCTGGCATCGGGTATTTACGCTCACCAGGCAGCCAAAATGTTTTTTTAGATAACTTATTACGCTTCTTGGTTGTGAGTTTTGTCATTAGTTCTCTCCTTTCTAGACTGCTCTACCTCATGGTGGTGTTGGCTGACGTCAATAGCCATTTGGACTGCAGTACGTGAATTTTCCGCATCAACCTTTTCTTGCTTTAATGCCTGATCAACGGAAGCACCCTCTATTTGCGCCATGACTTTCATGAATTCGATGTCTGCTTCTTTATTCTTCACAGCATCATCAGCAGCAATCTTAGTCAGTTGAACTTGGGTTTCTTGAATGCGTGCTTCACGTTTTTGTTCCACTTTTGCCATTTCAGCCTGAGCTTGCATTGCCATGACTTGTTTTGGATCGATTTGTTGTTGCGCTTCCTGCATTGCCATTTGTTCCATTTGAGCTGCTTTTTTCTGCTGCTCTTCCATGTATTCAGACGCTTGTTGACGTAATCCCTCAATACCTCGAATGTCGATATTGTCTAACAATATTCCTAAGCCTCTGGTCTCAATGAGTCCTTTAAATGTTTCAGACGTTTGCATGAGCTGAATAATGGTTTCTAAACTAATTTGTTTTTGCACTTCAAAGTTCACCCCTGCCTCAACTTTTACTTCTAGGCTCATGGGGTCAAAATGCATGTACGGATTGCCTATTTTGTTGATTACTTGGTAAGAACGCTTTCCATCAGGCTGTACAATAGGTAAAGACCTGGGTGTGACGTAATATTTTGGAATTAAATCTAATATGAGTTGGCATACGCGATTGAGGCCTTTCATAAATCCAACGGTATATGGCATAGCTGCAGCATTAGAGTGCATGGCACCCTGCATGATCGCGACACCTGACAACTCATTATTTTGAATACCAAGCGCTGCATCATAGCTACCCAAGATTCCCTGAATCAGATTGTCCGACATCTGGAATGTCTCACTGATTTGAGGAGGAATTGGCGTACGCACTACCTCTCTTGGAGCAGGTAAAGGAGTATTAGGATTGCCATCAAAGAAAGCGTTATAAAGCAACGTACCTGGTTTCTGAACATCGATGTACGCGTCTATATAGTCTTCTGGAACTGATTCCACAGCAGCAATAAATTTATGCTCTACAGTATTTTCCAGTTCATTGGCGAGGGACTGACCGGCATAGTTTTTTAGCCTTTGCGCATCACGAACATTGTAGATGTAAGGACGTGTCATCTGCTCTGCAGTGGAGTCATTATTGTCCCTCAAAACGGCACTGTTGCCATCGAAAAACACCAATGGCAGCATCTTGTAATTTGTTTTCGCAACATCTATCAGTTCGGCACCAGAAAATCTGTACCTTGTTATTTCTTCTAGTGTGGTTTCACGCATTTTTCCAATGGGGATTGGTGGCTGTTCGATGTATCCTGCTTGATTCCACATATCCAGTAACTCTTCGTAATGTTTCACACTAATCGTGCGTCCATTAGAAAGCCTGGTTATTTTTTCTCTTTTGAATTCTTTCTTGTAGTAATCACAGAGTAATACGATATCTTTCTTAGCTGCTCGATAAGACCAGTTGAAACCGCTAAAGCTGCGAGCATATTTAAGTCCTTTCAGTGCATCAGACCCGTATTCACGTTCTACTTCATCTGCTTCCTTAGGGAATAATTGGAAACAAAAGTTACCGTCTCCTTTATGTGATTTCCTCGCTAGCGGGTCAAAACCACATAAGGTGGGATCGAATGCTCTTTGTACGCATATTTTCTGGTCCATGGACATTTCAGAAACATAATCCGTATACACTTCAACAACGGAAAATCCACCAACTAAAATGTCTGTGTACACATCGTAGCTAAATCCATCGTTATCGGAATCAACGAGAATGGCTCGAAAATGAGCCTCAAGTACATCAATTAATTTGGGGTCAACCAGGTCAAATCCGTCTTGGGCGCGAACCACAAAGCCAGGCTCCATACGCGAGAATTCCCCACGGAGACGCGATAAATAGGCTTCCATCATATTGAATTCAATTTGAGGACGACCTAGAGTAGCAAGAACGGCTATATCATCTTCAGTCAGTGTTGATTTATACACAAACCGCATAAACTGATGATAGCGTTCATAATTTGGTCTGAAATAAGTATAAGCTTGTTCTACAGACTGCTTAATCTTATCCAGTTGTGACGTATGTTTTTTAGCAATAACAGCCATGTTATATCCTTATCCCATAGGCTCTACGTTTTAATTCAACGACATTGTTGTGGCGATTCAACGCTGCTAGGGTTGCCTCCCTAGACGCAAGGTTCTTACTGGTAAAAATAGTGAGGCTCTTATCTATCAATGCAATTCTCACTGCATCTGCACAGGTATCCGCAATATCATCGTGCGCATGACTGTCGTTGTTGGTTATTTTCTTCATGTGATTGATGCAAAGCTGTGTATGAGGCGCATCAGCTGGAAGAGATACTTGTTTGCTGGCAATGTATGGCTGAATATCGATAAAGCGTTGCGATTTAGAACCTGATTTCCTCGTTCTTTCAATCTCACGCACTTTTAATCCCCTCATTCCTTGAAGAATGGATAAAAGCGTTACTCCTGTCGATTTTTTCTCAATGTATGCCAAGAGAGGAGGATTTTGATGTCGTGCGCAATCCTGCCAAAAATCCAGAAATTCATTTTCAAGTTTCTTGGGCTCAACTCGGATTTCTCGGCACGCAATCCAATGTAGTCCTATGACACCTGTTTCACGACCTTCTGTTTTAATGTTGTACATTCCCCAGAATGAAAATACAGTTGCGTCATTTCTTGGGTCTTCTGTTTCAGCTGTGTCAGCCGTGATAAATGTGATGTAGTATTTAGGCTCTTCTTGTAACAGAGGGAAATCTTCTGGCATATACAATCCCCCTCCAGCTGGTTGCGGGTCTTGCTGATGCTGCGCTGCAAAAACATATCGATCTTTTTCTTGCCTTATTTGCAACATATCGAGAGGAAAGGCCTCCGGATAAAGTGCATTTCCCGCATCATCTAGTGACTTCAGTATGACCTTATCCCATTCGTAGCCATCCTCACCCGCTAAGAAGTAAGCAGGCAAGTCTTGTTCGTGCAACCTTTGTCCTATAAAAACGATTGGAACATTAATACCCCGTGGTCTCTGCTGAATGGTTTCACGGAAATTGGTAATTACGCTTTCACGGATAAGATCGGAGTGAACCTCATCTGGTTTGTGGGAGTCATCGATAACAACTGCTCCACTGAACCTGTCAAGTCCAGGCAGACCGGCATTTCGCCCTGTAATAGCACCTGCTGAACCAAAGGCAGAGACAGTTCCTCCAGCTTCTGTAGTAAAAGCATCTTTCGCTTGGGAATCGTCTCTCAGATGTACATCAAATAACGCCTTGTATTGAGGAAGCGTCATTAATCGCTTCACAGTGTCAGTATGAGTAGCGGCTAGGGTCTTAGCGTAGGAAATATACAGAAAATTGCAATCTCCCCATTTCGCATAACACCATGCTATCCAAAAACTAACTATGACGGACTTACCATGTCCTGGTGGCACATTAATCAATAAACGAAGAGATTCGAGACGAGTACACTTTGTTAAAGCACGACAAATAGTAATAAAATGACTTTCCCTTCCTACTGGTTTCGAGATGATAAAATCTCGTCCCGTCAGTAATGGGAAAAATGATTGAATAAAGAGTAATAGGCTACCCTTTAGCTTGGCCGCAAGTTCTGCGTTATCAAGCTTAATCTGTGTCGCTTTGTCCATAAAGGGGCAATCCTTTGCCAAATTTGCATCATGCAAGCCTTCAGAAGTACTTCGACACTAAAATAACACGGAGGGATATGAAAACTTCTATCTATTTTGCTTATATATTAACCATATACACTATATATTGTGTTTTTATTTAAAATGAGGTGTATTTGTAGGGTGGTCACAAAAGTAGGCCATGGAAACCATGCAATCCCATTCACGACCTTGTATTTTTAATGCTTGGAGATATTCTGTTTCTTCAGGGCTCATTTTCCTACCACATTCATTAACGCAATTAGGCGAAGCACAGAAGGTCTTATCTAGAAAACTCATGCTCTCCTCTTAAAGTGGCTCAGGAGGTAGGGCTCGAACCTACGACAACCGAATTAACAGTCCGGTGCTCTGCCAACTGAGCTACTCCTGAAATGTAATTATTGTAAACACATCCCTTCCATGGCGGATGCTACGGTAGCTGCTATTCGCTCATCAATCCACTGGACAAATAAAGCATCACTGCACAGAATGGTGACTTGAGACTTAATTTTTTTCTTAATGTCTTCAATGCGTTTTTCTAATAAATCGCATTTACGTTGAAGAACTTGATTTTGGTTCTCCATCATTCCATCCACGGGATCGTATCGGTTGTTTTTAATAGCACTTAATGTGTCTGCATTGATTGCGAAAGTATCCATAATTTCTAAGTCAGAAATTTTGTTTTTCAAATAAACACGAATCTTATGAATTTCATCAAGACCTGGCTCCATGTACCCAAGGCCTCTGCAATTCATTTCATTACGCCATTTTGATGGAGTCCTAAAATTATGAGTTTTTGGTGTTGGCTTCCAGTTGTCTAAAGTCACCTCTGATTCTAGATCGTCTTGAGAACCGTCTAATTCAGCTGGATCAAACTCATATGTTGCTTCCTGCATCTTATCTCCTTATTGCTTACGTCGTTTAATTATCTAGGTTCTCTTCCCCTTCTAAATCAGAAGCACTAACGCGCGCTTCTCTTGGAACCATATAGTCTTCTATGTCGAGAACTTTCTGATGAATTGTTAATTGCAGATTAACCATGTTCGTTAAATAGTCTTCTAATGAGAAATAGGTATAAAACATCACAAAAGTAGAAAATACAGAACAGATGGTTGTTAAAAGATATAAGCGTTTAATAGGAGTCAGCATTGCTTTACCCTCCTTAAGAAGGTTTCGCCTTGACTAATTAACTCACCAAGAGTATTTGCGTTTAGTTGAATACTATCCGCATGAGCCATCATTTTACCGAAGAATTTACTATTCTCGTCACCGAAAAGTGAGATCACAATATGAGGGTATTTCTTATTCCAATAGGCTTTTATTTCTTTCAAATCCATGATGTTTAGTCTCCCTTATATGTATGATATTACATCACATTTTAAATAATTTAGTCAATAGAATTGATATATATTTATTTAAATATTTATTTATGCAAATATATATTTATTTAAATATATAAGGTGAGAAATGATTATATCTATTCTAAATCAAAAGGGAGGCACGGGTAAAACCACTCTTGCTGTAAATATAGTCAGGGAATACAAGCTAAGAGCATATGAATCTCTGCTCGTTGATTCGGACAGCCAAGGCTCTGCTCTTCGATGGCACGAGCGATCCAATGGAGAATTAATTGACCTCACCTGTTTGCCTACTACCACACTAGATAAAGACGTCCTTAAGTTTACAAAAACCCATAATCGTATTGTTATTGATGGAATACCTAGTATGGCCGCTTTGACTGTCTGTGCTGTAAAAGCAGCCAATATAATTTTGATACCTGTACAGCCTTCTTTTTATGACATATGGGCTACTGAGGATTTAATTCGACTCGTTAAAGAGCGCATTGAAATGACCGATGGAAAAACAAAAGCTGCATTTATTGTCAGCCGCAAAATAAAAGGAACGAATATCGGAAAGGATGTTTATGGTCAGCTAGAAAGCTTAGGGCTTCCTGTGTTCAAAAGTGGAACTACCCAAAGAGTTGCTTATGCCGCTACCGTAAGCCAAGGTCATTCCGTTGTAGATGAAGCTGCAAATACTGTGGAGGCAAAAAAAGAAATTAAATTAATCGTAGATGAGCTTGAGGAGTTTTCAAATGGCCTACATTGAGTCTGGAAAGAAATTTGATAAGGAAAAAAACCACGAGAGTTTATCTAAGTTAATGGAGGAAAAGGAAGTAAAGCCGTATTTACTTAATATCCCAACCCCACTGTTTAAAAAGGTAAAGCGCAAGTTAATCGATGATGAAAAAAGCATGAGGGATGTTTTAATTGAATATTTATATAAATATATAAATGAATAAATGTATAATTATATACATTTTGTTATGGCTTAGCTAAAATGCTATAATGGTCTTGAAAGACTAGGGTCGCGCCCGAATAACCAGCAACTCACTGGAGTGTCTTTCACCTTTAATTGAGTTCATAGGAGTATGTAATGAGTAGCTTTACAAAATCAGAAGAAAACTATATCGCTCATGAAGTGCAGCTTCGTGTCCATGATGAAAAATTTAAGTCTATAGAGAAAAGATTTGACCACTTAGACCACAAGCTCAATGTGATCATTGGTATGGTGATTAGTGGTATCCTCATACCAGTAGGTTTGCATTTCCTGAAGTGGATATAATAAATTGTGAATCCTAGTTACTATGGCTCTTTCCATCAAGGGCCAGTAGCTGATCAATGCACTCGACATACCCCACAATATCCACATAACTGTCTCTGTGATTCCCATTCTTAGCTCTAGAAACTTTTAGAAGAATCATCATCTTTGCTACATCGTATTTGTCTATTGGAGTATTAAGATAAGATGACCAAAGTCCAGCTATCCGGCTGAACGAATCATTCATATCACCATAATCTGTTTGCCTGTTACCATTCACTAATTCAGATGCTTCCTGCGTTATGTTCATCCTCTTCCTTGGTAGTACATATTTTTAATCGCGCTTCTTCTAAAGCTTCTGTTTTGAAATTCATGGTGTGTTTTATGAGAGAATCGCATACATCATAAATATACTCTCTTGTTAGAGTGAACCCACGTAATTCCGCAGCAGTTTCTTCTAGGTAAAAGGCAAATTGTTCTTTAGTAATTACGATCGAATTCATTGCTCTTTATCCAACATCAAAGGTGGGATTGGCAGGATTTTCACCTGCACCTACCTTGTTATCCGCTGTTACCCATCCATTCAACTGCATCTGCTAAGCAGCACGGACTCGCCAGAGGCACAATAAGGTGCTCTTCGCTTATAGCTTTTCGAGCTCCAATCCCATAAAAAGGTGACAATCGCCCGGAATTGCACCAGGTAGATGCTTGGTTGAAGTCATTTGGCTTTTATACCAAGGCGTAACACCCCATTAAGTTTCATTGAAACCTAAAATGCATCAGACTACATGTACGCTTTCGCCTTGCGCGTCACTGTCCGCGCCGCGATTGTCATAAACTAATCACCAATTTGCTACGCTGGCTTGGTGCTGGCCTCTATACATCCCTTTTCGATAGATAAGAGATTAAATAGGAATATATTTATTTTTGTTGTATTCAATATACAGCGTAGCCTCTCTTTCACTCAGAAATCCACGATCCATATCAACCCAAAAGCACAGGAGTTTTCTTTGAGGAAAATATAATTTTAAACATCCATCATACTTAATCCTATATTTCATAAAATACCTAATTTTGATTCATGCCTGGTAATTGGCTTACAATCTTCTGTTGGATAAACATCTTCCCAACTTAAGGTCATATGTTCATGCTGTGCACAAACCGAGTACATATTAGGCCTCCAAATAGAAGAAGGACAACAAAAATATTTATCCCTTGTTTTTGTACTGGAACAAAAAGCACATTGATACATTTCATTTTCCAATAAGAAGCGCGGGCATAGCCGTTGCTCAACTCCTTGCACCGTTGGTACATGAGATAATGCGCCACTCAAGATAAGTACACCATCCGGAGCCTTATCCTGTCTTGCTAGCGAACGAGTGTGGCGCGCCCCGTTAAGTTGGGAGAGATTTGTGCTTAGATGCGAACATCCAATGCTAGAGGCCTTCTCCCTTATTCTATGCCCATTTCGCGCACCGCAGGGCTTACGGCTGACAACCTGAATAATCAATCATCAGTGAACGCTCTGGGAAGCCCGTAAGCAACCCGAATACTCCTTCTACGTCATGGTAGATGAGCTTCCAACAGTATAACTGAGTTAGTCCAATTTTCCCCATTTTTCAATATGAGCCTTCAACCGATCCCATGCTTCCTGGCGTGATTTGCCCCAAATACTTTCATGGGGCTTAAATCCAAAGTCACCTTTAATAAAAGGTCCTGAGCTGTCTTCGGTTACAAGATCGTGAACCAAATCTATTGAATCAGGTAAAAGGTTCTTTGATGCGCTGTCTCTGTAATTGACAACAAACCACCACATCTCATCTCCCTTTTTAAACTGGTCCATAAATTATCCTTTTTATGACGATCGGTTTTTATCAATTAACTTTGCCATTTCCAGCACTTCATTCTTTATATCATTAGAATATTCAGAAGCAGTACATTCTAAAATTCGTTTATAAGTACTATCCCACCACTCAACTGTATAAAGATATTGTGACTGATCGTTTCCTTCTGCTGAAACAAGCGTTAATTTTTTATTAATATCATAACGAACAATTTCTTTAGGGAAGAACGCAGAAGACCCTGTGCGTTTGATATTCACTTCATGGAATGCGCAAATAGAATTGTGATCATGCCATTTAAAGAACTCTACTGCTCCATTCCATCCATTTTCTACATAGTTTGATTCAGGAGCAAAACCAATGACTTCTTGAGTTATTTCTGAAGAAAGAGGCTTATAATTATAACTAATCTTGAGTTCGAAGTGTTGTCTTCTTAAATGAGTTGATTCAGCCTCTAAAGTGCCGGCGTTGTAGTGTTCAAATTCTTTCTCGGCTACTTCTGTAATACTTGAAAGGTTTTTAGCATTTTGACTAAATCTCTCAGAATAACCTTTTGTTTGTTGCTCTTTGACATAATTCAGAGCAGACAATTTAGCAGCATCATTCATTTTAATTGAATTCAGTGGTTTGACACTGACTTTGTCTCCAGGAATAGGCAACCCTTGGCTTCTAAAATATTCTTTTTCTTGTTGGGTTAGAGGGCCTGTAGTACCAGGATGAAGCTTATTCCATTCTTCAATTTCTTGTCCTCTGGTTTTATTTGGGTCCAGAGGTTTTGGATCCCAAGGAATGGTAATCGTATCCCCGGCAATAGCTGTATGAGTTAATAAAATTCCTAATAATATTTTGTTCTTCATTTATTTTCTTCCTTATTCACCGCGAGCATGAGGATAATCCCACCAACCGTCATAACCTGAACAGTCAACACCCACTGTGGCAACATCATAAACAACAGTCCCGTCATTTTTCATGTAAAAATGATATCCTTTAACAGTCCATCTTTTTCCCGTGTTTCCCTCCCATTCTTTTACATGTAGTGCAGCAGCTCTCCAGGTATATATCATAAAAGTTCTAACGAGATGAGATTCGGACCCAATATTATCTACGTGTAAAGAATGCACGTCCCACCAGTGATATTCGCTCCAATTCCATGTAATAGATTCATTAAATCCAAAACAATTTCCTCGACTGTGTGCCGTATTTGAAACAAATCCGGCATGCGAGGATATGGATAAAGCAAGAAGGGATACTGCGGTAATCTTCCTTAAATACATCTATGTACTCCTACAACTAAATTACAAACATTCCATATCATGAATTCGTCCTTGGAATCCTTTTTTGAGACATATTTGGGCATTAATGTAAACCCTGGTTGCATAATACGGCTTATTTAATTACACTTCCAGACAAAATACGAGGATTTTTATGAAGTACAAACCGGGGTTAATTACAATGAGGGCTATAGGCTTCATAAGCCTTATACTGGTTTTTACCAAAGAAATTCCATTGGCCTTATGGGAATGGGCTGTTCTTTACTTTATCGCTAGTGTCATCTATGGGATGGTCGATGAGGCGCTGAAATAACTTTCTTTCTAAAAATAAAATATATTCGCATAACTCTTCCAAAGCTTTGGTACTGCGCCATAACTCAGACTCTCTATTTGTTTCGTAGTCTTGAAGCCACAATGAATTAATTCTTTCTCCATTTTCGAATTGCTGCTTCCATCTATTACGCTCTTTTACCAATGATAATGTTTCACAAAATTGTTTCACGATTAACTCCACCAAATTCCGTCAATTTAAGATAACACTTATCCACAATTTCTGTGCATAACTCAGTTTATTGCGTGTGAACAGGTTGATTTAAAACAAATATCTTGAGAGTGGAGAGGAAAACTGTTGTAATTAATGCAGAATTTTTAAGTAGGACGGAGGCGGTTAAGCCTCCTAAATAAGGTCTTGAATGAACTCTTTGCCGGACAACATTCAAGGGATGATAAAGGTTTTAGCTTTATCTGGTTTAACAAGACAGTTATATCAGATGATGACTATAACCCTCAATAGGCCCTCAATAAATATTGATACCTATTAACCTCAGGGATAATTATAGACATGAATTCTTCAGATAACAACAAATCTCAACCATTAACTGCTTCCCAAACTATTAAAGACCCACAAACATTAGACACAAGAAACCATTCATTTAACGTCGGTATAGCACGAGATTATTCGCCAACAATGGCTTTGTGGTTAGGACACCTGGCTTTCTGGTCTGAAAAGAACCTTGCAAACAACGAAAACATTCATGACGGTCTTGTTTGGAGTTACGACACCATAGAAGCAATGAATGATTATTTTCCTTATTTATCTAAAAGTCAGATTGAGACCATGATTAATAATTCTATCAAGGAAGGTCTTGTGGCTCGATCCAACTACAATCAAACCAAATATGACCGAACAGTTTGGTATGCATTAACTCCGAAAGCGTACTTTTACTTTCCTCATCTTGTGGTTGAAAAATATGTAAAAAGACTATTCTCTAGCATTTCCGAAAAATCGGAAATGGATTTCACAGAATTCGGAAATCGATTTCCCGGATTTCGGATGACTATACCAGATACTGATCCAGATACTGATCCAACTACTACTACAACTGAGGAACGACCGAGGGAAGCGAAGGTAAAACCTCAAGAAAAACATCTCAGTAGTAGTAGTGTTTTTTCTGAGAAAATAGACAACGAATTAATAGACCTACGGAATCAACATTTACCTCCTGATAAACGAACCAATGAAGAATTCTTAAAACAATGCAAACATCATGTTGATTCAGGGGATAAGAAATATTCTTTCACTCAAAAGATAGCAGGCCTTAAAAAGTTACTAGGAAAAGGCTGTTTTGAAATACCACCAGGATATAAATCACAGGAACAAAATAAAAATAACGGATTAAGCGAAGAATTAATGCGCTCTCATTACAACAACTATTACAATTCATGGGTAGAACAAGACTTAAGAAGTAAGGGATTTGAATCAATGACTTTTGAAGAGTGGAAGAAAAAGACAGGCTATTAGTCAGTCCAATCTGGATAGAGTTGCTTGATGAATCCTCTGTACTGGTTAGTAATGGAATCAAGTAAATCATAGTACGCTTGGCTGCGTGTTTCTGATTCCCAAACTAATGGGAAGCGAATGGCTTCTAATTGGCCTAACAAGAACATCATGTTATCTCTGGTTTTTTGATCTAGCATCTATATCCCCTATAATAAATGACGGGCTTCCACCGTCTTCGATCCCTAGTACTGCCGACCCTTGCAGGTTGCTGGGAAGATATACTTCCTTCATTTGGCCGAGCAACTTAGCCTCTCAACCACTAACCTAGGCTGATTGAGTTCGTTTAAACCTCATGCTGCTGATATAATCTTAACATTCATGCTCGGTGGTTTTTCCGAAACAGTTTGTTTTTTTCTGTAATCCGAAAGCTTCTTGAGGAGTATTTTTAGCTCCTTCTCAAATTTACGCATGTCTTTTGTGGTCCATCCATGCGTTCTGAAATTATCTGTGTCTTTGGAACCGTCAGCAAATTCAGTGATGATTTGAAATTGAATTAAATGCCTATCGCATTCAGATATTGGCGTTCCTTGCATGTCGAGTTTGATCATTCAGTCAATCCTTTTAAACCCTTAATCCATTCTTTAGTCGCAAACCTAATGCAATAGCATCAATCACTGCATTCTTTATTTCGCTAGCATGGTATTCGATTGGTTGTTTGTCTAGGAGGTACATTAGCTCATCAGTGATGAAGGTCATTGCGTTATGGATTTCGTCAAAGTGACCATGGTAAGAATCCATAATCATAGCGGCGGTAATTTGGCGTAATTGATTTAATTCTGTTTCAGTCATTCGTGGTTATCCGTTTCCTCAAATTGCCCAGAAACATTATAACCACTATGAGTAAAAAATATATGTTGTAGAATTTTATTGGATTTGTGGATAACTTTGCATTAACCAATTCTGTAAGCATACTATGCTGCAGAAATGCTTATCAGAGTCTATCGGAGGATGAATCAGCATAGCTGTTACAGGCCCCGATACAGAAGGGATTCTTTCTGGTGTAAGTGTCAATCGATAATCGATGCAGTTGGTTGTCACAGTTAAATCTTTGGAGCAGTGATCGCATCTTGTAATTGATTCTGTGGTCATTACATTACCTTTTTGTACTTTATGTCGATATTCTTTGGAAATTTCGACAGGTTATTGGGATGTGTCGATTACATTGCCCATTCATCTTCGCCGAATTCGGGACAAATCAATTTCCCATCTTCAGTTTCGGTATGAGCTAGTAATTGTTCAGACTGTTGGTCACTAATTTCTTTTAAATAAGAAATTAGCTTAGACGCTTCATGCTCTTTGCCTTCAGCAGCATACCTACATGCCATTGTCTGTACGCATTGCATTAGCTGCATGATTTGTTTGTTACTGATTATCATTCCCACATCCTATTACATTTCATGCATTTTTCTGCCGGATAATCTTTTCCTATCTCGCCATCATGCTCACAATAGTTATCAATAATGGATTGGATTTTATTTTCAAGCTCTAATGGGTCATGTCTCCAAAGAAAATGAAATGGCTTCATTGTCATTAAAAAATACTGTAGCTCTTCTTTCGTGAAGTCATTCATCACATTTTATCCAATTTATTAATTCTTGTACTGCATGGCACGCCTGATGAAATGTTGCACTGGAGTTATCGTGGTCGCAAACTGAGTGGGCACCATGCAAATATTGATGCAATTTTTCCAGCTTATGAATAAGTGCATTTTCTTTTAGCTCATCTTTAGTGAAGTCATTCATATGTAATTCATTCCGCATTTCCTACAATCAATAGGTTGATCATGTTGAGTATATCTCCAGTCATGCTCACAATAGTTATCGATCATGAATTCAACTTTATCTCTTAATGCTTTGTGGCTTGGTGATTCAGATAACATCGGCGTTCTATTAACGTACGTGGTCATATCAAGATGGATAATTTGTAATTCTTCTTTCGTAAATTCATTCATCTTTTAAGCCAACGTTTAATCACTTGTAACAACCTGGACCATAAAGGCTCATAAATAACTGCATCAGGATTAAGTTCCACTTGGCTGCCGCATTTATCACAAGTGTAAATATTTGGTAGCTCATCTCTTGTAAATTCATTCATTATAAAATCTCTCCTTCCATTTCAGTAAAGTGATTCATTCATTTCCAATAAAAATATAGGAGATATAGGGTAGACCATTATGTTGAGGTCAACAATATGGTAGACCATTTGCGTGACGTCAGGAATATGGTTCTATTTATGAGTAGTCTCTATCTCTTGTAAGCAGTCCTGGAATCCTTTCTTGTACATCGCTATAAATACTTGTTCTATTTCGGGATGGTCGCACAATATTTTTTCTAACTCTTTCCAATTTGGAAAGTCTTCAATTAAATATCCTGCCCATTGATTGATATGTTTATCTGTCATCATATAAATTTTCACAAAAAATATTTATACATATTGTGTAGAAAAAATATTGTAGCCGTAAATGAGAATCTTTAAAAATATTTGGGGAAATTTTAGGCATCATAGAGTGTGTATTTTCTATATGTATTATTGTGTTAAATATATACATCGTCTTGGAAAATGGTCTGGTGGTTTGTGGGTAGGGGCTCCAGCCACTGCGATGGGGTGCCTCTGTATCGGGGCATACCCCCTCCGATCGCCATGGGAGTACTGACCCCACACCCATAGCGATACGCCTCATCATAAGCAGGCTATGAACGTATAGCGCCTATGTATTGAATGGATGTCTAATCTTATATAGATACATATTTTTTATTTATTTTATTTTTATTTCTTTGTGTCGTAGAACTATACTTTTAAATTCAATCCTGTGAACACCACTTTAATATCTGTTCATGATTTAATTATATAACTTGTATTGACACATGTTCTTGCAACCCATATCATGCATTCCTTTCAATCATAGGGGTAATGTTATGAGATTAGGTTACAAAAGAGTGAGCACGAAAGAGCAAAGCA
>Ga0207702_10000600_pt1 | contig 39850 bp, 71 predicted proteins | sample KBSCornC62_FD_184302 | JGI IMG/M metagenome (GOLD analysis project Ga0207702, IMG submission 184302) | Corn rhizosphere microbial communities from Kellogg Biological Station, Michigan, USA - KBS Corn C6-2 (SPAdes) (version 2) | ecosystem: Host-associated > Plants > Roots > Rhizosphere > Soil ... | reverse complement strand
GGGGGGGGGGGGGGGGGGGGGGGGGCGTCTCTGCGCTTTCCCCTCCCTTCCCGACGCCCTTTTCAGGTTCTGTCGATGCGCTGCTCGAGGCGGTCGATCTGGCCGGCAATGTTCTCGCCGCGGCCGGCGTCGAAGGCGGCCCGGCGGTCGGCGGCTTCGCGGTGGTCACGGGCCACGATCAGGATGGCGAGGCCGGCGGCGAGGTGGAGGCTGAAGAAGCCGGGCGGGGTGTGGGCGAGGCCGTAGATGACGGCGTGGGCGGCGACGGTCAGCAGGCCGGCCGCCCAGGCGAGTGTTCGCGCACGTCTTGACGGGAAATCACGACGCATGGTCCCTCCATTGGACTGTTTGGAGTAGTCCCCCGCGCCATCTTGGAATAATCGCGAACCGATCGCATGCCAGTCGGCGCATATCATCCGAACGCACCAGCGATGTCCGTTAGATGCCACCTACCTGGCCCAACCTGGCGGTAGCAAACCACGCAAGGTGACCGAATTAGGACCCGTCGGCGGCCAAAGTGCGCCCGGCCGCGCGTCGAGCGTCGCGCCGGACCACGATCGCGTGAAACAGCCAGTCCTCGGCCGCGTCGCTGCCGTATTCGCGCTCGGTCCTGATGTAGTGATCGGCGAGACCGCGACTGTCCATCGCGATGATCTTCTCGTCAGACAGCACCGCCGTCCACGGGCCGGCCGCGAGAGTCGGTTCCTGGCCGGTCTCGTACAGCGCGCGGGCACTCCCTGGCTCCCATCCGGCGCCAGTGTCGAGGCCAACGAAGGTGTGCGCGCGGGGCGTGGCCGTCGCCAGCTCAACGCGCTGCACGGTCTTCAGACTCAAGCCGGCACGGGTGGCGAACTGCTCCTGGGTGACCTGGAGTCGTTCGCGCGCAGAGAGGACCCCGCTCCGTAGTCGCGACCTCTTTAGGTCTCTTTCGGCCACATGGACAGCATGGCCGACTGGCCGGGCGCTGTCTACGCGGCATTTGGGTCTTGACCTGCTGATCCTTCGGACGTGTCGCATGTCATCCCCCTACCGTGAAAGTTCTCTAGGACTCTATCGGCCCTAGACATTAACTCGTGACTTATTGAGGCTTGTCAAGAGTCCTATAGAGTCCTAGAGTGCTCTGCATGGCGAAAGTTCCAGGCCCGAAGCCTCGGGGAACCGAGATCACGGCCGCACGAGTAGAGAAGGGCATGACCCGGCGCACGCTCGCTGAACGCGCCGAGCTCGCCTGGGTCACCATCTACAACCTCGAATGCGGATTCAGTCCTCGCACCACCTGGGAGTCCCTCACGAGGATTGCCCGAGTCCTTGAGGTGCCGACGACGCAGTTGATCGAGCGCGAGGACGTGGCCGCGTGACATCACCTCAGCCGGATTCGACCCCGCCGCCGCCCACGCGTCCGGCGTACCCGACGACCCACCCTCGCCCCGAGCGGCCCGTTGCGCCGCCTCGGCCGACCAGGTCGAGCCCGCGTGTGCGGAGCCAGGAGCAGCGGTCCCTCGCCGCTCGCGTCGCAGTTCACACCAGCTGGGCGAACACCACCGACCGGACCGCGCGCACGGCGCCGGGCACGAAGGCGTTCCTGGACCGCTTCGAACGCCAGGTCGATCCGGACGGACAGCTCGACCCGGCCGAGCGAGCACTCCGGGCACAGCACGCGAGGAAGGCCTACTTCCTCGCCCTCGCCCTGAAGTCGGCGAAGGCCCGCGCGAAGCGCAAGGCCTCCTGATCAGCCGGCGGGGCTCTCCCCCCTCGACCCTCCGCCTCGCCGGTGTTCCACCCCCACGAAAAAGGCCTGCCCCGCGCCGTGCTGGGCGCGGAGCAGGCAACGCCCCCCGAGAGGGCTCGACCAGAGGAAAGGACCTCCTCATGATCTCCACCACGGATCTTACGGGCGCCCAGCTGGATCAGCTGGACGCCCTCCTGGCCGACACCACCCCGGGCGGTGGGCTGTACCGGCCGCCGGTCGCCCGCGACATCGAGGTCCTCGAGGACCTCGAGTGCGGCGGGCTGGCGCGGTGGACTCCCGACTGCGGCTACGAGATCACCGACGACGGCCGGGACGTCGTCATCAGCCGCGCGAAGGACGCCGCGGGCACCGAGGACTTCATCAGGTTCGCGACCGACGCCGAGCTGCTCAACTCGATCTGGGCGCTCAAGACCGAAGCCCCGGTGCTCGGCGACGAGCTGCGTGAGCGCGCCCTGGCGGACCTCGAGGCCTGCCAGGACGAACTCGACCGTCGCGCCGAGGGCCGCTCGGAGAGCACCGGCCGGCACCGCGTCGTCCCGGCCGACGACCGGCCGACCGCGGCAATCCCCCGTGTCGAGGAAACCGCGCCGCTGCCCTTCACCGGCACGCTGCCCGGCCTCCCCATCGTCGAGCGCGCACAGCCCGACGAGCCGGACCACGAGAGCGCCATGCGGCTGCTCGCGGCGCTCAAGGCGACGCCCACCGCTGAGGAGCTGGCCGAGCTGGCTGCCGTCTCCACCGCCGGATGGCAGGCCTTGGCCGCCGACCTCGGCGACGAGCCCAGCTGGTGGCACCGCCACGTCACGCAGCACGCCGCCGTCCTGGTCGCCGTCGCCGTGACCGCCGTCGCGACCTGGAGCGTGGCCTGGCTGGTGATCGGCTGATGTCCGCCACCACCGTGCTGCTGACCCTGCCCACCGACGTCTTGCAGCGCGCCGTGCGCGCGGCGGTTGAGCTGGGTGCGGCGGCTGTCGCCGGTTTTCCGGCGCTGGTCGGCTCCGCCGGTGCGCTGGGCGAGTACCTCCAGACCTACGAGGCCGTCGCGCACGAGGGCGATAAGCAGCCGTGCCCGTGGTGTCAGCACCGCGGCCACGTCGTCCGCTGGCGCGCCTACCCGGCGCTCGACCCGGGCCCGTGCCCGCCCGGCGGCGTCCTCACCGACCTCGTCGAGGCCTGCTGGTGCTGCCTCTGGGGTCCCGGTCCCGGGCCGCGCGCCATCGCCGAGCCGCTGATGAAACGCCTGGAGCGCGAGGCCTACGACGGCCGGGACATCCACGTCGAGCACCTCGGCCGCGACGGCCGCTGGTCCAAATTCGAAACGAGGTTCTGACCGTGCGCGGTACCAACCGGTTCCTGCTGGCGGCTGTCCTGGGCGCGATGGCGCTCGGAACCGCCGGCTGCCCCGCCGTCGGCCCGACCGGCCCGACCCCGCCTCCGCTCGTGCAGGCCACCTGCGACGAGCCCACCACCTGGTGCGGCGCCGAGGCGATGCAGCGATGACCGTCGCCGACGACCCGGTCGTCGCGTACGTCCGGCAGCTGCACGAACGGTTCGAGCAGGAACGCGAAGCCGTCCGGACCCGCACGATCGCGCTCGGATACGCGTTCGGCCGCATCGCGGAACGCGTCGCCGCCGGCGACTACCAGGCCGCCAACGAGGACGCGCCGGCTTTCGCCGACTTCTACGAGCAGCACACCGACGGCAGCTGGGCCGACCTCTCGAAGGTCTACGCCGAATTCCAGTCCAGAAAGGACACCCCGAAGTGACCGACCTTTGGCTGCGCCTCGCTGCGCACAAGCTCATCAAGGACCGCGCCGAGGCCGCCTACGACGCCGTGCGCGCCGAGGCCGACAAGGTGATGGACCGCGCCGACCGCAAGAGCGTCTACGACCCGGCCCGGAAGATCTACCTCGGCGCGGTGTCGAAGAGCAACCCGGAGAAGACCGCCGGTATCGGCGACGCCGAGGCGTTCCTGGAGTGGGTGAAGGGAACCTACCCGGACGAGGTCGACTGGGACATGGAGATCGTCGGCCCGGACGACGAGGTCAAGGCCGTGCTCTACCAGCACGCCAAGCACCTCGTGAAGCTGTACGAGGTCGTCAAGCCCGCGTTCCGCGCGAAGGTGCTGGAGGCCTCGAACGCCGCCAAGGAGCCCGCCGGGCCGAGCGACGAGCTGGACGTCCCCGGCATCGTCATGTCGGCGTCCTCGACGTCGCACGTGTCGTTCCGCCCGTCCGACGAGGCCGCGTTCACGATCACCGAGCTGATCCGCAGCGGCGCCGTGAAGGTGCCGGACCTGCTCGACGTCCCGGACGCCCCGGACGGCGGCGAGTGAAGCCGGGCGTCAGCGAGAAGCTGCGCGAGCCCTTCCCGCCGGAGGCGGTCGGGCTCCGCCCGGTCGTCACCTGCCCGGCGTGCAAGGGCACTGACGTCGTGTGCGAGAAGCACCACCCCGCGGTGCTCTGCGAGACCTGCGGCGAGCTCGCCCCGGAGGGCCACGAGCACCACGAGTACATCGGCCACGCCTGGATCCGCGAACGCTTCACCGAAGCCGACGAGGACTGGTCCTGGGAACCGCTCGCCGGCGACGACCGCGGCCTCCCGCTGCTCGACAAGCACGGCGGCCTCTGGATCCGCCTCACCATCGGCGGCCGGTCGACGCTCGGCTACGGCGACGCCCCGGACACCTACGGCAGCAACGCCGTCAAGGTCGCGATCAGCAACGCGTTCCGCAACGCCGCCCAGAACTTCGGGGTGGCGCTGGAGATGTGGAAGCGCAAGACCCCCGGCACGGTCTCCGCTACGCCCGCGCCCGACGAGGACCCGCGGCGCGCGAAGGAGCTGCGCGACGAGCTCAAACGGCACTTCCACCGCAAGGCCAAGAACTTCGGCCAGCTCGTCGGCGCGTTCCGGAAGTGGTGCCACGGCGAGCACGAGTTCCGCGACGCACCTGCGCACGTCCTGCTGGCCTACAAGGAACACCTGGGGATCACGTGAAGCGCAGCGGACCGCTGAAGCGGAAGACGTTCCTGCCCCGCGGCAAGCCGCTCGCGCAGCGCCGCACGCGCCGGCCAGGCGCCCGGACGCCGGTCCACCGGCGCCGCAGGCCTCGCAAGGTCGTCAACGCCCGATCGGACTGCTGCGAGGCCTGCGGCGCCGGTGGCCCGCTCGAATGGCACCACCGGAAGCTCCGCTCGCGCGGCGGCCCGTGGGCGCCGTCGAACGGGCTCCGGCTCTGCAAGCCGTGCCACCGCGAGGTCACCGACCCGCAGCCGGAGCACTACGAGAACGGTTGGGTCGTGAACTCGTGGGACGACCCCGCGCAGATCCCGGTCCTGCACTGGCGGCTCGGCATGGTCCGGCTCGACGACGCCGGCGACTACCACTTCCACCGCGAGCCCGCGGAGGACTTCGACACCGCCCAGGAGGCATCGTGACGACCACAGTGGACGATCTCGTCCCGAAGACCTTCTACATCCCCGGTCTGTCCTTCCGCGGCCAGATCTCCGACGGCGAAGTGTCGATCACCGCGCACAACGCGAACGGCGCCGTGCAGCTGTCCTGGCCGGTCGGCGACGACCCCGGCCCGGCCGGCGGCATGGTGACCGTCCACTCGCCGAAATCCCGCCCCGGCATCCCGGAGAGCTTCGTCGGGAACTGCGCGCTGCTCGGCAGCAGGTGCTACGCCACCGCGTCGACGGAGGCCTACACCAACGAGTTCCGGCCCCAGCTGGCCACCGGCGACATGCGTCTCGTGTGCGTGCTGCTCGCCCAGTGGCACGACGAGGTCTTCGCCGCCGGGCAGGTCTGGCCATGACGGCCACGATCGCCCCGGCCGACCTTGACGGCGTCATCCGCCGCGCCGACGCCCGCTGGGCCAGCCGCCACGGCGACGAGCCCGCCGCACCGGCGTACTTGCAGCAGATCATCGCCGCCGTCCGGCCGCTGCTCGGCCAGCCGCCCGCCGGGCCGGTCGACGACGTCCAGGTGAAGCAGTTGCTGGCCGACAAGCAGCGCCTCGAGGACCTCGCAGACGAACTCCGCAAGCAGGCCGACTCGCGCGCCAAGGTGATCGACGGCCGGCGCCGCGAGATCGCCGAGCTGCACAAGCAGGTCGCCGAGCGGACCGCGTCCCTCGAGGAGCGCGTCGCCGCGTTCAAGCTGCTGGAGAAGGACCTCGCCGCCGCGCGCGAGCAGCTCGCCGCGGCCGGCGCCGACGTCGAGCGCCTCACCGCGCACGTGACCGAACTGGACAGTCAGGTGCAGGCCCGCGGCGCGATCATCGAACGCCGCGACGCCGACGTCGCCCAGCTGCACACCACCGTCGACGAGCTCCGCGCCAAGCTGGCCGCCGAGCAGGCCACGCCGGCGCACCACCACCGCTACGTGGTGGAGGCGCCGGGCACCGAGCCGCGGCCGTGCGAGTGCGGCCAGCCCTACCCGCGCGCCGTCATCGTGACCGAGGCCGTCGAACCGTCCGCTCCGGAGCCGTGGGCCGAACTCCTCGGCCGGATCCGCGACGAAGCCAAGAAGGCTGGGTGGAAGTCGTGACGGCGGCCGCGCGTCCTGCACTTCCGCCGGTCTACGAAGCCGTACTGCTGGTCCGCCCCGAGGCATGGCCGGCCTTCGCGCGGTGGCTGCCGATGTCCGGGCTCACCACCACCCGGGTGGTCGCCCACGACCGTGTGCCGCGCTTCGAGCTCACGCCCGGAGAGTTGCCCCCGCGGCCGGACCTGTCCAAGCGGGAGATCGAGGTCGTCAAGCTGCTCGCCGAAGGCCACGAGAACCCGGAAATCGCTGGTCTGCTGGGCGTCTCCGTCGAGACGGTCCGGGCCCACAACAAGCACATCTACCGGAAGCTGGTGGCGCGGAGCCGGGCGCACGCCGTCCACATCGCACACCAGCGCGGCATCCTCGGCGGCGCCTGATGCGGACACTTCGGACGATCGCCTACTGGCTCCGCTACGTCTTCCGGCACTCGTCGGTCAGCTGGACCCTCCGCGACAACGACGACTGGGAATACGCCTGCGGCTGGGAAACGGAAGAGGACGACCTGAACCCCGAAGGAAAGGAACCCCCGGCATGAGCGTCACCCTCAGCAGCGGCCTCCCCAACGACGACCGGAACGGCATCGGCGCGATCTCGGCCGCGCTCGTTGACGACCCGGAGGCCGTCCAGCTTGTCGTCGCGGCCGTCGACTGCTCGAAGATCACGACCAAAGTCGACACCGGCGACGTCGTGCCCACCGCACGGATCCTCGGCGTCGAGGCCTTCGAGTCGAACTCGGCCATCGGCAAGCAGCTGCAGCAGATCATGCGCCGGCAGTACGCACAGCGCACCGGCCGCAACGAGTTGCCGTTCCCGCCCTCCGAGGTCCAGCAGGAGTAGCCCGCGCTGCCCCCGCACGACCCCGCATCCGTCGCCGGTCGGGCTGGTCCCTTCCCCACCAGCCCGGCCGGCGGCCTCACATTTTGGAGGTGAGCCCAATCCCCGACTTCCGTGTCCCCGACACCGCCGCCGAAAGCGAACAGCTGCGCGCGGCCGGAATCGCCGCCTTCGGGCTCTGGGCGGCAGCCGGCTCCTGGTGCATGAACCCCGCCCACCTGACCGACGGCTGGGTCCCGCTGCACTACGTCATGAGCTGGCCGGGCGGAAAAAAGCTCGCCGCGAAGCTCGTCGAGGTCGGCCTTTGGACCCCCGAGAAGCGCAACGGCGTGACCGGCTGGCAGTACGCGAACTGGCTCGACGAGCAACGCTCCGCAGCGTCCATTGAGGACGAGAAAGCCAAGGCCAGGGACCGAATGAAGCGCATCCGTTCGGGAAATGTTCGCCCGAACAAACAGCGAACGTCCGACCGAACTTCGCCCGAACCTGCGGCGAACGTTCACGACTCCCTCACCCTCACCCTCACCCAAGAACAGGGGGAAGGGTCCGTAGAGCCCGTCACCACCGCGCGCCCCGCGTCCGAACGCCCCTCCCCCCGCTGCTCGAAGCACGAGCACGACGAGCACCCGCCGCCGTGCGGCGCCTGCGGCGAAGCCCGCCGGCGCGCCGAGACGCACGACGCGACGGCCGACACCCGTCGCGCCCTGATCGCCGAAGCCATCGACGACGCCCGCCGCGACCCGCGCCAGCGCTGCGAGCACGGCGTCGACGGCGGCCGGTTCACCCACCCCGACACCGGCAAGTCCGCCACCTGCGCGCACTGCCGCCGTGCGACCACGAGGGAGGCTTCGTGAAACCACCGTTCGCATACTTCGGCGGCAAGACTCGGCTCGCCGAGCAGATCGCGGCCGCGTTCCCGCCGCACGAGCACTACGTCGAGCCGTACGCCGGGTCACTGGCCGTGCTGCTGGCCAAGCCGCGCAGCCGGATGGAGACCGTCAACGACCTCGACCAAGACCTACAGACCTTCTGGCGCGTCCTCCGCGATCGGCCCGACGAGCTCGCCCGCGTCTGCGCGCTCACCCCGCACAGCCGCGCCGAGTTCCTCGAGGCATACGCACTAGGCCTCGAGGACCCGGACGACATCGAGCGCGCCCGCCGCATCTGGGTGCGGCTGACACAGTCCCGCTCCGGGACGCTGCTCCGAACCGGCTGGCGCCACTACGTCGACCCCGCCGGCTCGAGCGCATCGATGCCCGGCTACCTCGCCGGATACGTCGACCGCATGGCACCGGCCGCCGCTCGACTCGCCGGAGTCTCGCTCGAGTGCCAGCCCGCGCTCGAGCTCATCGCCCGGTACGGCAAGAGCCCGAACGTGCTGCTCTACGTGGATCCGCCCTACCTCGGCACCACGCGCTTCTCCGGCGGGTACCGACACGAGATGAAGGGCGAGCCTGAGCATCGAGCGCTGGCCGAGGCGCTGCAGTCGTGCCGCGCCGCGGTGGTGCTGTCCGGCTACGACTCGCCGCTCTACGCCGAGCTCTATCCGGGCTGGCACGTGACCCGGATCGAGACCACGACCGGCCAAGGCGGCACGCGGCAGGAACGCACCGAGGTCCTGTGGTCCAACCGGCTCGCCGAGCCGACCCTCTTCGGCTCGCTGGGCCTCGAGGCCCAACGAGTCGCACGAGGTGCGCCGTGATGGCCCACGACCGCACCGGCGAGCTGGTCGAGCCGGACGAGCACCACTGCGACGGCGGCTGGATCGACCGGGACGCCGACCCGCCGCTGAAGCCCTGCCTGATCTGCAAGCCCCACCTCGCCCCCGCCCGACTCGAAGCGAAGCTCCACGGCCCCTACGCCGAACCCCAACCACGAAGGGACACCCCATGACCACCCAGGAGGACCTCCACGCCGGCCGCGGCTGGCTCAACCGCGCCGCCGAGATGCTCGACTCCTGCGAGGACCACCTGTCGGACGCCGAGTTCGCTCGGGCCGCCGCGACGATCGGGCACGGCTTCGTCGCCTTGGCGCACGCGACGCAGTCGCTCGAGGCGATGGCGTCGACCGCGCGTCGGCGAGCGCTGTTCGACGCCGCCGCGGAGCGGGAGGAGCGCGCGGAGGCCGAGGCCCGGCCGCACGACGACGAAGACGCGGAACGCCGCGCCGACCGGCACGCCGAGATCACCGAGGCTGAGCGCTCGGCGGAGGTGCACGGTGGCTGACGATGCTGCCGGCGCCGTGCGCCGCACCCCACGCCCGACGGAGGACTCCTGCCGCGCCTACGACGTCGACGGCGCAACGGTCCGCGTCCACGGCGGCAAGCCGCTCGACGAGGCCGGCCAGGCCGCGCTCGGCGAGATCGTCCGGGCCGCGACCGCGAAGCTGGCCGCCGAGCACCCGAACCTCGGCGTCACCCAGGAACTGATCATGGCCTCGCTGGCCGCCAACCGAGCCATCCCCGACGGCGAGGTCCGCGGCGGCTGCACCGTCCAGGACGGCGCGAAGGTCAAAGCCCGGCTCAAAGCCGCGGTCCGCGCCGCCCGCGAGGCCCTCGGTGCCCAGGAACAGGTGCTCGAAATCGTGCGGGCCCAGACCGACGACTGCGTCGAGCAGGTCGACGCGGCCCTCGGTCACCGCTACCACACCCCGGGCGTGCACTACTCGATCCCGCACGTCGCGGAGAAGGCCGCGGCCGACCTCGACCTGGCGGTCTGGCTGCACGCCGAGCTGCAGCACAAGCTCACCCTGCCGTGCGGCGACTGCCACCCGTGCACGAACTGGGCTGACGAGACCTGGCGCCGCGCCGGCCGGAAGCCGCCTCACGTGGTGACGTGGGAGGACAAGCTCGCCGAGACCCGAGGCCTGTACGCCCGGCTCGACGACGCGATCAAGCTCATCGAGGAGATGGCCGGCCACCTCCGCCAGGACGCCGCCCTGACCATCGGCGTCGAAACCCGCCTGGCCGCGCTGCAGGGCGACCAGCCCGCCGAGGAGGACCGGTGAAGATCCGCATCATGGGCACCCCGCGGGAATGCGACGACGCCGTCAAGGTCTTGCGCCTGGGCTTCGCTGTCCTGGAAGTGTCCAGTTTCCGTCCGAACCGTGGCGACTCGCGGCTCGGCCGGGTGTACGTCGAAGCCGGCGCGCCGAGTGACCCGCTGCCCACCGGGGAGGCCGACCGTGGCTGACCGCGCACGCGAGCTGCTCGACGCCTACGCGGCCAGGCCGCTGCCCGACCACGTCGACGTCGTCAGCTTCGACGACACCGCCGAGACGTTCGCGCCCGAAGCTATCGCCGCACTGCGCGCCGTCCTCGAGGAGCACGCCCCGGAGGACGAGGGCCCGCAGTACCCGCCCGGCACGCGACTCGTCTGCACCGGCTGCCTGAACGCGGCCGGCGAGTACCGCGAGTACCCCTGCGCGACCGTCAACGCCATCACCACCGCTCTGGAGGCACCGTGACCGCCGACCCGCGCATCGAGCAGATCCGCGCCGTGCTCGACAGCGAAGGCCCGAACGCGCGAGCAGCTCGCCGCATCCGGGCGATCCTGGACAGCGCCCCGCCCGCGCCCCGGGTATTCCTCGCGGGTGACGAGGTGCCCGTCGGCGCCGTGATCACCTCGAAGAACGGCAGCCCGTTCCGGGTGCCCGACGCGCACACCAGCGAAGGCATGGCCCGCGTGGGCGTCCCGTTCGTCGAGGTGCACGTGCCGTCTCCGGAGGAGTGGCAGGCCGCTGTCGACCGGGCCCGCGCCGTCCGCTCCGAGGTCCAGCCGTGACCGCCGATCCGCGCCTCGACCGTGCCCACGCGTTCCTCGGCGGTCCACAGCTGACGACGGACGCCGAGCTCCGCGCGCTCACGCCGGACCAGCTGGAGAAGTGCGTGCACCGGGCGCTCAAGGCCCGTGACGTCCAGGCGGTCGAGGGCTACCTGCTGCTCATGGCGCCCAAGGACCCGCACCGGGCGCAGGACCTCGTCGAGACCCTCAAGGTCGGCATCCGACTGGCGAAGGAGCAGCAGCCATGACCGTGACGTCCGCCCCGGCGACCGGTCCGCGCGACCGGTCGCGCGCGGCTCTCGCGCGTTCTACGGCCGCGGCGGTGTGCGTCGTCCGCGGCTGCACCCGCTCGGTCTACACCGGACACGCGTGCCCCGAGTGCGTGACCGAGCTGGGGCAGCAGCTGCGCGAGCTCGGCGAGTACACCGGCGTGCTGTGGCACATGAAGGAGCCGATCCGCGGATCGGCCGGCCGGGGCTCGCCCGGGTACGGCTCGCGGCCGCCGCTTAGGCTGGACGTGCTGGCCGCGCTCGACCCGCGCACGCTGCCGACGCCGGACGATGACGTGTGGTCGATCTGGGGCACTCTCGACCGGATCGCCGCCTGGATCGCCCAGGAGCGCGGCGAGAAGCCCCGGGGCCTCTGGTACGTACTCACCCAGCTGCAGTGGGCCGCCGGACAGGACGGGTTCGGGGACGTCGCCGACGCCGTCCAGGAGCTCCACCGCCGGGTCCAGGGGCTGGCGCACGACCGGCCGGAGTCCTCCCTCGGCGACTGCCTGGCACTCGGCTGCACCGGGCAGGTCGTCGCGGCCGGCGCCGGCGGCCGCTGCGGAGAATGCGACCGGCCGTACGTGGGTTTCGGCCTGCTGAAGCTTCAGCAGGCACAGGACGCTGCGGCATGATGGGCGCCATGGACAAGGACACCGCCGCCGCGCCGATGCCGCTCTGGGAGCGGCGCTGCCTCCAGGTCATGACGGCGGGCTGGGCGGTCGAGGTGCTGTGCCTGCTCGTATGGCCGTTCGCGCCGCACGGCAACGGCTGGGCGGCCGCGTTCCTTGTCGGCGCCGCCCTGTTCTTCGGCGGGGTCGCGGCGGGGGCGATCCTGCGGCGGTACGTCGGCTGGCGGACGGGCAAGCGCTGAGAGAGCCTTGCGGACGGTCGAACACCTGTTCTACTGTGTCCGGTGTCGGGCGGACGGGGAAGGTCCGCCCGACACCAGAACAGCATGCCGCACCGGCCACGTAACCCAGGAGAAGCCGCAATCGCGCGGTGGAGAGCGGGCCGGTGCGGCATGCACCACCCGCGGCCGACCGGTGGCCTACCCTCGGACCATGAGTCGACACCGTGTCGCGTACGTGCTGATCTACATCGGCGGGGCACTCGTATTCGCCGGCATGCTGCTGCTCGCCGGAGACCCCGACGGGGTCTGGTGGAACCTCGGCCCGCAGGCACTCGGCGCCGCCCTCGTCCTGGTCGGCGCGCTCGTCGCACTATCCGCGCACCGGAAGGACGCGCGGCGACTCGGGCTGCTGTGAAGCGCGTCCCGGCCGCGCTGGCCCTGCTGCTGCTCCACCAGGAAGCCGACGCCCGCGGCGACGAGCGCTACCGCGTCCGGCCGGCCACCCTGCGCAAGTGGGTCCAGCGCGGCCACCTCACCCGAGGTGACGGCGGTTACGACCTCGGCGAGGTCCTCGCGTACCTCGAGCGTAGGGATGGTGTGATCGAGGCATGAGCGACGAGACGACCGAGGGCCCGACCTGCTCGAAGTGCGGCGAGAACCCGGCCGGCCCGGGCGGCATCCTCTGCCCCGGCTGCGTGGCCGCGATCGAAGCCGTCCGACTCCCGCAGTGACCACCGGTCGCGACCGGTCGGCGGGGCGAGTTGCGCCCAGCTCAAGCGCTGTGTCACGCTGATCTTGGGCGGAGCTATGCCCGCCGGACCACGCCAGGGTGAGTAGCCCTGGCCTTACGCCCTCGGGCGTTTCGATCTACCCCTTTGATGAGCGCCGTTACCCGGGATCGGCTCCGGGACCTCGCAGCCCCCGCCGTTCGTGATCCGGCGGGGGCTGCGCTGTACCCGGGGCTCGCCGGCGGAGTCGACGAGAGCCCTCGGCCCACGCTCGCACACGGGCAGGACGTGGAGGGCAATCCCCGAGACCAGCTGGAGGTGATCGCGTGGCACGAGCGCGCCCGATCACCGACGAGGACCGGCGTAAGGTCCGTGACCTCCACGCCGCCGGCGAGACTCGCAACGCCATCGCGAAGGCCATCGGCCGCTCCGGCGCCACGGTGTCGAAGATCGCCGACGAGGAAGGCCTGAGCTTCGACCGCGAGGGCGTGAAGGCCGCCACGGAGGCCAAGGTTGCCGACGCCCGCGCACGCCGGGCCGCGTTGCAGCTGCACCTGCTCGACGATGCAGAGCGGCTGCGTGAGCAGATCTGGATGCCGCACACCTACATCGACCACGGTGGCAAGGAGTTCGTGCGCCAGACCTGGACGCAGCACGAGCCGACACCGGTCGACAAGCTCAAGCTGATGCAGGCGGCCACCGCCGCGGCGACCACCTCGATGCGGCTCGACGACCACGACACCGTCGGCGACGACGTCGACGAGGCGCGCAGCATGATCGGCGCGCTCGCCGCCGGGCTGCAGGCCGCGTACGACCACATGGAGGCGGAAGGCCCGGCCGAGGATGCCGGCGCCTGACTTCTCCCACCTGCTCTCGACCATGTCGCGGAACCAGATCCGCTCCATCGTCGAGTCCGGCCAGACACCGCAGATCGCGCTCTGGTCCGGCGCGGTGTCCTCCGGCAAGACCATCGCGTCGCTGCTGGCCTTCCTGATCGCCCTCGCCGACGCGCCCACGCGCGGGCTGATCGTGATCAGCGGCAAGACCAAGGAAACGATCGAGCGGAACCTGATCGAGCCGCTGCAGTCGGTCGAGATCTTCGGTGCCTTGGCCAAGCACGTGCACCACACCCGCGGCGCCGGGATAGCGACGATCCTCGGCCGCACGGTGCACATCGTCGGCGCGAACGACGTCAAGGCCGAGGGCAAGATCCGTGGCGCGACGGTGTCGCTGGCCTACGCCGACGAGGCGACGCTGCTGCCCCGCGGGTTCTGGATGATGCTGCTGTCCCGGCTGCGGGTGCCGGGCGCGAAGCTGTTCGCCACCACCAACCCGGACGGGCCGGCGCACTGGCTGCGGAAGGACTTCATCCTCCGCGCGGCCGAGGTCGGGCTCCGCTCGTGGCACTTCACCCTCGACGACAACCCGAGCCTCGACCCGCAGTACGTGGCGCTGCTGAAGCGGCAGTACGTCGGGCTCTGGTACCGGCGGTTCATCCTCGGCGAGTGGTGCCTGGCCGAGGGCGCGGTGTACGACATGTGGGACCCGGCCCGGCACGTCGTCAAGGAGCTCCCGCAGATCGACCGCTGGCTGAGCGCGGGCATCGACTACGGCACCACGAACCCGTTCGCCGCGCTCATCTTGGGCCTGGCCCACCCGGAGCAGGACGGCACCCGACGCCTGTACCTCACCCACGAGTGGCGATGGGACAGCAAGCACCAGCGCCGCGCGCTCACCGACGTCGAGTACAGCGAGAAGTTTCGGAGCTGGCTCGGCGAGCTGCCGCACCCGCACTTCGAGGCCGCGAAGGGCATCTGGCCCGAGTGGACGGTCGTCGACCCCTCGGCCGCGTCGTTCGTTCAGCAGCTGCACCGCGACGGCCTCACGCCGACGCTCGCGCGGAACGAGGTCCTCGACGGCATCCGCACTGTCAGCTCGCTGCTCGCCCGCGATCTGCTGCGGGTGCACGAGTCCTGCGAAGGCTGGATCTCCGAGGTCGGCGGCTACAGCTGGGACCCCGACAAGGCCGAGAAGGGCGAAGACGCCCCGATCAAGGCGGCTGACCACTCGCTCGACGGCGGCCGGTACGGCATCCACACCACCGAGGCGCTCTGGCGCCCCTACGTCCAGGAAGGACAGGCAGCGTGACTCAGCCGAAGAAGTTCGCGACCCGCGACCAGGTCGTCGCCATCCTCGCCCCCGAGTACGTCCACGTGGACGCGGCCAACGCCGTGCTCGACGCACTCGCAAAGCACGGCGCGGACATCGACGCCATCGTGCCGCTCGACGGGCCGGAGCAGGCCCGATGAGCGACGAGAAGATCGAGGCGGACAGCCAGAACGACGAGCAGTGCCCACCGTTGAGCGAGCTGGTCGACACCGGCAGCCAGAACGTCACCGGCTACAAGCCGCAGACCGTCGAGGCACTGGAGCTGGTGAACTTCGTCAAGTCGCACGAGGAGCGCACCGCCCTGTTCCTCCAGCGGTACCTGGACGCCGGCGTGCCGGTCGACCCGCGCCAGCTGGCGATGGCCCGCACCCAGTTCGAGTACGCCTTCTACCACCTCAACCGCGCGGTCTTCCAGCCCGCCGACCCGATCGGCGACGCGATCAAGGCCGGCCCGCGCTGATGGCCGCGCAAGAGGTCCATCCCGACGCGATGGTGCGCGGACTCGACTGGTCCTGGCGCGAGCCGGAGCACGGCGAGCACTTCCGGCGCTGCTCGTGGTGCGGCAGCATCCACCCCGAGGACCTGGCCGCCGAGCCGAGTTGGCTACCGAACTGGGCCGACCAGAAGTATGGGTGGCCGCACAAGTTCTACGTCGACGTGGCGAACCAGGCCCCTGAGCGGCTGTACGTCATCGGCTCCAGCTGGGGGCCGAGCGTGCCCACCGGCTACACCGTGGAGTGGATCGCCTGGGACGCGCTGACGGCCGAGCAGCTCGAGGTGGTGCGACGCGACGGGTACTTCGACCGCGACCGCACCCCGTCGTTCGTCTACTTCGGGACACGCCCCAAGCACCACGCGAAGTTCTACACGATCCACCTGAGCGACCCGGAGCTCGACGAGGCCGTGAAGCAGACGATCGAGCAGCGCTCGGGTCTGGCGTTCGAGTTCGAGAACGGCCGAGTTCGTTGGCGCCGAGCGGGAGAAGCCTGATGGTCACGCGCCGTCGGTACGCCACCCGGGCCGAGCTGGCCGAGCGGATGGCCCACCACATGCGCCAGGAGAACGACGGCGACATCAGCTGGGAAGACCTCGCGATGGCCGCGCTCGAAGGCCTCGCCGAGCTGCACGTCCCCGTCGACGCCCTGGTGAAGATCACCGTCGAGGAGGAAGTCTGATGTGGGACCGCCCGCTCGTGTCCGAAGAGGTCTACGTGCCGTGCCGCTTCAACAACGAGGACTGCGAAGGCCAGATCACCTCCGACCGGCTGTGCGACACCCACCGGTCGGCGCGCGGCCACCGCAACGGCTGCCAGGGCTGCGAGCACGACCCGGCGACCTTCCCGCCGTGCTGGAACAGAACGCAGGTCGACGAGGCGCTCGAACGGATGCGGCAGCTCGCCGTCGGTGACCGCCTCGACGCCGCCCGGTACGCCGTCTCCAAGCAGGAGATCTGACGTGGCCGAGATGAAGGCGAAAGTCCCGGTGATCCAGATCGCGGCCGCCCTGCGCGCGGCCGCCGACAAGGTCGAAGAGGGCTGACCGTGCCCGGGCGCGGCAACGGTCAGCACGAGTTCGTCTCGCGCGCGCAGTGGCGCTGGGCGCACGCGAAGTTCGGCCACGGCGGCTGGGTGAAGCGCTGGGCCGAGACCAACAAAGCCAGCCGTCCATTCAAGACGCTCCCGCCCCGCAAGGGCATCCGAAAGAAGGTCTGACGTGCCGCTGCCCGATGGTGGTCCTTGGCCGCCGAAGGAGTACGTCGACGCGTTCGACGCGATGCGCGCCTGGTCGGCCTGGTACTCCGGCAACCCCGACGAACTGTCGCTGGTGTACCAGCTGCAGGGCCAGCAGCTCGTCAACCGGCCGCACGTCCGCCCGTCGCAGATGCGCGGCGGCCTGGTCGGCACGGTGGCGAGGTGGTTCTGGGGCCAGCCGATCACCCCCGGCGAGAAGCGGACCAAGGTGCATGTGCCGCTCGCCGCGGACATCGCCGCCACGTCCGCCGATCTGCTGTTCAGCGAGCCAATCACCCTCACCTCCGACCACGCCGGCACCCAGACCAAGCTCGACGAGCTGCTGGGTGACGAGCTGCACGCCACGCTGCTCGAATCCGCCGAGGTCGCCGCGGCACTGTCCGGTGTGTACCTGCGGGTGGTGTGGGACACCGACGTCAACCCGGACGGGCCGTGGCTGTCCGCGGTGCACGCCGACGCCGCGGTGCCGGAGTGGCAGTACGGGAAGCTCTCCGCGGTGACGTTCGTGCGGCAGCTGGCGTCGGAGAAGACGCTCGTTGTCCGGCACCTCGAGCGGCACGAACCGGGCTACATCCTGCACGGCGTCTACGAAGGCAGCGAAACCGAACTGGGCCGCAAAGTGCCGCTCAACCAGTACAAGGAGACGCTGAACCTCGCCGACGTCGTCGACCAGGGCGACACCATCGCCACCGGAATCGACCAGCTCACCGCGGTCTACTACCCGAACATCAAACCGAACCGGCTGTGGCGGTCCTCGCCGGCGTGCGCGCCGTTCGGCCGGTCGGACCTCGACGGCTCCGAAGGGCTGATGGACGCGCTCGACGAGACGATGACCTCGTGGATGCGTGACCTCCGCCTGGCCAAGGCCCGCGTGATCGTCCCCGAGGCGTTCTTGCAAGACAGAGGTCCCGGGAAGGGCGCGCTTTTCGACCCGGACCGCGAGGCCTACGAGGGCCTGTCGATGATCCCGGCATCGGACGGCAGCACCGGGCTCACCATGCAGCAGTTCGCGATCCGGGTCGACGAGCACGAGAAGACCATGCTCGGCCTGATCGGCCGGGTCGTGACGACGGCGGGTTACTCGCAGCAGACGTTCGGGTTGAGCGGCGACGTAGCGGTCACCGCGACGGAGGTCGCCGCGCGGGAGCGGAAGAGCTTGATCACCCGGGACAAGAAGATCAAGTACGTGCGTCCCCGATTGGGCGAGATCCTCCAGGCCCTGCTGAAGATCGGGCAGGTCCACTTCGGATGGTCCGTCGATCCGGCAACCCCGCCGACGGTGAACTTCCCCGACGCCGTCCAACAGGACTCGGCCAGCCTGGCGCAGACGCTCGCGCTGCTGGAGACCGCACGCGCCGCGTCCACCGAGACGAAGGTCAAGATGTTCCACCCCGACTGGGACGACACCCAGGTCGGCGAGGAGGTCAAGCGGATCACGGCCGAGGGCACGCCGCCGCCGCTGACCGACCCGGCCACCTTCACCGGCGACACCACACCGCCAGCCGACCAGCCGCCGGCGGCCGGGTAGCCCTGTGCCGGTCGACCGGACGCTCGGCGCGGACATCGCCGGGACGATCGCCGAGCTCTACCACGGGCTCGAGGTCCAGCTGGCCGACCAGATCTCCCGCCAGCTGCGCGCCGGCATCGACGAACCCCCGGACGCGGAGAAGCAGCTGGCCGCGCTCGGCATCCTCTCCCGCGGCGCCCGGTCGCTGCTGAACCAGATCCAGCGGGACCTGACCGGCACCGTCGAGCAGGCCGTCGTCCTGGCCTACCACCGCGGCGGCGAGGCCGCGACAGCCGAACTCGCCAAGCGCACGGGCATGACGGACGCGATGCTCGCCGACCTCCGCCGCCAGCTGCCGCAGCTCGGCGCGATCCAGCGCATGGTGTACGCGCTCACCTCGAAGCTGCTCGGCACGCACGTGCGGATCCTCCGGTGGGACCTCGACGCCTACCGCGAGGTCATGGCCAAGACGCTGCTGACGGGCACGCTCACCGGGCGGGAAACCCGGCTCCGCAGCGCCCAGCGCGCCTGGGAAGAGCTGCTCAGCCGCGGCATCACCGGGTTCGTCGATAAGCGCGGCCGCCGGTGGGACCTCGCGTCCTATGTGGAGATGGCCTCCCGCACCGGTACCGCCCAGGCCGCGGTGCAGGGCGGCCTCGACCGGCTCGGCGCGGCCGGGATCGATCTCGTGGTCGTCTCCAACGCCCCGCAGGAGTGCGCACGCTGCCGCCCGTGGGAGGGCAAGGTGCTGGCCCGGTCCGGCCCGGCCGGCGAGCGCCGCGTCCAGGCGCTGCACGGCACCCAGGACCGCAACGTCACCGTGCACGTCGCCGGAACGGTCGGCGAGGCCGTCGCCGCCGGGCTGATGCACCCGAACTGCCGGCACTCCCTCTCCGCGTACCTGCCCGGCGTCACCCGGCTGCCGACCGACACCGCCGACCCCGAAGGCGACAAGGCCCGGCAGCAGCTCCGCGCGCTCGAGCGGAAGGTCCGCAAGGACAAGCTCCAGGCCGCGGCCGCGCTCGACCCCGCCGCGAAGCGCTCGTACGAGGCGAAGGTCCGCGCCACGCAGGCCGAGATCCGCGAGCACATCCGTAACGCACCCACCCAGCTGTTCCGCCAGCCCCACCGCGAGCGGATCGGCACGGCCCGCTGAGGAGTACTCCGGTGGCAAAGTTCAACTTCGACGACCTGGACCCGGCCGCCAAACGCGCCGCGTTCGCGCACATGGGCGGCGGGAAGCGCCATCTCGGCAGCGGCAGCCGACACAAGAAGCTCTCGGCCAAGAAGAAGGCCGCCGTCGAGCACCACGGCAAAGCCACCGTCAGCGGCAAGCTCGGCCACGGCTCGATGAAGGGTGAGCTGTCGCCCGCGGACCACGAGAAGGGGGCGATGGGCGGGAAGCTGCCCATCGCCAAAGCCCGGCCAGTCGCGCCGAAGCCGGCCGCCAAGCCCGCCGCCGACACTCCCGAAGCCCGTTTCGACAGTCACGTCACGAGCAAGATCCGGGAGCTCACCAAGCGCACCGGCAACATCTCTGCCGGGCTGGCGGACATGCGGCCCTCCCTGGACTCGATGGGTATGTCCCGTGCCGAGCAGGACAAGCACCTGAAGCGGATGAGCCGCGAAGGGAAGATCCACATCATTCCCGAGGACAACCGCAAGGCACTGAAGCAGATTGACCACGACACCGCGATCCACATCGGCGGCGAACCCAACCACCTCGTCAGTCTTGCCGAAGATCGGAATCACCCCAACGCCGCGCCGAGGACGTCGAGCCCGACGCCGCTCCAGAGCGCCGGATCGAAGAAGCCCGCGGCCAAGCCAGCCCAGAAGGACCTCGCCAGCCTCGCCAAGGACTTCGTGGACCAGCACGGCGCCGAGAGCGTGGCGCCTCGGATCGCGTTCCTGGAGAAGAAGAAGCGGCTCCTGCCCGGCGAGCGCGCCCAGCTGGCCGCCCTCAAGTCCCTCGGAAAGAAGTAGGGAGGCCCACCGTGGCCGACACACCGAAGCTGGGCACAGGCACCAGGTTCAAGAAGCTCGTCGCCCAGCTGGCGGCGAAGGGTGCCAGCGACCCGGGCGCGCTCGCCGCGTCCATCGGCCGCAAGAAGTACGGCCCCGCCAAGTTCGGGCGACTCGCCGCGAAAGCGGCCAAGTCGCGGAAGTCCGAGTAGACCGTCCAGGAAGGACGTACGATCATGGCAGACACGTCGCAGGGGTCAGGCACCCCGACCGACGCGGGGACCAGCGGCCAGGCGCCGCAAGGGACCCAGCCGCCCGCAACACCGCCCGCACAGCAGCAGGCAACCGGCCAGGCGCCGGCCACCCAGCAGCCGCAGGGCACCTCGAGCATGACGCTCGAGCAAGCGCAGAAGATCATCGAGGATCTCCGCAAGGAGAACGCCGGGCATCGCACGGCGAAGCAGACCGCAGCCCAGCAGGCCCAGGAGGCCCAGCAGCAGCGTGACGCGGTCCTGAAAGCCCTCGGTCTCACCACCGATGGCACCGACGCTCCGCCCGACCCTGAGGCCCTGGCGGCCCAGGTCACCGACCAGCAGGCGATCGCCTGGGAGACCGCGGCTGAGAACGCCGTCCTCCGGGTCGCCACGGCAGCCGGCGCGGACGCGGACGCTCTCCTCGACTCGACGGCCTTCCTCGACAGCATCGTGTCCGACGACTTCATCGGGCTCGACCCGAAGTCGGCGGAGTTCCGGACGAAGTTGCAGGCCCACATCACGGTGTGGGTCGACAAGCACCCCAAGCACAAGGCCACGCCGACCACCCCGACGGCGGCGCGGTCCGGCGGTGACCACCCGGGCGGCACCGGTTCCACCAGCGCCCGACCCACCTCGCTCATGGCAGCCGTGAAGAAGCAGCTCGGCGGCTGACCCCTCTCAAGGAGACACCGACATGCCCGTGACCCTTGCTCAGGCGCAGGTCAACACGTCCGCGGACGTCGACTACGCCGTCATCGACAACCTGCGCCGCTACTCGTGGCTGCTGGACCAGATCACCTTCGACGACACCGTCACCCCGGGTACCAATGGTGGCAGCCTCACCTACGCCTACACGCGGCTGACCGCTGCGGCGCCGGCCGCGTTCCGTGCGATCAACTCGGAGTACACGCCGAGCCAGGCGGTCCGGGCCCGGTTCTCCAGCGACCTCAAACCGCTGGGTGGCGCGTTCTCCGTCGACCGGGTGCTGTCCAACCTCGGCCCGCAGGCGTCGAACGAGGTCAGCTTCCAGATGCAGCAGCTGCTCACCTCGGTGCGCACCCGCTTCCAGCAGGAGCTGATCCTCGGCGACACTGCGGTCGACGCCACCGGCTTCGACGGCCTCTCGAAGGCCCTCACGGGCACCAGCACGGAGAAGACGGCGGGCTACACCTCGGCTGGCAACTCCGACTGGTCCCCGGGCACGGTCATCACCCAGGCCATCGCGAACGCGCGCCTGGACGAGCTCGACGACTGGCTGTCCACCCTCGTGCCGTCGCACACTGGTGGCGGTGACCAGGGCGCGCCCGGCTCCGTGCCCGCCGGCGTGAAGGCCATCTTGGGCAACACCAAGAGCATCACGCGTGTGCGTGCGCTCGCCCGGTGGGCCGCGATGTTCACCTCCGACAAGGACGACCTCGGCCGCCAGATCGACCGCTACGGCGACTACGTGCTGATCGACATCGGCGACCGCTACGACGGTTCCGGGCCGATCATCCCGATCTCCGGGACCAACACCACCGACCTCTACGCGGTGTCGTTCGGGCTGGACGCGCTGCACGGCGCGTCGGTGGCCGGCTCGCAGCTGGTGCAGACGTGGATGCCGGACTTCTCCGTCGCCGGCGCCGTCAAGTCCGGCGAGATCGAGATGGGCCCGGTCGCGATGGTGCTCAAGAACACCAAGGCGTCCGCGGTCCTCCGCGGCGTCAAGGTCCAGTAGGGAGCTCCAGAACCATGGCCACATTCAAGATCCAGGCCCCGAACCGCGCCTACACCGGCAGCGTCGGGGACGTCGCGTTCGCCAAGGGCGACGCGCTCGTCGACGAAGCGACGTACCCGGCCGAGCTGGCGTACTTCCGCAACGCCGGCTACGTCGTCGAAGAGGTCCTCCCGGCCGAACCCGAGCCGGAAGCCGAGGTCGGCGACGACGACCACGACCCCGCCACCCCGCCACCGGGCAACGCGTCCGAGGACGCCTGGCGCGAGCACGTCCTCACGCTGCCCGGCGTCACCCCGGACCAGGTGAAGGACCTCAAGCGTGACCAGCTCAAGGAGCTGGCCGCGAAGATCCAGGAAGGAACCTCGGCATGAGCCAGCTCGGTCAGTTCCAGGGCGTCATCCGCGACGCCCTCGGCTACCTCAACCCGGCCGGCCCGGCCAACGGCACCTTCGGCCGTGCCAACCTCCCGCGCCTCGGCCTGATGGACTCCGGCGGCGACACCGGCTCCGCGCCGCTCGTCACGCAGGTCATGACGTCGGTACCGCTGTTCCTCACGGCCGGGGACGTCGTCACGAACCTGACGTTCCACTCGGGACAGACGGCGGCCGGGACGCCCACGAACTACTGGGCCGCCCTGTACGACACGCAGGCCACGCCGGCGCTGCTCGCGCAGTCCGCGGACCAGACCACGGCCGCGTGGGCCGCGTTCACCGCGAAGACGCTCGCGCTGTCGGCGCCGGTGACGATCAGCAAGACCGGCGTGTACTGGGCCGCGCTGATGGTCAAGGCCACCACCGTGCCCAGCCTGCTGGGCTGCCTGGTGCCGAAGCCGATCTTGACCGGCGAGCGCAACCTCGCGCAGTCCAGCGGCTCCGCGCTCGTCGCGACCGCGCCGGCCACGATCGCGACGCCGACGGTGCAGTCGTTCGCGCCGCTCGTCGTCGCCAGCTGACCGAGAGGAGGTGAGCAGCCGTGACCCTCGTGTACGCCACCCTGGCGGACCTGACCGGGTACGTCCCCGCGGGCACCACGGTGCCCAGCGATCCGGAAGCCACACGGCTGCTCACCTCCGCCAGCGCCGTCATCCGCCGCGCGACGCTCACCGCGGTCTACGAGGCCGACACCTCCGGCTACCCCACCGACACCGCGATCCGGGATGCGTTCCGGCGGGCCACGTGCGCGCAGGCGTTGTGGTGGCTGCTCACCGGCGACGAGCAGGGCCTGGTGTCGCTGTACGAGACGGTGTCGATCGGGTCGGTCAACCTGTCCCGCCGCGGCTCCGGGCGTGGTGCCAGCAGCGGTGTGTCGGGGCAGCAGCTGGCGCCGCAGGCCGAGACCGAGCTGCGCGGCACCGTGCTGCCCGGGTCGGTCGTGCAGATCTACTCGTGGGAGCGGCCGTGGCTGTAGCGCTCCCGCGGTTCCTGCTCCAGCACCAGGTGGTGATCGAGCCGTTCCAGGGCACCGGCGCCAACGGGCCGGTCTACGGGCCGCCGGTGACCGTGCCGTGCTTCCGCGACGACAAGCGGCGGCTGGTCCGCGCCCCGAACGGGTCGCAGGTCGTCTCGGAGTCCACTGTGTACTGCCTGCCCGGAACCGTCGCCCCGCCGGAGTCCCGGATCAACCTCGGCAGCCGGGTGGCCACGGTGATCACCACCGCCGACCGCGATGGCGGTGCCTTGCCAGTGCCTTCGCACGTGGAGGTGAACTGCACGTGAGCATCCGCGCGGTAGTGCACTGGGACGGCGAGCACGTCGATCAGCAGGCGTCTTGGGCGGCTCGGCGGGCCTTGAAGGTCGCCGCCGAGCATGTGCTGCAGAAGTCCCGCGAGGTCGTGCCGCTGGAAGAAGGCACGCTCGAACGCTCGGGCGTCGCCAGCGCCGAGGGTTACACCGCGGCGGTGTCTTACGACACCGTCTACGCCCGGTACCAGCATGAGCGGCTCGACCTCCGCCACGCCCCCGGCCGCACCGCGAAGTACCTCGAGGGCCCGCTGAACGCCGAGCGGGACACCGTTGCGGAAATCCTCGCCGCCGCGCTCCGGGAGGCGCTCCAGTGAGCTTCTCCGGCGACCTGCTCAACGGTCTGGCCAGCTTCCTCGCGGCGGCCGGCGTCGGGACCTACCGCTCCGACGGCTCGGCGTACGCCACGAACGAGACGGCGATCGTGTTCGCGGCGATGCCGTCCACACCGGACCGGGCGATCGTGCTGTCGGACTACCCGGTCACCGACGACCCGTCCCTGTCGGACTCCGTCATCGGGATGCAGGTCCGGTGCCGCGGCGGCGTCGACCCGCACGACGTCAAGGCCGTCGCCGACGCCGTTTTCGACGTGCTGCACGGCAAGACCGCGTTCACCCTCGGCACCGTGCACGTCGTGGAGGCGTTGCGCAACTCCGGTGCGCCGCTCGGCCGGGACGACTCGAACCGGTGGGAGCACTCGGACAACTACTACTTCACGGTCAACCGGCCGAGCACCAACCGAACCTAGGAGATCTCGTCATGCCCGTTCCGTCTCGCGCTGTCCCGCTCGGTGCCTCGACCACCGTCCGGAAGTGGTACCTCGACGTCGACACCGCCTTCAGCAGCGCGGCCCCGACCTGGGTCGGTGTCTTCGGCATCGTCAACTTCCAGCAGAAGCTCAACCCCACCCTGCAGGACGACTCGGACTTCGACTCCGGTGGCTTCATGTCGAAGACCAAGACCGCCGAGGAGTGGGGCGTCACCGCGAAGATCGCCCGCAAGGTCACCCAGGCCGACGCCACCGCCTACGACCCGGGCCAGGAATACCTCCGCTCCCGCGCGATCGGGCAGATGGGCCCGAACAACGCGGTCCACGTGCGGTTCTACGAGATGACCCCCTCCGGCCCGCGCGCGGAAGCGTACGACGGGTTCGCCGCCGTCACCTGGTCGCCCGACGGCGGCAAGATGTCCGACCTGGACATCGTTTCCCTGACCCTCGACGGCCAGGGCCGCCTCAACGCGATCACCCACCCGAACACCGGTGCCGTGATCCCGGTCGTCACGCTGCTCACCCCGGCCACCGGGCTCGCCGCCGGCGGGTCGCTGTGCCGCATCGCGGGCAACAACTTCACCGGCACCACGGGCGCCACTGGCGTGAAGTTCGGCACCACCAACGCCACCAGCTACGACGTGATCTCCGACGGCCTGATCGAGGCCATCGTCCCGGCGCACACTGCCGGCGTCGTCGACGTCGTCGTCACCAACGGCGCCGGTGCCTCGGCCGCCACCGCCCAGACGAAGTACACCTACAGCTGATGGCGTACCGGGATCTCGGCGCCTTCCTCGCCGACGATGCGCTCGAAGTGCCGGTGGACGGCAAGGTGTACCGAATCGCGTCGCCGGACGCCAAGACGGGGCTCTGGCTCACCGCGCTCGCCAACCTGGGCGAGCGCGAGGTGGCCGGCGAGCGACTGACCCCGGACGAGATCGCCGCTCTGCGCCTGGACGACGGCGACGAGCAGGACTTCATCCGGAAGGTGCTCGGCCGCACGGTGGACGAGCTCGTCGCTGACGGCGTTTCGTGGGTGAAGGTGCAGCGAATCTCCCGCTACGCCTTCTACTACTTCGCGATCGGTCCGGAAGCTGCCGACCACCTGACGGCAAGCGGAGCGCTCTCGGGGGAAGCCCGGGCCCCGCGCCAGAGCCGGGCGGCACGCCGCCAGGCGTCACAGGGCGGGGCGACTACGACGACAGCACCGGCCTCCACCGGTGGTACGACCTCACGCCGGAAGCGAAAGCGCAAGCCGAAGGCGACGTAGTCAGCTGGCGCGAGCTGCTCGCGCAGTGGCCGCTCGTCGAGGCCGACCTCCACGAGGTGTACGGCCTCGACGTCGGCGACGACGCCCTGCTCGAAAGCCGCTCGTGGCGGTGGCTCCGCACTCGCATCGTCGCCCTGCTGGCCGCCAACACCCGCATCACCCGGCACTTCACGCCCCCACCGAAGAAGGAGGTAGACGACCATGGCGCTGAACATCGGTGAGCTCGTCGCCTTCCTGAAGATGGACAAGGCCGACTGGGATCGCACCAAGGTGTCGGCGAAGCGGGACCTCGACGACATCGCCGACGAGGCCGACAAGTCCGGCCAGAAGATCGACAAGTCCACAAAGGACACGGCGAAGAAGGTTGAAAAGAATTTCAACCCGAAGATGTTCGCGGGCTTGACCGTGGGCCTGCCGGCCGCCGCTGCCATCGGCGCAGCGGCGGTGGCCGGCAGCCTCGGTCTGATGACGGCAGGCTTCGCGGCCTTCGGCATCAGCGCCGTCGCGAAGTCGGACGCCGTCCAGGCCCGGCTCGGCGTGCTCACCAGCCAGTTCAAGTCCGATGCGGCGGCGATGTCCGCGCCGCTTCAGGATGACGTCGTCGGTGCCATCGACGACGTGGGTGCTGCATGGACGCGGCTACAACCGCAGGTCGCGTCCGCTGTCCAGGCGTCGGCGCCGCAGATCCGCGAGATGACGGGGGCGGCGACGGACCTTGCCGAGAACGCGATGCCGGGCGTTCTCACGGCCGTGCGCGCTGCTGGCCCCGTGTTCCAGGGCCTACGGACGTTCGCCGGCGAGGCTGGGCAGGGCATCAGCGAGTTCGCCGCCAACGCGTCGAGGGGCGCACAGGGCGCGGACACCGGCCTGAGCATCCTCGGCGGTACCGTCCGCACCGTCGAGGGCCGCCTAGGGTCGCTGTTCGCCAACGTGGCCAACGGATCAGCCGGCCCGCTGCGGTCGCTCGACACGATCGTCGACCAGCTGACCGGCGGCCTGGTCGACCTCACCGCGCAGGGGTCAGGCGCGATCGGTTTCCTGCAGGGGTTCTCGACGACGGGCTCCGGCCTGGCGACCATGCTGCACGGCGTCCTGGCCGCCGTCTCCGCGCTGCCGCCCGAGGTCACCCAGTTCGCAGGTTCCTTCGGCGCTGCGTCCATGGTCGCCACCAAGTTCGGTATCGACGCCGGGAAAGGCTTCGACGGGCTCGGAGAGAAGATCAAGGGCGCGGAGGGGCTCACCGGCAAGTTCGGCGCGGCGGTGGGCGGCCTCGCAGCCGGCGCGATCAACCCCGCCTTCATCGCGGTGTCGGCGCTGTCGCTCGGGCTCAATATCCTCGGCGAGTCGCAGGAAAAGGCCGCTGCCTACGCCGCAGCGCACGCAGAGAACGTCCGCGGCCTCACGGACGCGATTCGGCAGGACAACGGCGTCCTGGGCGAGGCTACGCGGGCGAAGAACGCTCAGGCGCTGGCCGACAAGAACGCCGCGGCGAACCTCTCCAGCTTCGGCCAGAACATCACCACCGCGACCGCGGCGATCTACGGGTCCAGCACGGCCTACGAGAGCCTGCGCACGTCCTCGATCGCCACGCTGCGCGGCATCGCCGATAACGCGGGCATCGTCCAGGAGAATCGCGACGAGTTCCTGAAGCTCGGCCAGAACGCGTTGGACACCGGCAGGAACTACGACCAGCTGAAGAGCAGCGTGCTCGAAGCGGGCAAGTCCTACGACTCCAGTGGCGAGTCCGCGCAGCGGCTGTCAGCTGCACAGCAGACCCAGATCGAGCAGATACTGAACGGGCTCGGCGCGGTCGGTGAGCAGATCAACGCGCAGAAGAAGGCGGCCGAGGCCTACATCGCGACGGAACACGCCCTGACCGGCCTGAACCAGGCCGAGATCGAAGCACGCGACGCCGTCACGAAGCACACTCAGGCGACGCAGGATGCCGTCGGCGGACAGCTCAGCTACCGCAGCTCGGTTGAGCAGACCAAGAAGGCGCTCGACGACTACGTCAAGATCAACAAGGACGGCAAGGCCAGCGAGGACGACAAGGCGAAGGCGCTCCTAGGTGCCGAGTCGGCCATGCACAGCCAGATCATCGCGGCTGGCCAGGCAGCAGCGGCCACAGCTGTCGGCAAAACCGAGAACGAGAAGGCCGCGATCTCGGCGGCCGCGATGAACCGCGAGACGGTCAACCTCGCCGATACCTGGAAGGGTGCGCTGCCCGCGTCCCTGCAGCAGGGCATCGGGATGATGAACCTCTCCGAGGCCCGAGCTGCTGGCCTCACGGTCGCGATCGACGGCACAGGGCACGCGGTCTACAGGCTCCCGGACGGGAAGTTCATCGCGATCACCTCGAGCGCGGACCAAGAGGCCGCGAAGGTGTCCGTGCTGGCGGACCGGATCGCCGCGCTGCACGACCGAGATGTCCACATCGCCGTCACCACGTTCTACGGCACCGTCGGCCAAGGCTCCAGCCTCACCGGGCCCGCCATCGCCCGCAAGGACGGCGGCCTCGTCGGCGGCTACGCGAACGGCGGGATGCCGCGGTTCCCCGACGGCGGCCTCTTCCGCGGCGTCGGTGGCCCGCGCGACGACGCGAACCTGGTCGCGATCAGCAACAAGGAGTTCATCGTCAACGCCGCTGCCACCGCGAAGAACCTCCCGCTGCTGTACGCGATCAACAGCGGCGCTCAGGTCGCGCCCGCGGCCGCGCTCGCGGGCGCGGGCGGCGGGCACGCGCGCGCCACGGTGAACATCGGCACGTTCAACCCGCCGGCCAACGCGTCGCCCGCGGACATCGCGGAAGAGCTGGACTGGCTGTCTCGGACGGGAGGCTGACGTGGCCGGCGAGCTCATCACCCAGGACGGCCAGGTGCAGTGGCGGAGCCTGCTGCTCGGCGCCGGCTCGGCGTACAAGCTGACCGACCTGCAGGGCTGGCTGGACCTGCCGGACATGCGCGACGGCGACGTGGATTTCGACTCCTACCACGGTTCCCAGGCGGGGCAGCTGCTCGTCGACCGCCGCACCGTCACGCTGTCCTTCACCATCAGCACCGACCCGACGGGGTTCTCCGCGGCCGAGAAGGCGCTGCGCGCCGCGACCGCGCCGACAGAGAACCCGATCGAAGAGCCGCTGGTGGTGCAGTGGGACGGCGTCAAAGCCATGGTCAACGCCCGCTGTGTGCGCCGCTCGCTGCCGATCCCCCGCAACCGGGGCATCGGCTACACCCAGGGCGCTATCCAGTGGCGTGCGACGAATCCGCGGCTGCTGCACCTCCCGCAGCAGATCGCCGGTCCCGTCAGCCCACCGGGCGCCGGCGCGGGCGGGCTGCTGTGGCCGCTGACCTACCCGCTGGTGTGGGGCTCGGCGCAGTCCGGCGGCGAACTGCTGCTCACCAACGCCGGCAACTCCGCCGTGCAGCCCGTGTTCCGGATCACCGGCACCTCGACCGGCCCGGTCATCACCAACCCGGACACCGGCGACCAGCTGGCGTTCGATCCGGCCTACGTGCTGCCGGCGGGCGCGCAGCTGCTGCTGTCCTACGAGGACCGCACAGTCCTGGGCACCGACGGCGTCTCTCGCTCCAACCAGCTGATCACCCGCCAGTGGTTCACCCTGCCGGCCGGGGCGACCACGCGGGTCCGTTTCACCAGCGCCGACGGGCAAGGCCTGCTCGAGTCGCTCTACTACTCGACGTCGATGTGAGGGGGAATTCCCGTGGTTGAGCGAGGTTCCTGGGCCGTACAGCAGGTCTCCGGCGTCGGAGTGCAGACCGTCGAGGACGCCCGGCATTCGATGGCGGCGCTGTGGACGCCGGCGGGCGCGGTCACCTCGCGTTCGGGCATGGTCCCGACCGGCGCGGCCGCCGTGCCGGGCAGCGTGCTGCAGACCACGCCGACCGCGAACACCTTCGTGCACGTCCAGCCGTTCCGGTACGTTCGGCAATCCTCCCGCGGTGGTGGGACCTACACGATGGTCCTGGACGCGATCAAGGACATCGACGTCCTCAACCCGGCCAACGGCGGCACCGCCGCGGACCCGGCAAACGCCCGCATCGACCTGATCATCGCCCAGCAGTCCGACGCCTACTTCGGCGACGCGAACAGCAACATGGTCGTCAAGCGGGTCGTCGGCACCCCTGCCGGGACACCGGTCGCCCCGACCGTGACCGGCAGCGCCGACTACGTCCTGCTCGCCAGCATCACCGTGCCGGCCAACGCGACGACCATCGTCACGGCGAACATCGCCAACGTCTCCCAGCCCTCGGCGGTCGCCGTCGGCGGTCTGCTGCCCGTCGCCAACCAGGCCGAGCGGGACGCGCTCGTCACGCCCTTCGACGGGATGCACGTCTACCGCCGGGACATGGACTGGATCGAGATCTACGACAGCACCGCGTGGCGCGCGCCGGGGTTCCTGAAGACGGCAGCGCTCGCCAACGTCACCAACCCCTACACCGGCCAGTACGCACACCTGACCACCGACGACAACATCTACCGCTACAACGGCACCGTCTGGGCACCTCGAGGCCCGGTGCGGTACAACGCGATCGCCAGCTCCGACCTGCCGATCGGCACGGCCGACAACGACGTGGCGGGCGCCACGATCACCTTCACCACCGTCGCCGCGAACGCGCTGGCGAAGGTCCGCGCCGACTTCGACTGGCGACTGACCGCGACCGGCACCGGGTACTGCTATGGCTCGCTCTACGTCGACGGATCCCGCCACACCAAGCAGAGCTTGTTCATCGCTCAATCCGTCGAGACACGCCTCCCCGGCAGCATGGGCTGGGACGTCGTCCTCGCCACCGCGGGAAGTCATACCTTGAAGCTGTCTGGCCACAAGGACATCAACTCCGGCACGGCATTCTTCTGCGGCGGGTCCACGCAAATCTCGATCGACCTCTTCCAGTAGCCATGGCCACCAACCCGGTTTACACCTACCTGCTGGCCGACCTCGCGACCAACAAGGTCCTCGAGGAGATCCGGCTCACCGGCGTGAAGTTCAACCGGCCGCTCAACTCCAGCGGCAAGTTCAACGGCACGTGGAAGTTGACCCAGGGGACGAAGAAGTTCGACCCGTACGACCTGACGATGCCGTGCCGCCGGGTGATCTACGCGTTCCGGGACTCCCGGCCGATGTGGGGCGGGATCATCTGGACCCGCAACTACGACTCGGTGACCAAGACCGTCCAGCTCGGCGCCGCCGACTGGTGGAGCTACTTCGACCACCGCAAGGTGCTGCCGACGTTCGTGCCGGACGGCACGCTGACCCAGGTTGCCGCGCTGACGGAGGCGTACGCGGCGACCGACCAGAACGCGATCGCGCGCGGCCTGGTCGCCACTGCGCAGGCGCACACCGGCGGGAACATCCTCGTCAGCCCGGCCGACACCGCGACGTCCGGGCAGCTGCGCGACCGCACCTACCCCGGCTTCAACCTCACCCAGGTCGGGGACGCGCTCACCAACCTCTGCAACGTGATCAACGGCCCGGACATGGTGTTCGACGTCCTGCCGGCCACCACCGGCGCGCCGCAGCGCGTGATCCGCATCGGCACGCCGAGCCTGGGCCAGCAGGGCTCCGCGCACCGCTGGGAGGTCGGCGGCAACGTCACCGCCTACGGCTGGCCCAGCGACGGCACCCGGATGGGCACCCGCGCGTTCGCCACCGGGCAGGGCGTCGAGCTCGGTCTCCCGGTCGCCGTCTCCGAGGACACCTCGAAGTACTCCCAAGGGTTCCCGTTGCTGGAGAACGAAACCCAGTACAGCTCCGCCGAAGACGCCACCACCCTCGCCGGCCACGCCCAGGCCGATCAGCAGGTCGCCCGGATGCCCGTCGTCCTCCCGAAGGTGATCATGCGCGGTGACATCCCACCGACCGCGGCCGACGTCAACCGCGGCGACGACGGCTGGCTGATCGTCCCGCCGGGGGACCTGTTCCACAAGAACGGCTTCCAGGGTCCCGTCCGCGTCGTCGACATGGCCTTCGCGCCGGGCAAGGACGCTGAGCGCGTCGAGCTCACCATGGCGCCCCTGCTGGACGGAGTGGCCTGATGGGACAGATCAACCTCCCGAGCAACCTGCTCGACCGGATCAAGCAAGTCGAGCAGCAGATCAGCGACCTGTGGAAGTCCGTCGGGCTCTCCTCGGCCTCCATCGCCGCCGGCGGCCTCACCCTGCTCAACGCCGCGTACCTGAAGATGCTTGGCGCGACGGGCAACGAGCTGCTCTACATCGGACCGGACGGCGCCGGACATCAGGTCGTGCGCATCCGGGACGCCGCCGGGAACATCCTCTTCGGCTCGATCTCGGCCGCCACGACGGCCGGTAACCGGGTCGCGATCAACCCCAACCCCGCCGGGAACCCGCGGATCGAACTGCACGACGACGACAACACCACCGACCAGGTCAGCCTGTCCATGACGGCCGGGAACTACGTCATGCAGCGCGAGGCCATTGCTGGCCACGCGATCACCGGCGGCAAGGTGTCGTTCTACAACGGTAACTCGGTGTTCGGCCACCAGATCGGCGCCACCGGCGCGGACTCGTACCTGGAATTCACCGACGACGAAACCATCTTCCTGCGCGGGAAATGGGCGACTGCCCAAACCATCGGCGGGCACTCCGCCGTGCACGTCGGGGGTGCCGTCGCGGGCACCGGGCCGATCCTGCTCACCCACGGGTACGGCGCCACCATGGCCGATGCGATGCACCCGATCGTGACACTGCAGGGCGACGTCGCCGATCGCTACTGGGTGATTACCGCGTCCAGCTCGACCAGCTTCACCGTCGGTATCTCCGGCGGAACCGGGAACATCATCCACTACTGGGCGCTAAGGACGTCGTGATGCGTGTGCAGATTGACCAGGTGGCCACCGACACCACGAGCGGGCAGCCGCTGTGGATCGTCGACGGAGTCCAGCACCACGACGACGGAACCTCGATCCGGCTGCGACACGTCTTCCCGCTTGACACGCTGGAGTGGCGGGCCGCGGAGTACGGCATCGACCCGGCCGACACCGCGACCCTGCTGGACATCGTCCTCGCCGAGCCCTACCTGACCAAAGAGGACTGGGCCGCCGGGCATCAGCTGCACGACGCGCCGGACATCGCCACCGCCCGGCGGGACCACCTCGAGCGGTGCGCCGCGGCGAAGTGGCGGCACCGCATCTCCAGCCGGACCAAGACCGGCCCGTGCCGGCGGATCCTCGACGAGTCCCCGATGCACCCCGAAGCCATCGAGCTGAAGCAGCAGCTCGTCGCCCAGGCCCGCGCCGCGCGCGCGGCCGCCCGCGTAGCCAAGCCGCAGGACCGGATCGGCGTGCTGCGCGCGGCCGTCGAAAGACACGGAAGGGGTGTCGGTGAGTGATCTCCCACAGCTGCTCATCGCCATCGGCGGGATGGTCGCCGCGATCTGCGGCGGTGTCGCCGGGCTCGTCACCGCGATCCGCACGTCCAACCAGGAACGGCCCAAAGCAGCCAAGAAGGGCGCCAAGGCCGCGACCCGGTTCGCCAAGGAACTCGCGACAGCAGCCGAAGACGGCGAACTCACACCCGAGGAAATCGCCGAGGCGATCCGGAAGCTGCGGGAGGTGGACGACTCGTGACGCTCGATGAGGAAGTCGACCGTGCCGCCGAGCAGTCCAAGGACACCGGCGGTCATCGCCGGATCTGGGTGTCGTTCGCCGTCATGCTGTTCGGCGCGCTGCTGCTGAGTGCGATGTGGTTCAGCGCCAACGCCAAGCTGGCCGGCCAGAGCCAGCAACTCGCGGAGGTGGGCCGGGAGCTGGCCGACCAGCACCAGGCGACGGCCACGCTGGTCGTCCAGGCCAACCAGCTGGCGGACCAGGTCCGTCACCTCGGCGGCACACCGGTCGTCGCGCCGCCAGCCACGGCACCGATCGTCCAGCCCGGGACGAACGGCCACGACGGCCAAACGCCGCCGTGCCTGTTCACCGCGTCGCAGTGTGTCGGCCCGCCGGGGCAGCCCGGCACCAACGGGGCCAACGGCACGAACGGGGTGGACGGCGAGACGCCGCCGTGCATGTCGACGCCGGCGAAGTGCCAGGGCGCCGACGGGAAGAACGGCACCGACGGCAAGAACGGAAGCGACGGCAAGGACGGCGCGACCGGGACGTCGGTGACCCGCCAGTACTTCGCCCGCAACGCTGCCGGTGAGTGCCGCAACTACAACGACTTCTCCGACGGGCGCACGGTCGACGAAGGCCCGGCCGGAGACGCGGCGTGCCCACCGAGCTCGCCGCCGCCGACCACCACGCCGCCGGCCGTGCTGCCGACCGGCACGACACTCCGACGAAGGGATTGACCATGGCAACCGGTCTCGGGGTGGACATCCACCCCTACTACCAGCGCGGCGTGACGGCGCTGCCCGGCGTCGAGTACGGCTGGATCAAGATGGCCGACGGCGCCCAGGTCTACTACAAGCAGGCCGACGGCAAGGTGTGGACCGCCGACGCGCACGCCGCGCTGTTCCGACGGCTGGGAATCCCGTTCGGCGGCTACGAGTTCGCCGAGCTCGGCACCGACGGCGCCTATGCGTTCGACGTGCTCTGGGGCGAATGCCAGCGGCTCGGCGGCACCGGCGTCGCGCCGGCCGTGGACATCGAGGGCGCCGGCTGGAATCCGACGAACGCCACCGAGCGCGGCCGCGCGTTTTGCGCCCGCGCCCGGGCTCGCGGCGTGCGCCCGGCCGTGTACATGGACCTCAGTCTGCTGCAGGCGTGCCGGCCGGACGAATGGCCGGAAGACCCCGTCATCTGGGCCCCGCGGTACGGCGCCGCGCCGCAGGTCGGCGGCCGGTACACCGGCCGCTACGACGTCCACCAGTACAGCTCGAGCGGCACGCTGCCGGGCAGCGCGGGCGCCGTCGACTGGAACCAGTCCTACAGCGCGCCGGGCCAGACACCCGGCACCGCCCAACTCACCACCTCGGAGGAAGACATGCCCCTCAACCAGGCCGACCTCGACGCGATCCGCGACGTCGTCCGGTACAAGGTCCTGGCCACCGGCCACGACGCGAACAACCCCGACGCGGCGACGCCGGACGTCTGGACCTTCGGCGGCCGGAACATCGCTGACGTGCTCCTGGAGCTGCTGAACCGGTCGACGGCCGCGCAGGCCTCGATCGACGGGCTGGCCGCCGCGGTGGCCGCGCTGTCGCACGACCCGGGGATCACGGTCGACGCGGTCAAGCAGATCGTCACCGACGCGGTCGCCCAGCACGTCCAGATCACCGGCGAGGTCCACATCGGGCCGGCGACGAGCACCGCGGCGGCTGGCCAGTAACCCACGGACCGACCGTCAGAAAGAGGACAGATCCATGACACATTCGTTCAACTGGCGTGACGAGGTCGGCAAGGTCGAGACGAAGCTGCTCGACGTCGTCGAGGGCAAGGTGAAGGCCGCGAGCACCACCGCGGCCCTCGTCGGCATCGCCACCACCGAGCTCAGCCTGTACGTCTTCCACGGCGCCGTCCCGGACTGGGCCACCGGCGCGGTCGGCGGCCTCGTCACCGGCGCGCTCACCTTCGTGGCGGGCTGGCTGGCGAAGCACACCCCGCGCACCCAGTCGGCGCCGCCGACCGTGTCCGGCCCCGGCGTGCTCCCGGAGAACGAGCCGCCGCTGACGTAGCTGGCCGCACACGCGAAAGGCCCCCGCCGCGCTTCTCGAGCGCGTGCGGGGGCCGCTTTCGTCATGCGCTACCTGAGGGTAGCTAGCAGCGCAATGCCGTCGAAGCCGTCAGCAGCCCAACGAACTGATCGTGCGTCATGCTGCCCCGCCGAGTCATGCCCTGCCAGATGTCGTCCGCGTTGGCGACGATCTGCTGCGGGGTCGTTCCGGCTTTCTGAGCCAGGCATCCGGACGAGAGTTGCAGGGACAGCTTGTGCATCAGGGGCTCGTCGTCCGGCCATCCAGCTGCCTTGTTCCAGGCGGTGGCGAACTCGTCCACGGTGGCGAACTTCGCAGGGGAGGCAGCGGGGCTTGGGTTGCCCGTCACGAAGACGACGACCGTGATGATGATCGCGATCGCGGCCAACGCGACAGCGGCGACGATGAGCCACGTCCTGCGTGCGAATTCCATGCGGGTCCCTTCCCTCTCGCAACCCGTCGTTTCGATCATGGTCGCCGTTACGAGGCCGGCCCCCGAACCGTGCGGGGGTCCGGGGGCCGGTCGGCGCGCCGCCCTGGCCGGCGCGCGGGCTGCCGCCGCTGCCCTCAAGGACACCCGGCCGGAGGCTGGGCCGGGTGCCGGCGCGGTCGGCGTGAACGTGCTACTTGTCGTCGGTCTTGTCGACGATGGTGCCGTCGTCGTCGATCTCGACGCCGGACGAGCCCTGGTGGGCGTCGTCGTCATCGTTTCCGGTGTTCCACCAGTTCAGTGCGTGCCTGATCCTCATCGTCGGCTCCTCTCGTTGGGTGGCGCCGGGCCCCCGGGGGAGGTGGCCCAGGGGGGCCCGGCTCCGCGCCCGCCCGTGCGAGACGAGGCGCGGTCTGGTCCGCCCGCCGAGCCGGTGGACCCGGCGGGCGCCAGGTTCAGGGGGAGGGGCTCGACGGGCGGAGTTGGGAGCCCGGACGATGCGCGATCGGGGGACGGCACGCACCGGCCGGGCAGATCAGGAGGAGTGCGGCTCGTCGGCCGGTTCCTCGGGAGGCGGCGGAGGGGCGAGCTGGGCGATTCGGCTGGGATCGAGAATGACCAGCTCGGCGTCGGTCAGCTCGCTCAGCCGGCGTCCGCTGGGGCTGAACCGGAACTGGTCCTCGTAGTAGCGCGCGGGGCGGTGTTCCTCGGTCATCGGCTGGCCTGAGCGGGAATGCCCTGCTGCCGCCGGTACGCGGCGTCACAGGCCCAGCAACACGTCGGGATCGCGCCTTCGCGCCGGTGGTCCACGCTCTCGTACTCGGCCTCGGCGGTGAGGCCGCACAGCATGGTGACGGTGTCGCCGGTCTGGGGCATGTCCGTCAGATCCGCTCGGTGCCATTCGCCGTCGATGACCGGGTGCACCGTGGCGAGGTCGACGTAGATCCGCGCGCTCATCGACCCGCCTGCCGCGCGTCGTCGAGGGCCTGTATCACCGCGGCGATGTTGTCGCCGACCGCGGGCTTCAGGATCGCCGAGGGCCCCTCGCCGATCGGCATGGACTGGCCGGTCGTGTCCTTGGTCCACGCGGTGAGCTCGTCGCGCCATCCGCGCTTGTGTATCTCCATCGCCGTCCCCGCGGTACAGTTCGAGATAGGGAGTGTTCCGTCTTGTTCCCTTACGTTCCGCGACTAGTGGAACACATGGGAACAAACCCTGCAAGTGGTCCGATCGGGCGACGACGTATCCGCTGGTCGCCTGCTCTATCCTCGTTCCATGGCCGAAAACAACGCCGCCGTGTCGAGGGCAAAGGCGAAGAAGATCGCCTCCCACCTGCGCGCCGAGCGTGAGCAGCGCGAGATCACGCTGACCAAGTTCGCGGATGACGTTGGCGTCGCCAAGTCGCACATGTCGCGGATCGAGACCGGCCTCGTCACCAGCCTCAAGGTCGAGGACTGGGCACGGATGTTCACCCTCCTTGGCGTGGACCGCGAGCGCTTCGACACGATCATGCGCATGGTCAACGGCGACGAGAACCACACCTGGACCGCAACCAGCCTCTCCGAGCAGGCCGCCATGGCCACGGCCCTCGTCGATTTCGAGGCCAACGCGCGCTCCATCACCGACGGCGCACTCGTCGTGATCCCTGGCCTGCTCCAGCGGCCGGATTACACCCGCGCTGTCATGTCCGGCGGAACCGTCCCACGCTCGGAGATCAACGCCCGGGTGACCATGCGAGCCGGCCGCACTGCCGTCATCGATCCGACCCGGACCAGCAGGCCCGTCGCCTACAAGGCCCTGATCGATGAGGCCGCGCTCCGCAAGCACATCGGCGGCCGCGAGGTCATGGTGGACCAGCTGCGGTTCCTCCACCACATCGCCACCACGTGGAGCAACGCCACGATCCTCGTCGTCCCCGACACCGCCGGCTGGTACCCGGGCATGAGCGGTGCCTTCTCGATGATCCTCCCGCGCGACGACGCAGGGCTGGCGATCGTCTCCCTCGACACCCGGCGAAGTGGCCAGATCCTCGATCTCGACGAGGACCTGGCCGAGTACGCCCGCACAGTGGAAGCCGGGGAGGCGGCGGCGATGAGCAAGGACGACTCAGCCGAACGCATCGCCGCCGCCATTGCAGAAATGGAGAAAGGATGAGGATACCCAAGCACACCTGGAAAACGAGCAGCTACAGCGGAAACACCGACAACTGCGTCGAGGTGAAGCTGTCCGCCACGGTCGGTGTGCGCGACACGAAGGACCGCCAGGGCGGCCAGCTCGCCGTTCCGGCCATGGCGTGGAAGGCCGCGATCGATCAGCTGCGCCAGGCGTAGCCCGCACAGCGCGACGCCCCCGGCATACCCGTGCGGTGCCGGGGGCGTCGTCGTGCTCAGGCGCTACGTTCGAGGACTGGGCTGGTGTGCGCGGGCGGCGGCGAGCGCGAAGCAGCTGCACCACACACCGACGAAGATGGTCAGCATGATCACGCGGGCCGGCCAGTTGTGCTCCTGGATCGCGAGGTGCCCGACCGACGGGGCCAGCACAAGGGCGAGAGCGACGAAGCTGACCAGTGCGGCTCTGGCGGCCAGTAGGGCCACGGCGGCGCGGATCTGAGCGTGGCGGCTCATCGGTCCAGCACCAGCATCAGAGCAGCGGCCAGCGCGCCGACCATGGCGAGGACGATAAGTACGATCCAGACGGCCATCACGAGGGCGCTCCTCAGTAGAAGGTATTGCAGCCCTCGCGCTCGATGCTGATCAGTGAGTACCTGGCCCCGAACGCCGCTTCGCTACTGCGTAGTGCGGGACTACCTGGACTGACACTGTTCGACCTGAGGGCCCCTGACCTGGGATTTTCCGGGTCAGGGGCCTTATTCTTGCGCCGAACGCCGCTCCCAGTCAAGATATCGCCATGCCCGACATCGATCTGAGACCTCTGCTGGATTCCTGGCGCCTGCACCTGCGGGCCGAGCGGAAGTCCTTCGAGACCGTGAAGGCCTACACCGAGGGTGTCCGCCAGTTCCTCGCCTTCTGCGACCGCGAAGGCGTCCCGGCGGTGCTCGACAAGCCCACGGTGAACGCCTTCGTCGCCGGGCTGCTCGACGGCGGCGCCGAAGCGTCCACCGCGCGCTCCCGGCAGCTCGGTGTCCGGCGCTTCTCCGCGTGGCTGGAGGCCGAGGACGAGATCGAGCGGGACGAGCTGCTCGGGCTGAACCCGCCGAAGCTGGACGAGAAGGTGACACCGCGGCTGAGCGACGACGAGTGCCGGGCCCTGATCAAGGCGTGCAGCGGGAAGACGTTTCACGACCGGCGCGACGAGGCGGTCGTCCGGTTCATGCTGGAGGCCATCGTGCGGGCGGGCGAGGTCGTCGCGATGGAGCTCGACGACGTCCGGCTCGCGGCCGGGCACGCGATCATCCGCAGCGGCAAAGGCGGGAAGGGCCGCGCGGTCCCCTTCGGCCCGCAGACCGCGACCGCGATCGACCGGTACATCCGGATGCGCAAGACGCACCGGCTGGCCGACACGCCGACGCTGTGGCTCGGCGACCGCGGGAAGCGGTTCACCTACCAGGCGCTGTACCGCACACTGGCGCGCCGCGCCGAACGGGCCGGCATCGAGAACTTCCACCCGCACCTGACCCGGCACACCGCGTCGCAGCGGTGGCTCGCGGCCGGCGGATCCGAGGGCGGGCTGATGGCCGTCGCCGGCTGGACGCGCCGCGACATGCTTGACCGCTACACCAAGGCCTCGGCGACCGAACGGGCCATCAACGAGGCACGCGGGCTGAACCTGGGCGACCTGTAGCACCGCGAAATCAGGAACTCCCCCAGAGAAACTCTAAAAGTGCGG
>Ga0207702_10000591_pt1 | contig 40087 bp, 36 predicted proteins | sample KBSCornC62_FD_184302 | JGI IMG/M metagenome (GOLD analysis project Ga0207702, IMG submission 184302) | Corn rhizosphere microbial communities from Kellogg Biological Station, Michigan, USA - KBS Corn C6-2 (SPAdes) (version 2) | ecosystem: Host-associated > Plants > Roots > Rhizosphere > Soil ... | reverse complement strand
CGAGGTATTTTGGAATCCCGCGGTCAAGAAGGGCTATAGCGGCACGGTCACCTTTACGCGCGTGAAGCCGAAATCGGTTTCGCTCGGGATCAATCTCCCGGCCCACGACGGCGAAGGCCGCGTGGTCAATACGGAGTTCGCCGACTTTTACCTCCTCAACGTCTATCAACCGAACTCGCAGCGTGGCCTCTTACGTTTGGATTATCGGACGAAGGAGTGGGATCCGGCGTTTTTGAAATTCGTCACGACGCTCGAGAAAAAGAAGCCGGTGATTTTTTGCGGCGATCTGAACGTCGCTCACACGGAAATTGACTTATCCAATCCCAAGTCGAATCGCCGCAACGCTGGTTTCACCGATGAAGAAAGGGCCAATTTCACAAAGCTGCTGGCGGCGGGATACGTGGACACGTTTCGCGAATTCGAAAAAGGACCGGGGCATTACAGTTGGTGGAGCCGGATGGCGAACTGCCGGGCCCGGAATATTGGGTGGCGAGTCGATTATTTTGTCGCAAGCGAGCGCCTTCGTCCGGCGCTGAAGAAAGCCGCGATTTTTCCCGATGTCATGGGCAGCGACCATTGTCCCGTTTTTCTCGAGGTTAAGACCTAAGGGCTCGGCGCCGTGATTCCTGAACTCAAAGCTCTGCTGATCCAGGATCCGCATTGGACGCTGGCGGTGGCTGAAAGTCTGACCGCCGGGCATGTGCAGGCGATGCTGAGTTCTGTGTCCGGCTCGTCCGCCTATTTTCTTGGCGGAATGACTGCATACAGCTTGGAGCAAAAAAGCAAATTGCTCGGGGTCGATCGCCGCGCTGCGGAGTTGGTTAACAGCGTGTCTGCCGAGGTCGCTCGCCAGATGGCGCTGGGCGTGTTGAAACTATTCGGTTCGGATTGGTCGATTGCGACGACCGGTTATGCGGAGCCCGCCGTGGACCCAGGCGTGGCGGTCCCCTTCGCGTGGTGGGCGGTGGCTGAGCGCCGCGGTTCAGACGTCGCGGTCGAAACCGGGAAAATCATTTGTCCCAATCTCGAACGGATCGGCGTGCAAACCCAGGTTGCAACAGCGGCCGTAGCCGAATTGCTCGTGCGTGTACGGGCAGCGCGAGCACGCGTGACGTGAGACGCCGGCGCACCCGCAAATCCGCGGGCGCGCGAGAAAGCCGCTGAATTACTGCGTCAGCTTCGTGACGTAGTTGATGAGCGGACGAACTTCTTCCGGAGCGGTGACGAAGTTGCCGTAAAGCAATTCAGGCATCGTATAGGACGTGCGGTAGAAGTCGAAGTTCGCATCGTCGTCCCGCGTGAGATAGCCCGCTTTTACCGTTGCGCCGGCGAAGAGACCTTTGGATTTCGTGTAAACCAGAACCGGCGTGGAGAGGATCTCTTTATTGACACTTTCCATCTCGGCCCAGCGCGGCCCAAGGACGGCCTTGGCGTCGACACCGAAGTTGACCCGGCCGCTGAACAAGCGGCGGGGTGTTTCGTCGTCCGTGATGACGAAGATGGTTTCGATCGATTTGCCGCCGGCCTGGAGGCCGAAGCTGATCCCGCCGCCGTGGACAATAACGGGGATGCTCCAGGTGTTATCCGGGCGCTTGGCGAGAATGACGCCGTAGCCGCCGGTCGCACCGAAAATGAAGCCAGCTTTGAACTGGTTCAGGATGATGATGGCGCGGGCCTTTTGCAGCACCGGCGCGGGGATGGCGAAAGCAGGATCGTCCATGAACTCCTGCAAAATGGCCTCACAGGTCTCGATATGTTTGACCTGAGTTCCGCGATCGAGCGCGAAGAGGGTTGGGGTGGCAAACGCGAGCGCGAAGGCCAGACCGAGGAGCAGCAGTTTCTTCATAGCGATGTGGTTTGGAGCGCACTATGCACGCGCCGAGAGACTTGGAAAGCGCGGAGTAAGGAACGTTCCGAACCACGTGAGGGTCGAGGCAACCCTGAAAACGAGCCGCCTCGCCCTCACCGCCATGAACACCGTGGATTCAATAGAACGCCTTGGGGGCGCGGATACTCTGTCCAGCCCCGTTTCATTCCCCCCCCGGGTTGTCGCGGTTCCGCCTGTCGAGAGGTCCTGTCAGAGCAAGGATGCCAAAAAGGACGCGCGACTGTGGTCGAAAATGAGTGTGGAAAGGATATCTTTGCCGTGATGGGCAGGCCTGACTCTTTCGTTAAATAAATAAAAATTGACAAAGTTATGTATTTTAATAAAACTTCTTTTTACAGGCGGGAGGGAAATTGACACAACCGCCTGCATTTATTCCTTAAAACTATGAAAATGCATCGTACACTCGTGTGCGGCCTGGCGGGTCTTCTTTGGATGGCGCCGCTCGTTCGCGCGGATAGCGGAACCGTTTCGGCAACGATTCCGAATCACAGCAAAAAGCATATGACGCAGTTGGACGCCCTGGCGCTTCAACTGCATCTCTCGGACGACCAAAAAACGAAGATCGGCGCGATTCTCAAAGACGAGAAAGCGGCTCACAAGGTGTTGAAAAAAGACGCATCCGTGCCGGAAGAAGTGAAACCTGCGCGCCACCGCGAGATTGCTGATCAGCACAATTCGCAGATCCGCGAACTGCTCACCGCGGACCAACAGAGCACCTTCGATCAAATCACAGCGAAAGCTGCGATGTCGAAAAAGCTCTGACCCGTCGGTCTGCGCTTGAACCGGCTGACGTTCGAGGACGTCGGCCGGTTTTTCCTGCGAAACAACATCGGGCAATTATTATCGATCCGTCTGTCCAAAAGCGCATGCTTCATTCGATAAAGAGGTGAGCGAACGAAGTTTGGCCACTGAGGGCCGACCGAGCATCGCTTTTCTAACCCGTTTATCGATCTCATGAACTCCTCGACCACCCCGATTGACTCAACCGAAACGTCCGTTTCTCCGAAATCTCGTTGGCGTTACCTGACCGCTGTTCTCCGGATTCTGCCGGGACTTTTTCTCCTGATGACCGGCCTCAATGGGTTCTTCAATTTTCTACCTCAGCCCAAAGTCGAAATGTCCGAGGGTGCGATGGCTTTTGTGACGGCTTTGATGAAAACTGGCTACATGATGCAGCTCATCGCCGCGACTCAGGTCGTCGTTGGGTTGTTTCTGGTCATCAATCGTTTCGTGCCGCTCGCGCTCGCGCTGTTTGCCCCCTTCATGGTCAACAGCATGGCGTTTCATATTTTCCTCGAGCACAGCGGCCTTCCCATGGCGTCGGCCTTCCTCGCCATCGAACTCTACCTCGCCTGGGTCTATCGCGATTCATTTCGCTCCATGCTTCGCGCTAAGGTGACGCCCTGAGCGTCTCCTCGAAGGCAATATCCTCCTCTTCGCTCGGAGCGCCGCGACGAATCGCTGCGTTCCCAGCCTAAGCAGCGAGCCAAGGCTTTTCGGTCACTAGGGCTTCGGGATGCGCGCGGCGTATTCTCGCCTCATGCGGATGTGCATCGGCCAGAACGCGGGGCGCGGCGCGCCTTCCACTTCGGCGACGAGCTGCGCGACACAGGTGTGCCAGCCGGCTGCAAAGTTGGTCATGTCCTCGATGTCCTCGCCGCGACTCCGGTGGGTGAGGATGAGTTTCACCCGATCGCCATCTGGAATCAGTTCAAAGGTCACTTCGGACTGGCCGGTCGAACCGAACGTATAAGCCAGGACGTGTGGAGGCTCGAAACGAGTGACGATGCTGTTCGTTTCTTTTATCCCGCAATTGTCGCCATTTAAAAACTCAGGTGGAGGCGTTTCGTTCGGAGCGATGGTTTTGCTCTGAAAGAGCAGCGTCAGTTTTCCGCCTTCGCGTTGTTCCATCGGACCGCCGGCAAACCAGCGGCTGCGTTTCTCGTCGTCCACGAGATAGTCCCAAATCCGCTCGATCGGGCCAGGCAAGGTGCGAACCAGCCGAACTTCGTTCGCGGCCGTGAACTGGCCGTAGTCGTTGTTGGATTTCATCGCTTAATTTTTTTTCTTTTCCTTCCGAGCGTCGTCCGCTCGCAACTCGCGTTCCAACGCATCGAGCCGTCGCGACCAAAATGCCCGCGTTCGGCTGAGCCAGTCGTCCAACTCTTGGAATCCGTCGGGGTTGATCATTTGAATCCGCGTTTGCCCCTCGGCTCGGACGGAAACTAAGCCGGCCTCGCGCAACACCTTCAGATGCTGCGAAATCGCAGGGGCGGTCATGTCGAACTCCTTGACCAATTCGCCGGCGGTGCGATCGCGAACCGCCAGCAATTCCACGATGCGACGTCGGGTCGGATCGGCAATGGCGGCGAGGGTTTGCATGAGACTAATGTTAAGCTAAAACTTAATTAAACAAGAACTAATTTAAGAGTTCGTGGGCGGCAGCGAATGCGTCCACTTTGCCGGCTTTGCATGAGCAAACCGATCATCGTCATCGCTGGAGCTGGGGCTGCGGGCTATTTCGCGGCCATCGCCTGTGCTGAGGCGAATCGCGACGCGCGAGTGATTTTGTTGGAGGCGACAGCTCATCCGCTCGCGAAGGTGAAAATTTCCGGCGGCGGGCGCTGCAACGTCACGCACGCGTGTTACGAGCCGCGCGAATTGGTGAAACGTTACCCACGGGGGAGTCGCGAGTTGATGGGAGCTTTCCACCGCTGGCAACCGCGCGACACCGTGGCCTGGTTTGAAGCGCGAGGGGTAGCCCTGAAAACGGAGGCGGATGGACGGATGTTTCCGACCACCGACCAGAGCGCGACGATTGTGACGTGCTTACAGCGCGAAGCGGAACGCCTGGGAGTTGAGCTGCGGCTGCGCAGCGGGCTTGTATCCGCCATTCCACGACAGCCGAGCGGATTCACGATCGGATTGACCGGCGGCGAGAGATGGGAAGTGGAGCGACTCCTGCTCGCTACGGGTGGCACGCGAGCGTCGGCGGGGTTTTCGCTAGCGGAGAAACTTGGCCACACGATCGAGCCGCTCGCACCGTCGTTGTTTACGTTTAACATCACCGATTCCCGTTTGGGCGAAATCCCCGGGGTTGCTGTGCCTTTCGCGACGGCGAGCGTCCCATCGATGAAGTTGAGTGAGACGGGCCCGATCTTGATCACGCACTGGGGACTGAGCGGACCGGCGATCTTGCGACTTTCAGCTTGGGGGGCGCGTGATCTGCAAGCGGTCGATTACCGGTTTACGGTGCGAATTAACTGGGCGGGGACATTGAAGCTGGAGCAAATTCGCGGGGAACTCCAGGCGCAGCGCGGACCGCATCCCCGTCGCCAGATTTCGAATACACCGATCGCGGCCATTCCCCAACGCCTCTGGGAGAAACTGGTGGCAGCGGCCGGCATTTCCGAGAAGACGACCTGGAGCGCACTTTCGGCGACTGCGACGACGGCGCTGGCGCAGCAGATCGGCGCGGGGGAATTTCAGGTGGAGGGGAAGAGCACGAACAAGGATGAGTTCGTCACCTGCGGCGGTGTGCGCTTGCGCGAGGTTGATTTTCGCACGATGGAAAGCCGCGTTTGCCCGGGCCTGCATTTTGCCGGGGAAGTCTTGGATATCGATGGCATCACCGGCGGCTTCAATTTTCAGGCGGCATGGACAACCGGCATGATCGCGGGACGCGCGATAGCAGGCGTTGGCACCGAGACATGAACGTGTCAGTCTCGCGCTTTTCATGACTTCGTACGGACAACTCGTTCTCCTGATCTTGCCGGTGTATGCGTTGATCGGCTTGGGCGTGTTGCTCCGAGCACTGGGTTGGATGGCACCGGAGGCCGATCGCAGCTTTTTGAAGACAGTCATCAACTGTCTCTATCCCTGTCTCATCTTCGAGTCGGTTTTTCGCAATGAAGCCCTGAAAGTCCCGGCGAACTTGGTCTACGCGCCCGCGATGGGATTTCTCATCATTGTGGCGAGCTTCGCCCTTTCGCATCTGGCGGGTCGAATGGTGGGACTGAAAAAGGGCGAGGGTCTGCGCACCTTTGCGTTCGCGTCGGGGATCAACAACTATGGTTACATTCCCTGCTGATGGCGGGCCTCTTTGGCGCGGACAGCTTGGGTCTGCTGCTCGTGCACAACGTTGGTTGCGAGGCGGCGATCTGGACCGTTGGGATTTTAATCCTGGCAGGGGTTTCTCCGCGCGAAGGGTGGCGGCATCTTTTCAACGGTCCGGTGATCGCGCTGGTGTTGGGTGTCGCAGTGAACCTCTGTCGCCTCGACGCCTATTTCCCTGCGGCGTTGCTGGAGGTTGTCCATGAATGTGGCGCCTGTGCTGTGCCGCTCGGACTGATGCTGATCGGAGCGACGTTGGAGGGATTTTTGGCCCAGCCCCGGGAATTGTTTTCGGCACAGATTTCACTTCCCGCGGTGATCCTTCGCTTGGGAATTTTTCCGCTCCTGATCTTAGCAGCGGCCAAGTTCTTGCCGTTTTCGATCGAACTGAAACGCGTGCTCCTCGTCCAAGCCGCAATGCCGGCGGGACTGATGTATATCGTGATCGTGAAACATTACGGTGGCCAGTCGCTCACGGCCGTGCGTGTGAGCGCGATCAGTATGATCGTGGCAGTGTTGACGATTCCGCTCTGGTTGCGGCTGGGACTCGCGTGGTTGTTTTAGGCGAGACAAAATCTGTTCTTACCTACCGTGGGAGAGCGGAGATTCTTGTCCGTCCTTTTCGAAGGCGAGCCGGGCTCGCGCAGCATAAGTGAGGCGTGTGTGAGCTTCGCTCACGACAAACGGGGCGGACAGGAATGTCTGCGCTCCCAGCGTGGGAGAACGATCATTTCGGCGCGATGGTGTGTTCCCACTTATCCGACGCATCGCGCACGAGCTGCTGCAAAAGAGAGAAGTGCTGTTCGCCGTAATTCAATGCAAAGCGGAGTTGGCCATCTTTGAAGACCCAGGTCGTCGGTATCCAGGAAATGGATTCACCCATGAAGGTCTGCATGCGATCCTCTTCTTTGCGCGAGGTATTCGGATGCACCACCAATTGGAAATTGGCCTGCTCGGTCACTCCCGCTTTTTTCAACACGGCCGCGCCATCATCGGCGCTCCAGATCGTGACAAAGACCACTTTGACGTCTGGATTCACGATCATGAAGTCGCGCCAGCCAAACTTATCGAGCTCGGCCCGACAATTCGGGCACCACGGCGCCCAGAAGTGCACGATCGTGACTTGAGGACCCGCCGTGATTTGGGCGACCTGATTTTCGATCGGCGTCCACGCCGCGGTATTGGGAGCGGCGGTGAGTGAGCGCGCGAGCGCAAAGAGCATCGACGCGGCTAAAAAATGAACGAGAAAGCGACTCATGCACTCAACCTGCGACGGCGAGAGTCGATTTTCCAGTTCCGTTTCAAACGCGCTCTCCCTCCGACTTGGAGTGCGGTGACTTGTCACCGCCTTGGACGGGCGAATTCATTCGCTCGCAACGAACCGCGAGCGACGTCCTCCGAAGGCGAAATGAATTTCGCCTTAAAAAGCGGCGACGAGTCGCCGCACTCCATGTCGGAGGCACCCTCGCCATAAGCAGTCAGAACGCCCGCGCCATCCGCCCACAAAAAAGCGGGTGGTGAAAATCACGCACCCGCGAAGAAGGTTCTTGAGGTATTTTAAGCTTCCGAAGTGAAGCTGACCGGAATGATGACCTGGGTACGGACCGCAGAACCATCCTTCACAGCCGGCTTGAACTTCCAGTTTTTCACCGCGTCCAAAGCCGCGGTTTCAAACTCAGCCCGCGTCGACTTGTTGACCGAACACTCGGCAACATTACCTGATTCGTCGATCACGACTTTGACCGTGACCATGCCGCTGATCCCATCACGACGCATGTCGCGAGGATAGACCGGAGGCGGGGTCTTAACCGGAACCGGGCGCGAATTCTGTTCGGAATCCGCCGCACGGAGAGTAACGGTCGCCGTCGAAAGGGCGAAAACTAATACGAGATACGATGTGAGGGCTTTGAGCTTCATTTGAAAAACAGTGCTCAGCGAAGAGCACGCGCCCTTTATTTCGGCACAGGATTTAGGGTTAAAGCAAAATAATGGCGATAGGGTATTTTACTGGTGCCCCTGGGTAACCGGACCGGGTGGGGTTGGGAAAAGGGCCTCACTTTGAGCGACCCAAAAAGATTCCGAGCGGACATTTTAAGGGCTTGCGATGGCCTTGAAGGGCGCTCCTATCACGAGGTTTTCCCATGGAGTTACCCAACGGCGAACACGTTCTGCGCATCACCCAGGAGTTGAACCTCAAGGTTCATCAAGTCGCAGCCACAGCACAACTTCTGAAAGAGGGAGCGACGGTTCCCTTCATTGCTCGCTACCGCAAAGAAGTGACGGGCGAACTGGATGAAGTGGCCGTAACCGCGATCCGTGATCGACTTGAGCAGCTCGCCGCTCTCGACGAACGCCGCATCGCGATCGTTAGCTCTTTAAAGGAGCGGAATCTGTTGACCGACGAGCTGGGCAAGAAATTGGCGGCCGCCGAAACCCTCACTGCATTGGAGGATATTTACCTTCCGTTCCGCCCGAAGAAACGGACTAGAGCCACCATCGCCAAAGAAAAGGGCCTCGAGCCGCTGGCCGAGCTTCTTTGGGCGCAGGATTCGTCTACGGATGTCGCGGCCGCCGCTGCTCCGTATGCAGGCCGCGAATACACGGCAGACGATGGCAAGAATCAGGTTTCGAAAATTGCGTCCGCCGATGAAGCGTTGGCGGGAGCGCGGGATATTTTAGCGGAGCGGATCAGCGACGACGCTACCGCGCGGGCCAAGCTGCGCGCCGTTTACCAACAAAACGCGACGGTCACGTCCAAGGTGATCCCAGGCAAAGAAGTCGAAGGTGCGAAGTTTAAAGACTACTTCGATTGGTCCGAGCCGCTGGCAAAGGCGCCGAGCCACCGTGTATTGGCTATGCGGCGCGGGGAAAAGGAGTTGTTTTTGATGATGCGGGTGACGGTTGACGAAAAGGCCGCGCTCGCTGAAGCCGAGCCGCTTTTTGTGAAAGGCCCGGCGCAAACGTCGGCGCTGCCCAAGACGGCCTCCGATCACGTGAGGCTCGCCGTTCAAGAGGCATTTCGGCGATTGCTCGCGCCCGCGATGGAGACGGAAATGCGCCTCGAATCGAAAAAGCGCGCCGATGAAACTGCGATCAAAGTCTTCGCCGAAAATCTGCGCGAACTCCTCCTTGCCTCGCCCTTGGGGCAGAAAAACATGCTGGCGATCGACCCGGGTTTTCGAACCGGCTGCAAATGCGTCATTCTCGATCGACAAGGTAAATTGCTCCACAACGACGTCGTCTATCCGGACCAGGGAGCGTCTAAGACCGCCGAGGCCAAGGAGAAGTTGGCCGGCTTCATCAAGTTTTTCCAAATCGAAGCCATCGCCATCGGCAATGGAACCGCAGGGCGCGAAACCGAACTCTTCGTGCGTTCGCTCGAATTGCCGGCGGGTCTACCCGTTGTCATGGTCAACGAGTCCGGCGCGTCGATTTACTCGGCGAGCGAGGTGGCTCGCGAAGAATTTCCCGATCACGATCTCACTGTTCGGGGGGCGGTTTCAATCGGTCGGCGGTTGATGGATCCTCTGGCAGAACTCGTGAAGCTTGATCCGAAAAGTATCGGCGTTGGCCAATATCAACACGACGTCGACCAAAACGCGCTCAAGCGTTCGCTCGATGACACCGTGGTTTCGAGTGTGAATGGTGTCGGCGTCGAGTTGAACACCGCATCGAAGCAGTTACTCAGCTACGTGTCCGGTTTGAATTCCTCGATCGCCGCAAACATCGTCGCGCGCCGAAACGAGAAAGGTCCGTTCAAGTCGCGTTCGGAATTGCTCGAGGTCCCGCGTCTCGGGCCGAAGGCCTATGAACAGGCCGCGGGCTTTTTGCGCGTGCGGGGTGGCGAGCACCCCCTCGATGCGTCGGCGGTTCACCCGGAAAGTTATCCGGTGGTGGAAAAAATGGCCGGCGATTTAGGAGTAACCGTGGCCGATTTGCTGCGCGACGCCAACCTCCGCAAGAAGATCAAGCTCGAGAATTATGTGACGGACACCGTTGGCTTGCCCACGCTGAATGACATCGTGGCCGAGTTGGCCAAACCGGGGCGGGATCCGCGGCAAAAGTTCGAAGCGTTCTCGTTTGCCGAAGGGGTTAACAAACCCGAGGACCTACGCCCAGGCATGAAATTGCCTGGCATCGTGACGAATGTGACTGCGTTTGGTGCGTTTGTGGATGTGGGGGTCCACCAAGACGGCCTCGTGCACGTGAGCCAGTTAGCGGATAATTTCGTGAAGGATCCCGGTGAAGTGGTGAAGGTTTCGCAACGCGTCACCGTGACCGTTACCGAAGTCGACCTCGCTCGAAAACGCATCGCGCTCTCGATGCGCAGTCGCCCTGAAATCGGTGGTCGCCCCCCCGCAGGCGGGACGACGCCCGGCAGCAATCGCGGCCCTGGAGGTCCAAGTGGTGCAAGCCCACGTGGCAGCAGCAGTGGCGGCGCGTCCATGAATCGCGGCGCGAGTTCGTCTTCCTCGGGTCAATCGCTCGGCGGAGATTGGTTCTCGGCCGCATTGAACAAGAAGAAGTGAAATTTCTATGCTACGCTTAGCCGAGCGAGCCCCCCCTGGGAGCGCGGACATTCTGTCCGCCAACTCATTTATAGTGAGCGAAGCTCACACATAAGGAAGCTCACACATGCCGATGCTCGCACATACTTAAGGCAGCGCGAGCTTCGCTCGCATTGATAAAACGGCGGACAGAATGTCCGCGCTCCCAGGGCATCCGGTAAAGCTATAGCTACCGCGAGACGAAGCGGTTACTGAGTCGCTTACGGCAACCTCAAAACAACGTCAGCGCGTGCGCGCTTTCGATTGCGATCCAAGCACCTCCGCTAACGAGGGCGAGCCAGAGGAGCACTTTCAACTGCTTGCGGCGGCGCAGGCGTTGTTCGTAGCGATCGGTGCTGCGATGTCCGAACGAATGTGTTTCGGAAATAAAACTCACAAACTGCGCATTCCGCAGACGGGTTGTCTGGATGCGGCTGTTATCGACACGGCCCATACGAATGGCCGGACGATGAAACCAGTTTGTGAATACGCGCAGCATTTGGCTTGTGTAGACGTAACAGGAGAAAATTAGTTCGTGATTTCAAACCGAAATCCGCAAGTTCGCTGGTTTTCACGGCTTTTTTCCCAGAGTTATGCATCATTTTAACTATGTAGGTCAGTCGCTTCATTGTGAGTCGGTCGATCTCGCAGAAGTAGCCAAATTGTACGGCACGCCGACGTATGTATACAGCGCGGCGACCATCGCCGACAACGTGTCGCGGCTGAGCAAAGGTTTGCAAGGTCTTGACCTGCAAATCTGCTATGCGATGAAGGCGAACTCTAACCTCGCGGTCCTTCGGCACTTCGCGAATCTCGGCACCGGCTTCGACCTCGTCAGCGGAGGCGAAATTCGCCGTGTGCTCGCTGCGGGCGCCGATGTGAAGAAGAGTGTTTTCGCCGGCGTCGGTAAGACCGATGCGGAAATTAAATTCGCCCTCGAAGCCGGTGTCTTCGCTTTCCACGTCGAAAGCGAACCCGAGCTGGCGCGGATCAACCACATTGCCGGTACGATCGGCAAGAAGGCGTCGATCGCGATCCGCATCAATCCAGATGTCGATGCGCACACTCACGCCAAAATCACGACAGGCAAGAGTGAGAACAAATTCGGCATTCCGCTGAAGTTCGCTGCTGCGGCTTACGAAGCAGCGGCGACGAAGTTCAAGAACATCGTGATCAAAGGCGTGCAGATGCACATCGGTTCGCAGTTAACCGATGTGACTCCGTTCGTCGAAGCGGTGCAGAAGGTCATCCCGCTTGTTGAGGAACTAAAGGCCAAGTACCAGATAACTTATTTTTCGTTAGGCGGCGGTGTTGGTATCGTCTACCGCGATGCGCTGGCCAGCGGCCAGGCCGCTTGGTGGGACGCGCAGCCGGCGGATAAACGTCCGCTCACCCCCGAGGTGTACGGCGCGGCGTTGCTGCCTTTGTTGAAGCCGCTCGGCTTGAAAATTCTCCTCGAACCCGGGCGTTTCCTTGTGGGCAACGCAGGGGTGCTGCTTTCTCGCGTCGAGTACCTCAAGCGCGGCAACGGCCGAAATTTTCTCATCCTCGACGCCGCAATGAACGACCTCATTCGCCCCGCGATGTACGAGAGCTACCACGAGATCGTCCCGATGCATCGCGACACGACGCGCCGCGCGCTCGTCGCGGATATTGTTGGACCGATTTGTGAAAGCGGAGATTGCTTTGCGAAGGAGCGCCAGATTCAGGAAGTGGGCGAGGGCGAATATGTCGCTTTCATGAGCGCGGGTGCGTATGGTTACTCGATGGCGAGCCGCTATAATACTCGAACCATGCCCGCCGAAGTTTTGGTCAAAGGCTCCGCTTTCGAATTGGTTAACGCGCGCGAAACGTTCGAAACCATGATCGCTGGCGAGCGGCTGCCCGCGTTCCTGCAGTGAGTGGTGTGGCTCATGATTGCCCGTTAATCATCCGCGGTGAAAACAACGACCCATACGCTGCGTAAGCTCAAAAACCAGCGGCCCATCGTGGCCGTGACCGCGTACGACGCGATTACGGCTCGTTATGCCGGCGCGGCGGGGGTCGATCTGATTTTGATCGGCGATTCGGTCGGCAATACACTGCTCGGTTTCGAGAACACGGTTCCGGTGACGCTCGACATGATCTGTCACCACACCGCGGCCGTCGCGCGCGCGAAACCCGATTCTTTGATCGCGGCCGACGTTCCGTTTGCGGAAGCCCATTACGATTTCGAGCGCATCCTTGGCGCATGTCAGCGGTTAATGCAAAGTGCGGGAGCCGAGGCGGTAAAGATCGAAGGCGGCGCCGAGCTCGCTCCGCAGATCCACCGTTTAACCGACGCGGGCGTTCCCGTTTGCGGACATATCGGCCTTAAACCACAGCAAGTTTACGCATTGGGCCGTTACAAAAAATTCGGCCAGTCGCCCGAAGAGGCCGAAGCGATTCTGGCGGACGCGCTCGCCCTCGAGCAAGCCGGCGTCTTTGCGATCGTATTGGAGCTTTCGGATGCAACCCTTGCGCGTCGGATCAGCGAGCGCGTGAAGATTCCAGTTATTGGCATCGGAGCCGGGCCGGATTGCGACGGGCAGATTTTGGTCTGCACTGATTTGCTTGGCCTAACGCCTGGTTATGTACCAAGTTTTGCGCGGGCGTTTGCGGCGGCCGGTGAAGAATATCGACGCGGATTCGAGGCTTATACGCAAGCGGTGCGAAATCGCACGTTTCCGTCGAAACCGGAGGGCGCGGCCACGGCGCCCATTCCACCTCAAGCCACGGGCGTATGAATTTCGCGATCCTCGGTGCCGGCGCGTGGGGGACGGCGTTGGCCGTTCATTTGAGCCGGTTGAATCATACAGTCACGTTGGTGCCGCGCCGTTTCGAGCAGGCGCTAGCGATCTCGTCGGCCCGAGAGAACCGGGATTATTTGCCGGGCTGTCCGCTGCCGCCGAGTTTGCAGCTTGGGCACGAAATCACGCCGGTGGTGATGGAAACGGATGTCGTTTTGCTCGCGTGTCCCGCCCAGGCGTTACGCGCGACATGCGAGCGCTTGCGCGCGAACCTCGGTTTAGCGACGCAATTGAAGAAAATCATCAGCGTGGCGAAAGGACTCGAACTCGGCACCCATCTGCGAACGTCGCAGATTATCGCAGACGTCTTTCCCCAATACGGCGCGGGCGTGCTGACGGGGCCGACGAACGCGGCGGAATTTGCGAGAGGTTTGCCGGCCGCGATGTTGTTGGCCGTCGACCGTATCGATGATTTCACTACGGAGCTGCAGGCTGCCTTGAGCGGCCCTTCGCTGCGGGTCTACACGAGCGAGGATCTGGCTGGAGCGGAATTCGGTAGCTGTTTGAAGAATATCTACGCGATTGCCGCGGGATGCTGTGATGGGCTGCGTTTTGGCGATAACACGAAAGCCGCATTGCTCACTCGGGCGCTGACCGAGATGATGCGCGTCGGCCAGGCCTTGGGGGCGCAGCCGCAGACCTTTTATGGCTTAAGCGGGGCCGGCGATTTGATCGCGACCTGCTATGGCCAATGGAGCCGCAATCGCGAATTCGGTCAACGGATCGGCGAAGGCCGCCGGGTGGCCGAGCTGATTGAAAACCGCAAAACGGTTGTCGAGGGGTACAAAACCACCGAGTCGTTTTACGGACTGTGTGGCGAGCGCAAGATCGAAGCGCCGATCCTCACGGAAGTGTATCGGATGCTCTACGAAAACCGCAGCCCGGCCGAAGCGTTAAGCGCGTTGATGACACGCGAGCTGAAGCGAGAAGGTTGATCGTTTGCTCGACGAAACAATTTTCCGCTCTTTGAGGAAGAGTGCGCCGATGGTGAATGTGACCAACGCGACGGCGATCGGACAGTAGGCCGATCACGATCGTCGATCCGCCCATTAAAGTGAGCGTCAGGATGAAGTTGCATTGGCGTCCAACGAGGCAGCCGATTCGTCCGAAAACAGTCGTCGCGAGGCGCCGAATAACAAACTGGGGAGCGAAGGCAGCGAGGTTGAAAAGAATGCAGCGATTGGATTTCTTTTCGGAAAAAAGTGAGTCGCCAGGATGGTGGCTAGGGATCCGACGACGAAGATCGATCGGCCTTGTTTTCCGGGAATGCCCTTGACGTCTGAGGGACGTTTCCCACGAATCGAAAAAACCCCTCCCTTTTTGCTTGGCGGCCGTTCCCATCTGCCGCGGCAAATCTAACTGGATTCATTCAATCCCATGGTCGAAATCGCAAAAACTGAGATTAAGGATACCACCGCCAACCCCGCGCCTCTTGGGCTCCTCGCGTTCGGTATGACCACTGTCTTACTCAATCTTCATAATGCGGGCTATTTCGAGCTCGGCAGCATGATTCTCGGAATGGGCCTCTTTTACGGCGGTTTGGCGCAGGTCATCGCTGGAATCATGGAATGGAAAAAGAACAACACGTTCGGCACCGTCGCGTTTACTTCCTACGGTTTTTTTTGGCTTTCATTGGTCGCCCTGGTCGTGTTGCCCAAGCAGGTGCCCGGAATCGTTTCGAGCACCGCCTCGGCGTTGGCCGGTTACCTCATCGTTTGGGGAATTTTCACCGGCGTTCTCTTTATCGCGACGCTGCGGTCCAACCGCGCCCTCCAATTCATCTTCGCCACACTAACGATTCTCTTTTTCCTCCTCGCGGCTGGGGAGCTGACAGGCAATCCGGCGATCTCGAAATTTGCCGGTTATGAAGGGATCGTCTGCGGTCTGTCGGCGATGTACGCCGGCTTCGCCCATGTGCTAAATGAAGCCTACGGCCGCGTTGTCCTCCCACTCGGACCTGTGTGATTCCAGATGCCGTGCTTGGGCACGGCCGGAGATGTCGTGGCAGAAGACATACAGGGATCGGAAGCGGTGTCGTCGATTTTTGCGAGTCGGAGCAATCGCTTTGATTTAACATGCACGTGACACGCGTTGCACTCGCCGTGCTGATACGGAAGCGAGTCAACGAGGAAGATTTTCTATTGATGGAGAAATCTGTCACGATTCCGCGATAAGGCAGAATGGCAGCAAGTGATGAGAGACCGATCTCGACCTCTTGTTGCCCATGACATTCGATTTTGCGATGGACGAACTGCAGCGAGCCCGCCGCCTTTTATGCGCGCTTCAGATTTACGTGCGCGACGCGTTGCACGCGGCGAGAGCGCGGTCGTCATCGACGACGCGCTTTGCGGAAATCGCCGCGGTCACGAAGGCCGACACCATTTACCAAATCGATAAAGTCAGCGAGGAGGCCATCCTTCGCTGGTTCGAGGAACATTGGCCGCGGACCTGGCCCGTTGAAATCGTGATGGAAGGGATCGATGAAGCGGCGGTGACGTTTCCGCCCGGAACGCCGGTGGCGAAGACTAAATGGAAATGTATTCTCGATCCGATCGATGGCACGCGCGGGATCATGTACGACAAACGTTCCGCGTGGAGTCTCGCGGGTTTGGCTCCTCAGCGCGGAGCGAAAACGTCGATCGCCGATATCGTTGTCGCGGTCATGACGGAATTGCCGACATCAAAGCAGTGGCGTTCCGACCAAGTGAGTGCGATTCGCGGCGCCGGACTTGCCGGCTTGCGCGCGACGTGGACGGACGTGCATGCGGCCGCACGCGGGGATAAGCCTGCGACGGGTAAACTGAACTTGCGGCCCTCCACCGCGACCGACTGCCGTCATGGGTTCGCATCGTTGGCGCGCTTTTTCCCGGATGGGAAAACGCTGCTCTCTCAATTTGAAGAAGATCTCTGGGCACGCGTTGAAAATCAAAAATGGAGCACGAAACAACCGGCGACCGATTCACCGGTGATTTTCGACGATCAGTATATTTCAACGGGCGGGCAGCTCTACGAGATTCTCTCCGGACACGATCGCTTCATCGGAGATCTGCGACCATTGGCCTTCGCAAAATTGGATTTGCCCACCTCGTTGGTCTGTCATCCCTACGATATTTGTACGGAGCTGATTTTAAACGAGGCCGGAGCGATCGTTGAAGACCCGTTTGGCAGAAAGATCAAAGCGCCGATGGACACGACCTCGCCCGTGAGCTGGGTTGGTTTCGCGAACGCTGCCCTGGCGCGTCGGCTGCGGCCGGAGCTGCGCAGACTGGTTAAAAAGTATTTCGGCTGATCGTCCTCGAAGCATTATTTTCTCGCGGAGAGCAAAATGCTCGGGGACGGCGAATCGTTTGCCGTATCCGCTTTTCCACGACGGCCCTTCTGCGTTGTCACGATGATGACGGCGGCGATGATGAAGAGCGCGGCTACTTCGATGCGCGGCGAGATCGGTTCATGGAGGATCAACGCGCCAAGGATAATGGCGACGACAGGATTGACGTAGGCGTACGTGGACACACGCGCCGGGGTGCTATGCTTCATCAGCCAGACAAAGGTGGAGAATCCCACGAGAGAGCCGACTAGAATCAGGTAAGCGAACGCGAGCCACGATGCGCCGCTGAAGGCATTCCAGTTGATCTGCGAATATTCTCCTCGAACAAGCGCGGTAAACATCAACATCAGGCTGCCGCAGAGCATTTGAATCGCGGAAGCGACAAAGGGCGGCGGTGCGGGTTTAGCGTTGCGCGAGTAGATCGAACCAAAGGCCCAGAACGCGCAGGCTAGAGTGACCGCGATGACAGAGAGCGGATTGATCGCGGCGTGACCATTGACGACCGCATCCGGTGCGGCCAGCCAGGCCAATCCGGCAATGCCCAGCGCCATTCCGACAAAGACGGCCCAATTTGGACGCTGCCCGCCGCGCCACGCCCACTCCGTCAGAACCATAAAAATCGGTTGGACGCCGATGATCAGGGCCGTGATTCCGGATGGCGTGAAGCGTTCGGCCCATGAGGTAAGTCCATTTCCCCCGACCAGGAGAAAGGTGCCGACGATCGCATGATCGCGCCATTGTCGGGCCGTGGGCCAGGCCGCTCCGCGCGCCTTGACGATCGCTAACATAATCAGTCCTGCGATGAAAAAGCGCGCGCCCGCCATGGCGAAGGGCGGCATGGTGGAAACGGCAACGCGGATACCCAAGTACGTGCTGCCCCAAATCAAATAAATCGCCGTGAACGCCACGACGAAGGTCGCGGTGCTTGGCTTTTTCTCGACGTCGTTCACGGCGAAGGGTCGGTCACTGACCAAGTTGTTGCTTCGCGAGATTTCCGATCGTCTCCAGGGCCTGCGCGATCGTATCCGTCCAAGGAATACCGGCGCTAATCCGCAGGCAATTCTTGTAACGATCTTTTGCTGTGAACAGCGCACCCGGCGCGATCGTGATGCGCTTGTTGAGCGCGTCTTGATAGAGCTTGTAGGTGTCGACGCCGTTCGGCAGTTCGAGCCAGAGAACGAAGCCGCCTTGGGGACGGCTCAGCCGCGTGCCGGCCGGGAAGTGGCGGAGCACGGCCTGCGAGAACAAGTGAAGCTGATTTTGATAAGCGCGGCGAATCGAGCGCAGGTGGTGATCGTAACCCCCATCGCGCAGGAAGTCCGAGATCGTCTTCTGCAAAACGACTGGCGTGCCGAGCGTATTCGTAAACTTGAGACGCCGGACGCGCTCCATGTATTTGCCGGGAGCGATCCAGCCGACCCGCAAGCTGGGCGCGAGCGTCTTGCAGAACGAACTGCAGAGAAGGACGCGACCGTCGCGGTCCCACGACTTGAGGGGCTTCGGGCGCCGTTCACTGAAGTGGAGATCCCCGTAAACATCGTCTTCGATCGCCGGAATATCGAACTCGACCAGGAGTTCGTAGAGTTTTTCCTTGGCGGCGTCAGGCATGCACGAACCGAGCGGGTTTTGAAAACTTGGGACAACGAAGAGCGCCTTGATGTCATTTTGCTGCAGCGCCTCGCGAAAGGCGTCCACGCAGAGACCCTCGCGCGAATCGGTTGGAATTTCCAACACGCGCAAATTCAGACTTTGGATGATCTGCAAAATTCCGTAGTACGCCGGTGTTTCCACGGCGATGGTGTCGCCCGGCTTGGTCACCGCGCGCAGCGCCAGATTGATTGCTTCGGTGCAACCGATGGTGATGGCGAGTTCGTCGTGCGCGACCGTCGCGCCCGCTTGTAAGTAACGCCGGGCAATTTCCCGCGTCAGCGGTTCGTAGCCCCAATTCATCGCGTAACGACCGATCAGCGATGGATCATTCCTCACGACCGAACCCATCACCCGCGCCAACTTTTTTGCGGGAAACAAACTGGGAGCCGGGCAGGCTGCGCCGAGCGAAAGGAACGCGGGATCCATCGTGTGCGCGAGAATCTCAGCGGTTAAATCGCTTACGCCCACGTAACTCGGTTTAGCCATCGGGCGAGCCATCCGAGGCTCGGGTGCTTCGAGACTGAGGCGGGGACGAACGTAGTAACCCGATTGCGGACGCGCTTCGAGAAAGCCGCGATTTTCCAATACAGTATAGGCTTGGAGCACCGTGGATATACTGACGTCGCGCTGCAGCGCCATCCGGCGAACCGACGGAACGCGGTGGCCCGGACGCAAGGTGCCCTGTTCGACCAGTTGCTGAAGAGAATCGGCGAGCTCAACATAGAGCGGGACCGATGCGGGCTTGGTGATAGGCTGAATCATGGCGCGCACTTTATATCGTAAACGAGACCATCCGCAGAGGAGCAGGCGGAAAGCATTGCCACCAGTACAGTTTCAGCAAGGGCGAACTGTGATGATGACAATTTACCAGCGATGGCACGCCGTTTGTGCCTGGACTTATTGGAGGGCACACGATTCGTTTTCGGCGACCCTAGCATGAAATTTTTCCCGTCGACGCGCGTTGGGCGCGCCAGCATGGCCACGGCCAGTGTTTTGAGTTTGAGCGGATGTTCGCTCCACTCTGCGGGCGAAACCGGGTCGCTCGTGACGGAGGGGTCGCTGTTGATCTTGGCTGCGGGTGCAGCCGTGTCGGCCTATGTGATTGCACGATCACGCGCGCGCCTGCGGCAGGAAAACGATTTAGCGCGGCAAAACCTCCAGTTGACCGAGGACCGTTGGCAGCTTGCGGTGCGCGCGCTCAACGTCGGCATTTTCGAGAAAAACTATGTCACAGGACGCACTTATCTTTCCGATCGCTGGAAAGAAATGCTCGGATTTCGTCCGGAAGAATTGCTCAACGAGCGCGACGAATGGCAGGCGCGCATCCATCCCGACGATCGCGAACGGGTGATCAGGGCGCTCCATGCGCACTTGCGCGGGGAAAACGATCTTTATCGCGTCGAGTATCGGATGCTGATGTGCGACGGAACCTATAAATGGATTTCCGCATCCGGTCGGGCGATCTTCGACGAAGCGGGAGCTCCACAGCGTTTCATCGGCGCCCACATGGATATCAATGAGCGCATCGCGACGGAAGCCGCGCTCCGCGAAAACGAAGTCCGCTACCGCCGGCTCTTCGAAGACAATCCCAACCCCATGTGGGTGTATGATCGCGACAACTACAACATGCTCGCGGTCAACTCCTCCGCGCTCCGGCATTATGGATATGTGGAAGGAGATTTTCTCAAGCTGACGATTTTTGACATTTGTCCTGCAAGCGAAACGCCGAAACTGCGCGCCCAGTTGGCAGAAGCGCAGGACGGCATTCCGGTGCCGGGGGTTTGGATCAATTGCCGCAAAGATGGCCAGCAAATGCTGATGCGGATCCGCGCGAATTCTCACGAGTTTGCCGGCCGCAAAGCCGTGCTCGTGTTGGCGGAAGATGTGACGGCGCGCCACGAAGCCGAAGAGCGACTTCGCGCCAGTGAGCAGCGTTACCGCAACTTGTTCGAGAACGCCGCGGAAGGCGTTTACGAAACGTCTGTCACCGGCGAATTTCGCGCCGTCAATCCCGCGCTCGCGCGCATGCTGGGCTACGCCAGCCCGCAGCACATGGTCGAGCGGCTTCGCTCAGCCGCGCGAGATTTCTATGTGGATCCCGCACGGCGGGAAGATTTTTTCCAAATTTTGGGCTCGGGCGAGGCGGTCACGGGTTTCGAATCAGAAGTTCGGCGGGCCGACGGAAGCGTGCGATGGGTCAGCGAAAACGCCCGCGCGATTCGCGACGAAAACGGCAACATCGTCCTGCTCGAAGGCTTCATCTCGGACATCACGGAACGCAAGCGCGCCGAGGCGGTGATTCGCGCATCGGAAGAGCGCTATCGCGTTTTGTTCGAGCATTCGCCCGTGGCCATCATCGAGCATGATTTCCGTCCGCTGACTGCGTGGTTAAAGAATTTGCGCAACTCGGGTGTCAAAGATTTGGCAGCGTATCTCGACGAGTACCCCCAAGAGATGGGCGTCGGTTTCGACCGTATTCCACTCGTCGGCGTGAACGAGGAAGCGGTTCGCTTGGCGCGAGCGCGTTCCAAAAGCGAGTTGATGGAAAATCTCGACCGCGTGCTGACCGAGGATGCGCTCTCTCTGCGCCGTCCCGCGTTTCTCGCGGTGTGGGAAGGACGCCACGAAATCGAAGGCGAAATCACGATTCGCGCGCTCGACGGTTCGCAGCGGCGCGCCTTTTTGCGCTGGTGGTTGCCATCGATGGAAGGTGAGGAAGTCGAGTGGACGCAGATCGTGTTGCTCGATCTCACCGCGATGCGCACTGCCGAGGCCGCGCTCGCGGCGGAACGCGAACGCTTGCGCGTGACCTTGCGCGCGATGGCGGAAGCGCTCGTGACCACGGACATGAATGGAGTGGTCCAATTCATCAACGACGCCGCCGAGCGGCTCACGGGCTGGGCGGCAGGCGCCGCGATCGATCGTTCGCTCGACGAAGTGCTGCAACTGCGACACGAGAAAACCAAAGCGCCCGTCGCGATTCCCGTCGGCCGAGCCATCTCCGAATATCGCGTAGTCGAATTTCCACTACAGACCACGCTGGTCAGCCGGCAGGGGTCGGTTTGTTTGATCGACGGGCGTTGTGCCCCGATGCACGACGTGGGCGGCCAAGCGATCGGTGCGGTCGTGGTGTTTAGGGATGTGACGGAGCGGGCGCGCTTGGAAGCGGAATTGCTGAGATCGTCCAAGCTGGAAGCGGTTGGGATTCTCGCGGGCGGTATTGCGCACGATTTCAATAACATCCTGACGGTGGTGATGGGCAACGTGACCCTGGCGATGCTCGACTCGGTCGTGATGGACGCGGCGGGTCGGTGGTTGTCGGAGGCGGAGCGCGGCGTGATGCGCGCACGCGATCTCACGCAGCAATTGTTGACCTTCGCGAAGGGCGGCGATCCCGTGCGTAAAGCGGTTCGCCTGCCTGAATTCGTGCGCGAGGCGGCGGAGTTTGCGCTGCATGGCTCGAAGGTGCGTTGCGAATTTTCCAACGAAACGGATCTGTGGGCTGCCGATGTTGATAAAGGGCAAATCGGTCAGGTCGTGCAGAACCTTGTGATCAATGCGGTGCAAGCGATGCCCGAAGGCGGGATCGTGCGCATCACGCTGCGCAATGAAGAGGTCGGAGCGGAGTCTCCTCGTGCCCTCGCGAATGGGCACTACGTTTTTCTCACCATTGCGGACACCGGCATGGGCATTCGCGCCGAGCATATCGCGCGCATTTTCGATCCTTATTTCACCACGAAGCAGTCGGGCAGCGGTCTCGGTCTTGCAACCGTGTATTCAATTATTCGAAAACACCAAGGGCATATCGAGGTGGAGTCCGAGCTTGGCCGCGGCACCCGTTTTAATATTTGGTTACCAGCCGCGCCCGACGCGAAGCCGGCGGAGGTGCAGGTGCCTCAGAAAGTGGAACGGATGAGCGGACGCGTCCTCTTCATGGACGACGAAGAAACCATTCGCATGCTTGCGGTGGCTTTGTTGAGCCGACTCGGGCTGGAAGTCACGTCCGTGGCTGATGGCTCCGACGCGGTGCGACGTTATGATGAGGCGCGAGTCGAGGGGCGACCTTATCGCCTGGTGATCATGGATCTGACCGTGCCGGGTGGAATGGGCGGTCTCGAGGCGATGCAAGCCTTGTTGAAAATCGATCCCCAAGTTCGCGCAATCGTTTCAAGCGGTTACTCGAGCGATCCTGTGCTCTCGAGTTACCGCGCGCACGGATTCCGGGGAATGGTGCCGAAGCCGTATCGGTTCGCAGACCTCGCGCGCACGATTGGTTCGGTGCTGCAGGAAATTTGAGCCGAAGTGGCTTGAGGGCGCCGCGTTCGCGAGACGCGGGCCTGCGCCGTCGCGCCATACCGGACCCACCTGCTCACGAACGCAGCGCCTTATGGCTGCAGCTTCGTTTGCAGCCGCTCGAGCGAGGTCTTCAGCGACGCCAGCGGAGCATCGTCGAACGTCTCCTGCTCAATGATATACCATTCGACCGAATCGATTTTTCTAACCGCTTCGATAATCGGGGCGAAATTCACCGGACCGTCGCCGATGATTTTTTCGTCTTTCATGTGAATAAGACGGACGCGATCTCCCAGTTCGTAGAGAAATTTTTCAGGCGGATATTCGCCGACATGCGCCCAGTAAACATCGAGTTCAACACCCAGGTTGCGGGGCGCGGCGGCGCCGAGGAGCCAGGATAAAATCGGACGCCCTTCGAGACGCCGGCATTCCGCGCGATGATTGTGAAAGCTCAACAGAAGCCCGTGTTCGTGGAGACGCGCTCCGATTTCGCCGAGCTCACGACCGATTTGTTCGACGGCGCCGACCGTGCTCATCTCCTCGGGCGGCCACCAGGGGCAGACGATTTCGGTCGCACCCAGGAGCAGCGCTTCGTCGACGACCTGGTGGAACTCTTGGCGAAGGCGTTCGCGAAGTATGTGCAGGCCGGCGACGGCTAGGCCGGCATCGCGTAGCGCGCGATTGGCGCCGGCGGCGTTGAGATTTCCGTATCCGGTGATTTCGACTCCAGCGAAACCGATCTGCGCGACCTCTTCAACGGTGCGGGAAAAATCGTTTTTAATTTCATCTCGAAGGGAATAAAGCTGCAGGGCGATGAGTGGTGGGGTCATTGACATGCGCAAGAGGCAGGCGAGGTGGAGTCACGTAGTGGTGGGCGTGAAACGGTGCGGGGCCGAGCCAATTGGAAGGGATAGGAGTTATCCAAGGGGCCGCGGTTTTGAATCAGAAGATTGGATACCGAGGAAGGATCTTTTTTGCGGGCCTCGCACTCGAGCTAGAAATTGGGCCGCCGGCGGCCGTATATCGTCAGTGCGCTCACCAAGCTTTTCTTGCTCGGACCGCGGATTCGCTTTCTAAAACCATCATCCATTATGAAGCCCACCCATCTGCTCGGTTTGGCGGTAACCTGCATCACAGCGACGACAATGTGGGCGGGGATTAAAGTGACGCCTGCAGAAATCGATCTCGGTCGACGTCGGCAGGAGGTGACGGTCGAGAGCACAGTTACGTTAACCAACACAGGCACGACGGTGGAAAAAATCGCGCAGGTGGGAGCGGACTGTAGTTGCACTGCGGCGACACCGAGTAAAACCACGCTCGCTCCGGGCGAGAGCACGGACATGAAAGTTACTTTTTCTACCCACTCCAGCCAGGGAGAAGTGCATCGGCGGATTACGGTGCTGATGGGCGACGGAAAAGAAATGACCATTCCGCTGAAGGCCTTGGTGAGCGCGTATGACGACTGGTCGTTTGGCAGCTCAGTCGCGATGCTTCCACCGACAAACAAAGGGCAGGAGGCGAAAACCGATTTCACCATCAACTACACAGGATCTGCGCCGGCGAAATTGACTGGCTTCAAAATCGAGGTGCCATGGCTGCAAGCATCAATCGTGAAACAGGACGGAAGTGACTGGACGATTGAAGTTAAAAAAGAGGCGAGCGCGCCCGCGGGAAATTTACAGCCCAAACTTTTAGTTGAGACAAGCGATGCGCACGAACCGGAGATTGCGGTCCCCGTATTCGCGTCGGTCTATTCGATTCTTCAGGTCAATCCGAATCCGATTGTACTTCCGGTGGTCAAGGTGGGTGAGCCAGCCGTGATGCAGGTCACGATTGCCGCGTGGGAGCCGCAGCCTGATCCCACGGGAGAAATTGAGGACGGCAAATTTGTCATGCTGCAGCGCGACCATCGCGACGTCTTGATGCGAATCGAAGTCACCCCGAAAACCGCCGGAGTATCCACCCGCTTGTTACGCGTGTATGCCGGGAAGGATCTCGAGGCGGAAGTTCCGGTGGTGGTGCGAGCCGAGCCCTGAAAGCGGCGTTCGTGAGAACGCGGCGTTCTGCGTGATAGCGCGCAGGGCCGCGCTCACGAACGTGGCTACCACCGATCCTATCGTCCGCCAAACAACTCGGTCGTTTTGAAATAAGGGCGCGGGCGCGAAGAAATCGGCACGAGGAGCGGTGTGGTTTGCCCGAGATGCACGGCTGCCAGCGCCTGAGTCTGGGCGTCGAGTAGTTTCACGGCGTTGTCGTGCTGGCCGGCGGCGGCGGGGACAAGGTGAGCGAGTTGTTCCCCTGCGGCTTGAGGCGACGAAAGTGCGAGATCGCGAATTGAAAGATAGAGGGCGGTCGTGGCCAAGAACGCGTCGCGCTTCGAAGGGTCGTTCGCGAGATTGATTTTTGACGCGCTGTCCGTCGCGGCGGCCTGGGCCAAGACGGCGGCGACGAAGGTGGTCGTGAGCGCGCGGTTTTCGTCGGTCACTTTGAAGAAGATCGCGGGTCCCGTGCGGACGTTTTTGAAATTGTGCCGCGCGATTTCATCGAGCACGTCGACGCACGCGGCGCAGTTGAGACTGAGAATAAGCGCGGGACTATGGGGCGTAAGCGGGGCGAGCCAGGCGGCTCCGGATGGAGCTTCGGCCAAGGTCATCGCGCCCTCCGAGAGAAGCGCAACGGGTTGGGTGCCGACGCGCACGCGCGCGAGTTGAAAACCGCCGAGAGCGAGGAGAAGTCCGACCGGCAAAGCCCATTTTTTAGGTTCTTCACCATGAAGAAAAACCGCGATCCAGGCCACGACTGCATGGATGGTGCAATACAGGCAAAAGCCCTTGAGCACGAAAAATTGGATGCCCATGAACACGAGCGCCCCGGACGCAAGGAGCGCGAGAAGGGCTCCGCGCTTGGTCCGATCGGGAATGATGATCGCTGCGCCCCAGAAAAGTGCGCCGTAGTAGCCGACGGGGAGGCCGAAGAGTGATCCGTAGCCGCTGTGGATAATCGAGTGACAGCCGCCGGCGCCGACGCAGGGCAACGAAAACTGTTTCAATAACCCTAAGTGAAACGAGAGGGCAAATCCGAGGGTGCAGAGAATCGTTTCAGACCAACTTTTGAGCGAGGTAGGCACAGTCACGGGGTGGGGCGGCGTCAGATTGCGCAAAGGCGCTGAGCATTTCAACGATAGAGCTGCCTGTTTCCGTTTGACCGCAGTTTCGGGTTTTGGGTGGCGTGAAAAGAAGAGGAGGCCGGCGTGACGAGGGCCCTGCGACTTCGCATTGACGTCGAACACGAGAGCGTGACCAATCGCCTTGTATGTTGCCGCTCTGGGACGCTGAACCGCATCGCCGATCGCCGGTCGCGACGACCTTGCTGATCGCCGCGAACTTGGCCGTGTTTGCGTACGAGGCGGCGTTGGCGATGCAAAGCCCTCGTGCGATTTATGCGTTCATCCAACTGCACACTTTGGTTCCGGCTGCGTTGACACAAACCTTGGAAGCATTGGCCCATGGAACGGTCGACGCGCGCGGTGAGGCCACCTTGCTCACCGTGATCACGTCGATGTTTCTCCACGGCGGTGTGGCTCATGTCGTGGGCAACTGCTGGTTTCTCTGGGTCTTCGGTCGAAACGTGGAAGGGAGGTTGGGACCGGTGAAATTCGCGATCTTCTATCTGCTCTGCGGCCTGATCGCGGCGGGTGCCCAGGTCGCCGTGTCTCCGCACGAAACCGCGCCGATGCTGGGTGCAAGCGGAGCCATTTCCGGCGTGCTCGGAGCGTACCTCATGCTCTATCCACTGAACTGGATTTACACCTTGGTGCCGTGGTTTGTACCCATATTACCAATACCGGCCTTGGTCTTTCTGGTGGCGTGGTTCGCGTTTCAGGCGATACCGGGTGTGGGCTCGCTTCTTAACGCGGAAGACATTCCCGCGAACATTGCGTGGTGGGCTCACGTCGGAGGATTTATCGGTGGCATCGCGCTGATTTTTCTCGCGAAAAAAGCGCGGTGGTTGCGATCACGTTGAGGTCTTGGCTCGGTGATTCCCTTGCGGCGTCCTGCTGCCAAAGCTGTTCGCGGAAAGCAGCGGAGGTCTTTCCGAAGCCTATTGCGGTGGCTAACGACGCGGTGATTGCGACGAGACTTTCGCCGTGTCGCGCTATGCTTAGCTAGCCTGTCCGACCAAAATCGGGTCGGCCGTCTTTGATCAGTCGAATTGCGAAAATCGGAAGGATGGTCGTCGGTAGCCGCTTCCGATGAAAACGTTACCCCTCTTGTGTGTTTTCCTGCTGGCTTGGCCTTTGATTTCGTTGGGCCAGTCCTTGCCCGGAGCGATGGCGTCGATCGCCACGCTCCATCCCCATTTCAAATCGCACCGCGTCAGCAGTTATGACCGCAGCGGGGGCAATGGAGATAATATCAGCGGAATTAAAGACGGTGAGACGCGTGCCATCCTCGACGTCAAAGGCGCCGGCGTCATTACGCATATGTGGTTCACGATCGCGCCTGGCCCGGAGAGCCTTAGCCGCAATGACGTCCTCCTGAGGATATATTGGGATGGCCAAACGGCTCCATCGGTGAATTCGCCGATCGGGCCTTTTTTTGGTCAGGGTTGGAACGAGAGTTATTCGTTCACTTCAGCGCCATTGGCCGCGTCTCCAGGTGGGGGCGGGCGAAGTTTGATCAGTTATTTCCCGATGCCGTTCGCCAAGGGCGCGCGCATCGAAATCGAAAATCAATCCGGCAAGACGATCAGCGCATTGTATTTCAATATCGACTACGAAGAAGTGGCTCAACTCCCAGAAAATACAGGACGCTTTCATGCGTGGTATCATCGAGAAATCACGGATGCGGGGGCCGAGGGAGAAAACGAATGGGGCACTTTGGGCAAAGAGGGCAGGAACCCCACTGGCGAAAAAAATTATGTCGCTGCCGATATTCATGGCACCGGCCAATTCGTCGGGCTCAACTACTACGTCGAATCGCCTGGACCGATATGGTACGGGGAAGGAGACGAGATGGTTTTCATCGATGGCGAAACCAAGCCATCGATCAATGGCACCGGTACAGAGGACTACTATAACATGTCTTGGTCTCCTCGGGAGACGTACATGCATCCGTATTTCGGATTAGCGCGCGCGAGTACGGAGACTGGGTGGCTTGGACGCGCCCATGCTTATCGATTCCATATCGCGGACCCGATTTATTTCGACAAATCGCTTCGGTTCACGATCGAGCACGGCCACAATAACGTGCTCACCCTGGACCTCGCGACGGTGGCATATTGGTATCAGTCCGAAGCGGTCGCGGTGCCACCGATTCCAAACAAAGAAGGCCGCAAGCTGATGCCGCCGATTGGCCCGGTCCAGATTCATCGCTGGCGAGACGCGTGGCGCCGCGAGATGGGGAGCGGACCAAAACTCTGGGGCAACGAGACGAAGGCGCCCGCGAATTGAGTTAAAAAATCCCGCGGCCTAGGACCGCGGGATTTGAGTTAAGCTGACGGCTCCGTGATGGGTGTATCAGGGCGCTTGATACAATTCGACCAAGGCGACACCTGCGCTGTTTCCTGCGCCGCGCACCACGACCGTGTAGCCTCCGGGTGCCAGGGTGACAGTCAGCGCTGAATCTTTGCTGCCGGTGCTCAACACGGGGGCGTTTACCGCTGAGGTCACCGTATTGGTGTCAGCCAGGGTTGCACTCGTGCCCCAGTCGTCGTTGGAGGCGACGACGTTGTTCGAACTGTCGAATACTTGGAATTGCGGGTCGGCGAGGAAGCCGGTAACGCCGCGAGCCTGCAGCGCAGGCCCGAGGGAGCGGACCAAGAATTTCTTTGGCGACGAGCCTGACACGATGATGCCTGCGATCGTGACGGAATCGCCCGTGCCCACACTGGCGCGAGCCGAGATGTTGATGAGTTGATTGCTCGTGTCGGTATCGACTTCATACAATTCGACCAGAGCGACTCCGGTAGCCCCGTTTTTGCCGGAGACCAAAGCGGTATAGCCACCTGGATTCAGTGTCAGCAGTAAGCCGGAGTCTTTGCTTCCGCTCGGCAGTGGAATAGCTCCCGCTTTGGCACTTGCGGCGTTGTAGTCACTGAGGTTGCTCGTGGTCTGCCAGTCGTCGTTCGTGCTCACGGTATTGCCGCTGCCGTCGGCAATTGTCAGCGTCGGGTCGGCCAAGGGATTTGTCACACCAGCGGTGCTGAGGGTCGGCCCGAGCGCGCGGATGAGGATCCGCTTAGGTGTGGTGCCATTGATAATAAATCCGGCGATCAGAATGTTCGCATCGGTGCCGACCTGGGCGCGAGCGGAGAGATTAGTCACGCGAGCCAGGGGCAGCGTGCCGATGGTAACGGTCGCGGCTGAACTCGTGGCACTGCCAGCCGAATTCGACACAACGACAGTATAGCTACCGGAATCGCTAAGCTCAGCGCCTACGATGACGAGGCTGGTGCCGTTCCCGCCTGCAATATTTGCTCCATTCTTTTGCCATTGAAAGCTCGGTGCTGGAGTGCCCGTGGCCACGGCAGTTAGGGTAACCGTGTCGCCGATCAAAGCAGTTTGGCTTTGCGGTTGTTGAGTCAATACAGGGCCGACTCCAGTCAGACCAATCGACAAGGTAGCGACATTTGATGTAGTAGAAGAATAGTTGTTCGTGATTTTTACCGTGTAGTCGCCCGCGTTGCCCGCTCCCGCACTTGCGATCGTGTAGGATGAGCTTGTCGCTCCTGGAATTGTGACGCCATCTTTATACCACTGATAAGATAATGAATTCCCGCCGGCGTAAGCAGTCGCAGAAACATTGAAAGTCGCGCTACCGCCGGTTCCGACTAGGATCGACGCCGGTTGGCTTGTGATGATTGGGCTGTATGGATTCGGCGAGACGGTCACCACGAACGGATTACTTGTCACCGAGCCATAGTCGTTCGTGGCGGTAAACGTGTAGGTTCCTGCGTCCGTCGTTTTGGTTGGATGAAAATCAAGCCATCCACCGTTCGCGTTCGACCCAGCCCCCTGTCCAATCACTTGTCCATCTTTCTTCCATTGGAAGGTGATAGTTCCGCTCCCCGCCACATTGGCCGATATGCTGGAATAGTTATCGGCGGTCAGGCTTTGAGCGGTGGGCTGCTGCGTGATGGTCGGCGGCGCTTTTACGATCAGGTTTACGCTGGCTCCGATGGAGTTTTGATAGGCGTTCGACACCCAGATGTTATATGATCCTGAGTTTGCGCCGGTCACGTTCGTCAGAGTAATACTCGACGCCGTACTCAGATTGCTGGTGCCAGGGGCCGACCAACTATAGGTGAAGGGGCCCGGACCGGTTACGGTGGGAGTAATTGTAACGTTGTCGCCGCCATTTACGGTTATGGAGGCCGGCAGTGTGACCTTAATAGGGTCTACAACCGTGACGACATAAGAAGAGCTTGTTGCGGTGCCGCCGGAGTTGGTCGCGGTTAAAACATAAGTTCCGGCCGAGGTTGCGGTGGCGGTATCGTAAAAATAAGAGTTCGTTTGCGAAGCTAGAACGTTTCCGTCCTGCGTCCATGTGTAGGTCATGGGGTACGACCCATTGACGGATGGATAAATCCAAAATGCCTGTCCTTTCACCGCAGCGATTGCCGTAACGGAAGCGGCAGAGATCGTCGGGGGAGTAACAATCGTTAAGCTCACTTGTGCGCTTTTAATCGAGACGCCGCCCGACGTAACAACGACATCATAATTGCCAGATTCATTCTGCTGAAAGTTCGCAATCGTGAGCGTCGATGCGTTGGCTCCCGGGATCGAAGCGCCGTTCAATTCCCACTGGTAGGTGATGCCGCCGGTTGCCGTGGCGGTAACGGAGAGCGTCGTTGTATTGCCCTGGATAACATAGGCCGGCTGCGGTTGAACCGTGATCGTCGGGCCAGTTGCGAAGGCGAGACTGGGCAGACACGACAAGAGCGAGACAAACAGGCACGCGCGTGCCCAGGAAGGGAACAATTTCATGGTGTTGAAGCCGGCCAGGGAACGATCTCCCTCCCGAGATTTGGAACACCACGGTTAATAGATAGCGCTGATCGCAGTCAAGAAACTGTCTCTCTAACCAATGCAAATGCGACTTTCACCTAGTCGAAATTCGCGTGTCTCAGCTAAACCACTACAAAAGCGGGGACCACAGATTATGATATAACCCTTCGCCGTAAGTCGGCGAAGAGCGGCATTCATCGCTGATTTTTCTTAATGCGTCGGCGCCAAGACTCCTGGCTTTGGAGCAAAGAGCGCTTTGTTCGAGCACTTTAAATAAGCTTCGGCTTGGTCGATCGTGCCGTCTTTCACGCGGGCCATTAAACTTTGGTCCATCGTGCACATGCCTTCGTTACCGCTGCCTTCGATCAATTGACGAATGGAGGCGATCTGGCCGGTCCGAATCGTATTCGACAGCGCTTCGTGCGGCAGAAGAATTTCATGCACGGCGACGCGTCCGCCGTTCTTCTTTTTACAGAGAAGTTGGGAAACGATTCCCGCGAGGGATCCGGAGAGCATCGTGCGCACCTGATTTTGTTCTTCGGCCGGAAAGGCGTTGATAATACGATCGATAGTCTTCGGAGCGTTATTCGTGTGCAGCGTTCCGAAAACGAGCATGCCCATCGATGCGCAGCTCAGCGCGAGACCAATCGTCTCGAGGTCGCGCAATTCGCCTAACAATACAATATCCGGATCATGACGCATGGCGCCCTTCAGCGCGTTGGCGAACGACTGCGTGTGCTCGCCGACTTCGCGGTGCACGATGACAGAGCGTTTGTTCGTGTGCACGAACTCGATCGGATCTTCGATCGTGATGATGTGGCGGCCCACATGTTCGTTGATATAGTCGATCATCGCCGCCAACGTAGTGCTTTTACCACTACCAGTCGGGCCGGTGACAAGGACGAGGCCTTCGTTTAGTTCGCAAAGGCGCTTCAGCACCGGCGGCAGTTTGAGTTCGCCGAGCGAAAGGATTTTCGTGGGAATCTGCCGGAAGACGGCGGCCTGGCCCCAGTGATTGTATAAAAAATTGGCGCGGAAGCGCGCGACCTCGGGAATCTCGTACGCGAGATCGAGATCTTTTCGCTCGAGGAAATCCGGCCACCGCCGCGGTGGGCAGACTTCGCGCAGCCATGATTCCATCTGCTTAGCCGAAATTTCGCGGTCGGTCAGCGCGGTCAAGGCTCCCGAAATGCGAGCCTTCGGCGGCAACCCCACGGTCAGGTGCAAATCCGAGCCGCCACGCTCGAGCATGTTGCGAAGAAGAGTGTCGATGGCTGCAGGCATAGATTAGATCGAAATTTTCGCTTTCAGAGCGCGCGACGAGATTTGGGAGCGGGCGATTTCCGGGTCGATTTTGCCGCGCTGGTAGAGATCGAAAATAACGTTTTCCATCAGGCACATGCCTTCGCGGGAACCGGTTTCCATGACGTTGCGCAGGCCTTGGGTTTTTCCATCACGAATCAGATTGGCGACAGCCGTGTTTCCGATGAGCAACTCCGAAGCAAGGACCAAGCCGCCGTCCATCGCTGGCAGCAATCGTTGACAGAGCACGCCGCGCAAACTCTCAGCCACGCTGGCGCGAATTTGCGGCTGTTGACCGGAAGGAAACACGTCGAGCAGTCGATTCAACGTCGTGGCGGCGTCGCTCGTGTGCATCGTTCCGATCACAAGATGGCCCGTTTCCGCCGCCGTGATCGCCATCTCCATCGTTTCGAGATCGCGGAGTTCGCCGATCACGATGACGTCCGGGTCTTCGCGGAGGGCGCCTTTGAGCGCGGTCGCAAAGGTCTTCGTGTGCGGCCCAACTTCACGCTGCGTCACGTTGCAACGCCGCGCCGGCTGTACGATTTCAATCGGATCTTCGACCGTGATGATGTGATCTTCGCGCGTCTCGTTGAGCTCGGCGATGAGGGCAGCCAGAGTCGTCGTCTTGCCCGAGCCGACCGGCCCCGTCACGAGAATCAGTCCATTGTGATAGGTGAGCAATTTTCTCACCGTATCCAGATTGCGGAGACCGATATCGTCGAGGCGCGGAATGCGGCTCGCGATCATGCGGTAGGAACCGGACGATCCCTGCTTGTGGAACATCAGGTTAACGCGGTAGCGACTGGTCGGGCCGAGCGATAGCGCGTAATCGAGATCCTTCTTATCCAAGTAAACTTGTTTCTGATGCGAGGTGAGAAAAACGGTGTTCAAGCGCAACGCTTGCTCGGCAGTCAAAGGTTGCTCCGCGAGCGCCAGGATTTCGCGACGGCGCCGCAAAAAAGGAGGTGAGCCGGCCGTGAAATGAACGTCGCTCGCGCCGAAGCGGGAGCTCGAGCGAAGAAGCTCGGTTAAGTTCTCCGTTAAAAATTCGTCAGTTTTTTCGAGCCAACCGAGAATATCAAATTCCGGCATGGGCGCGCCTTTCGAGCCGAGCGAGATGTTTCCGACTGGATTGACCACGGCGGTGTCGTCGGCAAAGGGGTCGATTTCAGGCCGGCCGAAGGGGGCCTTGTTCATCGCGATATCGGCAAGCTTTTCGAGGAGGGCGATGTCCTCGATCACGCCGGTGTCGATGATATGCTGCGCAAAGTCCATCAACTGCGCGCCTTCCCCGAGTTCACGGCGGAGCGCAAGGCATTGTGCGCGCGTGAAAAGGCCCTGATCCACGCCTAGGCGTGCAAACCAACTGACATCGGCTCTCATCGACATATCGGTCTTATCGGCCGGTTTGTCGCTAGCCCAAAGAAAAACTATCCACTGCAAGCGGTTAGCCGTGTTTTAATGAGCGGGCGGGTGCGTCATATCCACAGTTGCAATGCCCGAGATAGTCTAAACACTTCGTTCACTAATCATGTTGCGGAAGTTATTCGCGAAATTGCGCAAGTCGCTCGGGCCCGAGGAAAAGACCAAGGCACCGACTGAGCGGTCTGAGCATCCCACACGCACTGTTCACAGCGCTCATTCTCACTCCTCCCGGGATCGATCGAAGTCATCTTCTCGCCCGAAACGAGGCGATCATACCGAAGCGGATCGCGGAAAGCCCACCCAGGACCGAGGCGGCCATGGGCAAAATCCGAAGGAAAAACGGCCAGGCTCCGCTCACACACCGAGACGTGCAGCGGGGGAAAACGCTGAGCATAGCTCCGAATCAGGTCGAGGCGGACGCGGGCGCGCGCGAGAGCATTCTCGTCCGGCTCGCGCTCACGAAGCGGCACCGGCGCCGAAGACGGAGCACAAACGAACGCCGCGTCGCACGAAGACGGCAGTGACGCCGATCGATTCGGCCTTTTCTCGCCTCGGGCTCTCCCCCGAAATTGCGGTCGCGGTTCAAGAAAAAGGTTACACCGAGCCAACCCCGATTCAGGCGCAGGCGATTCCGGTGGTGTTGAGCGGGCGCGATCTCATCGGCTCGGCCCAGACTGGCACCGGCAAGACCGCTGCGTTTGCGTTGCCCATTTTGCAACGCTTGGGCGACCACGGCCGTTTGCGGTGCCTTGTCCTCGAGCCGACGCGTGAACTCGCCCTGCAAGTTGAGGAAGCTTTCAAAGAGTACAGCAAGTACACCGATCTCGATGTCACCGTCGTGTATGGCGGAGTTGGATACGGTAAACAACGCGATGATCTTACGCGCGGAGTCGATGTCCTTGCGGCGACTCCTGGGCGTCTGCTCGATCACCTCGAGCAAGGTTTGATGACCCTGGATGACATCGAGATTCTCGTGCTCGACGAGGTCGACCGCATGCTCGACATGGGATTTTTGCCCGATGTGAAACGCATCGTCTCGAAATGTCCGAAGTCGCGGCAGACGCTTTTCTTCACCGCGACGCTGCCCCCGGAGATCGCTTCGCTCGCGGGTTGGGCACTGCGTGAGCCGGCCGAAGTGAATATCGGCCAACGCCGTTCGCCGGCGGAAACGGTCGCGCATGCATTTTATCCGGTGGTCGATTCGCAGAAGTTCGATCTCTTGGAAGCGCTTTTAAAACAGACTGATTTCAAAAGCGTCATTGTTTTTGCCCGAACGAAATTCGGATCTGATCGCATTGCGCGTCGACTCGAACAGGCCGGTCATTCTGTCGGAGTGATTCACTCGGCGCGGAGCCAGCGCGAACGCGTGGATGCGTTGACTGGTTTCAAAACGGGTAAATTCGAGGTTCTCGTCGCGACGGATATTGCCGCGCGCGGTCTAGATATCGCGGGCGTTTCGCACGTCGTGAATTACGATGTGCCGGAAAATCCCGAAGACTATGTGCACCGCATTGGGCGAACTGGCCGGGCTCAGTCGACGGGCGATGCTTTTACATTGGTCACCGAAGACGACGTGCGGAATGCGCGTTCGATCGAGCGCTATATCGGCGCGACCGTTGAGCGAAAAAAGGTCGAGGATTTCAACTATATCTACTCGGCGCTGTTCGACGAGAACACGCAAACGGCCGCTGCGCCGAAGCCCGCTTCGCGTCTCCATCGCGGCGGTCGGAGATAACAGATAAAGTAAGGACGAGTCGCGTTCAAGAGGACGCGGGGATTCGCCGTAATTGCCCGCATTCTCACGAATGCGGCTACACCCGTAGTGCACTTCTGCTTTTGCCCGTTCCGCGAATCACCGAGATAGAAGCAAACGGGCGGGGCTCTTTGAAGAGGCGTTAACCGGCGGAGCGACGGCGCATCTGATCGCACACGATCGCCGCCGCCGTGGCGGCGTTGAGCGACTCCGCTTGACCGAACCGAGGGATCGTTACGAAGCGCGTCACGCATTCTCGGACTTCTTTCGACAAGCCCCTGCCTTCGCTGCCGATCACGATCACTACATCCGTCATCGGGCCGACCGTGTGAACATCTTCGCCAGCCAGATCGCAGCCGAGAATTTCGGGGTGTATTTTAGCACCGGATACAACTTCTCGGAGCGTCGGCGCTAAGGGATGGGTGTGCACAGCGAGGTGCGTGAACGAACCCATGCTGGCATTGATCACTTTTTGGCTGAAGAGGTCGGCGCAGTCTGGCGAGAGCAGAACCCGATCAAAGCCAAACCAGTCGGCGATCCGGATAAGCGTTCCGACGTTGCCGGCGTCCTGTACGCCGTCGAGCGCGAGGGTGCGGCCGCGGCGCAAGTCGGTTATATCGATGGATAACCGCTGCTGTGGAATCACGGCGTAGGTCGTCGAGGGTGTTGGGAAATGACTGATGCGCTGCATCTGCTCGGCGGTGATGACTTGAGCGAGAGGGTGAGCGCGGATGGCCGACGGGCCGTCTTCCGTCAGGTAGAGTTCGATCGGCGCGTAGGCGCTGTTTTTGAGCAGCTCGACAACGACTTTTTCGCCTTCGACCACGAATAGGCCGAGCGCTTCGCGATTTCGTTTTTCTTGGAGCGAACGCAGGCGGGTGATGTGCGATTTATTAATCATGACTGACTGAGCGGAGAGGGAGCGGCAGAGGCGGGCCGACAATGGCTGCATCCGGATTGCCACGTTAGGCCGAGCGGCCGAAAAGGCGAACGTGTTTTACGCCGCCACGTCACCCGCCTCGGTCTTTACCGTAGGACGCGTTTTCAACCTGTCCCCATGGGTACTGCCGTCCCCGCCGGGGCTCAGGCCGCTCCGTTGGCGGGAGAGGCGGCGGGCGCGTTCGGCTTAGATCGGACACCGTTTTAGCCCGTCCTTATGGGGAGTTTCGTGGGGAGTTTCGACGTGTCCCCCGTTGGCACTTTCGGTCCCTCGATCGGGACTTCAGGCCGTTGCGTTGGAGGGCGAGGCGACGAATGCGTTTCAGCCAGTGTTTCGTTTGAAATTTTAGCCTGTCCCCATAGGCAGAGCCTGTCCCCATGAGGGTCGCCGTTGGAGTATACGCCATCGCGCCGTCGTGGCGGTGTTTGCTGGAGGAGATGTTTTTGACCTGTCCCCATCGGCCTCCCATGACATTCGCCGGCACCCAGCCTGACTACGATGAATGGGGAATGCCGTGAGTACGTTCGGCTTATGCGCGGGCTCCCGGCGAACTCGCGTGTCGCCGTCGCTTCTCTTCGACCTGTCCCTTTCGTTTCCTGGGCACTCATTGGAGCAGCCACCAATTATAAGGAGACTCGTGTGATTTGCACTTGAAGGCGCCCGAGTGAAAACGTGTGCTGGCGGGGCAAATGAAAAATATGTGCAGCTTATCCCGCTTCGTTGCGTTCATTGCATTGCTTTCCGCGTCAACCGCTCTCCGAGCTGAAGACGCTCCGACTCTTCCACCTCCCAATGCCGCCGCTACGCAAAATGCGGATAGTGGAACGATGACCCCGCCTGCCGCCGCGGACTCTGCCCCGGCCGCCGCGCCCTCGGCGCCTCCTGCTGGCGTGGCTGCACCTGCAGCAGTGGCCACGGCGCCTGTCTCCCCCGCGACGAACTTGCCAACCACCATCGAGCCTCGTCCAGAATACGGTCAGTTCGGCGGGACTGTCTCTCTGCCCGCGACCGTTAATCTCAACGAGGTTCCGGACGTTATTGTTAAAGCCGCTGCAAAACGTAAGTGGACGGTGCTGTCCCAAGCTCCCGGGAAAATTGTCATGAGCAATCAGAACGGAAAATGGGTTTCGCAACTGACCATGCTTTGGACCGCGGATAAAATCGTGATCTACTCGAACACGACCAAAGGTGGAAAACCGACTTTGCCGAATAGCTGGATCGACAATCTCCGTCGAGATATCATGAACGGCCTCAATCCGGCGCCGGTCGCCATCGCGAAGAAAAAGTCCTGATGTCCGCCCCTCTGGAAACGCCTCCGCTTTCACTACAAGTTGCGTTTGGCGGTCCTGGCGCGTTCGTCGCGACCAAGACCGCTGCCACTTTTCCGGTGGAGGTCCCGGTTCTTGCCGGTTTTTCCGAGGAGACGATTTTCCCGCCTGTTTCGATCGAGCGAGAGGAGGCCACGTGTTCGCTCTTTCGGAGCGGGGGGTTATTGATCGGTTGCGCTAGCGACACGATCGTGACCAGCGATATCGAAGCGTGTACGCGCCGGTTGTATCAACGCGTGCTTGCCGCCGCCAACGGGTTGTCGCTGTATCGAATTTGGAACTACGTACCGCGGATCAACGCATTCGTGAACGGGCTCGAGCACTACCGGACGTTTTGTCGCGCCCGCTCAGTTGTTTTTGAAAACGTGTTCGGGGCCAGTTATAAACAACAACTCTCGGCGGCGTCCGCGGTGGGTTGCGGAGGCGATCGCTTGGCCATCGTTTTTGTGGCCGGATCGCCGAAACCGCTGCACCTAGAAAACCCAGAGCAAGTTCCAGCCTACGACTATCCACCGGAGCATGGTCCGCGGTCGCCAAGCTTCTCCCGCGGCACAGTCGTCACGGTCGATGGGCGTGACTACGTTTTTATTTCCGGAACGTCCGCGATCAAGGGCCACGCGACGGTCGCACCGGGAGCGCTGGACGCGCAGATTGCCTGCACGTTGGACAATTTGAAACTGGTCTCGGTCGCGAGCGGGATCGGCGAGGAACTCGGTCGCACGGGTGGGACGCCGGGTGCGTCGTCTTGGACCCGTCATTTCAAAATCTATTTGCGCAAAGCGGAAGATCTCCTGGCTGCTCGGCAATTGCTCGAAGGGCCTTTGCTGCAAGCGACGGATCGCGTAACGTGGCTGCGTTCGGATATTTGTCGGGCGGCGCTCAATATCGAGATCGAGGCGACGTTGGTTCGGGAGGTTAGGGGATAGACGCGCTTCAGAAAAGGCGTGCCGCAGAAAAGCCGTCACCGCCCGGAACGGCTTCCGATAGGGAGTGCGGCGACTTGTCGCCGCCTTGGACGGGCGAATTTATTCGCCCGCAATGAACAGGTGTTCCGGCGCGGCCGAAGGCGGAATGAATTTCGCCTTTAAAGGCGGCGACGAGTCGCCGCACTCCATGTCTAACCGGTCTCTGTCGCGGAGGGAGATCGCTTTGCGGACCTCTTCTCAAAAGCGCCTCAACCCAACTGCCGGCGCAGGGCTGCTGTATCCGTTTTTCCGCGACCGGTGACAGGGAACTGACTTAGCGCGACGAGCTTTTTCGGCACTTTCCATGGTGCGAGGTCTCGGCGAAGCAGAGACCGGACAGCTTCGAGATCGAGGTCGCTGGCGATGACGCCGGCGAGTTCTTCGGGCCGCTGCGGATGAGCCGTGAAAAAAGCATCGCGCACTCCCGGCAGCTTTCGAACTGTGCTCTCCAATTCGGCTAAATCGATGCGCCGGCCGGCGATTTTCATCATGCGGCCCGCCCGCCCGAGCAGACACAGCTCGCCGAGTTCGTTGAGCGCTGCACGGTCTGCGGGGCGATGTCGGCCGGTTCCAGTTGCTGCTGCATCCGATTTCTGAATACGGGCGCGCCGGTTTCCTCGGGTGAAGACAGATCCGCTTTCGACGACGAAGCGCTGTCCGGGTTGAAAATACAGACGCACGCCTTCGAGCGGGGTGCCCACGCTGCGTCCGGCGAGTGTGGCCTCACCGCTACGATCGTACGTGATTCCGCCGGTTTCGCTGGAACCGTAGAAACCGTGAACGCGTCGTTGGTATTTCTCAAAAAAACCGCGGGCGATTTCCGGCGACAGCATCGAGCCGGCTGAAATCACAGTCCGCAGCGTGGCAAAGCTCGTGGGCGGCACGTCGGCGAGCGTGAGCAGGCGCAATAAAGCGGGCACCGCCGGAAAAACCGTCGGACGCCAGCGCGCGCAATTTTCCGCAATCGCGTGCGGCAACGGCGCCGAAACGCAGAGCACGCCCGTGCCTTGCACGAGCAACGGCATGAGCAAATTACCGAGCCCATACGAATGTCCGAAAGGAATGATGCCGAGATTAAGGTCGTTAGGACGGATGTCCATTGTCGCACAAATCGCGCGTCCATCGGCGATCATCTCGCGATCATGGAAAACGAGCGGACGAGGGCGGCCGGTCGTGCCCGAAGTGAGCTTGATCAGGCACAAAGGGGAAACCGGAACGAGCGCGACCGCACGTGCTCGCCTCGAATTCGATTTCCTTGGCCGAAGGGGCTGCAAGGCAGCGCCGTCCCACCAGAAATCACCACGCGCGCCGAGTGCGAGCGCGCGCTGCTGCGTCAGCGGTTCGGACGCATCGATCGGCACGGCCACGCCACCGACCTTGAGAATGCCGAGAAACGTGGCCAGCCATTCGGCGCCGTTGGGTAAGGCGAAGCCGACCCGGGCCTCGTGTGACGAACGAATGAATACGTCTGCTCGGGCTGCCCAGGCCTTGGCCAGGGAATCGATTTCAGTTCGGGTGTAGAGCCGGTGGGTCGCGGCGTCGATCAAAGCGGTTGCGTCGGGAGAGGTCTGGACGAGCCGGTCCCAATGGTGGAGAATCGTGAGATCCGTTCCAGACTTCATCGCACTGGTTCCAGTTCTACCATCAGCAATGCGGTCAGGACGATCAGCGTGACGATGGTGCCAAGCGCCGAGACCACGGGAATGTGGCTGAAGG
>Ga0207702_10000589_pt1 | contig 40161 bp, 32 predicted proteins | sample KBSCornC62_FD_184302 | JGI IMG/M metagenome (GOLD analysis project Ga0207702, IMG submission 184302) | Corn rhizosphere microbial communities from Kellogg Biological Station, Michigan, USA - KBS Corn C6-2 (SPAdes) (version 2) | ecosystem: Host-associated > Plants > Roots > Rhizosphere > Soil ... | reverse complement strand
TTCATGCACTATGATCTCGGATATTTCGACTTGGAGCAGAAAACCCTGCAACCCCTCGACAACCCGTTCGGCACGAGGTTGTCACCCATGTCTTAGGTACGTTCCGTTACCGATGTGTCCGGGCTGGACAAGCGTAGAAATGGCGGAGAGAGTGGGATTCGAACCCACGGTACGGTTTCCCGCACACACGCTTTCCAAGCGTGCGCCTTAAGCCACTCGGCCATCTCTCCGGAGGCCTTCTCTTGAAGGGGCGGGACGGGTTTTGCAAGGGACTGCGGACGCGGCCGACGGTATTTCCACAAGTCGTTGAATTTATACCCTTATTTCGGATTACCGGCCGTTTCCCGATGCTGCGGCGGAAAGCCCTTGAACCGGAAAGCGTGCGGCCGAGACGATTGCAGGATGGCTGATTTGCCGCGCTGGTGGATTTCCGGAAGGTTTTGTCATGAAGAGGATGTTCGCATCGGGCTTGGCAGCGCTTGGACTTACCGCGCTCGCGATTGGCTCCGCGCAACCGGCGATGGCGCAGGCCTGCTCGCGCGAGGGTGACGCGGTGACGTGCCTCGACGGCCGCCACGGCGTGCTGCAGGGCGATGCGATCGTCTGGCCGGACGGCACGCGATCGAGCCTGACACCGCATCCGAGCGTCATCATCGGCAACAAATCATCCGTCGTGGCCGGACAGGGCGTGTTCGTCGGCGGCCAAGGTAAGGATGGCAAGGGCGTGGTGCCGCTGGATAATCCGAGCTCGCCCTACAAGCAGCGCTGCGCGGTGCTCGACGGCGTGTCGTACTGCAACTAGGCGAAAACTAGCACGCTACAAGGAACGGCGCTCCCCGGACGCTGCGCAGCGCGCTACTGATGCGGGGTTGGAGATGGGCCCGGATCTGCGAAGCGGCGTTGCCGGACGATGCTCTCGCATCGCCTAGGCCGCACCACGTCCAGGACACGAGGTTCGTATCTAGTGATAGCGCAAATTGGAATTGGCTGAACGGCGTGGCCAGAGCGTCGGCGGCTCGACGATCGGCGGTTGATCCGGACCATTGTCGATCCCGATTTCCTGTGCGCTGTCCTGCCGGGTATCCTCCAGCGCCTCGACGAAATCGGCGAACCATTGCTGGATGGTGCCGGCGCGAAGTTTGGTCATCATCGCTTCCCAACGCATGCGGCGCTCGGTCAGCGGCATCGAGAACGCGGTCGCAATGGTGCGCGCCATGCCGTCGATGTCGTGCGGATTGACCAGCAAAGCGGTATCGAGCTCGTTGGCGGCGCCGGCGAATTTCGAGAGCACCAGCACGCCCGGATCGGCCGGATGCTGGGCCGCGACATATTCCTTGGCGACCAGGTTCATGCCGTCATGCAACGGCGTCACCACGCCGACCTGCGCGGTGCGATAGAGCCCCGCCAGCACGTTCTGGCCAAATCCCTTGTTGAGATAGCGGATCGGCGTCCAGTCGACTTCGCCGTGACGGCCGTTGACGTCGCTCACCAGCTTGGCGAGTTCGTTCTGCAGATTGCCATAAGCCTCGATCGCGCCGCGCGACGGCGTTGCGATCTGCAGCAGCGAGGCGGCGCGCGCCAGTGACGGCTGCAAGGTCCACATCCGGTCAAAGGCGTTGATGCGGTTGACGAGGCCCTTGGAGTAGTCGAGCCGGTCGACGCCGATCGCGAGCTTCTCGCCGTTCAGGCTGCGCCGCAGCCGCGACACGTCCGGATGCGAGACGGCCTTGGCGGCCTGCTCGGCGAATTTCTGCGGATCGATGCCGATCGGAAATACCTGCAGCCGCGCGGCGCCGTAGCGCGTGGTGACCGCGCCGTCCCTGACATCGAGCCCGAGGTCCGCGGTGAGATAGCCGGTAAAATTGTCGCAATCGTCCCTGGTCTGGAAGCCGATGAGGTCATAGGCCAGCATCGCCCCGACCAGTTCGCGATGATGCGGCACGCCGCCGATCACCGCGCGCTCCGGCCATGGCGTATGCAGGAAGAAACCGATCGGTCGCGTCACGCCGAGATCGCGCAGCTCGGCGCCGAGCGCCAGGAAATGATAGTCCTGAATCCAGAACGCGGTCTCCGGCTTCTCGAACCTCAACAGCGCCTTCGCCATGAAGGCGTTGACTTCGCGATAGGAGGAATAATCGTCCTGCGAGGTGCGGATCAAATCGCTGCGCGAATGCAGCGCCGGCCACAGCGCCGAATTCGCAAAACCTTCATAGTAGCCGCCGTAATGCGCCGCCGGCAGATCCAGCATCGCCAGCGCGCCGGCGCCAAGCGCCTCGATTTCGGCGAACGGTTCCTTCTGCGAGCCGTCGCGGACCCTCCCGCTGGAACCGACCCAGATCGCGCCGGAATTCTCCACCACGGGCAACAATGCGGCAGCCAAGCCCCCCGTCATGGGTTCATGGGGTTTGCCGCGCGCCACACGGTTTGAAACGACGACGAGATTCACCGGGTCCCCTCCTGATGGTGCTCGCGTGTTAACAACCATTCATCAATATGGTTCCTCGCCAACCTTTCAACGAAATGAAACCAAATTCGGGCCGGGACCGGGCGAAAGCAGGCGGTTCCAGCGGAAAAAAATGCAAATCCGCAGGAGGTATGTCAGCGTTGCTGCGCCTTTATATGCGTTGCGCGCATTCTCGTCGCCCCGGGGAAAAATGACTAGAAAGAAAATGATGCGACCGGTTCCATCACGCCGAACATGATTCGGCCGCGATCACATTTTGGCCGATTTATTTTCTGCTCACCGTTTCGTCATCCAGCAAATGCGCCAGAAACGCGCGCACGTCGCTCGGCTCGTCGAAATGGCCGGCGACGCCCTTGGCGCGGCGGCCGACCGAGAACGCCAGCCCCTGCATGTCCGGCATGATCGCGAACACCGTTTCGTCCGTGACGTCGTCGCCGATGAACAGCGGACGGCGCCCTTTGAACGGCTCGTGCTTCATCAACTCGATCACACCCGAAGCCTTGTTGAAGCCGGAGTGCTTGATCTCGCAGACCGATTTGCCGGGCAGCACCTCGATCGGCGCGTTGGGCAGGTCGGCGCGGATCAGCGACACCGCCTCATAGATCGCCCTCTCGGCATGCGGCGCCAACCGGTAATGCAGCGCCAGCGAATAGCCCTTGTCCTCCAGCAGGATTCCCGGACTGAGTTTTGCAATCGCCGCCAGCCGGAGCTTCAATTCCTTGTCCATCGGCGGCGCATGCGCCGCGACCGCTTCGTTGTCGGTCGAGAGCCGCATTTCCGCACCATGGCCGCCGACCGCGGGAAATTGCTTCGGCGCGAAGATCAGGTCGATGTCGTTGAGCGAACGGCCGCTGACCAACGCCAGCGCGCCCGAGGTAGCCTCCAACAGCCCGGCGAGCGTTTCCGCCAGCCCCAGCGGCACCCAGACCTCGCGCGGCGTCGGCGCCAGATCGAGCAGCGTGCCGTCGATATCGAGCAGAATCGCGGTCTCGCTCAGATGCGGCACCAACGAACGCGGCACCGGCACGCTGTCGGGCGCGGCGCCGTCGTCGGGCGACAGATCTTCCTGCATCTCATTTTTCCTGGGCATCTTGGCCAAGCTCTGATTCATCTCATCCTACTCCACAAAGGCCAGCGGCCGTGCGACAGATTCGAGCGATTTTCGCTCGGCAGCTATGGCGTAGCGCCACGCGACCGCAGCCGCCGCAATCATCAATACCGCCCCAAAGAGATAACCGGCGAACACGCGCTCGCGCGATCCCGTATCGATCAGCACGCCGAACAAAGCCGGCCCGGCGACGCCGCCGATCGCGGTGCCGATGGCATAGAACAGCGCAATCGCCAGCGCGCGAACCTCCAGCGGAAAGTTCTCGCTGACGGTCAGGTACGCCGAGCTTGCCGCCGGCGAGGCAAAGAAGAAGATCACCATCCAGGCGATGGTCTGGCCTTGCGCGCTCAGCGCGCCGATCGAGAACAGATAGCCCGACAGCGCCAGCAACACGCCGGATATGCCGTAGGTGAAGGTGATCATCACGCGCCGGCCCAGCGTGTCGAACAGACGCCCGAGCAACAAGGGCCCGGCAAAATTGCCGGCCGCAAACGGCAGCAGATACCAGCCGACGTGATCGGCCGGGATGTGGAAAAAATCGGTCAGCACCAGCGCGAAGGTGAAGAAGATCGCATTGTAGAAAAATGCCTGCGCCACCATCAGGGTCAAGCCCACCAGCGAGCGCTGGCGGTAGGTCGTAAACAGCGTGGTCGCGACTTCGCCGAGCGGCGTGTGGTCCCGCATCCTGATTTTTATTTTCGGCAGTGCCTCATGGGCCTGAAGATGACCCGTCACGGATTTTTCGATCTGGCCGACGATCGCCTCGGCCTGGTCGGGACGGCCGTGGATCATCAGCCAGCGCGGGCTTTCCGGAATCCACATCCGCATGACCAGCACGATCAGGCCGAGGCAGGCGCCGGTCAGGTACGCCAGCCGCCAGCCATGATCCGGCCCGATCACGGCAGGATCGAGCAGGATGATGGCGCTGGTGGCGCCGATCGCGGCGCCAATCCAGAAACTGCCGTTGATCAACAGATCGGTCCAGCCGCGGTAACGCGCCGGCACCAGTTCCTGGATGGTCGAATTGATCGCGGTATATTCGCCGCCGATGCCGGCGCCGGTGAGAAAACGAAACAGCGCGTAGCTCGCCACGCCCCATGACAACGCGGTCGCTGCCGTTGCGGACAGATAGAGCGCCAGCGTGATGAAAAACAGTTTCTTGCGGCCGATCCGGTCGGTGAGCCAGCCGAACCCGATCGCGCCGAGCACCGCGCCGGCGAGATAGGCGCTGTTGGCAAAGCCAATGTCGAAATTGGAGAACGCCATCCGCGGGCTTTGCTTCAGCGCGCCGGACAGCGCGCCCGCCAGGGTCACCTCCAGCCCGTCGAGGATCCAGGTGATGCCGAGCGCGACCACCACGCGGGTATGAAAGCCGCTCCAACGCAGCGCATCGAGTCGCGCCGGGATATCGGTCTCGACGATGCGGCTATCTTCATTCAGATTGCTTTGCGGCGCATTATCCTGCCGCAGCGGCGCCGAAGCACCGCCGCCCGCCGTGCCCTGCTGTGCCTGCTGCAAATCCATCGAAAGACTACCAATGAGAAAACCCTCGGAACATCCGGTTCCAAGGTTCTCAAATCTGAATTCGTAAGAGCCGTGATGGCTGACGCGGAAATAACGTTCGGGCGCGGCGAGGGTTCCGGTATGGCGGCCGAGGAACCGAACGAATTTGTCTCCGTTTTCGCTTTGTAGCAGAGGGAGTTCGAATATGACGGAGCGTCGAAAGACTGCGGGAAAGACCGCTCGCCGCACCACCCGCCGGCGGACCGCGACGAAAAAGACGTCGACCAAATCGAAACGCTGGTCGCAGCGCGTGACCCGCGAAAGCGATGCGCTCGACCTCAAGCGCGGCGTCTTCACCCTGACCGACCCGAAGAAAATCGCTGCTTCGCTCAAACGTTCGGCGGAGCACAGTGCCCGCCGCAAGGCTGGCGCCTACCGCTCCGCGCTGTCGATGCTGACCTTCTACATCAACCGCGCCGGCAAGACATTGCCGAAGACGCAGCGCCATCGGCTGGAGCGGGCGAAGGCGGAGTTGAAACATCAGTTTGGAAGGGAGTGAGGCGCTTATTCGTCATTACGAGGAGCAAACCGACGAAGCAATCCGGAACCACAAGGAAAGACTGGATTGCTTCGCGGAGCCTGTCATCGGGCGGGCATTCGCCCGACCCGTTGGCTCGCAATGACGAATTTTCTGCTCGTCGTCGCTGCGAAGGCAGGGATCCACACGGCGCGGAGTCTCAATTTGGCCGATGAGGTCGATGCCTTGTTTTCCGACTAACGCCAGGGTGGTGGGTCCCGGCGTTCGCGGGACGACAAAACCTACGCCGCGCGGATGTTGGCCATGAAGCGGTCGAGTTCGGCGCGCAGGCGCGTGCTTTCGCTGGACAGCGTGCGGGCGGAATTCAGCACCTCTTCCGAGGCCGAACCGGTTTCGGTGGCGCCGCGGTTGACCTGCATGATGTTGGCGGCGGCCTGGTTGGTGCCCTGGGCGACGTTCTGGACGCTGCGGGCGATTTCCTGCGTCGCCGTGCTCTGCTGCTCGACCGCGGCCGAGATCGACGAGGCGATCTCCGAGATTTGCCCGATGGTGCCGCCGATCTCCTTGATCGCCGCGACCGATTCCTGGGTGGCGTCCTGCATCCCGGAAATATGCGACGATATTTCGTCGGTGGCCTTCGCGGTCTGGCTCGCCAGTGACTTGACCTCGGCGGCGACCACGGCAAATCCGCGGCCGGATTCGCCGGCGCGGGCGGCCTCGATGGTGGCATTGAGCGCCAGCAGGTTGGTCTGCTCGGCAATCGCGGTGATCAGCTTGACCACGTCGCCGATCTGTTGCGCGGCGCGCGACAATTTGCCGATCCGGCCGTCGGTCTGCTCCGCCTGCTTGACGGCGGCTTGCGCGATCCGGTTGGATTCGCGCACCCGCTTGCCGATCTCGTCGACGGAGGTGGACAACTCCTCGGTGGCGGAGGCCACCGACTGCATGTTGCTAGAGGCTTCTTCGGACGCGCCCGCAACCTGGCTGGACAGGCCCTGGGTGGTCTCGGCGGTGCGGGTCAGCGTGCCCGCCGCCGATTCAAGCTGCACGGCGGAGGCCGACACATTGGAGACGATGGCGCCGACCGCGGTCTCGAATTCATCGGCAAAGCGAATGAGCTCGATGCGGCGCGCCTCGCTACTGGCCTTGTTCTGCGCTTCCTGGGCCGCGGCATCGCGTTCGGCTTTCGCAACCGCCTGCAGCTTGAACTCTTCCACCGCCGCGGCCATTTCGCCGACTTCGTCCTTGCGGCCGAGGCCCGGCAGCACGACGTCGAAATGGCCGCCGGCGAGTTCGCGCATCGCCTTGCACATCGCGATCATCGGCCGCGAGATGCCCTTGCCGAGCAGCAACGCCAGCACCGCGCCGAGCAGGAAGCCGCCGCCCGCGAGCATCACGATCAGATGCTCGGTCTGGATAATGCCCGCATCGGACTCGGCCTCGAGCCGTTTCTGGTCGGAAACCAGATCCGCCTTCATCGCGCTCGCACCCTGCATGATGGCGCTGGCGGCCCCGTTCATCTGGATCTCGAGATCGCCGATCGTCTGGGTATTTTCGAGCACCCTGCTGAGGGCTTCGCGGTATTGCGCCAGCATTCCCGTCGCTTCCTTGACGCCCGGCGCGATCTTCTCGTTCGCCGTGGGAACCGCCTGCAGCGAGCTCTCGACGAATTGCAGTCCGGCCAGCGCGGTTTTGGCGAGCGCGACGTCGGAGTTGAGGACAAACGTATTGGCGAGCGTCGCCATCGCCTGATACTGCGCTCCCACCTGCTTGGCGGCGGTCTCGACCTCCGGAAGCAACTCTTCCGAGGCGGTGTTGGCGAGATCGTCGAACCTTTGGCGCAACGCGCTGCTGCCGCGCGTAAGCCCGTCTTGCACAAGCTGCGCGTTCTCACCCTTGACCTTCAGAATATCGGCAAAGGTGGCGGCGAAATTATCGAATTCCTTGGCGAGGTGCTTGACCCCCTCGAGCCGCGCCGCATCCCTGGTGCGGTTCATCGCCTGGCCGATGGCTTCTTTCAGGCTGGCTTCGGCCTGCGACGCCGCCTTGGCGTCGTCTTCCTTGCCGGTGATCACGTAATAGCGCGCCAGCCCGCGATACGAGATCAGCTCGCGGTCGATATTGCGCGCCAGATCCGCCTCCGTCACGCTGTTGCGATAGGCGGTGACGCCGGCGGAGACGCCCTCGAAGCCGAAATAGGCAAAACCCATGCTGACGGCGGTGATCGCCAGCACCACGGCGAAGCCGAGGGTGATCTTTCCACGAAACCGCAAGGTCGGGGATTTGGGTCCGGAGCGCTGCGACGATTCCACCTTGCCCACCTGGATTCCCCCGACTTTTGCAAAACGCGCAAGGGGTTCGAGAGGCCACGCCTCCCCACCCCCGGCGCGAGGTTAAGCCAGAATGGATAAAGGGCCGTAAATGGTGCCTACGGGTATACCTTCTCTTTATTGCTCTTTATTGCCTCGGCTGCGACGGCCGGCGCTGTGCTGGACGGAATGGCCAGCGCATGGCCGCATCCGCGCCAGGATGGCCGGCAGATGCGGGCCGCGGCGAGACATTTATTTGGCATTTATTCCGCCAACCGTGCGAAAAATCGGACTCCAGCCCGGTCGCGATTCCGCAGCGCGACGAAGTTCCTAGTTGCAAAGTTCCCTGCCCCTCTTTCTAATTGGAAAAATTCTAGATCATCGGGAGGGTTATCGGCGTGTCCAAAATCTCACTGACGGTGAATGGCAAGGCGGTCTCGGTCGATGTCGAGGATCGCACCCTGCTCGTCCATCTCTTGCGCGATCATCTCAACCTGACCGGCACCCATGTCGGCTGCGACACCAGCCAATGCGGCGCCTGCATCGTCCATATCGACGGCCGGGCCGTCAAATCCTGCACCACGCTGGTCGGACAGGCCAACGGCACCAGCGTCACGACGATCGAAGGTCTTTCCAAGGGCGACGAACTGCACCCGATGCAGTCCGCGTTCCGCGACAACCACGGATTGCAGTGTGGCTATTGCACCCCGGGCATGATCATGTCGGCGGTCGATATCGTGCATCGCTACGGCGGCAAGCTCGACGAGGAAACCGTCCGGCACGAGCTGGAAGGCAATATCTGCCGCTGCACCGGCTATCACAACATCGTCAAGTCGGTGCTGGATGCCGCCGGACGCATGAAGGTCTCGCAAGCGGCCGAATAACCGCCGGACCGTTACGGACTACTATTTCAAGCCGCCTTGTTTTGGTGAAAACGGCGGAAAACAGAACTCCGGTAGGGAGAACAGGACATGGGCGTTGAAGGCATTGGCGCAAGCGTTGTGCGCAAGGAAGACCGACGTTTCATCACCGGCAAGGGCCGCTACGTCGACGACATCAAATTGCTGGGCATGACCCACGCCCACTTCGTCCGCAGCCCGCACGCCCACGCCAAGGTAAAGAGTGTCGATTCATCCGCGGCGATGAAGATGCCCGGCGTGGTCGGCGTGCTGACCGGCCGGCAGATCGTCGACGACAAGATCGGCAATCTGATTTGCGGCTGGGCCATTACCTCCAAGGACGGCACCGGCATGAAAATGGGCGCATGGCCGGCGATGGCGCCGGAAACCGTGCGTTTCGTCGGCCAGGCGGTCGCGGTTGTGATTGCCGAGACCAAGAACCAGGCCAAGGACGCGGCCGAAGCCGTCGTGGTCGAATACGAGGAACTTCCGGCCGTCGCCAACATCAGCGCGGCCATCAAAGCAGGCGCAGCCCAGCTGCACCCGGAAGCCCCCGGCAATGTGATCTACGATTGGCACATCGGTGAAGAAGCCGCGACCAGCGAGGCCTTCAAGAAGGCCGCCAATGTCGTGGCCATGGACATCGTCAACAACCGGCTGGTGCCGAACGCGATGGAGCCGCGCGCGGCGATCGCCGAATACAACGAGGCCGAGGAGCACTTCACGCTCTACACCACCTCGCAAAACCCGCATGTCGCGCGTCTCGTGCTGTCGGCGTTCTACAATGTTGCGCCAGAGCACAAGTTGCGGGTGATCGCGCCCGATGTCGGCGGCGGCTTCGGCTCGAAGATCTTCATCTATCCGGAAGAGATGGTGGCGCTGTGGGCTTCCAAGAAAGTCGGGCGCCCGGTCAAGTGGACCGGCGACCGCACCGAGGCCTTCCTGACCGACGCCCATGGTCGCGATCATCTGACGAAGGCCGAAATCGCGTTCGACAAGGACAACAAGATCCTCGGCCTGCGCGTCAAGACCCATGCCAATCTCGGCGCCTATATGTCGCTGTTCTCCTCCTCGGTGCCAACCTATCTCTACGCGACACTGCTGTCGGGCCAGTACAACATCCCTAACATCTATGCCGAGGTGATCAGCGTCTACACCAATACCACGCCGGTCGACGCGTATCGGGGCGCAGGCCGCCCGGAGGCGAGTTTCGTGGTCGAGCGGCTGATGGAAACGGCGGCGCGGCAATTGAAGGTCGATCCGGCCGAATTGCGCCGCAAGAACTTCATCACGCAATTTCCGCACCAAACGCCCGTCATCATGGCCTATGACATCGGCGATTTCGGCGCCTCGCTCGATGCGGCGATGAAAGCCAGCGATTATTCCGGCTTCGCGGCCCGCAAGGCCAAGGCGAAATCGGAAGGCAAGCTGCGCGGGATCGGCGTCTCCTGTTACATCGAGGCCTGCGGCATCGCGCCGTCCAAGGCGGTCGGCAGCCTGGGCGCCGGCGTCGGCCTGTGGGAATCCGCCGAGATCCGCGTCAATCCGGTCGGCACCATCGAAGTGCTGACGGGATCGCACAGCCACGGCCAGGGCCACGAGACCACGTTCTGCCAATTGATCTCGGAACGGCTTGGCGTGCCGGTCAGCCAGGTCCAGATCGTCCATGGCGACACCGACAAGGTGCAGTTCGGCATGGGCACTTACGGCTCGCGCTCGCTGGCGGTAGGCGGCACCGCGATCATCAAGGCGATGGAAAAAGTCGAAGCCAAGGCCAAGAAGATCGCCGCGCATCAGCTCGAGGCATCGGAAGACGACATCGTCATCGAGAATGGCGAGTTCAAGGTCACCGGCACCGACAAGTCGATCGCGCTGCCGATGGTCGCGCTCGCGGCCTATACCGCGCATAATCTTCCCGACGGCATGGAGCCGGGCCTGAAGGAGACGGCGTTCTACGATCCGACCAACTTCACCTTCCCGGCAGGCGCCTATATCTGCGAAGTCGAGGTCGATCCCGGCACCGGCAAGACCTCATTCGTGAATTTCGTCGCGGTCGACGATTTCGGCCGGCTGATCAACCCGATGATCGTCGAAGGTCAGGTCCATGGCGGCCTTGCCCAGGGTATCGGCCAGGCCTTGCTCGAAGGCGTGGTCTACGACGACAACGGACAGCTCGTGACCGCGTCGTTCATGGACTACACCATGCCGCGCGCCGACGATCTGCCGTCCTTCAAACTGTCGCACACCACGACGCTGTGCCCGGGCAATCCGCTCGGCGTCAAGGGCTGCGGCGAGGCCGGCGCGATCGGCGCATCCGCCGCCGTGATCAACGCGATCACGGATGCGATCGGCAACAACAAGCTCGAGATGCCGGCATCACCCGACCGGGTGTGGCACGCCATCCCAGGCAACGCATAAGAGGGAGCAGGACCATGTACGAGACAAATTATCATCGCCCCTCTTCGGTCGACGAAGCCGCCAGCCTGTTTGCCAAGGGCTCGGAAGCGAAATACCTCGCCGGCGGCCACACCCTGATCCCCGTGATGAAGCAGCGGCTGGCGGCGCCGTCGGACGTGATCGATCTCGCACGGATCAAGGAACTGGTCGGCATCGAAGCCTCCGGCGACACGCTGACCATCAAGGCCGCGACGACGTATTTCGAGATCATGCACAGCGCGGATGTGAAGAGGTCGATCCCGGCCATCGCCTACCTCACCTCGATCCTGGGCGATCCGGCGGTACGCTATCGCGGCACCATCGGCGGCTCGATCGCCAACAACGATCCGGCCGCGGATTATCCAGCCGCATTGCTGGCGCTCGGCGCCACCGTCAAGACCAACAAGCGCTCGATCGCGGCGGATGACTTTTTTGAAGGCCTGTTCACCACCGCGCTCGATGACGGCGAGATCATCACCGCCGTCTCGTTCCCGGTACCTGCGAAGGCCGGCTACGCCAAAATGCGTCATCCGGCCTCGCGCTTCGCGCTGACCGGAGTGTTCGTTGCCAAAACAAAATCCGGTGACGTTCGCGTCGCGGCGACCGGCGCGTCGCAAAACGGCGTGATGCGGGTATCGGCGATCGAAACGGCGCTGAAGGCCAACTGGTCGGCCGGCGCGCTCGACAGCATCAAGATTTCCGCCAGCGGCTTGCTGTCGGACATCCATGGCTCGGCCGAGTACCGCGCCAACCTCGTCAAGGTGATGGCGCAACGCGCAGTTGCCGAAGCCGGCTGATCGCTCGTCACATTTCCAGCAACGACGGCGCGCAGCGATGCGCGCCGTCTCTCGTTTTAGAGCCTGTCTTTTGAAAAGATGCTTGCCACGCCGCCTCGAAGGCGAGACAATTTAGTCAATCAGCTAATTAAAAAACACCTCCGGGAGCCCTCATGAAATTCGGCATTTTCTACGAGCACCAATTGCCGCGGCCGTGGACCGATGGCGCCGAACATAGGCTGTTTCAGGAGGCGCTCGACCAGGTCGAACTCGCCGACCAACTCGGCATCGACTACGCCTGGGAAGTCGAGCATCATTTCCTGGAGGAATATTCGCACTCCTCGGCGCCGGAAATTTTCCTCGCCGCCTGCTCGCAACGCACCAAGCGCATTCGGCTCGGCCACGGCATCTGCCTGATGCCGCCGAAATACAATCATCCGGCCCGGGTCGCCGAGCGCATCGCTACTCTTGACCTGGTCTCCAACGGCCGCGTCGAATTCGGCACCGGCGAGAGCGCCTCCTTGATGGAGCTCGGCGGCTTCAACGTCGGCTTCGATGCGGTCGAGAAGCGGCGGATGTGGCTAGAGGCGGTCGAGCAATGTGCCGACATGATGGTGATGGACCCCTATCCCGGCTTCAAGGGCGAGTTCTTCGAAATGCCCTGCCGCAACGTGTTGCCGAAGCCGGTACAAAAGCCGCACCCGCCGCTGTGGGTCGCCTGTTCCAACCGCGAAACCATCAAGATGGCGGCGCGCCACGGCATCGGCGCATTGACATTTGCGTTCGTCGACCCGCGCGAGGCCCGGCAATGGGTCGATGACTACTATCGCATCTTCCGCGAGGAATGCGTGCCGATCGGCCATGCCGTCAATCCCAATGTCGCGATGGTCACCGGCTTCTCGGTGCATCCCGACGAGATGGAAGCGCGCCGCCGCGGCGAGGACGGCCTGCGCTTCTTCCGCTACGGGCTGGCGCATCATTATATCTTCGGCGAGCACAAGCCCGGCCGTACCGACATCTGGAGCAATTTCGAAAAGGCGCGCCATGCGCTGCCGCCGGCCGGCGCCGATCACGGCATCGGCACGCCGGATCAGTTGCGCACCCACCTGCGCCATTTCGAGGAAAGTGGCGTCGACCAAACCGTGTTCATCCAGCAGGGCGGCCGCAACAGGCACAGCGACATCTGCGACGCGCTAAAACTGTTCGCGAGCGATGTGATGCCGGAATTCCGCGCCCGCGAGATCGAGCGCGAGAAGAAGAAGCAGGAAGAACTCGCGCCCTATATCGAGAAGGCATTGGCGCGCAAAAAGGCGCGCAAGCCGATGCGCGACGAGGAGATCCCGGTCTATATTGCGCTCGGTCGCAAGGTCGCCGAGGAAGGCACCGGCACCGAACGCCAGAAAGAAAATGCAAGATTATGGGCTGATGCCGCCAAGGTGACGCTCAGCGATCCGGCGCGCCATGGCGACAAGACTCTTGATGACAAGACTCTTGGCGACAAAGCCAAAGCCGCTTCCTGAATTCTCCTTAAGTGTATTGGAACAACGCCGTGCTCGATAAACCCGCTTCCCAATCCGCCACCCGCACCTCCGGCCCGCTCTCCGGCTACCGCATCGTCGAATTCGCCGGCATCGGCCCTGGCCCGTTCGCCTGCATGATGCTGGCCGACATGGGCGCCGATGTCGTCACGCTCGATCGCGTCGGCGCCAAGAAAAATTTGAAGTCGGTCGCAGGCCGCGGCCGCAAGGTGGTCGAGATCGACCTCAAGGACAAGGCCTCGATCGCCAGGGTGATCGACCTGCTCGGCAATGCCGACGCGCTGATCGAGGGATTCAGGCCCGGCGTCATGGAGCGGCTGGGATTGGGCCCCGATGTCGTGCAGGCGCGCAATCCGCGCCTCGTCTATGGCCGCATGACCGGATGGGGCCAGGAAGGCCCGCTGGCGCAGGCCGCCGGCCATGACATCAATTACATCTCGGTGACCGGCGCGCTGGCCGCGATCGGCACCAGGGAGAAGCCGGTGCCGCCGCTCAATCTGGTCGGCGATTTCGGCGGCGGCGCGCTGTATCTGGTGGTCGGCGTGCTCGCGGCGTTGCTGGAGGCTAAAAAGTCCGGCAAGGGCCAGGTGGTGGATGCCGCGATGTGCGACGGCGCGGCCTCGCTGATGTCGATGTTCTTCGACATGGCGGCGATGGGCCGCTGGACCGACCAGCGCGAGGCCAATTTTCTCGACGGCGGCGCGCATTTCTACGGCGTCTACGAATGCTCCTGCGGCCAGTTCATCTCGATCGGCTCGATCGAGCCGCAGTTCTACGCGCTGCTGCGCGAACATGCCGGTCTTTCCGAAGCCTGTTTTGACGCGCAGATGGACCGCGAGGGTTGGGCTGCCTTGAAGGAAAAGCTGGTCGAAGTGTTCAAGACCAAAAGCCGCGACGAATGGTGTGAGATCATGGAAGGCACCGACATCTGCTTCGCGCCGATCCTGACCATGAAGGAAGCGCCCAATCATCCGCACATGGCCGCGCGCGGGGTTTTCGTCACCCGCCATGGCGTCACCCAGCCGGCGCCGGCGCCACGTTTTTCGCGCACGCCGTCGGCGATCCGGGATGCCGCCAAGGCGGATATTGCTGACGTGACCAGCGAGTGGGGCGCGACGAAGTAGAGAGGGCGACGTAAAGAAAGCGTCATCCTGAGGTGCGAGCTTTGAGCTTTCTTCGGCGAGCCTCGAAGGATGGCAAAAACGGGAGCACCAACTATTTGGCCATCCTTCGAGGCGCGCAAGAAAGAGTGCGCACCTTACGGGCGAACGCAATTGCGTTCGTCCCGGAGATGACGGCAGAAAATTCGGAAGTTACGCCGCGGTGTCGACCTTCAGCACGCCGCGCCTGATCTGGTCTTCCTCGATCGATTCGAACAGCGCCTTGAAATTGCCCTCACCAAAACCGTCATCGCCCTTGCGCTGGATGAATTCGAAGAAGATCGGTCCGATCGCGTTGGCCGAGAAGATTTGCAGCAGCACCTTGGTGTGGCCGCCATCGACCACGCGCTCGCCGTCGATCAGGATGCCGTCGCGCTCGAGCCTTGCGACGTCCTCGCCATGCTTGGGGAGGCGCGCATCGATCTTCTCGAAATAGGTGGCGGGCGGCGGCGGCATGAACGGCAGGCCGTCGGCGCGGAGCGTCTCGATCGTGGTGTAGATGTCCTGCGCACCGCAGGCGATATGCTGGATGCCCTCGCCGCGGTAGACGCTGAGATACTCCTCGATCTGGCCGGAATCGCCGGCGTCCTCGTTGATCGGGATCCGGATCTTGCCGTCCGGGCTGGTCAGCGCCCGCGAGAACAGGCCGGACGCGCGACCCTCGATGTCGAAGAAGCGGATCTGGCGGAAGTTGAACAGTTTTTCGTAGAAGCCGGTCCAGACATCCATCCGCCCGCGATGGACGTTATGGGTGAGGTGATCGAGATAGAACAGCCCCGCACCCTCCGGCCGCGGATTTTTGGCGCCGAGCCATTCGAACTCGGCATCATAGGCCGAGCCGCTGGCGCCGTAGCGATCGATGAAATAGAGCAAGCTGCCGCCGATGCCCTTGATCGCGGGCACATCGAGCGTCTTCTGCGCGGAAGAAATGTCCGCCGGCTCCGCGCCGAGCGACAGCGCGCGCTCGTAGGCCAGTTTCGCATCGACAACCCGGAATGCCATCGCCGGGGCGCACGGCCCGTGCGCGGCGACAAAGGAATAGCCGTGGCTGCCGGGCTCTTCGTTGACGAGGTAGTTGATGTCGCCCTGGCGATAGACCGTGATCTTCTTGGTCCTGTGGCGCGCCACCGGTGCATAGCCCATCAGCTTGAACAGCGCGTGCAGTTCTTCAGGGTTGGGGTGGGCATATTCGACGAACTCAAAGCCATCGGTGCCCATCGGGTTGTCGGCGCTGATCTTCGCGGCCGGCGCATCGTGCGGAAACGGACCCATGGCAACCTCCTGGAATCGCTGGTTCGACCCGAAGATTCTCCGTCACCCGACCTGCAAAATGTATGCAAAATAGGGCGCAATCAGGTACCCTTGCGCACGATCTGTGCATAAAATAGGCAATCTCCGCATGATATCGGTTGACGGATTCGACCTAAAAATCCTCGGCGCGCTGCAGGACGACGGCCGCCTGACCAACCAGCAACTGGCCGATCTGGTCGGCTTGTCGGCGTCGCAATGCTCGCGGCGACGGATGCGGCTGGAACAGGAAAAGGTAATCGCGGGCTACCACGCCGACCTCGAAAGCGAGGCGCTCGGCTTCAACCTGATCGCGTTCATCCACATCACGCTGGCGACGCACTCGCCCGACAATGCCAAGAAATTCCGCGCGCTGGTCAACCGCGTCGACGATATCCAGGAGGCCTATTCATTGACCGGCGATGCCGACTACCTGCTGAAGGCGGTGCTGCGCGACCTCAAAAGCTTGTCCGACATCGTCAACAACGTGCTGATGCCGCACCAGAGCGTGGCGCATGTGCGCTCGTCGATTGTGCTCGATCGGCTGAAGGAAAGCATGAAACTACCGCTGAAGGTATTGGGATAGATGTCCCAAATCGAGGGAAATTCGCCATTTGGAACTGGCGGTCGATTTGCGATGATTTGAGCCGATCTTGTGGGACATACGCCATGGCGCTGCAGCTCCGACCGAACTGCGAGTATTGCGACAAGGATCTGCCGCCGTCCGCAACAGACGCGCGCATCTGCAGCTACGAATGCACGTTCTGCGCGGAGTGCGTCGAGAACAAACTACAGAACGTTTGCCCGAACTGCGGCGGCGGCTTCGCGCCGCGGCCGATCCGCCCATCAAAACAATGGCGGCCGGGCGTGTGTACCGAGACGCAACCGCCGTCAGACAAGCGCGTTCATCTCAAATACAGTCATGAGGACGTCGCACAACATTGCGCCAGGGTGCGAGACGTTCCGCCGGCGCAGCGCTAACCCCTGCTTCATCGTCATTGCGAGGAGCCCTTGCGATCAAGTCTCGCTTGTGGCTCTGGATTGTTTCGCTAACGCTCGCAATGACGGAGAAAAATCATTCCGCCGGCAAAATCGTGCCTTCGACCTCGCCAAAGCCGACGCGATAACCGTCGCCCTGGCACCAGCCGCGCATGACAAGCGAATCGCCGTCTTCAAGAAACGTCCGTTTCGCGCCGCCCGGCAATTCCACCGGCTCGGTGCCGTTCCAGCTGATCTCCAAGAGGCTGCCGCGCGAATCCTTGTCGGGGCCGCTGATCGTGCCGCTCCCCAGCACGTCGCCGATATTCATCGCGCAACCGGAAGAGGCATGGTGCACCAATTGCTGCACCGACGACCAGTACATGTATTTGAAATTGGTGCGGCAGATCCGCATTGCCTCGTTCATCCCGGCCGCGCGCAAGGACACGTCGAGCTGCAGGTCGTAATTGTTCGGCAGTTCCTGTTTCAGATATGGCAGAGGCGCCGGATCCTGCGCCGGGCCATGCAGGCGGAACGGCTCCAGCGCCTCGCGCGTGACGATCCACGGGCTGATCGAGGTGGCAAAGGCCTTGGCCTGGAACGGCCCGAGCGGCACATATTCCCATTGCTGGATGTCGCGCGCGCTCCAGTCGTTGAGGATGGTGAAGCCGAAGATCATGTCCTCGGCCTGCTTCTCGGTCAGCATCTCGCCAATCGCCGAGGGCTGGCCGACGATGAATCCCATCTCGAGTTCGAAATCGAGCCGCTTGCACGGTCCAAAGTTCGGCACCTCCGCACTCGGCGGTTTCAACTGGCCACGAGGGCGGCGCACCCTGGTGCCGCTAACCACAACGGTAGAAGCGCGACCATTGTAGCCGATCGGCATATGCAGCCAGTTTGGCTGCAGCGCGTTGTCCTTGCCGCGGAACATGACGCCGACATTGGTGGCGTGCTCCTTCGAGGAATAGAAATCGGTGTAGCCCGCGACCGCAATCGGCATATGCAACTTCACGTCCGCGATCGGCACCAGCGCCTGCGCACGCAGCTCGGTATTGTCGCGCAACTCCGGATGATCGTGCCGCAGCAATTCGCTGATCCGCGCCCGCGTCCGCGACCATATTTTCGGTCCCAGCGCCATGAACGCGTTCAGCGTCGGCCCAGCGAACACGCCGAGGTCGCCGACATCGAGCCGGCCGTCCTGCTCGAGTTCCCAGAGGTCGAGCACATAATCGCCGATCGCCACGCCGACGCGCGGCGCCCGGCCGTCCTTGGACGAGAACACGCCGTAAGGCAGGTTCTGGATCGGGAAATCGGACGAGGCATCGACGTCGACGAAGGAACGGAGTTTCGGGTCGTTGGGGTGGGGCATTAATTCTCCAATCTGGGATTCGTCATGCCCGGGCTCGACCCAGGCATCCATCTCTCGAAAACCGATCGATCGCCGGGTCAAGCCCGGCGATGACGGATTACTACGTCACGGCTTGTTTGGATCGAACCGCTTCTCCAGTCCCTTCCAGCAATCCACGTAATCGTCCTGCAAGGTCGAGGTCTCAGCGGCATGCTTCGTGACGCGTTGCGGATAGCGGGTCTCGAACATGAAGGCCATGGTGCCGGTGAGCTTGACGGGCTTGAGTTCGGAATTGCTGGCGTGATCGAACGCCTGGCGGTCGGGGCCGTGCGGCAGCATCTGGTTGTGCAGCGAGATGCCGCCAGGCGTAAAACCTTGCGGCTTGGCGTCGTAGACGCCGTAGATCAGCCCCATGAACTCCGACATGATGTTCATGTGATACCAGGGCGGCCGGAAAGTGTTTTCCGCCACCGCCCAGCGCTCCGGGAAAATGACGAAGTCGATGTTAGCGGTCCCTGCGGTTTCCGACGGCGAGGTCATCACCGTGAAGATCGAGGGATCCGGGTGATCGAACCCGATCGCGCCGACCGGCGAGAACGCGCGCAAATCGTATTTGTAGGGCGCGTAATTGCCGTGCCAGGCCACCACGTCGATCGGCGAATGCGGCAAGGTGGTCTTCCACAGCGTCCCGCCCCACTTCACGAAAAGATCGGTCGGCGTATCCTTGTCTTCATAGGCGGCGACCGGCGTGAGGAAGTCGCGCGCATTGGCGAGGCAGTTGGCGCCGATCGGGCCGCGCTCCGGCAGCGTGAAGGCGCCGCCGTAATTCTCGCAAAGATAGCCGCGCGCGGAGCCGGAGGGAATCTCGACGCGGAATTTCACGCCGCGCGGGATCACCGCGATCTCGCCGGGCTCGACATCGATGCGGCCGAACTCGGTGACGAAGCGCAGATTGCCCTGCTGCGGCACGAACAGCATCTCGCCATCGGCGTTGTAGAAATTCTGGTCGACCATCGATTTGGTGATCAGGAATACGTGTGCCGCCATGCCGGCCTGCGTGTTGGCGTCGCCCGCCGTGGTCATGGTCTGAACGCCCTGCAGAAAGGTGACCTCGCCCTTCGGCATCGGCGCCGGATCCCAGCGCAGTTGCGCGATCGGCATTTCGACCTCATGGCATGGCGCGGTGCGCCACAGCCCGGCATCGACTTTTGTAAATCGGCCGGAATGTTTGACCGACGGCCTGATCCGATAAAGCCAGGAGCGCTCGTTGCTGCCGCGCGGTGCAGTGAACGGCGAGCCGGACAATTGCTCGGCGTAGAGTCCATAGGCGCAACGCTGCGGCGAGTTGCGGCCGATCGGCAGCGCTCCCGGCAACGCCTCGGTCTCAAAGCTGTTGCCGAAGCCGGACATGTAGCCCGGCGTGACGCCGGCTGTCGCGCGGTTGATGAGATCGGGCGAGGTGTTGATGTTCATGTCATCCTCCTTGCAGGGCAGCCCACATTTCCTGATCGCGCTTGTCGGTCCAGATCACGGGATCGTCGATGCCGGAGGCCTCGTCGAACGCGCGCGAGACGTTGAACGGCAGGCAGTGTTCGTAGATCGCAAATTTTGAGAATTTCGGATCCATCACCTCACGCGCCGACGCCATGGTGTCTTTGAGGTTACGGCCCTTGGCGACCGCGCTCTCCGCCGCGCCATAGAGCGTGGTGACGAAATCACGCGTCATCGCGATGGCGTCACGGCCGGTGGCAATGCCTTTCAGCGCATCGCCGCGCCCCGGCGCGATCGCCTTGGGATTGAAGTCGCGGATTTCGTTCAGGGTCGCCGGCCATTCGCGCAGATGCGCGTCGCCGCAATAACAGGCCGAGTGATACTCGATCAGATCGCCGGAGAACATCACTTCGGCATCCGGCACCCAAGCGACGATATCGCCCGAGGTGTGCCCGGCGCCGAGCTGCATCAGCCGCACCTCGCGCTTGCCGAGATAGACCGACATCTGGCCTTCAAACGTCAGCGTTGGCCAGGTCAGGCCGGGGATGCTCTGGGCATCCTGGAACAGGCGCGGGAAGCGGCCGTATTCGGAATCCCAATCCTGCTGGCCGCGCTCGGCGACCAGTCGATGGGTCTCCTGCGAGGCGATGATGCCTTGCGCCTTGTAGGCGGAGGCGCCGAGCACCCGCACCGCGTGATAATGCGACAGCACGACATATTTGATCGGCTTGTCCGTGACCTTGCGCACCCGCTCGATCACTTTATTGGCCATCGCCGGCGTCGACTGCGCGTCGAACACCAGGCAGCCGTCGTCGCCGACGATGATCGCCGAGTTCGGATCGCCTTCGGCCGTGAAGGCATAAAGATCGGTGCCGATCTCGGAGAAGGTGATTTTCTTCTCGGCAAGATCGGTGGTGGATGCAAAGCCCTTGGCCATCGTTCAAAACTTTCCTGTTATTGTTGTTGCTGCTGTTGCTGTTGATCTGAAGTGACGACGCGCCGCCTGGCCAGCGCGATCGCCTCGCGCAGCACACCGATATCGCCGATATGATTGGCGAGAATCAGGACCAGCGCGGCGTCGAGATCCGCGCTTTGCCCGTCGCTCAACCCGCGATGCGCTTCGACGACGGCGCGAAAGGCGTCATCCGGTTTGGCGAAATTGGAGTCGGTCGAGAGCGGCATGATCGAGACCTTCAATTAAATCCGCCGGCGCGCGCCAAGGCGGCATCGAGCCCGGCGCGGGTCGGATGCCGGAAGCGCGCGGCGACGTAACCGTCGGGCCGTAGCAGATAGGCGCTGCCCGGCTCGGCATCGTAGCGTTGCGTCGCGAGTCCCTCGGGATCGGACAAGCCATCGGGGCCGACACGTATCACTGCGACCTCATCGGGAACATCGACCGCCGCGCCATTGCTGAACTCCAGCAGCGTGAAGCGTGTTCCAGCCTTGATAAAGGCCTCGGTGAGAAAGCCGGGCTCGCCGGCGCGCGGCGCGACCGGCGCGTCGGGCATCGAGGTGCCCGGTCGCGGGCCGCCGCGCCAGGCATCGCGATCGGCGGTCGACAGCGGCGTGTCATAAATCGAGGGCACCGAGAGCCGGCCGCCATTGATCATACGCCTGCCGAACTCGGTTTCCTTGGCGAGCGACAGCACCGCTGTGCGCAGCCGCGCCTCCTGATTGGAAACCGGCGCCATGAAATCGGTCGAGCGGGTCGATTCCCTGATGTTCTCGTCGGCCGCGGCACTTCGCTCGGTGTGATAGGTCTCAAGCAACGCTTCCGGCGAAGTTCCGCGCAGCACGCGGTCGAGTTTCCAGGCCAGATTTTCGGCGTCTTCCAGCCCGGAATTGGCGCCCCGCGCGCCGAACGGCGATACCTGATGCGCCGCGTCCCCGGCGAACAGCACGCGGCCGTGGATGAATTTATCCATCCGGCGGCACTGGAATTTGTAGAGCGAAATCCACTCGAACTCGAACTCGTCGTGCCCGAGCATCCGCGCGATCCGCGGCCGCACATTCTCCGGCTTCCGCTCAATCACTGGATCGGCGTCGGGATGCAGCTGCAGGTCGATGCGCCAGATGTCATCGGGCTGCCGGTGCAGCAGCGCCGAACGGCCGGCGTGAAACGGCGGATCGAACCAGAACCAGCGCTCGGTCGGAAATTCCGCGGTCATCTTGACGTCGGCGATCAGGAACTGGTCCTCGAACACCTGCCCGGTGAATTCCGCGCCGACCATCTGCCGCAACGACGACCGCGCGCCGTCGCAGGCTACGACGTAGTTCGCGCGCAGCCGATAAGGTCCATCCGGCGTCTCGATGGTCAGCACCACATAGTCGTTGCGCGGGTCGAGGCCGGTCACCTTGTTGCGCCAGCGCAACTCGATGTGCGGCAAGGTCTCGACCCGGTCCACCAGATAGGCCTCGGCGTGGAATTGCTGCAGGTTGATGAAGGCGGGCCGCTTGTGGCCCTGCTCCGGCAGCAGATTGAACTGATAGAGTTGCTTGTCGCCGTGAAAAATCTTGCCGACGCTCCACACCACGCCCTTGTCGACCATGCGCTGGCCAATGCCGAGCCGGTCCCAGAATTCCAGCGACCGCTTGGAAAAGCAGATCGCCCGCGACCCCTCGCCGATCCGGTCGGCATCGTCGAGCAGCACCACGCGCTGGCCGCGTTGCGCCAGATCGATTGCCAGCGACAGCCCGACCGGTCCGGCGCCGACCACCACCACCGCATGATGCGCCGCGTCGCCGTCAGGCCGGTCCTGGTCGGGATGCCTGACATAGCCGAACTGGATTTTGGAAGACTGCGCCATGCGCTTCAATCTGCTCTGGCCAAGGAACGTCGTTGCCGCTAAGATAGTCGCACCTGCAACTATCTAAACCCCCGGCGCGCTCGCCCGTCAACTCAAATTGGAGCGATTTTTGCCAAAAGCGGCGTCCAGCCAGCGCATCCCCCGGACGCGGGCCAACGCGGGCCCTGCATCGCGGCGGGACGACGCGCCAGATCGGGGCGCCAAACTCGACCTGTTTCGTTTCGTGCCGTTCCGTCTGAACCGGCTGGCGGCCGAGGTCAGCGCCGCGCTGGCGAGCGAATATCGCGAGCGCTACGGGCTGGACATTCCGGAATGGCGGGTGCTGGCGACGCTCGGTTTCCGCAACGAAGCCTGCAGCGCGCAGTACATCGCCCATTGCACCCGCACCCATAAATCCACCATCAGCCGCGCCGTCACCACGCTGTTGACGCGGCAGCTGATCGAGCGCGTCGAGAACGAGGACGACCGCCGCGAATACCGCCTGCGCATGACGCGCAAAGGCAGCGCGCTCTACGAGGAACTGATCCCGCGCCTGTTGCGCAAGGAAGCGGACATCCTGTCCTGCCTTTCGTCCCGCGAGCAAAAGGATTTTGCGCTGATGCTCGGCAAGATCGAGCAGAGCCTCGATCTCGTGCAGACCGCGCACGAGGCGCAGGCAAAGGAAGCGTATTGAGTTCCGCCGTCATTGCGAGCGAAGCGAAGCAATCCAGAGTCACAGGCCAAGACTGGATTGCTTCGTCGCTTCGCTCCTCGCAATGACGATGAAGACCGCCTAGCCCTTATCAATATGCTTCGCGATCACCGGAAAATACGCCCCGCCCGAACCCGCATCGATCGCTTCCTGCAAAATCTCGCCGATCAACTCCGCGCCGCGGAGCCTGATGCCGGCGTCTTTCGCCAGTTCCAGCGCATAGGACAAATCCTTTAGCGCATATTCGGTCGAGAACGCCCGCTCCGGGAAATTGCCCGGTACGATCGCCTTCATGCCGTGATTGCGCAGCGCAAAACTGTCAGCCGAACCTTTCGACAGGGTATCAAGCAGCAATTTTGCATCGACGCCGTTGCGTTTCGCGACCGCAACCGCCTCGGATAGCGCATTCACCGTCTCGAACAGCACCATGTTGTTGAGGATCTTTGTCACTTGCCCGGCACCGATGCCGCCGCACAGCGTCACATCGGTGGCAAAGCAGCGGATCAAGGGTTCGATCGCCGCATAGAGTTCCGGCACGGCGCCGACCATAACACTGAGCGTGCCGTCCTGCGCCGCCTGCCGGGTGCGCGCGATCGGCGCGTCAGCCCATGACGCGCCCTTCTCGCGCAAGCGTTTCGCAAAATCACGCGTCTGCTCGACCGACGAGGTGCCGAGGTCGACCACGATCTGGCCCTTGCGGATATTCTTCAGGATCCCGTCGCCTTCGAACACCGCACGCGCGTGCTTGGCGCTGGGCAGGCACAGGAACACGATGTCGCTCTTGTTGACGACCTCCGCGACCGAGCCGGCGACCACCGCACCTTCGGTCCGCAACCGCGCCAGCGGCTCCGGCGCGAGGTCGAAGGCGATCACGACCGCGCCTGTTTTCCGCACGAGATTGCGGCAAATCGGCTCGCCCATCACGCCGAGCCCGATAAAGCCGATGTTTTTAAACGCTGACATGCCCGGCTCGTCTTCTGGTTTCGTTTCGCGTTGCTACTTCGCAAACGAGCGCGATGGCGGCAAATGCAGCGCGAACGCATCGGTCTTGTCGCCGGCCTTTGGATAGATCTCGCTCACGATCGGGTCATGACCGGGAATGAAGCGATCGGGATGGCCGGCCAGGCGCTCGACGATCTCCCAGCCCTGCGCCATGTCGCCGATATTGTAGACGATCGGAAACGGGCTGCGCTTGTGCAGATTGCCGTAGTAATGCGCGGCATCGGAGGCCAGCACGACTGGACCGCGCGCGGTGTCGACTTTCACCACCTGCAAGCCGTCGGAGTGGCCGCCGACGCGATGCACCGTCACGCCCGGCGCGATCTCGCCTTCGCCGGAATGGAACGTGACGCGCTCGCCATAGACGTGACGCACCATCAGGGTCACGTGCTCGACCGAAAACGGATGCCGCAGCATACCATTACACATGCAGCGGCCGGTGGCGTAGCTCATCTCGCGTTCCTGCAAATGAAACCGAGCATTGGGAAAGCGGTCGAGATTTCCGGCGTGGTCGTAGTGCAGGTGCGTGACGATCACATCCTTGACGCTGTCGGCCTTGACCCCGAAACGCTCAAGCGCGTCGACCGGATTGAGGTTGAGCTTGCGCTCGCGCAATTTCGCTTCCTCGGCGTTGAAGCCGGTATCGACCAGGATGTCGCGGCCGCCGCCGCGGATCAGCCAGACGAAATAATCGATATCCTGCGCCGTGGTCTCGTGCGGATCGGGAACCAGGTAATTCAGATGCGGCGTGCGCGGGGACATCGTCGCATAGCGGAGCGCGTAAATTTCGTAGACGTTTCTCATTGGTTTCACTTTTCTTGTGCGGACGGCCGATTGCCAGCAAGCCATTGTCCCCGGTAAAGGTCAAACCTCGCCGAAGGTCGAACGGGCGGCCCGCCGTGATGTCATCGGGACGACATCAGGGCCTCCCAATGTGAGGCCTATCACATTACCGGCGTGCCGCCTCCTCCATGCTGCAATCCGGGTTTTGGGGACGCGATTTATTCCCGTCAAAGTCAGGCGCGATGCGGCGGTCAATTGTCGCGATAAGCCCGACTCCACAAGCGGTTGACGGGTCGCGACCGCGGTTTGATAATGCACCTTGCGTAGAGTAAGGTCGCCGAGGCGCAAGCTGGGATCGGCGCCCTGTTGGCTGGACCCCCGTCGCATGAAAATTTGCCTCGCATTGCTTGTGACCGCGATTTTGGCGATCGCGCCGGTCGACCGGTCGCTCGCCGCCGACCGTTTTGCACTGGTGATCGGTAATTCCAAATATCCCGACGCCGATGCGCCGCTCAAGGAACCGATCAACGACGCCCGCGATGTTGCCGACGAGCTCAAGCGCGACGGCTTCAGCGTCGATGTCGGGGAAAACCTGACCGGCGACGGCATGCGGCGCGCCTTCGAGCGCCTCTATAGCAAGATCAAGCCTGGTTCCGTCGCCCTGATTTTCTTCAGCGGATTCGGCGTCCAGGCCGCCCGCCAGAGCTACATGATCCCGGTCGACGCCCAGATCTGGACCGAACCGGATGTGCGCCGCGACGGCTTCAGCCTCGAAGCCGTGCTCGGTGAAATCAACAATCGCGGCGCGGGCGTCAAGATCGCCCTGATCGATGCTTCGCGACGCAATCCGTTCGAGCGCCGGTTCCGTAGTTTCTCCGCCGGACTTGCCCCGGTGATCGCCCCGAACGGTACGTTGGTGATGTATTCGGCAGCACTGAGTTCGGTCGTTTCCGACAATGGCGGCGACCACAGCCTGTTCGTGCAGGAATTGCTGAAGGAAATCCGCGTTCCCGACCTGATGGCGGAGGAGACTCTGAACCGGACCCGGGTCGGCGTCACCCGCGCCTCCCGCAGCGAGCAGGTTCCGTGGATTTCGTCCTCCCTGGCGGAGGATTTCGCGTTCATCCCGGGAACCGTGCCGGGCGCCACGCCGCCGCCGCCAAGGCCGGCCAATCCCGTGATCGCCAATACCCAACCCGCCGCGCCAGCGCCTGTGCCGCAGCCGCCGCCGCGGATCGAGCTGCCGCCACCACCGCCGCCGATCACCAAGCCGGTCGAGATTCCCGTTGCTCCCGCGACGCCTGAGCCGAAAACTGACAGCCAGACCGCGTCAGCCATGGCCGACGACCCGACCATCAAGAGCCTGACGCAGAAGCTCAACGACAATCCGGACGACGCCAACGCGCTGTATCGGCGCGGCCAGGTCTACGCCAGCAAGGGCGCCTATAGCCTTGCCATCAACGACTTCTCCGACTCGCTGCGGCTGAACTCAAAGGATGTCGAAGCCTACAATAATCGCTGCTGGGCCCGCACCGTGATCGGCGACCTGCAGGCGGCGCTGAAGGACTGCAATGAGGCGCTGCGGCTGCGTCCGAGCTTTGTCGATGCGCTGGATAGCCGCGGACTGCTCAACCTGAAGAGCGGGCAGACCAAGAACGCGATCGCGGATTTCGACGCCGCCCTCAAGATCAATCCGAGGCTGACGTCGTCGCTGTACGGACGCGGCCTTGCCAAGCAGCGCAATGGCGCGGTCGCGGAAGGCGATCTGGATATTGCCAACGCCAAGGCCATGGATCCGAATATCGTCAAGGAATTCTCGGGCTACGGGGTAAATTGACCGAAATTTGAGTTCGAAGGACAGGCGCTTTCCGCGAACCTCGGGCCGGCGCCAGAGACATACTAAAGAGGTGGTAACAGCCGCGATCGGGTTATGGTCAGTTGGCGCAGCGGCTTTTGATTGGCATTCATATTGAAAGCGCGCTCATTGCGCGGGAGGGACTGGCAATGTCGAACATATCTGGAAGGGGAAATCTCGCCGCGATCCTTTCGATCGCGACCGTTGCCGCGATGCTCTCGTTCGGTGCGGGAACCGCCGTTGCCGGCGACAATGTTACCGAGGATCAAATCCTCAGAGCGCTGGCGCCGCCGCCGCCCAAGCCGTTGACCCGGGGCCTGTCGGTCGGTCCTCAGGCCGATCCGGCCAAGGTCGCCGAAGAAGGCGCCTTCGTCCAGAAAATCCGCAACCGCGCCACCCGTTCGCTCTCGATCGGCGAGCGCGAGGAAATCGCCACCATCGCCAAGACCAAGCCGAACATCGATCTGGAAATCAACTTCGACTACAATTCGGCCGACATCAGCGCCAAATCGATGCCGTCGGTTCAGGCGCTCGGCAAGGCGCTGACCAATCCCGACCTGAAGGGCTCGACCTTCGTCGTCGCCGGTTATACCGACGCCATGGGCGGCGAGGCCTATAATCAGGATCTGTCCGAGCGCCGCGCGGACGCGATAAAGCGCTACCTGGTCGACAAATACGGCATCGCCGGCAGCGATCTCGTCACCGTCGGATACGGCAAGACCAAGCTGAAGGATCCGAGCCAGCCGATGGCGGAAGCCAACCGCCGGGTCCAGGTTATCAACATACAGAACAAGGAGACCGCCTCCAAATGAACGGAGCCTGGCGCTGAGTAGGTTTTGCAGCACTTAAGCGTCCCGCCCGGTTGCGGGACGCTTGTCGTTTCAGACAACAAATGCGAGTTGACGACGGCTCGACACGAGACAGGTCTGGATTGATCCGGCGATGATGCTCACCGAATATCTCAAGCCTGCCCTCGCCGTGGTCGCTATATGCGTACTCGGCGGCGGCTATTACTGGTTCGAGCACCGGTCGCGCCCGGAAGACAAGGAAGCCCCGGGCCAGGCGCTGGTCGTCGTCGCGAAATCCACCAATGCCTGCTTCTCCGACCTGGTGCGGGTGACCGGCTTCGTAGTGCCGCGCCGCGAAGCCGTGGTCGGCGCCGACCAGGAAGGCTCCAAGGTCACCGATCTCTATGTGCGCGAGGGCGACACCGTCGGCGACAATCAGGAGCTGGCGCGTTTGAGCGCGCCGCTGCCGCAGCCGGGCGCACCGGCAAGGTCCAATCAAGGGCCGATTTCGCTGCGCGCGCCTGCGCCCGGACTGGTCACCGAGGTCAAGACCATCGTCGGGGCGCCGGCATCGCCACAGGCCGGGCCGATGTTCCGCATCGCCGTCAACAACGAGCTTGAGCTGGACGCGCAGGTTCCCGCTGTCCACATGCTGAAACTCAATCCGGGCGCCACGGTGCGGATCAGCCGCGACGACGCACCCGATCTCGCCGGCCGCGTCCGGCTGGTGGGACCGGAAATCGACCGCGCCAACCAGCTCGGCCATATCAGGATATCGCTGACCAACAACCCCTCGCTCAAGGTCGGCATGTTCGCGCGCGCCAGCATCGACGCCAAGCGCAGCTGCGGCGTCGCGATCCCCCGCACCGCCATTGACCATCTGACGGTTCAGGTCGTGAAGGGCAGCACCGTCGAGACACGCAACGTCCGGGTCGGTCTGACCTCCGACACCAGCGTGGAAATTCTGGAAGGCCTCGACGTCGGCGAAATCGTCGTGGCCGACGCCGGCAGTTCGCTGCACGACGGCGACCAGATCAAGACCATGTTCGCCGAGGACCTCGATCGAACGCGGGTACGCTGATGGCTCTGAATATCTCGGCTTGGTCGATCCGGAACCCGCTTCCTTCCGTCGTCTTTTCGATCGTGCTGTTGTTGCTGGGCTGGCTGAGCTTCACCAAGCTTGCGGTGACGCGGCTGCCGAGCGCCGACATTCCGGTGATTTCGGTCGCGGTTGCGCAATTCGGCGCCGCGCCGGCCGAACTGGAATCGCAGGTCACCAAGACCATCGAAGACGGCGTGTCGGGTGTCGAGGGCGTGCGGCATATCTCGTCCTCGATCACCGACGGCTTGTCGGTGACCACGATCGAATTCGCACTTGAGACCAACACCGATCGCGCGCTCAACGACGTCAAGGACGCCGTCACCAGCGTCCGCAGCAATTTGCCGCAGAATGTCAACGAGCCGCTGATCCAGCGCGTCGACGTGATCGGCCTGCCGATCGTCACCTATGCCGCGATCTCGCCGGGCAAGACGCCGGAGCAACTGTCCTATTTCGTCGACGACGTGGTCAAACGCGAGTTGCAGGGCATCCGCGGCGTCTCCCAGGTCGAGCGTATCGGCGGTGTCGAGCGCGAAATTCTGGTTTCGCTCGATCCCGACCGGCTGCAGGCCGCGGGCCTCACCGCCGTCAATGTCAGCCAGAGCCTGCGCGGCACCAATGTCGATCTCGCCGGCGGCCGCGCCGAGATCGGCAAGAACGACCAGGCGATCCGGACGCTGGCCGGCGCCAAGACGTTGAACGAGCTTGCCGGAACCATGATCCCGCTCTTTTCCGGCGGCGAGGTGCGGCTCGACGATCTCGGCACCGTCACCGATACCATCGCCGACCGGCGGACGTTTGCGCGCTTCAACGGCGAACCCGTGGTGGCGCTCGGCATCAAGCGCGCCAAGGGCGCCAGCGACGTGGTGGTCGCGGGGCTAGTGCAGAAGCGGATCAATGCGCTCAAGGTCGCCTATCCCGACGTCGATCTCAAGCTGATCGACACCTCGGTCGAATTCACCAAGGGCAACTACGACGCCGCGATCGAGACCCTGTTCGAGGGCGCCATCCTCGCCGTCGTCATCGTGCTGCTGTTCCTGCGCGACATCCGCGCCACCATCATCGCGGCGATCTCGCTGCCATTGTCGATCTTCCCGGCGTTCTGGGCGATGGACATCCTCGGCTTCTCGCTCAACATGGTGAGCTTTCTGGCCATCACGTTGTCGACCGGCATCCTGGTCGACGACGCCATCGTCGAGATCGAGAACATCGTGCGTCATATGCGGATGGGCAAGACGCCCTATCGCGCGGCGCTGGAGGCCGCCGACGAGATCGGGCTGGCCGTGATCGCGATCAGCCTGACCATCATCGCGATCTTCGCGCCGGCGAGTTTCATGTCGGGCATCGCGGGACAGTTCTTCAAGCAGTTCGGCATCACGGTTTCAGTGCAGGTGTTCTTCTCGCTGCTGGCGGCGCGCTTCGTCACGCCGGTGCTGGCGGCCTATTTCCTCAAGCACCACGAGCATGAGGATCCGAGACCGGGGCGCCCGCTGGAGCTCTACACCAGGCTCGTGACCTGGTCGGTGCATCACTACTTCATCACGGTCTTGATCGGCGTCGGCATCTTCGCTGCCTCGATCTGGAGCATCGTGCTGCTGCCGCAGGGCTATTTGCCGGCCCAGGATGCCGCGCGCTCGCTGCTGGCGATGGAACTGCCGCCGGGGTCGCAGCTCGCCTTCACCGAGAAGGTCACCGAAGAGATCGTCGCGCGCCTGCGCAAGCGTCCCGAGGTCCAAAGCGTCTTCGTCGACGGCGGTCGCGTGCCGCCCGGGATCCAGGAAGTGCGGCGCGCGGCGCTGATCATCAACTACACGCCGAAGAACAAGCGCAAGATCACCCAGCGCCAGCTCGAGCTCGAGATCGCCAACGACCTCGAGAACGTGCCCGATATCCGCTACTGGTTCCTCGACGAGAACGGCCAGCGCGCGGTGCAGCTGGTGGTGACCGGGACCGACAGCAATATCGTCGCCAACGTCGCCAGCGAACTGGCGAACCAGATGAAGCGGATTCCGCAGATCGCCGACGTGATCTCGGAAACCTCGCTCGACCGGCCGGAGCTTCGCATCCAGCCGCGGGCCGATCTCGCCGCGCGGCTTGGCGTTTCCACCGAAAGCCTGTCGCAGACGGTCCGCGTCGCCACCATCGGCGATGTCGGGCCGGCACTGGCAAAATTCGACGCCGGCGACCGGCTGGTGCCGATCCGGGTCCAGCTCGAAGATTCCGCGCGCGGCGATCTGCAGACGCTGCAGGAATTGCGCGTGCCGCTCGGCGAGCACGGCGAAAAGGGCGGCGTGCCGCTATCGGTGGTCGCCGACATCAAGCTCGATCAGGGCCCGACCAGCATCAACCGCTACGACCGCGAGCGTCAGGCCACCGTCGCCGCCGACCTGGTCGGCACCGCGGCGCTCGGCGACGTCACCAAGAAGATCAACGAACTGCCGGTCATGAAGAGCCTGCCCAAGAACGTCAAGGTCGGGCCGTCAGGCGACGCCGAAGCGCTGAAGGATCTCTCGGACGGCTTTGCCACCGCGATGACCGCCGGCCTGATGATGGTCTATGCCGTGCTGGTGCTGCTGTTCGGCACCTTCCTGCAGCCGATCACCATCCTGTTCTCGCTGCCGCTGTCGATCGGCGGCGCGATCGGCGCGCTATTGCTGACCGGCAAGCAGCTCACGGTGCCGGTCTGGATCGGCATGCTGATGCTGATGGGCATCGTCACCAAGAACGCCATCATGCTGGTCGAATTCGCGGTGGAATCGATGCGCGACGGCAAGCCGCGCGACGAGGCGATCATCGACGCCGGCCGCAAGCGGGCCCGTCCCATCGTGATGACCACGATCGCGATGGCCGCCGGCATGATGCCATCGGCGCTGGCGTTCGGCGCCGGCGGCGAATTCCGCTCGCCGATGGCGCTGGCCGTGATCGGCGGCCTGCTATTCTCCACCATGCTGTCGCTGGTGTTCGTGCCGGCGATGTTCATGATGATGGACGATCTGGGCGCGCTGATCTGGCGCTTCGGCAAGAAGCTCGTCGTCAACCATGCCGAGAGCGAATCCCCGTCCGGTCATAGCGACCACGAGGATCCGCCGGCGCCGCCCGGCATCGCGCACTCGCCCGCGGCGGAGTGACGCGCTGCCTTAGTCGTTGCGCGCCACCGCGGTCAGCTTGCCCATGTTCTGCAGCAGAATGCGGCCGCGCTGCAGATCGAGGATGCCGTCCTTGCGCCAGAGCTGCAGCTGACGGTTGACGCTTTCGCGGGCGGCGCCGACGAAGATGCCGAGCTGCTCCTGCGAAATGTGCACCTCGGAGCCGAAATCGTCGGCCAAGGCACATAACCGCCGCGCCAGCCGGATCGGCAGCGGCTGCAACACCGATTCCTCCATCCGCTCGCTTTGCCAGCGGATGCGCTGGCACAGCAACTGGATCAGCTTGATCGCAACGCGGGGCTCGCGTTCGAGGAAGGCCAAAAAGTCCGCGCGCCGCAGCACGAACAATTCCGACGGCTCGCCCGCCATCGCGTCGGCGGTGCGGCTCTGGCCGTCGAGCACCGCGACCTCGCCGAACAGCTCACCGGGCCCCATGAAATTCAGCGTCAGCCGGCTACCGTCCGCCGCGCCGGTTTCGATCCGGATCTGGCCGCGCCGGACCCCGAACAGGGCATCGCCGGCGTCGCCTTTCTGGAACAGGACCTCGCCAACCGCGAGTTGCTGGGTGTGGCAAAGGCTCGATATCCGCTGCAGCTCGTCGGCACCCAGGTCCGCGAACATCGGATTCATCTTCAAAATAACCGCAAATTCGGCTTGTTTGCTCATTGCAATACCTTCCAGATCGTCAAAACAGGCGTAGCTCAATATTGGTCGCGGCAAGTGTGTCATAGGTCACATAATTTTGCAGTAGCTGCGGATTATTTTTGGCCTCCCTTGAGCGGGGTCCCCTTCGGGATAAGCTCCAGACTTGCCTGTCTGTCTGCTTGCCGATCTGGAACGCCGCCGGGAATACCGTCATGAGAGTCCTGAAAATCGCCGGCGTCGCCATAGCAGCCATCGTCGTCGTCGCGGGCCTCGTGCTGGCGGTCGGGATTCCCTCCGATTTCCTGACCTCGGCGATCCAGGCGCGGGCCGAACGCGAGACCGGCTACCGCCTGACCATCGCAGGCAGCACCCGGATCGGCGTCTGGCCATCGCTGAACGTCAGCATGAACGACGTTACGCTGCAGGATCCCAAAAACCGCGACACCAGCGACCGGCTGACCATCGGCACGCTGCAGGCCGACGTTACGCTGGCGAGCCTGTGGTCGGGCCATCCTGAGGTGACCGAACTCGTGATCGAGCGTCCGGTGCTGTCGGTGCCGCTGCTGCGCGAGCGCATTGTCACACAAAATGCGGCGCCGAAGGGCGTGGTGTCCTCCAGCGAGACCGGGAGCGGCGGCGTTACGATCCATCGCGTGACGGTCACCGACGGCGCCATCGCGTTGTCCAACCTGCGCGACCGCGTCGACAACCGCATCGAGGGCATCAACGCCAGCGCGACGATCGACGCCGATCGCAACGTCAATGCAAGCGGCAGCGCCCGCGCCGGCGCCCGGCCGGTCAAATTCACCATCAAGGCGGCGATGCCCGCGCCACCGATCGAGCGCCAGAACATTCCGCTCGAAGTCTCGTTCGACGCGCCCGGCCTGTTGCAGAGCCCGCTGACGGCGAAAGCCGAAGTGCGGCTCAACGGCGCGGTGGTGATGATCAACGGCCTTAGCGGCGCGCTCGGCGACGGCGCCTTCAACGGCTGGGCGTCGGTCGATATCTCCAGCAAGCCGCTGGTCAAACTCGACCTCGATTTCCAGCGGCTCGACATCGCGACCGCGGCCGCGCCCAATACGTCCGCCGCTTCCGCGCCATGGAGCAACGCCTCGATCGATCTCGGCGGGCTGAACTATGTCGACCTGCAGGCCAAGATTTCCGCGGCCGAAATCAATCTCGGCCAGGCCCATGTCGCACCGGCCGTGATCGACGCGACGCTCGCCAACGGCGTGCTGAAAGGCCGCTTCGCCAATCTCGGCGCCTATGACGGCCAGGCCAATGGCGATTTATTGATTGATGCCTCGGCAGGGGTTCCCTCCTTCATGCTGCAGGCCGACCTTGTCGGCGTCCGCGCGCTGCCGCTGCTGCGCAGCACGGCCGACTTCGACAAGCTGGACGGCAAGCTGCAGGCGAAATTGTCGGTGCGGTCCACCGGCGCGAGCCAGCGCGCGATTATGTCGAACCTCGACGGCACCGTGTTCGCGGTGTTCCGCGATGGCGCGATCCGCGGCGTCAATGTCCCGCAGATGATCCGCTCGCTGACGTCCTCGACGCTCGACGGGTGGCAGGAGAACAAGGAGCAGGCCACCGACCTGACGCAACTTTCCGCCTCGTTCCGCATCGAGCAGGGCAAGGCTGTGACCGGCGATATCAACCTGATCGGCCCGCTGGTGAAGGTCACGGGCGGTGGCACCATCGATCTGGCTGAGAAGGCGCTGGCGCTGCGGGTCGAACCCAAGCTGGTAATGACCACCGAAGGCCAGGGCCGCGCCACCGATCCGGTCGGGCTCGGCATTCCCGTGGTGATCGACGGCCCCTGGGCCGAGCCGCGTATCTATCCCGACATGGCCGGCGTGCTGGACAATCCGGATGCTGCCTATGCCAAGCTGAAGGACATGGGCAAGGGCCTGTTCGGACCGAACGGCGCGCTCAGCGGGCTTGGCAGTGGACTTGGCAGTGGACTTGGCGGCAACGCGCCCGCCGGAAGCCTGCCCGGCAGCAGCGGATCCCCGCCGGGCGCCGGCCTGTCCGACCAGTTCGGCGGCAACCTCGGACAGGCGCTGGGCAATCTGATCCAGCAGGGTTTGAGCCAGAGCCAGGGCCGGCAGGGCCAGACCCGCGCGATTCCGGCGCCGGATTCGGCCCCGGCCCAGGCCGCGCCATCGGTACCTGCGCCGTCGCCCGCCCAGAACGACGCTGCGCCGCCGGAGAGCCAGCCGATGAACGACGTGCTGCGGCAGTTGTTCAACCGCGGGGGGTGAGCGGCGCAGCGCTTGTAGCACCCCCACCCCCGACCCCTCCCCGCAAGGGGGAGGGGAGCAGATTGGCCGCATCTGTTGAAAGTGCGTCTCCGAACAATTCTCCTTTGGTTGGAGACCAATTTTCCGTTCCGCCGAAGCCCTCGGACTCCCCTCCCCCTTGCGGGGAGGGGTCGGGGGTGGGGGTCCACGGGCACTGAGCGTGCGGTTACCCTCTCCGCCGGCTAACCATGCCGTCTACCTCACAGTCGGGGCGGCCCGGTTTATGCTAGATACAGCTCGGCCTGGAGGGCCAGAAATGCAGCGGCCTTGAGGCCTGTTGCTTCCGAGGGTCTGGATGATCGGCGTCGAGCACAAAACCCGGTTTGGGCGCCAAGATTGGCGTCAAGGCCTGTTCGCCAAATACGTGCTGGCGCTGGTCGGGCTCGTCGTGTTCGTGCTCGCGGTCAACGGCGCGCTGGAGACCTGGATCAGCTACCGCGCCACCAAGAGCACGCTGACGGATGCGATGTCGGAGAAGGCCGAGGCGACCGCGAAACGCATCGAGCAATCGATCTCCGACCTCGAACGCCAGGTGAGCTGGGTGACCCGCGCCTATGCCGTGACGCTGGAACAGCACCGCGCCGACTACGCCCAACTGCTCAACGGCGTGCCCGCGGTGCGCCAGCTCGCCTGGATCTCGAGCCAGGGCCGCGAATTGCTGCGGCTGTCGCGCACCTCGGTCACGGTGTCCGGCGGCGCGGATTTTTCCCGCGACATGCGCTTCACCGAGACCCAGACCAAGGGCGTCAATTACGCGCCGGCCGAATTCCGCGGCGCCGAGCCCACGATGTCGATTTCCGTGTCGCATTCCGGTTTCAACGCCGGCATTACGCTCGCCGATATCGACCTCGGCTTCCTCTCCGAATTCCTCGGCGATGCCGAGGTCGGCAAGGCCACGTTTGCTTACGTGGTCGACAACCGCGGCCGGGTGCTGGCGAGTTCGGCCAAGGGTCCGGAGATCGGCAAGAATCTCTCGGCCCTGCCGCAGGTCGCCGCCGTGATGACGCCGGACGGCCAGCCGCTCACGTCCGGCAATGACGCTGAGGGCCATTCGGTGCTGACCGCGGCAAGCAGTGTGCCGAAACTCGGCTGGCATGTGGTCTTCGAACAGCCGACCTCGCAGGCGCTGGCGCCGATCCGCGACCAGTTGTTGCGCGTCGCGCTGCTGATCGCGCTCGGGCTCGCGGTCGCGATCCTTGCCGGCACGGTGCTGGCGCGGCGCATGCTGATCCCGATCACCGCGCTGCGCACCGGCGCGAACAAACTCGGCGCCGGCGATTTTTCCCAACGCATCGACGTGCACACGTCAGATGAACTGGAGGAGCTCGCCAACACCTTCAACAGCATGGCCGGGCAACTCGCCGAGACCTATTCGGTGCTCGAGGCCAAGGTCGAGGAGCGCACCCGCGACCTCGCGCAATCCGTCAACGAGCTCAAGGTGCTCGAGGAAGTCGGCCGCGCCGTCGCCTCCTCGCTCGATCTCAACGCGGTGCTGCCGACGGTCGCCGCGCGCGCGCTCGAAATCACCCACGCCGACGCGGTGCTCATTTACGGCTATGACGCCACGACGCGCAAATTCAACCTCACGGAGGCGATCGGCATCGACCGCAATGTCGAGGGCGAGCATCTCTCCGTCGACGAGACCAGCAGCGCGCTCGGCGAAGCCGCGACCAAAGGCGAGCCGATCGCAATCCCTGATCTCGCCAACGCCGCCGATCTGCTGCTGCGCGATGTCGCGATATCAGCCGGTTTTAATTCGGTGCTGGTGGTGCCGCTGGTCGACCAGCAGGGCGTGCTGGGATCGCTGGTGGTGCTGCGCCGGAGCGCCGGCGAATTCTCGCCGAACCTGATCGGGCTGATGCGCACCTTCGCGCACCAGGCGGTGCTGGCGATGCGCAACGCGCGGCTGTTCACCGAAGTGGACCAGAAGGGCCGCGAACTCGCGACCGCGCATTCCACCGTGCAGCAGCAGGCCGGCAAGCTGCAGGAGCAGACCGAGCAGCTCAGGGACTGGAACAAGTCGCTGGAGGAGCGCGTCCAGACCCAGCTCACCGAGATCGAGCGCTCGCGCCGGCTCGAACGTTTCCTCGCGCCGCAAGTCGCGCAACTGATCGCGTCTTCCGACGGCGCCGGCCTGCTCGACAGCCACCGCCGCGAGGTCACCGTGGTGTTCTGCGATTTGCGCGGCTTTACGGCGTTCACCGAGACCACCGAGCCCGAGGAAGCGATGAGCGTGCTGCGCGAATATCACGCGGCGCTCGGCGAGATCATCTTCCGCTACGAAGGCACGCTCGACCGCTATGCCGGCGACGGCGTGATGATCCTGTTCAACGCGCCGATTCAATTCGCCGACCACACCAAGCGCGCGGTGAAGATGGCGGTCGAGATGCGCGACACCATCGGCGCGCTGACCGAGCGCTGGCGCAACCGCGGACATTCGCTCGGCTTCGGCGTCGGCATCGCGCTCGGCTACGCCACGCTGGGCCAGGTCGGCTTCGAGCAGCGGCTGGAATACGCCGCGATCGGCAGCGTCACCAATCTGGCGTCGCGGCTGTGCGACGAGGCCAAGGCCAACCAGATCGTGGTCGCCCGCCGCGTCTACGGCATGGTCGAGCCATGGGTCGACGCCAGGTCGCTCGACGATCTCGTGCTGAAGGGATTCAATCATCCGGTGCTGGCGGTGGAGATTCTGGGCTGGCGCGAGGAAGTCGACAACGTGGTCGATGCCGCCGCGAATACCGCACGGCGCCGCAAGCGGCCGCAGTGAACGCGGGCTGCGGATAGTTACGGATTCAGTTTTCAAACAGCGTCTTCAGCCGTCATTGCGAGCGAAGCGAGGCAATCCAGGGGCTGCAAACGAAGACTGGATTGCTTCGTCGCTTCGCTCCTCGCAATGACGAAGGTCACACTTCCTCCTTCTCGCGACGGCATTTCGCCCGAGGTTTGCCATTTCGTTCGCTCCCTCGAAGAACGAGGGCGCAGGGAAAGCCGGATGCGCGCCGCACCCGCGGTCTCGTGCGCAAGAAATGCATGCTTCTGGCGCACACGAGCATACAGGTGAAGCGGAGGCAATCCGGCCTTCCCTGCGCAATGGTTTTACGGCTTATACGCGCTCTCCCTGGGGATAGGGCTTCTTGACCCCATCGCTTGCGGTTCCTTACCCGCAAACTTGATGCCAGCGTCAGGCATCAGGACCACGCGACTTCGCCGTCCGCTGCATGCCGTCCGTCCACGCGCAAAAGCACGTGGCGGCACCGCCGCGTCCACCGCATCCCGCACCAACGTTTCGCGACGGCCATGACACGCCCCTCTCTGGGGCACGGGACGGCGGGCATTATGCAGGTGATTTGGGGATGGGGTCAATTCAGATTCTGTAAATCGGAATACGTCCGCTGGAAACGCAGGATCTGTTGTGCCAAGATATTCCAGTTGCAAATTGGTAACATAGATGATACCAAATGATTTCGGTCCAGGAATATATCTCGGAGCAAGGCGAAAGTCCGTTTCGGAGATGGTTTGACGGCCTCGATGCGCAAGCGGCGGCCGTTGTCACGGTGGCCATCGGCCGGCTCGGCGATGGCAACACCTCCAACGTCAAGCCGATTGGCGAAGGCGCGGCGGAATTGAGGGTCGACAGGGGGCCGGGTTACCGAATCTATTTCGGTTGGGATGGCAAGGTGCTGGTGATCCTGTTGGGCGGCGGCACCAAGCGGCGACAGCAGAATGATATCGAAGCGGCGCTTCGGCGGTGGCGCGACTACAAGCGACGCAAGTCCGGTAGCAGGAAGGATTGACGATGCCACTGACCAGAGATTTTCGGCAAACAATCCGGGCGCGCGCTACGCGCGATGCCGCCTTTCGCAAGGCGCTGTTCCAGCAAGCCGTGCAGGCGCTGCTGCAAGGCGACATCGACGCCGGCCGCTCTGCCATGCGCGATTACATCAACGCGACGATTGGATTTGAAAAATTAAGCACCGCACTTGGCAGGCCGCAAAAGAGCCTGATGCGAATGTTCGGGCCCTCCGGTAACCCCACCGCCGAGAACCTGTTCGGCGTGATCGGCGTATTGCAGGCCGAGACCGGCGTGCATCTCAAGGTGCGCGTCGTCGCCGACGCGGCTTGAGTAACGCCTTCGGCTAGTTGGCGCGGGCGGTGGCGTTCTGCTATCGATATGGCCTTAGAACCCGCAACGGATTACCGATGTCTCCATTTCGCGAGCGCCTATTTTCCCTCCCCGCCCTCGCGGCAACTCTCTTTTGCCTCGCCGCCCTGCCGTGCCTCGCCGCCGGCGAAGCCGACGCGCCGAAGGGCGCGACCGTCACGGTGCTGAAGGCTGCGAAAGCGTGCTTTCCGGCGATCGTCGAGGTGTACGGCATCGTGCGGGCGCGGGACGAGAATTTCGTGCGGCCGGAGCGGCAAGGGCTGAAGGTGATCGAAATCCTGGCCGAGCCCGGCGACACCGTCACCGCGGGCCAGACGCTGGCGCGGCTGTCGCTGCCGGAGGGCGGCACGCTGGTGGTGCAGGCGCCGGTGGCCGGCCTGATCGGCGCCTCCACGGCGGTGATCGGCGCGGCGGCCTCGCCGCGCGGCGAGGCGCTGTTCTCGATCATCGCCCGCAACGAGTTCGACCTGATCGGCATCGTGCCCACCCGCGACATCGGCAAGCTCAAGGTCAACCAGACCGCGCGGATCCGGGTGACCGGCGCGCCCGAGGTCGACGGCAAGGTGACGCGGGTGGCGCCGACCATCCAGCCCGACAGCCAGCTCGGCCAGGTCACGCTGGCGGTGACCGGTACCCAGCGGCTACTGGTGAATTCATCCGGCCGCGCGCTGATCAAGACCAGCCAGAGCTGCGGCGTCGCGGTGCCGCTGACCGCCGTGCTGTACGGCACCGCCGGCACCGTGGTGCAGGTGGTGCGGCGGGCGCGGGTCGAGACCAAGCAGGTCGAGGTCGGGCTGATGTATGGCGGCCAGGTCGAAATCCGCGACGGCCTCGCCGAGGGCGACATGGTGGTGGCGCGCGCCGGCGCGATCCTGCGCGAAGGCGACCCGGTGCGCGCGGTGACGGCGAGCGACGCGAAGTGACTTGCGTCGTCCCCGCGATCCAGGCTGTGTGAAAACCCAGTGAGTTATGGTGTTTTGGATATGGCGTGATTCGAGGTGATGATGGCGCACGTGACGGGACAATCGCGATATCAGACGACGCTTTT
>Ga0207702_10000588_pt1 | contig 40254 bp, 32 predicted proteins | sample KBSCornC62_FD_184302 | JGI IMG/M metagenome (GOLD analysis project Ga0207702, IMG submission 184302) | Corn rhizosphere microbial communities from Kellogg Biological Station, Michigan, USA - KBS Corn C6-2 (SPAdes) (version 2) | ecosystem: Host-associated > Plants > Roots > Rhizosphere > Soil ... | reverse complement strand
AAACGGCCTTCTGAGTCGCCATCCTCGAAAGAAAGCGTTTCAGTTGGCGTGTTTTCCACGATTCGAAGATGGCGACTCAGAAGGCCGTTTCAATCCTTTTGACAGATTTGACCGACAGCTTGGCGGGCCGCCTTTTTGATTGGCGGGAAGACAAAACTCGATGCAATCGACCAATGGTCTTGTCCGTCATTCTGGTGCTGATCGGGCTCAAGCTCGTCGCGGAATTAGTTCTCAACTCGCTTAATCGCGCCGAGGTCTTGCGCCATGCGGAGCGCGCGCCTGCGGCCGTGGCCGCGATCATGGATGATGCCAGCTATCGGAAATCTGTCTCTTACACCCTAGCGAAAAGCCAGTTTGCTCAAGTCGAATTGATTTGGGACGCGATTTTGCTGATTGTCGTTTTGACGAGCGGCTTTTTGCCGTGGATTTATCGCGTCTTCACCCCGGTGATGGTGCATGGCGTATGGGGCCAAGCTGCCTTTCTGCTCGGAGTTGGACTGCTGCTGAGTGTGCCGTCGCTTCCGCTGGAGTGGTGGGGGCAGTTTCGCCTCGAGGAACGGTTTGGTTTCAACAAAAGCACGATGTTGCTCTGGATTTCCGATAAGCTGAAAGGTCTCCTGCTTTCGCTGATCTTGGGCGCGCCGCTTTTGGCCGCGCTGCTCGCTTTGGTCGGCAAAATCGGACCGAACTGGTGGATGTGGGGTTTCGCCCTGCTGTTCTGTTTTCAATTGCTCATGCTCGTGCTCGAGCCGCGGTTGATCCGGCCTCTCTTCAATAAATTGACGCCGCTGCCCGACGGGGAATTGCGCGAGCGCTTGATGTCTCTGGCGCAGCGTACCGGTTTCAAGGCTTCGACGATTCAAGTGATGGATGGCAGTAAACGCTCCGCGCATTCGAATGCGTTCTTCACCGGCTTCGGCCGTTTCCGCCGTATTGTTTTGTATGATACACTGATCAACCAACTCTCCGTCACCGAGTTGGAGGCCGTCTTGGCCCATGAGGTGGGTCACTACAAATGCGGACACATCCCGAAGATGCTGCTCGTTTCCGCGCTGATCCAACTGACCCTGTTCGCGTTGATCGCGTGGCTGATGCAGGCGGCCTGGTTCAATCCCTCGGTTGGCCTGCCTGCGGGCGAACTCGCCCCCACGCTGCTGGTCTTTTCGCTGCTCAGCGGGCCCGTGATGTTTTGGTTGACGCCTCTCGGCAACCTCGTGTCGCGGAAACATGAATACGAAGCGGACGCCTTTGCGCGCCGCGCGATGCACAGTCCGGCTCCGTTGATCGCGGCCTTGCACAAGCTCGCCGAGAAGAATCTGAGTAACTTGACCCCGCACCGCTGGTTCAGCGGGTTTTATTATTCTCATCCGACATTGCTTGAACGCGAACAATCGCTTTCAACCGAGGGATGAGGAATTCAGGCGGGGCGGGCGGTCGCGTCGACGGGCGTTGTTGCTGGGCTGCGTTGGTGATAGGATGGGCTATGGTGGCCGGAGGCGCGGCACGCGCTGAGCGCATCACGATCGCCACTTACAATTTGGAGAACTACGTCAGTGTGGGCCGTCGGGTGGACGGTGTTTATCGGGAAAACTATCCCAAGCCAGCGGAGGAGAAAGAAGCATTGCATGCGGTCATCGCGGATTTGCATGCGGATGTCGTCATGCTGCAGGAAATGGGGCCGCCTGCCTATTTGCGGGAGCTGCAGGCTGACCTTGAGCGAATGGGCGAAGCTTATCCTTATGGACAGGTGCTCGAAGCCGCGGACAAGGAGCGTCATGTCGCCGTGATTTCCCGCCGGCCTTTTGCGCAACTTGCCCCCCATGCTGACTTGCGCATCCGATACTTTGGCTCATTTCAGCCGGTTAAACGCGGCTTGCTGGAAGTTCGTTTCAAAGTAGGCCATGGGGTGCTCACAGTCTTCGCGGTGCACCTGAAAAGTAAATTGACGGAGCGGCCCGATGACGAGCAATCGGCCTTGGAGCGAGTCGGGGAGGCGCGTGCGGTCCGCGACTGCATCCTGCGCGAGTTTCCCGATCCCGCTTTGTCCGAATTCATTCTTTTGGGCGACTGCAACGATGTACCGAAGAGCAAGCCGATCACGGCGCTTTTGCATCGCGGTAAGACGAAGTTGTTCGACTTGATTCCTGCGGTGGATTCGCGAGGTGAGATGTGGACGGAGTGGTATCATCGAGAAGATTCGTATTCGCGAATCGACTACGCGATGATTTCACCGGGCATTGCCGGAGCGGTCGTCGGAGGCGTCGCTCGGATCGGCGATGGAGCGGCCACGCTGGTCGCGAGCGATCATCGACCGGTGGTGGTGACGCTGGATTTGCCGTAGGCCGATGGAGTTTTCGTCATCGGTCACGACCATTCGTGGAAAATTCCTGCCCGTGGTCGACTTTTAACGTCGTCACAAGGGCACCCCCTTCCGAATTGGAGTGCGGTGACTTGTCACCGCTTTAGACGGGCAGATTCATCTGCCCGCAACAGCACGGTAAGCAGTGTCGCTGGAAGGCGAAATGAATTTCGCCATCGAAGGCGGTGACGAGTCACCGCACTCCGTTTCGGAGGCGAGCGGCGTTTCTGGCGCGAACTTCTGGCGGGTACGTAAAAAAAACGGCGAGCCACGTGGACTCGCCGTTGAAAATTTTGCGAACGAGACGTCGCGCTTCGAGCCCGTTTACCGCACGACGATCGGCACGGTCACTTCGCGGGCGCCTGGCCCTTTGACGAAGAGGTTTCCACTGCCAGGGCGGCCGCCTTCGACCGTGATGGTCGCGCTGTTCTGGCCTTGCGGAATGTTCACTTCCGGCATGATGACGCTTTCTGGTACATCTGTCGTGACGTCGATCAAGAGGCTGCCGCTGCTCGCCGGCACGGGCGACGTGAACGTGACCTGGACCTTTTCACCCGAAGCCAGATTCAACGAAGAGGGCGACACGGTGATCGAGCTGCTTTCCGGCGCCGAAATGGGACTCGTGGGAGCGCCGAAAGTCGGGTTGGCCGGAGCCTCAGCGACGCCGCCAACGGCATCGACGCGGAAGGTTCCAACGGGAGTGCGGCCCGCATCGCTACCGAGCGAGACGCGATAGTTGCGACCCGTTTCGACCGCGGGGACGAAAAAGGTCAGCGCGTTAGGCGATTGAAACGCGGTGCGGACCGCGGTGTCGTCAAAATAGACCGTGTCCGTCGCGGTGAAGCCACGTCCGAGGATGCTGACCTGCGCGCCCACCGGGCCGCGGTTGACTTCGAGCGACAAAACATAGCGACCGGCAATCTGCGCTTTATGAACCGGGCTAAAATCTTCTTCCCGCTCGACCTGCCCATTGGTGATCTGGACCTGATAATCGAGCAGGAAATAGTAAGCGACTTCGGTGCGACCAGCGGGAACCTGGTACTCGAATTCCCAGATGTTTTCGCCCAACTGGCTCTTTGTCATCGGGTATGCCTGTCCGTCGATGATGATTTTGGGAGCTACGCTTCCCGGGATGACGCCGGTGGCTTTCGGATTGAAGCGAGCGGAGATCGTGTAGATCTGGGAAGGATTTTCCGCCAGGGCGTCGGGGGTAAGATTGACGATCGAAGGCCCTTGGCAACCGGTCAGGCCGAGCACGATGGCAGCACCAAGGCCTAGGACGATTCGTCTCGCGTGAAAGAAGCGGTTCTTTTGCATTGGGATTTTTCCGAGTAAAATTCGTCCGAAAAGCAGCACAAACATTTATCATTAGCAATGAGCGAAATCGAAACGAGCCGGACAGCACCCGAGCCAACGCCGCTCGGTATGTACGTGCACGTGCCGTTTTGTGCCAAGACTTGTGATTTTTGTGCCTTCTACCAAGTCCAGCCCAAAGGAGACTCCGTTGAGCAATATTTGGAAGCCGTGGAGCGGGAAGCGGAGCTGGTAAATTGGGATAGGCCGATCACAACCGTTTTCTGGGGCGGCGGAACGCCCGGGCTTCTCGCTCCGCGCGATCTCGAGCGTCTGGGCCAGGTGGTCCGCAAGCGCGCCGGCTCCGCCTTGCAAGAATGGACGGTGGAACTCGCTCCCGCTTCGGTGACCGAGGCTCGGTTGAAGGTCCTAAAAAATCTCGGCGTGACCCGCATATCGATGGGAGCGCAAAGTTTTCAACCCGATTTGTTGGACGCGCTCGGGCGCCAACACACCCGCGAGCAGGTTTTCGCAGCCTATGAGAAGATCCGCGCGGCGCAGTTTCCCAGCGTCAATCTGGACCTGATCTTCGCCATTCCTGGGCAGAGCGAAACCGATTGGATTGGCGATCTGGCTCAGGCGATCGCGTTGGCGCCGGACCATCTTTCGACCTACTGCTTGACCTTCGAAGAAGACACCGCGCTATGGGTGAAACTTTCCCAGGGAAAAGTAAAGCTGGACGCCGAGCGTGAAGCTGCGCTTTACGAACGCGCCTGGGCCGAGCTCGATCGGGCGGGTTATGCGCAATATGAGATTTCCAATTTCGCCCGCTCAGACCATGCTTGTAAGCACAATCTGAATACGTGGCGAATGCAGTCCTGGGTCGGACTCGGCCCCTCGGGTGCCTCGCAACATCAGGGGTGGCGCGGCACCAATGTGGCGGACCTCGACGCTTGGCGCACCCAAGTCTTGCGCGGGGAGCGCGCGACGGAAGATCGCGCGCAGCTCACCCCTCAGCTTTTGGTCGAGGACGCACTTATTTTTGGTCTGCGCATGAACGAGGGAGTAGATCTCATGGCTTTGCAGCATCGCTTGCCGACGGCCCCGTGGAAAGAAGTTCAGGCGTTGCTCGATCGTTTCGTTGGCGATGGACTCGCGTCGCGCACCGCGGATCGGTGTCGGCTAACCTTAGCGGGGCGACTGCTCGCCGACGGGATCGGAAGTGAGATCATGGGAGCATTTTCGAGCAAAGAGGAATTCGCATGAAACGAGCACGCAATGGGATCGGCCTGAGGATTTTCGCGTTCATCGCGTTCGCTTGCGTTGAGCTTGGGGCGATGGCGCGCGCTGAGCGCGTGGATCTAACCTGGCCAACGCCGAATACCGCTTTTGCCTCCGGCAAAGGCATCGCCGATTATGTCCAACCGACCTCCTCGGGCGATCCGGAGTCGGGCCTTTTCGGCTGCCACCGGACGGGCGGTGAGCGCTTTCACGAGGGCGTTGATCTCAAGCCGATTTCTCGCGACCGGCATGGCGAGCCCGCTGATTCGATTTTCGCGGCGATGGCCGGGGTCGTGCGCCACGTCAGTTCGAATCCGGGGCAGAGCAATTATGGACGTTACATTGTGATCGAGCACGACGGCCTGAGCGTCCCGATTTGCACGTTGTACGCTCATCTCAGCGCGATTGCGCCGGGATTGCGCGAAGGTGATCGGGTGCAGCGCGGACAAACGATCGGAACGATGGGACGTAGTTCGAGCGAATTCGCGATTCCGAAGGATCGCGCGCACCTGCATTTCGAAATGGATGTGCTGCTGACTCGAGATTTTCAGAGTTGGTACAATTTTCGCCGGTTCGGCAGCCGCAACGATCACGGAATTTGGAACGGCATGAACCTCGTCGGTTTTGATCCGTTGGATTTTCTCACGCAGTTGCGCGATCATAAGATCGACGATTTTACCCAGTATCTCCGCGGCCAAGCTCCTGCGGTCCGCGTGCGAATCGCGACGCGCTTCATTCCCGATTATGTGCAGCGCTATCCCGCGCTCGTGACCAAGCCAATGCCAGCCAACGGACTGGCCGGTTGGGAAGTGATTTTTAACGACGTCGGTGTGCCATTTTCTTGGACACCGCTGGGACCGATGGAAGTGGTTGGGTTGACCAACAACGTTCCCGAAGCCGAGCCATTGCCCGGCTACGTGAAGCAGCGCTGCAAATCCCTCGTATTCAAAAAGCGGGGACGCTACGGGATCGGTAAGGATCTCGAGGTGAACCTACAACTGTTGTTCGGGCTGCGCGGGCAGCTTTGAGACATCCTGCCGATTGGCGCGTTTCCCAGGTGTAGCCGCATTCGTGAGAATGCGGGCGTTTTGCGTAATATGCGTAGTGCCCCGCGTTCTCACGAACGCTACGTCAATCCTCGCTCAGCTCTTGCTCCAATCCAGCATCCGCTGAATCGGAATGAGCGCTTTCGTGCGGATCTCTTCCGGCACGTCGATTTGTGGCGAAAGGTTTTTCAATGCGTCTCGCACTTTCTCGATCGTGTTCATTTTCATGAAACGGCAATCGTTGCAGGCGCAGTTATCGGTCGGCCCGGCAATGAATGTCTTGGTCGGCACCTCGCGGCGCAGACGATGGAGCATGCCGCTTTCGGTCATGACGATGATGCGCTCCGCTGGATTTTCCTTGGCAAACTTCACCATCAACTCGGTGCTGCACACCTCGTCGGCTAAGTCGCGCACGGCTTGCACGCATTCGGGGTGGGCGATCACGGGCGCGTCGGGAAATTGCGACCGCACCTTTTCGAGCGCTTTGACGGTGAACTGCACGTGAGCGTAACAGCTTCCCGGCCAGAGCCGCATCTTCCGGCCCGTCTTTTGTGAGACCCATTGACCCAAATTCTGATCGGGCACGAAGAGAATTTCTTTATCCGCAGGAATGCGCGCGACTAACTTGGCTGCATTGCCACTGGTGCAGATCAGATCGCTCAACGCCTTCACGCCAGCCGAGCAATTGATATAGGCCACGACGTAGACTTCGGGATGATCCTTTTTATACGCGGCCAAGCGGTCCGCTGGACAAGAATCGGAAAGACTGCAGCCCGCGTTCAGATCCGGCAATAAAACCGTGCGCTGCGGATTCACGATCTTTGCCGTTTCGGCCATGAAGTGAACGCCGCAAAAAAGGATGACGTCGGCCTTTGCTTGTTGTGCTTGGTAAGACAGGCCTAACGAATCGCCCAGATAGTCGGCGACTTGTTGGATCTCTTCTACTTGATAGTTGTGCGCCAGGATGACGGCGTTGCGCTCGCGTTTGAGAGCGAGCACTTCTTCCTGAATCGGCGAAAGGCGAGGAGCCTCGCGACGCGGCGGCAAAACCATGGGTTCGTAGAGCATGAAAAGGCGGAAAGGCTGAAGGGCTGAAAGACTGAAGGTTAAAGAAAAAGACAGTTACAAAGCGGGAGTGAGAACCGCTCTGATGTGGACCGGCGACTGAGAATTCAGGCAGTCACAAGAGTAAACGAGAGCGTCGACTGAGTTCAAGCAGTGCTCAATTTCAGACGCTGCTCATCTTTTCCGGCTCAGTCTTCAACCCTTCAGCACTTCAGCCTTCAGTCTTTCAGCCCTTTTCTTCCGTCTCACCCAAGCGCCGGAGCAGCTTTTGAAATTGGGGATTACTCTTTAGCCCTTCGAGATCCGGATCCTGCAGCATCCAGTCTGCATCAGAATAGCCGAGGTCGACGGCTTGGTGCAAAGAGTGGAGCGCTTCAGTCGGGCGTTTGCTCAAGGCCAAGCTGCAAGCCAAATTATAATGGGCCGTGGCGTTGGTCGGCAGCAAGCGAACCAATTTTCGATCCATCTTCAACCCATCAGCAATACGGCCGACTTTCGTGTAGAGGCCGCCGAGAATTTCGACGACTTCTGTGTAGCGCGGGTCGCGCTTGAGGATGGATTCAAAAAAACCGATATCGAAAGTCGGGTCGTCTTTTCGACTCATGCTTCAAGGGCGGTTTTTGCAGGTGCCATTTGCACGCAATGTATCGCAATGCGCTGTGACCTGCAACCGTTGCGAAACGGGCGTGAGGCCGAGTTTCGATGAAACCGTGTTGCCGTACCAGGACATGAATGGCGCGCTGATCTCAAAGATTTTATCGCAATCCATGCAGATGACTTGAGCAACCTGGTTGTTGTTATCCCGATTAGGATAATAATATTTCAGGTTTTTGCCGATGTCGACTTCTCGGAGCAACGCGCTCTCAGTCATGATCGGAAGGGTTCGGTAAACGGTCGCGCGGGAAACGGAGTCGTCGATGGCACGCGCATGATCGAGCAATTCTTCTGCGGTGAAGTGATCCTTTTGACCAAAGGCAGCGTCAAAAATCGCCAACCGCTGATCGGTCACACGCAAGCCTTTCGTGCCCAAATAGGCCTTAAATTTTTCGCGCGCCGCTTCGTTGCTCACAGCGAAACCTTCGGGATCGTCGCGGGGGGTGTCAAGCGGCGTCCATGACTCGACTGGCCCATTGCTTTCCCGCGCTTTTCGCTTTCCGGGATTTGTCATCGCCTTCTTTCTAAGCGACAACACAAGCGCAACGATGTACCGGCTATCTCATTCTTTCGTCAGTCTCCGCCCCGGATGGTGATCGGCGTCCATCCGCTCGCGGGTTTTGATAAAAGGCTTCATTACCGCGTGCCTGAAGCAATGCAGCCGGGGCTCGAAATCGGCATGCTCGTGCGCGTGCCCATCGTGCACCGTATGCACCTCGGGATCGTGGGCGAAATTGGCGAACCGACCGATTATCCGGTTGGGAAATTGAAAACGATCGCTCAGGTCGTTTACCCGTTTCCGGCCTTATCGCGTGATCTCCTCGAACTCGCCCGCTGGATGTCTGCGTACTATGCCTGTGGGCTCGATACGGTGATCGAGGCGATGCTGCCGGCGGCGGTTCGCCACGGCATGGGGCTCAAGCATGAGAAGTGGCTTTCCGTTGCGAAGAAGCTGTCCGCGGAAGAACTCGCGAAACTAGCGGCCCGTGCTCCGCAGCAAGCGAAACTTTATCGTTTCCTCGAGGGACAATTCAAACCGCAGAAAAAGTCGCTCGTTCTTTCACGCCTGCGGTTGACCGCGGCCATTTCCGCGCCGCTGTTAAAAAAAGAAATTCTGAAGGAGGAAGCGGTTCGAGTTGAGCGAGTGGCTTACGCAGACGAGTGGTCGACCGGCGAAGTCGTCGCGAGCTTGCCTCCGCCATTGAACGAGGAGCAGCGACGCGCGGGGGATGCGATCGGGGCGAAGTTAAACGCGGGGAAATTTTCCGTCGCGTTGCTCCACGGCGTCACCGGCTCGGGCAAAACCGAAGTGTATTTGCGCGCGATTCACGATGCGCTCGAGCAGAATGGGAGCGTGATTTTTCTCGTGCCGGAAGTTGCCCTCACGCCGCAAACCGTGGCGCGCTTGCGCGGGCGACTCGAAGCGATTGCGCCGGGCTTGAAGACGGTGGTGTGGCACAGTCACTTGAGCGACGGCGAGCGGATGGATGGATGGTTCGCGCTCGCGACGGGCGAGGCACGCGTGGTCGTGGGCGCGCGCTCGGCGATCTTTGCGCCGTTGCGAAACCTGCGACTGGTCGTGGTCGACGAAGAGCATGAGCCTGCCTACAAGCAGGATGAAACGCCGCGTTATCACGGTCGCGATGTCGCGGTGATGCGGGCTAAGCTGGCGCAGGCGAGTTGTGTGCTCGGCTCGGCCACGCCCTCGCTCGAGTCGTTTACCAACGTCGCCGCGGGCAAGTACCAGATGTTGCAACTGACCCAGCGGGTCGACTCACGACAACTTCCGCGTATCGACATTGTGGATATGCGGATTGAAGTGGCGCGGAGTCGCGGTTTGACGACGCTTTCGCGCAAGCTGGTCGACGCGATGCAGGGCCGTCTGGAACGGAAGGAGCAAACGATTCTTTTTATCAACCGCCGCGGCTACTCCTCCAGCATGCAATGCGTAGAATGCGGACACGTTGAGGAGTGTGAGCATTGCAGCATCGCGATGACCTATCACCGGACGGACGAGCGCTTGCGCTGCCACCTTTGCAATGCCGAGCGGCCTGCGCCAATCGTCTGCCCGAAGTGCAAATCGGCGAAAATTCGCTGGCGTGGTCTGGGGACGCAGCGGGTCGAGGAGGCGGTGCGCCGCGTGATGCCGAAGGCTCGTATGGAACGCATGGATACGGACACGATGAGCAAGCGCCATCGCTTCCGTGAAATCCTCAGCGAGTTTCGCGCTGGCCGCATCGACGTTTTGGTCGGCACCCAGATGATCGGCAAAGGCCTTGATTTCCCGAACGTGACGTTGGTCGGTCTGATCGACGCGGATATCTCCATGCATGTGCCCGATTTTCGCGCGAACGAGCGGACTTTTCAACTGCTTGTGCAAGTGGCCGGACGAGCGGGACGGGGCGATCGCGCCGGGGAGGTGGTGGTGCAGACCTTCACCCCTCAGGCGGAAGCGATTCAGTTTTCCAGACAGGCCGATTTCGCCGGCTTCGCGGAGAGCGAGCTGAAGATGCGGCGCGACTTTAATTACCCGCCGTTTCGCCATCTCATCCATCATCTTTTTCGCGGCCCCAATCCGGAGAAACTGCAGTTTTTTGCCGAGCAGTGGGCGCGCCTGATCGAGAAAGAACTGGGCGAGCGAGTGGAGTTGCGTGGCCCGTCGCCTTCGCCAATCGAGAAAATCAAGGACGAGTATCGCTATCAACTCTGGTACTTTACGTCTCAAGTAACAAAGGTCGTGGCGGACTTAAACCGGCTCCGCGAGGCCTTTGCGTGGCCGGACGATATGGTCCAGGTGCTGGACGTCGACCCGGTCAATCTCGGTTAGGCGGACGCTCAGTTGCGCGGGAATAAAACCTCCGTTCATTGCTCTCATCTGAAATGAAACTCAGCTATTTTCTGCCCGTGCTCGCGCTCGTCGGGGCCGGCCTTTGGGCAAACACTTCTATGAATAATCCGTCCTTGGATAAATCTGGTTCATCAACGAAACCTGGAGCGGCGTGTTCAGTGTCGGGGGAGAAGTCTGCCTGCGGTCTGCCCTCGAATGTGGTTATCGATATGGCAAAGACCCAGGTGCAGAAGAGTGATGCGGAGTGGCGCAAGATCCTGACGCCTTCGCAATACCGCGTCGCTCGCCAGCAAGGAACGGAACCTCCATTCAACAATGCGTTTTGGGATAACCATGAAGACGGTGTCTACTTTTCAGTTTGCAGTGACACGCCGCTCTTCGACAGCCGTGATAAATTCAACAGCGGCACCGGCTGGCCGAGTTTCACCAAACCCATCGATCCCAATTTCGTTGCGGTCGAAAGTGATTCGAGTTTCGGCATGGTTCGTGACGAAGTGCATTGCAGTGTCGATGGCGCGCACCTCGGCCATGTTTTTAACGACGGCCCGGAGCCAACGGGATTGCGCTACTGCATCAATTCCGCGTCGCTGAGGTTCGTGCCACGAAAAGAATATCAAGCTTGGGTTGCCGCGCATGGCGGAGAAAAAACGGCCGCTCACTGAGCGAGCGAACGAAAGCCCCAAAATAAGCAACCGAGCGCAAGCGCGCGCCCCAAATGCGGCTTCTACTCAGCCGCATTTTTTTTTACTCAATTCGCGGGCAAAGATACTTAGTGGAGTCGATGACCCTGGTTGAGAGAAAGTTAGGCGGCTTTGATTTAACGTTCCATCACCAGGCGCGAAGCCTCTCTTAAGATAGTCTGAACAGGGCCGTATAACGGGTCCTGTTGATGAACTTTGTCCGCTTCTTTTGCGTGGGTTCGAGCGCTGGCGTCTCTTTGCTGAAAAAAAGCGGAACCGCGCTGCTGATCGCGCTTTGTTGTCTTCCGTGTATTCACGGCCAAACTACGAGCACGAGTTCGGCGGCAGGGGTCGCGGCGTCGGCAGAAGCAGCCGACGATCTCACCGATCTTTCGCTGGAGCAGCTACATGATCTCAGTATTTCCGCTGCATCGAAGCATGCGGAGCCTCTTTTTGAAACGCCGGCGGCAGTCAGCGTGCTTTTGCCCGTCGACCTGGAGCGCGCGGGGTCTTCGTCGATTGCCGAATCGCTGCGCCTGGTTCCTGGGCTGCATGTGATCGAAGCCTTGCCTGATCAATGGAATGTAGGGGTTCGCGGCGGCAACGGAATTCAATCGACGAAGTTGCTTGTCCTGGTCGATGGACGGAGCATCTACGATCCCTTTTACGGTGGCGTTCTCTGGGCAAACGCTGAAGTCGCTCTCCCGGATTTAGCGCGAGTGGAAGTCGTTCGCGGACCCGGCGCCACGCTCTGGGGCGCGAACGCGGTCAGCGGTGTGATCAATGTGATTTCGAAAGACGCTCGCGACACGCTGGGCGGAATTGTCACCATTCGTTCCGGCACGGAAGAGACGACGCAGGCGCATGTGCGTTATGGCGCGCAACTGGACAGCAACACCTGGATCCGCGTTTACGCCGGAGGGGCGAGCACGGAAGGCGCGACTGGACAGATGTCCGAAGATCCAAAAAGTGGATACCAGGAATACCGCACCGGTTATCGCAGCGACACCGTCTTGAGCGCGGATGCGACGTTCACGAGCCAGTTCGATTACCTCAACTCGAGGCGCACGATCGATGGTGACACGTCGTCGATGCAAACCGCCAGTTTCCTGACGCGACTGCAGGTGGCGAATTTCGCGGGCGGAGAAATGCAGCTTCAGGTGTATGCGGATTACGCGAAGGAGGCGGCAGGCCGCTCCGATTTGGGAGGCGAGAGTTCGATCACGGCCGCGGTCAACGAACAGAACAAGGACTTCGACGTCGATCTCACGCATCACCTTCATTTCGGCGTCCACGATTTTACCTGGGGCGGAGGCGCGCGGTTGACGGATAATAGCGTTCAGAACACGGAAAATCTGCAGATGGATCATCCTCGGCTAGAAACCTGGTTGGTTAACTTTTTCGCGCAGGACGAGGTCGCTTTGGCGCCGACGCTCAAGCTCACCGCCGGCACCAAGGTTGAGTATCGCGATACGATTGGTTGGGAACCCCTTCCCAATGTAAGGCTCTCGTGGATACCGAACGCGCGACAAATGTTTTGGGCGGCGGCTTCGCGGGCGGCGCGCGCGCCATCGCGCGGCGAGCGGGAAGTGCTGATCCGCACCGCGACGCTGCCCGGCTCCGATACTTCGCTGCCGATCCGCATGGAACTCAGCGGAAATGAAAACTTCGGCGCCGAGATGAACAATGCCTTCGAGGCCGGCTGGCGCTGGTGGCCGAGTCACCGCTTCCAATTTGATCTCGCGGCATACGAATTCATTTACGACCACGTCCGCAGTTTCGACACGATCGCGTTTTTGGACCCGGGACCGCCCGCGAATTTGGTTTACCGCGCGATTCTCGATAACGACGCTTCTGCACAGACGCGTGGCCTCGAGGCTTCTTGGAAATACCGGCCGTCTGACGGTTGGGAGTTGAATGGCGGGGTTTCGCGGCAAGCGGCCTCTACCCGCAACATGACGGATAATCCGATTGTGGCCGCGGATTACTGGACCCCGGACTGGCTTTGGCACGTGGGTTCTTGGTGGCAGTTACCGCACGAGTGGGAATTTTCCAGCACACTTTATGGCGTCGGACGCACGCCGGGCGCCAACTTGCCGGGTTATCTACGGCTCGACGTCCAGCTCGTTTACCGCCCTCGGCCTGACGTCGAGTTGAGCTTCGGGGTGCAGAACCTCGGCGATCCCAACCATAGTGAGTCCATCACCGGAAACGCTCTTCCGAGCACCGAAGTCCGTCGCGATTTCTACGTTCGCGCTCAGTGGAGGTTTTGAGCCGTGAACGCCTTTCCCACCAGCTCGTTTGCCAAGGCTCGCCGCACGCTGAGCGTCCTGGCTCTGCTCGCGGCATTGTTCTCGCTCTCACGAGGCGCCGCCAACGACGTCGGTCTGGAATACCGGATCAAAGCAGCGTACCTGTATAATTTCACGAAGTTCATCGAGTGGCCCCCGGCGCCGGCTGCGATGTCCGAAGCGCCCTTCGTCTTGGGCGTGCTCGATGCGGACGGCGCGGCTTACAATATCATCAAGGAAAGCTTGCGTGGTAAAAGCGGAGCGAACGGCCACCCGATAGTCGTTCGGCATTTGACGGGATTAGATGCGGAAGCTTCCGCGTGTAACCAGATTTTCATTACACGTTCTTCCGGTCTCGATGGCGCGCAAATTCGGAAATGGCTCGATGGCCAACCAATCGTCGTTGTGGGCGAAACCACCGGCTTTGCGGAGCAGGGCGGCGTGATCGGCTTTGTCCTGCGCGGTGATGCGGTGCACTGCGAAATCAACCTGGCCGGCGCGCAGAGAGCCGGCGTCAAACTTAGCGGACGCCTCGCCAGTGTGGCGCGTCTTGTCCACGAAACCCGATGATTCCGTCCTGGTTCAAGCACTTGCCGATCAAGCGTAAGCTCACGGGGATCACCCTGTGCGCGGCCACGATCGCATTGATTCTCGCGCTCGGAGGCTTTCTCGGCTTCCAGGTAAAAATTGCGCGCGACGCCGCGGTCGCGGATCTTAGCGCGCTCGCGCAAATCGTGTCCGCGAATGCAGCGGGTCCGCTTGCTTTTTCCGACCGTGAAGCGGCTCAGGTTGCGCTTAGCGCGCTCGAGCGACGCAACGGAATCGAACAAGCTCGTTTGCTCGATGCCTCCGGCGCCGAGTTCGCCCGGGTGCAATTCACCGCGCATATCGACCCCGCTTTTACCCGCGAAGCGCGTTCCGACACGGATCTGCTGGTACGGCGATCCCATGTATTTGTCGCTGTCCCGGTCGTGCAGGGAAACGAGACGCTCGGACGACTCGAACTGACAGCTGATTTAAACGGAATCCTGCACCGCTTGCTCGTTCTCGGCATCTCCGCATCGGTCGTGATCCTGATCGGCGCGCTCGGTCTCGCTTACGTATTGATTTCAAAACTACAAATCGCGATTACGGGCCCGCTCTCCGCCTTGTCTCGGACAGCCAATGCTGTTGCGGTGAAAAAGGATTACACCTTGCGCGTCGAGCGCACCTCCGACGACGAAATCGGCGAGCTGACCGAGGCGTTCAATCACATGTTGGACGAAGTGGGGGAGCACGAAGAAGCTTTGAGTGCTGCGAAACAGCAACTCGCGGCGCAAGTCGCCGTGCTGCAACACGAGATCAGGGAGCGCGAACGCGCCGAAGCAGAGCTGCAACGCGCCAAAGAATCGGCTGAAGCGGCCAATCGTTCGAAGAGCGCGTTCCTCGCGGCGATGAGTCACGAAATTCGGACACCGATGAACGGCGTTCTCGCGACCGCCAGTTTGTTGCTCGATTCTCCACTCAACGCTGAGCAACGCGAACTGTCTTCGCTCATCCGCGTGAGCGGTGAAGGATTGCTGACTGTGCTGAACGACATCTTGGACTTTTCGAAAATCGAAGCCGGACGTGTTCAACTCGAAGAGATGGAATTCGATTTACGCGAGTTGATCGAGGACGCGGTTGAATTGCACGCCGTGGCCGCGGCGGGCAAGGGCCTGAATGTCGCTGCGGATGTGCCGGCCGACATGATCACGTTGGTGCGAGGAGACCCCTATCGGTTGCGTCAGGTGTTGATGAACTTGATCGGCAACGCCGTGAAATTCACCGCGACCGGCGAGGTCGTTGTCGCGGTGGTGGCAGCACGCGATTTGCAGGGTAAGACTGAATATCGGCTCGAAGTCCGCGATTCAGGCATTGGTTTGTCTGCTGAAGCGCAGGCGCAGCTTTTCCGACCGTTCACGCAGGCTGATTCGTCAACGACTCGAAAATTCGGTGGCACCGGGCTCGGTCTCGCGATTTCCAAAGGATTGATCGAATTGATGGGAGGAACGGTCGGCGTCCGCAGTGTGCTTGGCGCTGGTTCAACCTTTTGGTTTTCGATTTCTTTGATCCAACTTTCGGATACACCGACGCAAATCGATCCGCCCCCACACGTGCGCGGGAAGCGCCTCCTTGTGGTTGAGCCAAATGAGACCAGCCGACTTCGCTTGCGCCGCCAGCTCGCGGCCTGGTCGATCGAGGTGGTGGAAGCGACGGATGCCCATTCCGCGATCGCTTGGGCGAATCGAAAAGAGGCCGCTCCGATTTCGGCGGCATTGATCTGTCTCAGTTCCGCGCAAGGACAAGGCGCTGGGCCTCTCTTGGCGCGACAGCTTTTCGCGCTGCCGGCGTGGCAGGGACGTCCGGTGATTTTGTTAACCAATCAAACCGATCGCTTGGCGGCGAAAGGGCAGTCGGCGGAAGGAGTCAGCGCGTTTCTTTTCCGTCCATTACGCACACGGCAATTGGCCTCGACTTTGCAGCGTTTGATGGAGCCCGCGTTGCAGCCGACGCAGGTCGCAAGCGTTGCCCCGATCGAACTCCCGAGCAACGGACTGCGCGTTCTTCTCGTCGAAGACAATCCGGTCAATCAGCGCGTCGCGACGTTGATGCTGAAAAAGTTTCAGACCCGCATCACCCTTGCCGGCGATGGACGCGAGGCGCTTTCGTACCTGAGTAAAGAGGGATACGACGTCGTGTTGATGGATTGCCAGATGCCGGAACTGGACGGTTTCGAAACAACGCGCCAAATTCGTCAGTCAGAGAAAGCCAACGTGTGGCCGGGGCGGCCGCGTCAATTAATCGTGGCGATGACGGCGAACGCGATGGCGGGAGACCGCGAACGTTGCCTCGACTCGGGGATGGACGATTACATCCCGAAGCCGTTGCGTCCGGAGCAAATTCAAAAGGTCATCGAGCGCGCGATGCGTGAACGCTCTGAAGCGACCGCAGCGTAAAGGAGATCCCAGCAAGTTTGAGCTGCGAGGTAAAACGAACCGGATAAGTTCCAATTCGTTTCGCTCACTGCCAAGCCGAGCGGCGTGGAGCAATCAGGAGCGTTTCGCGCACTTCGCGGACGTACCAATCTTCCCCGCGGAACCAAGCGCCGAGCTGAGCCTTCCAGCGCTTATCTCGTAATTTACCGCGATCGCCCTGGTAATTCTCCGGCCGAAATCCGACGAGGACCGTCAGAATTTCGAGGTTGGAGCCGCCGGTTTTTGAGCCGTCCAGCACTGGGGACTGCGAAGCGTGATGCACGGACCCCAAGATCGAGCCGCCAGCGCGATTCGATCAAGCAAATTGCTTCGTGTTTAACATTTTTTTTAAACGCCCACGCTCACTCACGGCGCTTGGTGCGTTTCCGGGTCGCGGCCGCTTTTTTTGCGGTGGCAGAGCGACTGCTCGAACTGCGTCGAGCGGCCGCCGAACGAGCCTGTTTCGACAACGAGGATTTCGACACCGTGCTCCGGGGTTCTTTGCGGAGCGCGTTGAGCGAGGCGCGTGAGCGTTTCTTGTTGGTCGCCCGCGGATGCTGAGCACGGCTTTCGTCGCGTTTTGCCTGCGCACGAACTCGAGGAAGCGTTACGGCCACTCTTTACTTTGACCCCCGAACGACGGGCCTCGGAAAGACCGATCGCAATGGCTTGCTTGGCCGAGCGAGCGCCATGGACACCCGATCGTATTTTATCGATCTCCGCTTTCACGAATTCACCGGCCTGGGTTGACGCTGATTTACCTGCTCGCGCGTCCGCACGAGCCTTTCGAATCGTTGATTTATCTGGCATGATTCAGGCAGAGAACGAACTGCGTTGGTAATGTTCCGCGTGCGCTCCGGATGCAATGGACGCGTGAGGCAAAAACAGCCCCGGCGTAAGACGGAAAACGAAACGGCTTTCCGTCATTCGCTCAGCGCCCGGCGCGAACCGTCGCTGGAACATCGCATCTCTTGTATCCAGTGTTTGGATTCAGCCGGATGAAACCGAGAAAATATCTTTTCGGCCGAGTTAAATTTCGCTTCCGAGAGCGAGGCGGGCGAACTGACGAGAGGTGTTACTTGACCGCTCCGGCCGGATCGCGGGCCTCGGGCTGCGCCGTCTGCCCTGGCTCGGGCTGACCCAGAGAGTTACGAGATTGAATGCTTCGTTTGATGAAACGCAGGAGTAGTTTCGGTGCGCATCGCGGCAAGTTGGCCGTGAAGAGAAACTCGCTCAGCGCCGAGGTTTGCTTCCCTTCGAGGAGAATGTGACGGCAGCATTCGGTCAGACGGTGAAACATCACCGGCTTGCTGAAGTAGTCTTCCCAGGTCTTGCGCGCTTTCTCGCCCATGCTCTGCGCTCGATTCTGAAGGGGCGCCAGAATTTCAGGAAGTCGCCCCGCATCCAACTCCGGTACGGAAACCGCGAATTCGGACCAGTTGGGTCCAGGAGGGGGTGACCACCGATCCGCCAAAATGACGGGAACGCGGCCGGCCTCCATCGTTTCGAAAAGCCGATAAGAACTTGGACCAAGCCCGCGCGGGCAGAGAATGAAACTCGAATTGCGCAGCGCCTGTCCGTAGGTCTCGGTGTAGTGTCGACGGTCTTCCGTTGATAGGCTCCAGAGATTTCGGTCGGAGGTGTCGACCATTAGAGCCCGCTCAAATTTCAGACGTAAAAGACGGCCGCGAACCGGGCTGTTGTTGGAGCCCATGAAGGAGAAAAGGAAAGGTTCCTGGCCATTGAGGGGAGCATAACGAACTGCTTCGTTTTGCTCGATCCGACCGAGATAAGGCGCACCTACGCAACGTGAGGGCCGTTGATGAGAGCGATCGAGAGAGGGATAGAGACCGCGCAGAAAGGGGTAAACATGGTCATTGTCGTGATACAGAAATGCGCGATCGCGATGACGCTTCCACACCGGATGCCGGGCGACTTGAAAAAAAAGCGGATCGTGGCCTGGATGATTTTCGACAAAAAGAATGATGTCTGCGTCGTCGGGATTTTCCGTGAGCGTGTGCTCGCGAAACGGATCAAGCGCCGCGCTTTCTTTCACCCATTGGGCTTGAAAGTTATTTGGGTTGAGCGGACCTGAAGGGTAGGCGCTTAAAACGTGGACCTTCATCGGGTGAACGAGCAAAAAATCCTCAGGCGCAGACGACCGCGTGGGCTAAAATTCGAGGCCAGAATCGCGAGCTTGTGAAAAGGGCCGTCCATATAAAAATTAATGGCGCAAACGGTCAGGTGGCGCGGGAAAAAGATCCCGATTCTTTATCTGGTAAGGGATTTCCAGCAACGAGATTCTGGTCGCCTGCAGACTCGTTTGAAGCCCCATCTGCGAAGCGGCCATATTGCGCTATGCAATATGAGCGGTTCTAAACCGAACTCACTTCGGAGGCTTAACCGCGCAGGGCATCTCCGATATGCCGTAAAGGTAGTCGGCCAACCAAAGCAAAGGGGGAAACTTCACCAAGAACTTCGCCAAAGATTTCGGAAGCGACCTAGGCGCGTTTTTCAAAACCTTGAACGCGATGGCTTCTCTGTACCGAACTTTAAGCGGGACTAGTCCAACTTTCCGATAAGTGTAGGCCAAACAGCGCGGATTATAAAGGCTTACGTGGATTTCGCTCCGGCAATAGGAATAGTTAATACCTTTTCGTTTCGCGACCGGACTGCTGAGATTGCCGGTGGTGAGCAGGAGCAAACCGCCCGGTTTCAAAAGTCGTGCGACAAGCGCGAGTGGTTCATGACCGGAAGGAATGTGTTCAATCACTTCCACCATCGTGATGACATCGAACGAATGATCGGGCAGGCTTTGCAGTTGCTCGAGGTTGATCACATGGAAATTCCGTTCGTTTTTTAAACGATCAGCCCACTCGCCTACGTCGAAACCGGACGGTTCGATCAGCCGTTGTTGGCGACCCACCGGCAGAGTTTTCTGATCGTGAAGAAACTTGAGAAATCCTCCCGCGCCGCAACCGAAGTCCATCCAACGGACTGGCTCGTCGCTCGAAGATCGGCTGGCCAGTTCTCGACTGGCCAGCCGGAGTAAATCACGAAATTCGAGAACACGGTCGGTCTGGGCGTAATTCTGGTATTCGGCCTCGTAATTGACGAGTGGATCGGCACCTTTTCCGCGATAGTAATCTGCGTTATAAACTTCTTCCCCCAGCACAGGGTCGACAAACATGAAGCTGCAGTCTTGGCACCGGAAATAGTCAAACGATGCGGGGTGGACCGTTCCCATCTTTGACCCGATATGGAGGGTATTTGTCGAGCCGCAGCAGCGACAGTTAGGAGGGGTGGACGAGTTCAATGGGCGTGGAGGCGGGGATTGCAGAGGCTCGAAACGGCAAGGTGTAAACTCCGTCCCGAAATGGAAATCTTTAATTTCCATTCCGCGTTCAGACCTGGAGACGCGCGCGCTCTGACCCGTTTCGCCAAACCAACTACCCTCAAATCATCTCACGAATTTTATCCTCGGCGACGGTGCCAATAATTTTCATCCGGTCCGGGGTTCCTTTCGCGAGCGACTCGGCGAAATGGATGGCTTGTTTCGCCGTAATCTTGGCGGGGAGAGGCGGTTCGTTGGGATCCACGATGGCGTCGACCACGACCGGGCCGGGCGTGGCCAATGCTTGGGCCACGATGTCCGCGCATTTTTCCGGATCGTCGATCCGGAAACCGTGGCCTCCACAGGCGCGAGCAAAAGCAGCAAAGTCAATTTTTTGGAGTTCGCAGCCGAATTCCGGATTACCCAGAAAAACCATTTGCTCCCATTTGATCTGACCCAAAGCGCCGTTGTTGATGATGAAAATTTTGATCGGCAACTGATACTTAACCGCTGTGACGAAATCGGCCATCAGCATGGAGAATCCGCCGTCGCCGACGAAGCCGATGCACTGGCGGTCCGGGTAAGCGATCTGCGCTGCGATTGTGTAGGGAAGCCCGTTGGCCATGGTTGCCAGATTGCCCGAAAGGGAGTGGAGCTGGCCCCGGCGGACGGGAATCTGCCGAGCGAACCACGTTGCGATTGTTCCGCTGTCGGAACTCACGATTGCGTTGTCATCTATTTGACGACCGATATTCCATGCCACCACCTGGGGTTTCATCGGAGAATCCGTACGCGTTCCGCGTTCCTCCATCAGCTCCTGCCATTTCTTCATGCCATCCTGAGCCTTCTCGAGGAAGGCCCGGTCTTTTTTCTGTTCGAGCAAGGGAAGGAGAGCGCGAAGTGTTTCACGGCAGTCTCCCGCTAGTCCGACCTCAACTGGATATCTCAGCCCGATACGGCTGGGATCGAGGTCGATTTGCACGGCGCGCACTTTACCGGGCTTTGGATAAAATTCGATGTAGGGAAACGATGTGCCGACGAGAAAAAGCGTATCACAGTTTTCAATCGCGTCGTGCGACGGAAGTGTACCCAAAAGTCCAATACCGCCGGTGGTGTATGGAGAATCGTCAGGCACGGCGGCTTTTCCCAGCAGCGCCTTGATGATGGGCGCGCCCAGTTTCTCCGCTGTATCCAGCAGTTCGCTGGTTGCATCCAGCGCGCCTCGGCCAGCAAGGATAGCAACCCGTTTACCTTGGTTTAAAATCTCCGCGGCTTGACGTAACGCGCGTGATTCGGGGAGGCCAGCCTGACGCGCATAAGTGGTGCTGTCGGCGTACCCTTTGATATTTCGCTCCGACTTCGGATCTTTCTTCACCGGCTCCGATTGGAAATCGACAGGAAAGTTGAGATGAGCCACGCCAGGTTGGCTCAAGGCCATCCGGCAGGCCAAGTGCGTCACGCCAGAAACATGCTCCGGTCCCATGATCCGCGTGTTGTAGCAGGCCACGTCGATATAGAGTTTATCGAGTGAAACATCCTGTTGGGTTCGCGTATCGATGAGGTCGTGAAATTGATGTCCGGTGATCGCGAGAACAGGTTGGCCGTCGAGTTTTGCGTCGTACAACCCATTGAGTAGGTGAATACCGCCCGGCCCTGAAGTCGCTAAACAAACCCCCAGTTTCCCCGTGTACTTGGCGTAAGCACAGGCCATGAACGCCGCAGCTTCTTCGTGGCGCACTTGAACGAATCGAATTTTATCCTGCGCTTTACGCAGCGATTCCATGATGCCGTTGATGCCGTCGCCGGGCAGACCAAAAATGACTTTCACGCCCCATTCGATCAATACGTCGACCAATACATCCGCTCCGGTTTTACTCATGACAGTTTAGCTTTTGAAGGTTCAGTGTTTTACGACAGAACCTGCACCGACCCACGGATGAAAACAAAAGCCGAACGGTTTTATCAGCCCCCATCCTCGGATGAGATGGCGCACCCGGAGGCGTGTAAGAAATTTCCTGCGGAGGGTCCGATGCGTCGCGGCAAGGCCGAGACCGATAACCACAATAGCGACAATACAGACCGGGTCGCGAGTGGTGCCAGAGGCCGGGATTGAACCGGCGACCAAAGGCTTATGAGTCCTCTGCTCTACCACTGAGCTACTCTGGCGAAAGAGAGCCGGATTTACGAATGCTTCGCCTGCTATCGCAAGAAGAAAGATTAGGCCTTTACCACGGAGGATGAACGGGCGTTTGCGACAAAATCTTCCAACTCTTCGATCGCACGCTGGGGACCGTTTTCTCCCGCCAGAACCGCGGCGACGTGCTCCGCTTTTCGGGCGAACTCCGGATTCGCCACAATTCGATCGACCGCGCTCTGCAGCGTTTCGGGCCAGCGCGAACGCCCAATACGATGGCCGCAACCGAGCCGCTCCAACTCGCTGCCGAAAAAGTTTTGATCGCCGATATGTGGCACCACGATTTGCGGCCGCCCTGCGTGCAGCGCGCTTGCGGTCGTACCGGCTCCGCCGTGATGAACGATGACAGAAGCGAACCGGAATAATTGGTCGTGGGAAACTTTCCCAATCACTTTGATGTGGCCATCTTCGGCCAGGGCGGGGAATTGAGCCCAACCGCGCTGCACGATGATTTTTCGGTCGCGAGGCCACGCGCGCACCAACCGCTCCATGAATTCGCCAGGACTCTCATAGACCATACTTCCGAACGTCAGGATCGGCACCCGTTCGCCTGCGCAGAAAGTCCTCAACTCCGTCTCAAGCGCCGCGTCGGCCGGCGCCTGCCACCGACAATATCCCGTGAATCGAAAACGCGGGTCGATCCGAGCGTGCGGTGGACGCATCAAGGTTTTGGATACGCCGACGATGACGCGGTCCGCCGGTTCGGAGAAAAAATGACGGACTTTGGGCAACTCCGCATCCCGCAGCGGGGTTCGCAGTGTGTTGTTGATCACGCGGTCGACGACCGTATTGCCCATCTTCCAAAGCCAGAGGTTCCAAGCCGAACGGAGGCGCTTGGGCAGCCAGGTTGGTGAGGGGCAATTTTCCGGAGGATAGTCTGGCGATGGGACAACGTGGTGAGCAAACGCGTAAGTCGCGAACGGCACGCCGCGCCTGTCCGCGATGCTTTTGTTCATCGGAAACAAATAGGATGAGACGAGCAGATCGGCATTCGCGAGCGCCTGATCCATCCGCGAGATCATCTCGGGAATGTACGCCTTCGCACCGACATAAATTTCTCTCAATTGATAAATGGGACTGCGGATTTTCTGCAGTCGACCCATCCAGTAGCTCAAGTCCGCTTGCTCCCAATTAGGACACAACGGATAAAATTCCAGTCCCGCCGCTTCGATCTCTGCGCGATAATGCGGAATGGTGGCGAAGCGCACCTGATGCCCCGCGCGTTGCATCGCTACGCCCAAGCCGATGATAGGGAAAATATCGCCCGTTGATCCGTGCGAAGTGAGGATAACTCGCATGCGCTGCGGGGACCTTGAGAAAGCCAAGGCCGCCTGGCCAGAGAGAACGTGCAACGTTTCCGTGTCGCGCGACTTTAATGCGCGCCACCGACGGGTTGCTCATTGCGCGAACGGGTTCTGACGGGAGGCGAGCCGCCATGATCGAACCCCCCCGAATTTTTTCTTGAAGCCCACTTCCGCCGCCATGCCTGGGGAATGGGCAGCAAAGGGCAGGGACGATCTTTCAGCCAATAGCGTGTCGACGCGGATTGTACTGCTGGTCGCATAACATTCTTTTTACAAATCGTCGGGAGGTGTAACTGCGCGGATCCTGATGCAACCGTTTGAATAGCAGATGGGTAAAAACTTCTACTGCAATCAGGGGACGTGATTTCTAAATGCAAATAATCGGATAAAAAGACTTGTAATGCAAAAAATTGTCAATATCACTTAGGGCATCAAATTTTGCTTCCCATGTTAAAAACCTCCTTCGCCGCCCTCGCCGTTCTGATCAGCTCGCTGACTTTTATTGCGCGCTCGAATGGATCGCAGTCGATGCAAGGCAGCGCGGTGGCCGTGGAGGAGCAGAGCGAAGTCGTCCACGTGGAAAAGCTTTTCTCCGGCGCTCACTGGACCCACCCCGCGCCGACCACGTGGTCATCACGTCTCGATGTGCGCTGGAATGCCCGCTGGGAAAACGCTCCGCAGTACGCGGTCTAATTAACCAAGATCGGCCAAGAGCGCGCGCAGTTCGCGTTCGGGATCTTCGTGGGATTGATCGATGGCGAGTCGCAGCGCATCCGCAAATTGAATACGCGCATTCTCGCGCTGACCGAGCTGCAAATAAGTTTTTCCAAGCAGGATGCGGGGCATCATCCAGTCCGCTTTTTTCTGCACGCAGTAGAGAAAGGGAGCGACGGCCTCGGCCGGTGAGTTCTCCGCCATCAGTGCCTGCGCGAGGCTGAAATGAAACAATTCATTCTCGGGCTGACGCGCGACCAGCGACGCAAAGGTCGCTGAACGTTTGATCGGCGCGGTCATTTCAACGAATCGACGACCACGAGCACGCAGGTGAGGTTGTCTAAGCCGCCTCGGAAATTGGCGGTGTCGATAATCTCGCGCACGATTTTCGCCGGCTCCGATTTCATCGCGAGAAAATCGGCCAGTTCCGCTTCGCGCAGCATGCGCGTGATGCCATCACTGCAAAAAAGATAATGGTCGCCGATTTGTAAGTCCCGCACGGATACATCCACATCGAGCGGGGCGTTCTGGCCGACGCAGCGGGTGAGGGCGTTGCGATGCTGTTCGTTGATCCAAATGAGTTCGCCGCGGGCGCGGCGCGCGCGGGCTTCATTTTCCACCGAGTGATCGATGGTTAAACATTCCAGGTCGCCGTCGCGAAGCAGGTAGCAACGAGAATCTCCCACATGCGCGAGATGGAGTTGACCGCGTCGGAAAAGGCCCCAGGTCAACGTCGTGCCAATTCCAAAATGAGGGCTGAAACGTTGGCCAAGTTGAGCCACGGCCGAGTTTGCTTCGATCGTTACCTGGGCCAGATCGGGATCCCCCTTGGCATTTTTGATCGCGTAGTGCACCGCATCGATCGCGCATTGAGCCGCTTCCGCGCCACCCGGCAGGCCGCCGATTCCGTCCGCAACGCCATACAAATCAAGAGCTTCATCACGCAGCACCCGGTCCTCGTTAGCTCGGCGAATCTTACCAATATCAGTCAAAGCGGCGTTGCGAAGATGCATGTAATTTGCGGAATGATGCGGTCGCCCGGGGCGAGCTCAAGCAAAAGGAAGAAAAGTTTGCTCGCGCGAGGGCACCGTCATTCGGCGAAAATCCCGCTGGGGCAGACTGTCGATAAATTGGCGTCCGTAGGTTTTGGCAAGGATGCGTGAATCTAAAATGGTGATAATTCCGCGATCGGCCGCGGTGCGGATCAATCGTCCGACGCCCTGTCGAAACTTGATCAACGAGTCGGGCAGAGTTAGTTCGGCGAACGGGTTTCCACCGCGATCGCGGATCCACTCGGCCCGGGCTTCCAAGATCGGATGCGTCGGCACTTCGAAGGGCAAGCGCGTGACGATGACTTGGGAGAGCGCGTTGCCGGGAACGTCGATTCCGGTCCAAAAGCTCTCGGTGCCAAAAAGGACCGCGTTGCCGAGTTCTCGCATCTTGTTTGCCAGCTCCGTGCGTGAAAGGCCTTCGCCCTGCATGAGAAAAGGACGTCCTTCGTCCGCGTAGATGGGGGCGACCGAACTCGCGACCTGTTTCATATCCGCGTAACTGGTAAAGAGTACGAGTGAGCCGCCGCGCACGCGTTGCGTGCAGAACGCGACATAATCGCTCAACATGCCGATCGCGAGTTTCGCCTCCTTCGGCGACGGCAATGGCACATCCGCCGCGACGAACACGCGCATGTTGCGATCGAAATCGAAAGGGGAATTCACCGCTTCTGCTCGCACCGCTTCGCCTCCGATGCGGTGTTGGAACGGCTCCAAGTTATCCGCGATCGCGAGTGTCGCGCTCGTCATGATCACGGAGGTGCCTTTGCTCAGCAACTCCTCGCGCAAGTAGGGCGCCACGTCGATCGGTGCGCTGCGCAGGGTGACAATGGTTTGCCGCCGGCCCGATTTCTCGAGCCAGTAGACAAACTTTTCGTCAGCCAGCTCGAGGAATTGTCGCAGTGTAGTCTGATACGTTTTCAACTTCCCGCACTGTTCGAGCAGTTCCTCGCGCTCGCGTCCTTCGTCGAACTTGTCGGCCAGCGTTCGCACGGCTTTGATCAACGCGAGCAAGGGCCCATCCAGCCAGGGCTCGGCAAAGTCGGGTTCGCGGACGCGCACGGGAGACTGTTTGCTCAACAACTTTTCTGCAAGAAAAGCGAAGAACTGTTCCGCCGCGTCCAGCGCATCGACGACAAGCTGGCGCTCGACGGGACCGCCGTGTTTTTGGAGTAGGCCGCGTTTCGTTTTTGGGTTGAAAAGATATTTCAGCAGTCGATCCGTGCCATAGCTGCTGAGCCGCAAGCCGAAGTGTTCTGTCGCTACATCTGGAACGGTGTGAGCTTCATCGAGCACGACAAAATCGTCTGGAAAAAGAATGCCGCGCGAGCCGCCTTTTTCTGCCGCTCCGCCTGCATTGAGATGCGTGAACAGCAAAGAGTGGTTAACCACGATGACTTGCGCGAGTCGCAGCCGCCCTCGCGCTTTTTGATAGAAACATCGATCGCAATCGCAGTATTTGCGCGAGCAACTCGACGAGTCGGCATTTACCATCTCCCAAATGTCGGGCGAAACGGGCGGGTTCAATTCGTGGCGCAGGCCTTCTTTCGAGGTTTCAGCCCAGGCCGCGACACGTTGTAGTTCCTCGTGCTCGGCCGTCGGGAAAAGCTCGTGCTTGTCGCGCAGCGCTGTAGCGAGACGTGACGTGCAAAGATAGTTAGCCTTGCCGACGAGAACCGTGCTCTTGAATTTTGTGTACGGCTCGAGCTCGGGGTGCAGCGAAAAAACGCGGCGGCAAAGTGGCAGGTCTTTCGCGTCGAGCTGTTCTTGCAGGGCGATCGTGTGGGTCGACACGATCATCTGCCGTCCTTGATCGACCGCGTGAATGATACCTGGAATCAAATAGGCCAGGGATTTGCCCACTCCTGTGCCCGCTTCGAAGATGAGCGATTCATCGTTTTTCATCGCGGCTGCCACTGCCCGAGCCATGCGTTCTTGTTCGGGGCGATGTTCGAGTTGAAGACCGTCTTGCAACCAGCCGCCTTCACTGAAGACCTGGCCGGTCAACACCGGCGCCCCCGAGGGCGGTGGCGGTGGCGGAGCGTCCAAGGATTCTTGCAGGCCGATCATCGCATTAACCATCCCCGAGAAAATCAGCGGCGCAAAGGATATTTGTGAGAAGGCTCATTCGCCCTGGGAGCGCGGACATTCTTGTCCGCATTCAACCCAACGTGAGCAAAGCTCACGGGCTGATGTGCGTGATCGAGCTTCGCTCGGCTATTTGGAGTGGGGACTTGTGACCGCCTTCAAAGGCGAAATCATTTCGCGTTCTAGGGGGCGTGTTTGGTGCAAAGACTACGGCCGAAATGGCGGGCGAATAAATTCGCCCGTCCAAGGCGGCGACGAGTCGCCGCACTCCAAATCGTACGACCGCCTTCGGCTCGCGATCATCAGCTTACGATCATCACCAAATCCCCCACGCGAACCTCTTCGTACAATTCCACGATTTCCAGATTCTTCATCAACACGCAACCGGCGCTGATCGGCGTTCCAAGTTCGGCCTCTCGGTTCGTTCCGTGAACGTACACATACCTTGAATACGTATCGACCTCACCGTCGCGATTCACACCCGCTTCGAGTCCACGCAGCCACAAAATTCGGCTGGTGATCAGGTTGCCCGCGTCGTCCGGGTGAGACCATTCGTTAAAATGCAGGCCGGTGGGCGAGCGCGATTTGAAAACCATCCCAGGCGGCTGGCCGGCTCCGATTCGCTCTGCGATTTCGTGCAGTCCGCGCGGAGTGCCGAGCGAGCCTTTCACGTTGGACGGCGGGCGCTTAGACGTCGAAACAACGAAGCTTCGCACCAGCGCGCCGGCCCGGTAAAATTGCAGGGTTTGTGTGCTGATTCGCACGAACAGAAGCCGGTCTGTTGGCTTGATGCCGAGGCGAGAACAGGTTTGGATGACCTGTTCCCAAGGAGACATCATTGTGAAAACATCACTCACTGTAGGTATCGTCGGTGCAACCGGCGTGGTTGGTCAAGAGCTCGTCCGGCTCTTGCACGAACGCCATTTTCCGATGGCTTCGCTGCGGCTTTTCGCCTCAGCGCGGTCGGCCGGCAAAACGGTGGAGCGCTTTGGGAAAACATTTACGGTGGAAGAAGCAAAACCCGGCGTCTTTGCCGACGTCGATGTCGCCTTTTTCGCGGCCGGTGGTTCAGCCACGCGCGCGCTCGCGCCTGACGCGATCAAAGCAGGCTGCTTGGTCATCGACAAGAGTTCCGCCTTTCGCATGCAGCCCGACGTTCCGCTGGTCATTCCGGAAATTAATCCGGAAGCGTTGCGCGCCCACAAGGGCATGATTGCGAACCCGAATTGCTCGACCGCGGTCACGCTGATGGGTCTGTGGCCACTCCATCAACGTTTCGGGCTCAAACGCTACTTTGCGTCCACCTACCAATCTGTCTCCGGCACGGGAGCCGAAGCCGTGCGCGAACTTGAAGCGCAGACTCAAGCGCACGTCAAAGGCGAGGTTCTGACCAAAAAAGTTTACCCGTACCAGATCGCCTTCAACTGTATCCCCCAAGTCGATACGTTCGGCGACGACGGCTACACCGGCGAAGAGCACAAGATGATGCTCGAAAGCCGCAAGATTATGGGACTTCCGAGCCTCCGCGTCTCCGCCACGTGCGTCCGCGTGCCGGTCGTGCGCGCGCACTCGATTGCCATCAGCGCGGAATTTGAGAAGCCAGTCAGCGTCGCCGCCGCACGGGAAGCGATCGCAGCTTTTTCTGGCGCGACCTTGATCGATGATCCTGCGCACAACCAGTATCCAACTCCACTCGATTTTGCGGAGAAGGTGAAATGCGGCGTAGGCCGCATCCGCGTTGACACCGCCCTCGATAACGGTCTGTCATTTTTCGTCTCCGGCGACAATCTCTGGAAAGGCGCCGCTTTGAACGCCGTTCAAAACGCCGAACTCATGGTCCGTGAAGGTTGGCTGAAATCCAAACGCGCTCTGGCAGTGGCTTGAGGCGAAGGATTGAAAGGTTGAAAGACCGAATGCCTGAAGGTTGAAGCGCCGAAGCTTTGACCTTGAGTCTGAAGCTGCTGTTCAGCCGCGCGGTTCATGGAAATCTTCCGGCGTTCTCTTGGAATTATTACTGCTTTTCCCTTCAGCCTTCAGCCTTTCAGCCTTCGGCCTTCGCATTTCCTCTTGTCACCGGCCCCCGCGCGGCGTTTAGCTGACCTTTTGGCCCGGACGCCTAGCTCAGTTGGTTAGAGCATCTCGTTTACACCGAGAGGGTCGGGGGTTCGAGTCCCTCGGCGTCCAAGCCAAAACAAACTCGCGGCCTCGCGAGCCCGCTCATTTCAAATTTTTCAACCACCCAACCTCGCATGCGACACACGATCTCCGTCCTCGTTGAGAACAAGTTCGGCGTTTTAGCGCGCGTTTCCGGCATGTTTAGCGGACGCGGCTTCAACATCGATACGCTCAACGTCGCACCCACCCATGATGCCTCGCTGTCGCGCATCACCGCCGTCTTGAAGGGCGATGACGCGTCACTCGATCAGGTTATCAAGCAGCTCACCAAGCTGGTTAACGTGGTCGAAGTTGTCGATTTCAGCGAAGGCCAGGCGGTCGAACGCGAGCTGCTTTTGGTTAAGATCAAGGCCGACTCGAAAACGCGGTCTGAGATCATGCAGATCAGCGACATTTTCCGCGCGAAGATCGTCAACGTCGCCCACGATTCGCTCATCGCAGAAATCACTGGCGATGAAGCGAAGTTGAGCGCGTTTCTCAAATTGATCGACCCGTTCGGCATCCTCGAACTCGCGCGAACAGGCCAGCTCGCGCTCAAGCGCTGAAACGCGAAGCGCTTCAGCTCATGATGAATGAAGAATGCAGAATGCAGAATGATGAATGCTTCGGCTGAAAAATGCTCGGCCAGCGTTCGAATCTCTTCGGCAAACCCATTCATCACTCTTCACTCATCATTCATCACTCGCCTTTACCATGCCCGCTAAAGTCTACACCGACAAAGACGCCGATCTCGGCGTGTTCAAAAACAAAACCCTCGCTGTGCTCGGCTACGGTTCCCAAGGCCACGCGCACGCGCTGAACCTCAAGGACTCCGGTGCCAAGGTCCTCATCGGCCTTTACCCGGGCAGCAAATCACGCCAAGTGGCGGAACAGCACGGCTTCGAAGTCGTCGACACCGCTGAAGCCGTCCGCCGCGCCGATGTTATCATGGTAGCTCTGCCGGACATGAAGCAGGCTGATGTCTACAACAAGGACATTCTCCCCAATCTTTCCAAAGGTAAGACGCTGCTCTTTTCCCACGGTCTCGCCGTTCACTTTAAGTTAATCAAGGTTCACCCCGATATCGACGTGATCATGGTTGCGCCGAAAGGTCCGGGTCACATGGTGCGCCGGCTTTATTCCGAAGGCAAAGGCATGCCGGCACTGATCGCCGTCGCGCAAGACAAGTCGAAGAAAGCAAAGAAGACCGCGCTCGCTTGGGCGAAGGGTATCGGCTCGACCCGTGCGGGCGTGCTTGAAACCTCTTTCAAGGAAGAAACCGAAACCGATCTCTTCGGTGAACAAGCCGTACTTTGCGGTGGCGCCAGCGCGTTGGTTCAGGCTGGTTTCGAAACGCTGGTCGAGGCTGGTTATCAGCCGGAGATGGCGTACTTCGAGTGCTTGCACGAACTCAAGTTGATCTGCGACTTGATGTATGAGTCGGGCATTGCCGGCATGCGGTTTTCTATTTCGGAAACAGCTAAGTTCGGCGACATCACCCGTGGTCCTCGCGTCGTCAATAAGGCGACCAAGGCCGAGATGAAGAAGATCTTGAAGGAAATTCAGAACGGCCAGTTCGTTAAAGAATGGGTCGCCGAGTACAAGGGTGGCTTGAAGAACTACAACAAGCTCCTCAACAACGGCGCTCAACACGCCATCGAAAAGACCGGCACGCGCCTCCGCGGCATGATGCCCTGGATGTCGAAGAAAAATCTCAAGGGCGTCCAAGCGGCCTATTGATTCGTTTCTAAGTTTTCCGCGATGGCGCTATCGAGGGTAACCTCGTTAGCGCCATTTTTGTCTGGGGCGTTATCGACGTGAGCCGGTTCGCCGCCGCGTAGCTGCGCGTCTTGACGCGCGGACTTTGCGCTGGGAAATCTGAATTCATGCGTCGTGGGTGGAGCGACGTCGCCTCCGCGCGTCAAGACGCGCAGCTACGGGAGTGCCGCCGCTCAGGAGGCCTTCAATCGCTCGAAAATAGGCGTTTCTAAAACGCGAAATCCTGCTTTATTGATTCTTCGCGGACTGATTCCGCGTTCTCGTAAAGCCACGCCGTGTCTTCCAAAAAAGTCATTCTCGCCACTCGTAAAAGTCCCCTCGCGCTGGCGCAAGCCGAGCTCGTTGCCACGGCGTTCCGCGAAAAGTTGGGGGTGGAAACGGAACTGCTGAAAATCGTCACCACTGGAGACAAACAGGTCGAGTGGTCCCTTGAAGGGAAGGGCGGCAAAGGCCTTTTTACCAGCGAACTGGAACACGCGCTTGAACGCGGCGAAGCCGATGTCGCGGTGCATAGCACGAAAGATCTTCCCGGAGAATTTGCCCCTGGGCTAGCCGTCGCCGGTTACCTGCCGCGTGAAGATCCGCGAGACGTCCTCGTGTTGCGAGCTGGGGTTAAAGAGCCCCAGACGATCGCGACCGGCAGCCCACGTCGGCGCTTGCAGATCGGTATGCTTTTTCCGAATACAACGTTCACCGAAATTCGCGGCAACGTGGACACTCGCCTCCGGAAAATCGGGGCGGACCATGTCGCCGACGCGACGATCCTCGCGGCGGCTGGATTGAATCGACTGAACATTGGTCATTGGGTGGGCACGGAGTTTCACGCGTTGGGTTTCGAGTCCATGGTCCCCGCGGTGGGGCAGGGTGCGATTGCGGTGCAATGTCGCCCGCAAGACGTAAGTCTTTTTACTCCCGCGCTCGATTCTCGCACAGCGCAGTCGGTTAATCTCGAGCGCGCTTTTCAAGCCGCACTCGGCAGTGGTTGTCACACGGCGTTCGCGGCGCACGTGACGGCCGATACCTTGTATTTTTTCCACGAAGAAATTGGGCTGCGAAGTTTGCCGCTGTCTCCGGAAGACATCGGTGCGCCGGTCGAAACCGCGCGTCGCTTGCTCAAGCACTTCGGTTTCCAACTTTAATCTGATGCCTTCTGGAATTGTTTATCTCGTGGGCGCGGGCCCGGGCGAACTCGGCCTTGTCACGTTGCGAGCCAAGGAATTGGTCGAGCGCGCAGACGTGCTCGTGTACGATTATCTCGTGCATCCGGACTTGCTCCGGTGGTGCAAACCGGAGTGCGAACAAAAGTACGTAGGCAAGAAGGCCGGGTTTCACGCACTGCCGCAGGAAGAGATCGAGGCGCTGCTGGTGAAATTCGCCAAGGCGGGCAAGACCGTCGTGCGCCTCAAGGGCGGAGATCCATTTGTCTTCGGACGCGGCGGAGAAGAAGCCCGCACGCTCGCGAAGGATGGTATTCGTTTTGAAGTCGTACCCGGCGTGACGGCGGCGCTTGCGGCGGGCGCTTACGCCGGCATTCCACTGACGCATCGCAACACGAGTTCGTCGTTGATTTTTCTGACCGGCCACGAAGATCCGAAGAAGCATGAGATGCAGATCGACTGGCGCAGTTATGGGCCGCTGAAGAACACGACCCTCGCGATCTACATGGGCATGGGACATCTGAAATTTATTTCGGAGGAACTCATCGCGGGTGGGATGAAAGCCGACACGCCGGCCGCCGTTGTCCAATGGGCTTCGCTCGGACGCCAACGTAGTTTGGCCGGGACGATCAGCACCTTGCCGGCGCTCGTTGAAAAAGAAAAATTGAGCTCGCCTGCCATCATCTTTGTCGGGGAAGTCGTTCGCTCGCACGATCAGATCGACTGGTTTGAACACCTTCCGCTTTTCGGCCGACGCGTCGCGATCACACGTTCGCGCGAGCAGAGCAGCGAACTGCGTGAGAAAGTCGAAGCGCTTGGCGCCGAGGTGATCGAGCTTCCGTTAATTCGCGTTTCAGCAGGTGCGGACAAGCAGACCTTGGCGGATATCTTCCTCGAGTTCGGTTCGTACGATTGGGTCGTTTTCACCAGCGCGAACGGCGTGAAGTATTTTTTTAACGAATACAACCGGCTCTTCGACGACATCCGCTCGCTCGGGCTTTTGCGCTTTGCCTGCATCGGCGAGGCGACGGCGCGCGCGATCTCGGAGCATCGGATCAAGATCGAGTGCCAGCCGGACAAAGCGACGGCGGAAGCCCTGGCTGATGCCCTGATCGCGACGGAGAGCCTCGACAGCGCCAAGGTGCTCCTCGTGGCGGGAAATTTGAATCGCGACGTGCTCGTCACTAAACTCGAAGAAGCCCGCGCGATCGTGGATATTTTTCCCGTCTACAAAACCGAGCAAACCGACCTCACCCAGGAGCCCGCCGCGGAGGATTTTCGCGAAAAGGGCGCGGATGCGATTTTGTTTTGCAGCTCTTCCGCCGTGCAGAACTTTTCCGACCAAGCGAAGTCGCTTCAACTCCGGGCTGACGCGAAACGTCCGGTGGCCGGAAGCATCGGCCCGCAGACGAGTGAAACGATGAAGAAAGTCGGTCTTCCCGTCGCCTTCGAAGCCAAGACGCCGTCGCTGGACGCGCTGGTCGAAGCGCTCGTCCAGAAACTAAAACGCGCCTGATTTCCGCGATGAAAGTACCGTTCCTCGATCTCTCGATTCAACATCGCGCGTTGCGCGAACAAGCGCTGACCGCGCTGGCGGCCACGTACGATGCGAATCGTTTTTGTCTCGGTAAAGATGTCGAAGAGTTCGAAAAAAACTTTGCCTCGACTCTTCGCTATCCGCAGGCGCTCGGTCTGAACAGCGGGACGTCGCCTCTTCACATGGCCTGCATGATTGCGGGCTTCGGTCCCGGCGATGAAGTGATCGCGCCGCCCTTCACGTTCATCTCGACCGTTTGGGGGGTGAGCTACGTCGGTGCAACGCCGCGGTTCGTTGATGTTGAAGAAGGCACGTTCAATCTCGATCCTTCGAAAATCGAAGCGGCGATCACGAAGAAGACGAAAGGGCTCATCGTGGTCCATCTATTCGGCCAACCGGCCCGAATGGACGAGATCATGGCGATTGCTCGGAAACATCATTTATTCGTGATTGAGGACTGCGCGCAGGCGGTAGGAGCAGAATATCGCGGCACGCCCGTCGGACTGATCGGCGACGTTGGCACATTCAGTTTCTACCCAACCAAGAATCTGGGCGGTTGCGGGGAAGGCGGAGCGCTGGTGTCGCGTCGCGATGACGTATTCACCAAAGCACGACATATCCGCGTGCACGGATCGGATCGGCGTTACTACCACGACATCATCGGCGGTAATTTCCGCATGGACGGTTTTCAAGGGGCGCTGCTCAACGTGAAGTTGCCGCATCTTCACGGATGGAATGCCCGGCGGCGCGCGATCGCAAAAAAATACCTGGAAGGAATCCGTTTGGCAGAGGTTGTTCTCCCGACCCAGCCGGACTACGGGCAATCGGTGTTTCACCAATTCACCGTTCGCCATCCACGCCGCGATGGATTGCGCGAGCACCTGAAAGCAAATGATGTCGGGACCGATCTGATTTATCCCGTCCCGCTGCATCGCCAAAAATGTTACGCGGACCTCGGCTATTCCGAAGGCAGTTTGCCGGTGGCTGAGCGCGCGGCACGCAATTGCGTCAGCTTGCCGATCTTCCCGGAGCTGACCGATGCGCAGGTGGATCACGTGATCCAGTCTATGAATACATTCGGGTGATCTTTGGATTTTACATTTCGAGTGGGCTCGGCAACCGTTTTAGAAACGCGCGTTCCCCTTCGCGCCTCGAACCTCCCCTATGATTAACGGTACGCGCCTCAAAGTCTGCGGTCTCACTTCTCTCGTCGATGCAGAAGCAGCCGATCAATGTGGCGCGGATTATTTGGGCTTCATTCTTTATCCTAAATCACCGCGGTACCTGCCGTTGGATGCGTTCAAGGCGATGGCGCCGCGTCTGCCGGATACGCGCAAGAAGGTGGCCGTCGTGGTCGAACCATCCCTCGAAGAATTGCCCGAATTGTTGGCCGCAGGGTTTGATATTGTTCAGCTCCATTTTTCGTCCGAGACGCCATTTTTCCAGGTCGCGCTTTGGGCCGACGCCATACCGGGCAAGCAGCTTTGGTTTGCGCCACGTACCACGCCAGGCGGTGAGGTGGATCCCGCGTTTTTTCCGCTGGCGGAAACCATTCTTTTCGACTCGTACGATGCCGATCAGTTTGGCGGCACGGGCAAGACGAGCAATTGGGCGGAGTTTGTCGCGCTTCGTGACAAATATACGCGACCGCAGTGGATCCTCGCAGGCGGGTTGAACCCGGACAATATTGGCGAGGCGATCAAAGCGACGCACGCAAATTTCGTCGATGTGAACAGCGGAGTCGAAGCGGCGCCCGGCGTGAAAGATCACGCCAAGCTTCGCGCCTTTGTGCTCAATCTCCACAAGGCGACCGTGAAGAATAATCCCGCTTACGGGAGCTGAAGTGGCAGGCTTTTCGCCGAGTTCGAAGTCGGTGATAACCGTGTCCGCGAATCGAGTCTTAACGCGTCACCCATTCTGACCGCAGCGGAAATCGTAGGGACGGTGTTTCCGCCGTTCCTCAATCGAATGCTTGCCAGGAGCCGCGTTCGCAACTGCGCGGGGAGAGAGCAATAAAGCGCAGGGCGCGCGTTCTCAGGAACGCGGCAAAAAATCGGGAAACCCGGTCTTAGCCTACATGCCTGGAAACTTTCCGGCCTTCTGCATCGCTTCCATTTGGCGCATCATCTTTTTCGCGCCGCCGCCTTTCAGCATCCGCATCATTTTCTGCATCTGCTGAAATTGTTTTAGGAGTTGATTCACCTCGACGACTTTGACGCCGGAGCCATTGGCGATGCGCATGCGGCGGTTCCCGTTGAGGATTTCCGGCTTCTGCCGTTCCTGCACCGTCATGGAAAGAATGATGGCCTCCGTGCGTTGCATCGACTTCTCCGCTTCGCCGTCGAGTTTGACGCCGTTCATACCGGGCATCATCCCGAGAATGCTTTCCATCGAGCCGAGCTTTTTAATTTGGCGCATCTGCGCGAGAAAGTCCTCGAGGTTGAAATCGGCCTTGCGGAGTTTCTCCGCCATCTTGGCCGCTTCCTTTTCGTCGATGTTTTCCTGAGCCCGTTCGACCAGCGAGACCACATCCCCCATGCCGAGAATACGGGAAGCCAAACGATCGGGATAGAAGGTGTCGAACTCAGCCGTCTTTTCGCCGGTGCCGACGAATTTGATCGGTACGCCCGTGATCGATTTGATCGACAGGGCGGCGCCGCCACGCGCGTCGCCATCGAGTTTCGTCAATACGAGACCGGTGAGCTGCACCGCTTCGTGAAACGCTTTCGCCACATTGACCGCTTCCTGACCAAGCGCGCCGTCCGCCACGAGCAACACTTCGTCGGGCTGAATTTTGGCGCGAAGTTTGATGACTTCTTCAATCAAATCCTGATCGATTTGGAGACGCCCCGCGGTGTCGAAAATGATGGCATCGGACGTCGCGGCTTGGGCGGCCTGGAGACCTTCCTGCCCGATCGCGGGAACGTCTTTCGATTCGCGATTCGAATAAAAACCGAGTTCCTCCTGTTTTGCCAAAATTTCCAGTTGGTCGATCGCCGCGGGACGATACACATCGCACGCGACCAGCATGGGGCGATAACCCCGTTTTTTGAGCAGCTTGCCGAGTTTGGCCGAGGAGGTCGTTTTGCCGGAGCCGTGCAAACCGACCATCAAGATTTTCAGCGGACGCGCAGTCGAAAGCGTATTCGTGCCTTCGCCAAGCAGACTCACGAGTTCATCGTGGATGATCTTGATGATCTGCTGACCCGGGGTGACGCCTTTTAAAACATCCTGTCCGACGCATTGCTGCTGAACCCGTTCGACGAATTCGCGCGCCACTTTGAAGTGAACGTCGGCCGAGAGCAGAGCCGTGCGCACTTCCTTGAGCGCTTCGGCCATATTTTCCTCGGACAGCTTGCCAACGCCACGGAGATTGCGGAGCGCGTTGCTGAGTTTATCGGTGAGCGATTCGAACATGGGAGCGTTTCAATTGGCGAAGAACCTGCCTCGACGCAACGCTGGAGGCGAAAGACCAGATCAAGCGAAGGGCTGAATGACTGAAGGCTGAAGGGCTGAAAGACCGACTGAAAATCCTCGTCCGTTTTTATTGGCCGCGGCCAATCAACGTACAGGAGCATTTGCTCACTCGGCCAGTTCGAGATGGCGGCGCGCTCGCTTGAGTTCCTCGTCCAGCTTTTCGAAAATCGGAAGGATCTGCGAAAGAAGGAGCGGGGACTGTTGGCCGTGCGAAGCGGCGGAATCACTGACCAGCGTAAATTCAACTTCATCCAATCGCGACACGATGGAGGTCAGCCCAAGGAGAGCGGCGCCCCCGCGAAATCCGACCGTGCGTTTGGTCAATTGGCCAAACTTTGCCATATCGCTGGTGTAGCGGCAGCCGCTCACCCAGCTCTCCAGGTCTTCGAGCAGTGCGTTCACGAGCACGCTGTATACCTCGTTGTCGAGACCGAGCCGTTTAAGAAGTTCGTCACGATTTTCCGAACCCAATCGCGCCAGCTCTTCGCGCATCGCGCTGAGCTTGGCGAGAATCACGGCCTTGTTGTATGGCTTAACAATGTAGTGCGACACCGCCAGGCCGCTCGCCCGCTCCACTGTCGTTCGGTCGGCGGCAGCCGTGCAGAGCATGGCTTTCAGGTGGCGCAGCGAGGGCATGGCCCGAATCCGTTCAAGCAACTGAAAGCCGTCGATCTTCGGCATGTTGATGTCGAAGATACCGACGTCGAATTCATGCGTGCCGCCGCAAAGGATCTTCCACGCTTCCTCACCGTCAGCCGCCGCGATCACGTGGTTGCCCTCGTCCGACGCGATCATACGTGTCAGCATTTCTCGGGACATACGATCGTCTTCGGCGACCAAAATGTTCATGGGGCGGTTAATAGATTTGTTAAAGGTATCAACGTGTCCAGCTTCCACGTGAAATTGTGGAAAAATGTGAGGCGCGTTGGCTGATGCACGATGAGGTGCAAAACGGAGATCCCGCCGTTCATAGGGAATAATGCTTAGAGCGAGAGACCCCCGGGAAACGAGCCAAAAGCGGCCGTGACATCACGCTGCCGGTAAAATTTTTGCCATCTCGCGCCGAATGCCCGGAAAGGGCCGATTCTTTATGGCCGCACCCTTAAGTGGGTCGACGGGGAGTCGATCACTCGAAGAGAATCCTTTTTCTCGCGTGCGCACATTTTTGCTTCTGCTCGCTCTTCCATTGGTGGCCTTGGGTGGGCCGCGGTTTTCTGGTAATTTAAGTCGTCAGGCTTTGCGGATTAAACGCGCAGAGCTGACCGCCCAGGAAAGTGCGAAGACATTGAATTTTCAGTTTGCGTTGCCGATGCGGCATTTTGCGGAACTGCAGGCGCGCGTTGCGGCGGGTGAGGTCATTTCTCAAACGGAGTTGGAGGCCAAATATTATCCAGCGGTGACTGATTATGAGAAGGTTCGCGATTGGCTCACAGCGCGCGGCGCTCGCCAGTTGCAGGAAGATCCGACGCACATGACCGTATTCGCGCAGGCGCCGGTGCAGGTTGTCGGCGCCATTTTACAGGTGCCTTTCGCGGTCGTTACCGGAGCGGATGAGCAGGATTATGTTTCGGCGGTTGAGGATCCTGTCTTGCCCGACGAAATTCAATCGCGCGTCGTCGCGGTGAATGGGCTCCAACCCCATATCAGGCCTCGCCCGCTCGGCATCACGGTTTCGTCGCCGAAGTGGAATGGCGAAGATTGTCTGGGACCGCGCGCTCTCTTGCAGATGTACCATGGCGACCAGACCTCGTTAACCGGCGCGGGACAGACAATCGTGATCGTTGGAACACAGGTTGACCCGAATGACTTAACCAAATTCTGGAGCGATACGGGCGTGTCTCAGGTCTTGTCGAATTTCTCCGTGGTCAATCCCGGCGGCGCGGCGTGGACTGCGACCGATTCTTCGAAAAACGCCTCGAACACGGGCGACGTGCTCGAGAGCACGCTGGATTGCGAGTGGGCGAGTTCAGTCGCGGCGGGTGCCAAGGTTGAACTTTACCAAACCACGGACTGGCCTTCGATTTCCCGTCAGATCGCGGCCGAAATTCGAGCGGGCAACACGACGATTCACCAAGTTTCCAGCAGCTTCGGTTTGCCTGAAGTGCAACTGAGCTCAAATGCGTTGAAATCATATGCACAGTATTTCGCGGCCATCGCGGCGAACGGCATCACGGTTTTTGCGGCGTCGGGTGACAACGGCGCGAACGAGAAAAACGCTCAAGGCCAAAGCGTGCTTTCGGTCGATTGGCCCGCCAGCGACGTCTCGGTCACTGGCGTTGGTGGGACGAGCACCGATCTGGCGAGTTACAATAATATCGGGTCGCTCACGGAGCATGCCTGGTCGAACAGCGGCGGCGGTTTGAGCGCGCAGACGCGCCCATCTTGGCAAACGGGGTCCACGCTTCCTTCCGGTTCACAACGTTGCGTTCCTGATGTGGCTGGGCCGGCCTGGGGAAATTATTTTCCGGGATACTTGGTCGCAAATGGCCAGATAAAGGGCATTGGCGGCACGAGTCTGGCAACTCCGATTTGGGGCGGTATCTGTGCGTTGCTCAATCAAGCGCGCGCGAACTCGAACCTGAGCGCGCTCGGGGTTCTTGGACCCAAGGTTTATCCACTGTTGGGCACCGATGCGTTTAACGACATCGCAGATGGGACGTCGAATGGCGTGTACACAGCGACGGCCGGCTACGATCTTGTGACCGGCCTCGGGTCACCGAATATCGCGAATCTCGTGACGGTTTTAGCGCTGCCGAGGTCGTCCTCCACGGCGCGGTTGGCCAACATTTCCTCGCGCACGTACGTTGGCACGGGTGCGGATGTACAGATTGCGGGCTTTATCATTTCGGGAACAGAAAACAAAAAGGTGTTGATCCGCAGCTCCGGGCCAGCGCTGAAAGACTTCAGTGTTACGGGATATCTGCTGCAGCCGCAGTTGACGGTCTATTCGGGGT
>Ga0207702_10000585_pt1 | contig 40473 bp, 26 predicted proteins | sample KBSCornC62_FD_184302 | JGI IMG/M metagenome (GOLD analysis project Ga0207702, IMG submission 184302) | Corn rhizosphere microbial communities from Kellogg Biological Station, Michigan, USA - KBS Corn C6-2 (SPAdes) (version 2) | ecosystem: Host-associated > Plants > Roots > Rhizosphere > Soil ... | reverse complement strand
GGCGAAGCGTCTGCACGACCTGCCCCGCGAGCTCGCGCTTACGATGCTCAATCGGCGACTTGCCATTCTCGCGCGCAAAGCGGACGCACCGTTCATCGGGGCCGAGGCCGCGGTTGAGGAACAATACAATTTCGAGCGGCTCGCCGGCTTCCAAATCAACTGCAAGCCAGAGCAATGGTCCGCTGCCCTCACCGCTGGAGAAACCGAACTTCGCCGCGCCCTCGAATTTGGGTTCACCCCAGCCGAGTTGAAAGAAGCGGTGGCGAACGAACGCCACGAATTGGAAGAAGCGGTCAAAACCGCACCGACGCGCCGTTCGCATCAGCTCGCCGATCACCTCGTCGACGCGATGCAAGAAGGCTACGTTTTCAGCACCCCAGGCGAAGATCTCATGATCTACAAGAATGCCTTGGATGCGATGACAGCGGAAGATTGCTTGCACGCCCTCCGCGACGTTTTTCCGAAAACCGGCCACTACATCGCGGTGCAGGGCAACGCGGAGATCAAGGAGAAAGACGGCCGTTCACCCGAGTCGCAGATCTTGGACGTCTATCACGCGGCGAACACGGCCAAGGTCGCCCCGCCGGCGAAGGGCCAGGACGACTCTTTCGCTTACACGCAGTTCGGCCAACCCGGCAAAGTCACCGCCAAGAAAGAGGTCGAGGACCTCGGCGCATTTTTGCTCACCTTCGACAATGGCGTTCGTCTCAATTTCAAGAAGACCGATTTCGAAGCGAACAAGATTCATCTGACCATTCGGGTCGGCGATGGCCAATTAACCGAGCCCAAAAATGAGCCAGGCCTATCGCTCTTCGCCGACGAAACGGTGATTCAAGGCGGACTCGGCCATCACAGCCTCGATGACCTCATTCGACTTTCCGCCGGTCGGACTATCGGCCTGGATTTCAGTGTCGATAAAGACGCGCTGCTTTTCGCAGGAAAAACCAACCGTGAAGACTTGCTCTTTCAACTGCAGGTCTTCGCCGCGTATCTGACAGACGCAGCGTACCGACCCGAAGCGCTCGAAGTCGCGCGCAAGAATTTCGAGCCGTTGTATCAGAAACTTGAACACACGCCGGAAGGTCCACTCCAGTTGACCGTCCTGCGCGAACTGGCTTCGGGTGATCCTCGTTTCGGCGTTCCGCCGCGGAAAGATTTGCTCGCGCGCACCCTCGACGAGACGAAGGCGTGGCTCGAACCGCAGTTGAAGAAAGGCGCGATCGAAATCGCGATCGTCGGCGATCTCGATCCGCAAGCGACGATCGACGCCGTAGCCAAGACATTCGGAGCACTTCCAACCCGTGAAGTGAAGCCCCCGCTCACTGCGGAACGCGTGGTGCATTATCCCGATAAACCGCTCGACCAACATTTGACTGTCGTCACACAGATTCAGCGCGGGCTTCTCGCTCTCTTTTGGGCCACGACAGATGCGCGTGACGTTCATGTGCAGCGCCGCAATACCCTCCTCGCGCAAGTATTCGCGGACCGACTACGCGTGGAAGTTCGCGATAAGTTGGGCGACGCGTATTCACCTTACGCACGAAATAATTCGAGCGAAGTTTATCCAGGCTACGGGATTTTCATGAGCTACTTGGAAGTCGATCCGGCCAAGACCCAAACGGTCGCGGACGTCGTGACCAAAATCGCCGACGATCTGTATGCGAATGGTGTGACCGAAGAGGAACTCGGGCGCGCTAAACAGCCATTCCTGACCGCGCTACGCGAATCGGCCCGAACCAACACGTATTGGCTGTCGGCGGTGCTCGAAAGCGCGCAGGAAAATCCGCAGCACCTCGATTGGAGCCGGAGCCGTTACAAAGACTTCGGATCGATCTCGAAAGCGGAAGTCGACGCGTTGGCAAAGACTTATTTCGCGCCCGGCAAAGAATCGAAGGTGACGGTTATTCCGGAGAAAGAAGCTAAATAGCCCTCGTTTGAAACAAGCCGCATTCGGGACAACGCGGACCCTGCGCTCACTATGCCGAAAGGCCGCGTTCGCCCAAACGCGGCTCCCTCGATCCAGCAACGTGTCCGAATTTCCGGCCTTTGACATCGTCTCTTTGGCGCATTTACTGGCGGACCTTTCTCATGGATCAGCTTCACGCCTATTGGCGCATGGATTACATCGAGGCGCCAAAGATGCCGGCGCTGAAACGCCCGTTCACCGAGCTTCCCGCCCTGGGAAATGATCGTGAGGCGCTGATCGTCTATCGCAGCTCGCTCTCGTATTTGATGTTAAACCGGTTCCCTTATAATCCGGGCCATCTCCTCGCGATTCCGTTTCGCGAAATCACCGACATTGAAGAACTCACCGCTGAAGAGAGCGCCGACCTCTTTCGAACCATCACGATGGGGAAAAAGATTCTGCGCGCCGCTCTCAAGCCCGACGGCATCAATATCGGGTTCAACCTCGGTTCGGCTTCAGGCGGCAGCATTCCCCATCTGCATGGCCACCTCGTTCCGCGTTGGAACGGCGACAATAATTTCATGCCCGTCATCGGCCAAACGCGCGTGCTACCGCTGGCGCTCGAGACCATGTGGGAGCGTCTGACCCAAGCCGCTTCAGCGGCTGTTTCTTCATGAGTTCGCAAACGCTCCGCTATCCTAGTCCGAGACACTTGCATCAGCTCTACGCGTCTCGCGAAGAGAATCTGGCGCTCGCCGAAAAGCTGCTCGGCGTGACTCTCGTGACCCGCGACGAATGGATCAAGATCGACGGCCCCGAAGCCTCAGTGCATCGCGCGGAAACGCTTTTCTCTCTGCTCAATGAAGCGCGCACACAGGGTCTTTCGATCCGCACGCCTGACTTTGTTCGCTTCACGGAGATGGTCGCACGCGGCGAGTCCGAGCAACTGCGCGCGCTCTTCGGTGAGCCGCTCGTGGTCGCGACGAATCGCAAGACGATCGTTCCGAAAACGCTGGGACAAAAACTCTACCTTCAGTCGATCCTGAAAAATCCGGTCGTGTTCGGAATCGGACCGGCCGGCACCGGCAAGACCTATTTGGCGATGGCGGCCGCGATTTCAGCGCTGTTGAAAAATCAGGTCGACCGCGTCATCCTCACGAGGCCCGCGGTTGAAGCGGGAGAAAACTTGGGATTTCTGCCCGGCGATCTGCGCGAGAAAATTCTGCCCTACCTGCGTCCGCTTTACGATGCGATGCACGACATGCTGGATATGTCCGATGTCGAAAAATTGACGGAGAAAGGGATTATCGAAATTGCCCCACTCGCCTACATGCGCGGACGCACCTTGAGCCGAGCCTTCATCGTGCTCGACGAAGCGCAGAACACCACGCCCGAACAAATGATGATGTTCTTAACTCGTCTAGGTGAAGACTCGCGCATGGTCGTGACGGGGGACATCACCCAGGTCGACCTGCCGCGCTCCAAAACATCCGGTTTAATCGAGGTTCAACAGATCCTGCAGAACATTCCGGGCATTGATTTTCATGTTTTTAGCGGAACTGATGTCGTGCGCCACCCGTTGGTACTCAAGATCATAGAAGCGTACGAGCGTTATAATAATCCGATTTCCGAACAGCCGCCTGCTTAAAGCGAGACCTAGGCTGGCCAGCCATGGTATAATCCCTAGTCTCTCGTTTCGGCCACGCATCCGTTCTTCTTCCAGCTATGTCTCTCCTCAATCGCCTTCGGCTTTTGCCTGGACTCACGCCACCGCCTCCGCGCAAGCGGAAAACGGCTGAGGTCTCTGGAACAGTGGAGTTCTTGGAAACGAGCCGCGTGGTCGCGGCCCTGATTTTTTTCGCGACGGTCGCCGCAATCGTCTTGATTAGCTTTGTCGGCATCAATCCGGCCCAGGTGCCATTAATGCCGAATCAAATCGCCCCCGCACGGCTCGTGGCGAATTCCCCGTTCTCCTACCTGAGTGCGGAAAAAACGCGGCTCACTCGCCAGCAACGGCTCGACCGCCTGCCGCCCGTTTACCGACTCGAGATGGCGCCGCTCCACGCCTTCGAAACCAACGTGCGCGACCTATTCACTCGACTCGATAAAGTTGAGCACGATTTTCCCCGCGACACACCCGACCGACGCAAGGCGCTGACGGAAGCAGTTGACGCTTTTAACGCGCACGGAAATTTCCACGTCGCGGTCGAAGACGCAGCTACGCTGTTGAATTCGGGCGACGCGAAGATGCGTCAAGAGCTGCTTGAAAACGGCCTGCTCTCGCTCCAAGAAATTTACAACGAGGGCGTGGAAGATGGCCACAGCGTCGGTCTGAATGGTCATGCCAGCGGGATGACGGTTTATCAGATCACCAAGCCCTCGGGAGAAATTTCCCAGCGCCCTGTTCAGTCGATGGAAGACGCGCTGACGTTTTTGCGGATTAACCTCACAGCGGAAGGCACGGGCCGCGATGTGTCTAATGCGCTCTTCCGCATTTTCCGTTACGGTCTCACTTCGAATGTGGTGTTCGATTCCGAAGCCACCGGTCGCCTCCGCACGCAGGCGGTCGAAGACATCAAGCCAATTCAAGAACACGTTGAAAAAGGCCAAGTCCTGATTGAAGCCGGTGCGTTGGTTACTCCCGAGCAATACGAAATGCTCGAAGCTCATCGGAAACACGTCCTGGAAGTGGGCGATGGCGACAATCCGGAAGGCGTCCAATTCTTCGGCCGAATCTTGCTCGTGCTCGGCATGGTCATGGCGAGCGGTTTTTATATTCGCCTAGAAGACCGTGAGACCCTGCAAAGCAACGGTCGGCTGGGCCTGCTCGCCCTCGTCGTTATTTTCAACCTGAGCCTGGTGCGCGTCACGTACTGGCTCGGGGCGCTGCCCTTTTTTATCAACAACACGACAGCCGCTTCGCTGCTGCCCTATGTCGCTCCAACGGCTTTAGCGCCGCTGATCGTCGCGGTCCTGATCGATGCGGGCTCGGCCATCTTCATGGCGTTGCTGATCTCGATTTTCACCAGCGTGATTTATGGTAACCGGCTCGACTTGCTCGTGCTGACGTTCCTTGCGTCGATGGTCGGCATCTTCTCGTCGCGGAACGTGCGAAAACGCGGACGCCTCGTTCGCGCCGCAGGGTTGAGCGGCGTGACCGTCGCCGCGTTCGTGCTGCTCATGGGAGCGGTCGTCGAACAATTGCCGCTCATCACGATTTTTAAACAGATGGCAGCGGGACTGGGGACCGGCTTCGTCACCGGCATCATTGTCGTCGGCGTTCTTCCGGTGCTCGAAGGTCTTTTTAAACGCACCACCGACATCACGCTGCTCGAACTGACGGACTACAATCACCCGCTCCTTCGATTGATGCAGATGGAAGCGCCTGGGACCTATCACCACTCACTCGTCGTGGCCCAGCTCGCAGAAAATGCCGCGAACGCCATCGGCGCCAATCCTCTCCTCGCTCGTGTCTGCGCACTCTTCCACGACATCGGAAAAACGAAGAAGCCGGAGTATTTTACGGAGAATCAACGCGAGCGCGCCAACCCGCACGACGAAAACAACCCGTCGCTCTCCGCGCTGATTATCAAAGCGCACGTCAAGGACGGCATCGACCTCGCGCTCAAACACCGTCTGCCCCGCGCCGTCATCGACGTCATTCAACAGCATCACGGCACGACGTTGATTCGCTTTTTCTTTCAACGCGCGGTCAACGACTCGCGTCTGGTCTCCGCGAGCAATCCAAGTTTTCCGCGCCCGCTCGAGCCCCAGAAAGTCTGCGAAACGACGTATCGCTACGATGGCCCGCGCCCGCAGTTTAAAGAGAGCGCGATCATTCACCTCGCGGACGGCGTAGAAGCCGCCTCGCGTTCGATGCGGAAGATCACGCCCCAGCACCTAGGCGAACTGATCGATCAAATTTTCCGCGACCGCATCGACGACAGCCAGATGGACGAGGCGCCGCTCACCTTCGAAGAACTGAGCAAGATTCGCAGCAGTTTCACCTTCACGCTGCTGAATATGCTGCATTCACGGGTTGGATACGCGCCAGCGGACGAAGCCGACGCACCGCCCGCGCCCAAAGCGCAACCGGCCAGCTCGTGAGCCTGCCCTCGTCGCCGAACGCGCGCGAAGTCACGCTCCATTCCGCCTATCCCGGCTTGCGGTTTGAGCGCCGCGCGATCCGCCGCGTCATCCAAATTTTGGATACGCAAGCCGAGCATTTCCGCGGCGGCTGTCCGGCCGGAGAACTTTCTCTCGTGCTTCTGACCGATGCGGCGCTGGCGAAACTTCACGGTGATTTTTTGGATGACCCGACCACGACCGATGTGATCACGTTCGAAGGTGACATTGCTTTCGGAATGGCGGGAGAAGTTTGCGTGTCGGTCGATACGGCGAAAACATACGCGAAGAAGCACCGGCGAGACTTCAAAGAAGAGCTCACGCTTTATCTGGTCCATGGCTGGTTGCACCTGGCCGGTTACGATGACCTTGTGCCGGCGAAGAAACGGTTGATGCGAGCTGCCGAGAAACGCGCGATGCGTTTTCTGCGTGAGGCGGATGCCGTCCCAGATTTTTCCATTCGACCGAAGCGTCGAAAGGTGGCTCGCTGAGGACGGTCAGCCCTCATGAGAATCGCATCACTCCTCATTTTGGTACCCGTATTGGCCGCCAGCCTTTCGGCGGAAACGCGCATCGTTTTGAATAAGACGAGCGTTTCCGAAGCGCTGGATCTGCAGCAAATCACCGTGCCGTCGGGCGAGCGTGTAACATTAACCGTGCCGGTCCTTTCTGGAAACGCGTGGCTCAAGGACGGACACCCGATTCCCGGTGCGGACACGCAGACCATGACGATCGAATCCGCCACCCCCGCAGACTCCGGCGTGTACCGCCTCTCCTACGCGAGCGACGGGACGCAGGCTTCCCAAGCCCTGATCTTAACGGTCGCCAACGCCAGCCAGACGGGGGGTAAGTTTGAAACGTTCAGCACGCGCGGCGTCGCCGGCAGCGGCGATCAATCGTTGGTCGCCGGTGTGAGTGTCAGCCCCACGCAGGGCGAAGCCTCTGCGACCAAACGCATCCTCGTGCGTGCGGTGGGACCCACTTTGGACAGCTTTGGCGTATCCGGTTTTCTGATGCATCCGTTGCTCAAGCTGTACGATGCTCGCGGTGAAGTCGTCGCTCCCAACGAGGCGGATTCGCTGGCGATTGCCGATGCCACGCTCCGCTCTGGCGCGTTTCCGATCAAGCCCGACGCCGGTGATATCGTTCGACTCTACACGGTTCCCGCAGGCGCTTACACGGCACAGGTTTCAGCCCCGAAGGACGAGAGCGGTGTGGTCATTCTAGACGTCTACGACGTCCCTTGAGCCCTCCGCCCTGGGAGCGCGGACATTCTTGTCCGCCTTTTCCTGGTGAGCGAAGCTCGCTTCTATCCCGTAAAGTGTCTGCGCTTTGCGCAGAGGATAGGGGCGGACAAGAATGTCCGCGCTCCCAGGGCGGGGGACTGACCTCTGAATATGTAACGTAAGGCGCCTACTGCGCACTCTAGGTTCATTTTGTTTTTGAGACGGCGCGCTTTTGGCTTACCTTTTCCGAATGCCCGCTGACCAGCCTTCCAAACCGTCGGTCTTCGCATCCCTACGGAATGCGTTCATTTCCGGCGTCTTCATGCTGGCGCCGCTGGCCATCACTTGGTGGGTTTTTTCCGCCCTTTTTGCAAAAGTCGGCGGCAGTTTCCGGGATACGTTTTTTTTCTTTGTCCCCGATGAACTGCGGAAACTTCCCTCTCTCGATCTGCTCTTCAACATCTTGGCCACGTTCATCGTGGTCATTTTGCTGACCGCGCTAGGTTATATTTCGCGATATGTCTTGGGCCGTTATTTCGGCAACCTCGCGGAGCGTTTCATTCAGCGGGTGCCCGGGGTCGGAAATGTTTACAATACGGTCAAACAGATCGTCACCACCTTCAGCAGCCAACACCGCCAGCTTTTCAGCAAAGTCGTCCTGGTGGAATTCCCTCGCCCCGGCGTTTACTCCATCGGCTTTCTCACCAACAAGACGCAGGGCGAAATCCAAGCAAAAGCGGGGATCGAACTTTTCACTGTCTTTATTCCGACGAGTCCCAATCCGACGAGCGGCTTCCTTTTGCTCCTGCCGACTTCGCAGATCACCGAACTCGAGATGTCGGTCGGCGACGGCATGAAGATGATCATCTCGGGCGGCGCTGTCGTGCCGCCGTGGATACCGACTGCCCCGCGCGCCGAGACCGTGCCGGCTTTCTGAGGTGGCTGGTCCCGCGCACACCTTCGACGCCTGGGTGCTCAATCGCCGTCCACCCGCGGAATCGTTTCAAACGCTGACCATTTTTTCGGCCGAGCATGGCGCCCAATTCGCGCTGCAGCGCCTTTCAAAAAAAGCCGCGACCAACGCCAGTTTGGATCTTTTCGACGAGGCCTCACTCCTCGTCGAAGAGCCAAATCCCGGGCAGGCGGTTTTCGTCAAAGAAGCCCGTATCCAAACGCGGCATACGGCGTTGGGAAAAAACTACGAAACCCTGCAAAAAGCCTCCGCGCTCGCCCAGCTCATCGCGCGCAATCCCGTCGCCGAAGAAAGCCGGAGGGCAATCTACGATCTGCTCCGCGACTCGTTCCGCGCCTTTGCCGAAAATGTCCGGGCCGATATTGTTTATCTGAAAAGTATTTATCGATTCTGCCGCGATGAAGGCTATCCGCTGAAACAAGCTTGGGTGCCCGAGTTGCCGAGCGTGGATCGCGGTGAATTGGTCACGCTGCTCAAGCAGCCGGTCGGCACCCAAAGCGTGGACGCGAAAGTGGTCGCTCGCCTGCAACGGAATCTCGACGACTATTTGCGCCGAGAAACCGAGATCCAGCTTGAAGGCTGAGCGGGTCGGGCGAACTTAAAGGCTCTTCATGGAGTTCTCTCTCGAAAACCGGACCGCGCGCCTGAGTGTGGGCGAGCTGGCGGATTTTCAGATCGGACCGCGCGAAGGCGGAGATGGTCAACAGGGGCTTTGGCGCGCACAACTAGGCACGCATTGGCATCAGCAGTTGCGCGCGCAGATGGGCGCGGAAAATGCCTCGGCGTTATTTGAAATTCCCCTAACCGGCGAGGTGTTCCACCGCGGCTGGGTGCTTACGCTCACCGGGCGCATCGATCAGCTCATTCCGCCCGAACTGATTTCCATCGACCCGCGGCGCGTCCCACCCGCGGCGCGTCTGCGGGAAATCAAAACCGTCCTGCGCGCTCTGCCAGCGCCGGAGGAAGAACTGCGGGCAGAATATCCTTCCTACTTCGCTCAGCTTGCGACCTACCTTGCACTGGCGCGTTTGCGGGCTCCCATCCATCCCGCGCTCGCGGCCCAGACACCGGTGCACGGCGAACTCGTTTTCGTCGAAGCCGGCAGCGGACTGGTTCAGTCGATTCCGGTTACTGCGGCTGAAGAACAGCTTTTCACCGTTCAACTCGAACGTGTGGTCGAGTTTCTCGACCTGCAGCTCCGCGCGAGAGAACGGCTTCGCAATCTTCGCTTCGCGCCTGCCTTTGCAGAATTGCGACCCGGCCAAGAGACGATTCAAGACGATTTGACCCAGGCGCTCGCCCACCACCGTGTCGTGCTGTTCGAAGCGCCAACCGGGTTTGGGAAAACGGGGGCTTTGCTCGAAGCGGCGCTCTGGCAAATGCGCGCGGGACGCTTTTCCCGCCTGCTTTACTTGACCAGTAAATCAACCGGCCAGCTTCAGGTCGTGAATCAGTTAACCGCCATGGCCGATCACGCGGGGGTGAAGCCGGAATCGGAAACGGTGATCGAGCCGCACGGTCCTGGCCTTGCGATTTGGCATGTCCGCAATCGCCGCGAACATTGCATCAACACGACGTTTCATTGCGTGCGGGATAATTGCCGTTACCTCCACGATCTCGAAGCGCGCTGGAAAGCCAGCGGGCTCTCACGTTTTCATCTCTTTGAAAACGAAAAGCGGTCGATGGACGCCCTGCGCCGCGCCGGTGAAAGCGCCTTGATCTGCCCCTACGAAATCACGCGCACCGCCCTCGCCTTTCAGGATGTTTGGGTCGGCGACTACAACTATGTTTTTTCCCCCTCGAGCCGCGGATTGTTCGCCGATCAGCCCGGCTACGATCCAGCGCAAACACTGCTGATCGTCGACGAGGCGCACAATCTTCCTAGCCGAGTAGCTGATGCATATTCCTACGCGTTTCGGGCGGAAGACGCCGCTCTCGTCGCGGAAAGTTTATATCGTACGCGGGCCATGTCCGGGCTGCTGAATGTCTGGGAGCAATGGTCTCACTTTCTACATAGCCTCCCGGTCTGCGATTCGCTCGATCTTGGCCAAGAAGACGACGCGCGCCACCTGCTCGAACTGGCCTGCAAACAGCTCATGTCGACCGCGCTCGATTATTCGGAGCTCGGCACGGAAGCGTCCGAACAGCTTTGGCGCATGCCGTCTCTACAACAGGATTTGACGCAAGATTTGCCGCGTCTGTGGTGGTCGCCGCGCAAGGGCGAACTCGCCATCATGTGCCTCGATGCGGCCAAGCCGATTGGCGCCACCCTTCGGCAATTCGGGGCCGCCCTCCTCGCGTCCGCCACGCTGGGCCCCGCGGACACCTTCGTGGAAAACTGTGGGTTGGAACTCGATCATTCCGCCATTCCCACCGAGCGCGCTTCCTCGCCGGGACGGTTGGGAAAACTCAACAAGCGGGACACGACCAAGCTATTTAAACAACTTTCAACCGGCGCCCATTTGTTGGAAGCCGACCACCACCGCGGATCGCACGAGGCTGCGTTCGTGCGCGCCGCCACGCCGTGGCGCGCTCGCGCCTATCGCGTCGCGGTCGACACGCGCGTTGATACAACCTACCAGAACCGCGCGCGCTTTTACGCGACGACCGCGGAGACGATTGAAAAACTATCCGTCTCCGCGCACGCCGCTTTCGCGGCGCGAACGCGCGCCGGCGAGCGCGAGACCACCAGCGCGTGCGTGGTGGTTTTTTTCTCCAGCTATCAATACGCCGAGGCGATCGTGCGCCAACTGACCGAACGTGGCTCAACTCTGCGCGTTAATATGCAACCGCGTTTGAGCGATCTCAATGAACAGCGCGCCTGGATCGAAGAATCGCTTCTGCTATCAGATGCTATTTTTCTCGTCCTTGGCAGCAGCTTCGCCGAAGGGATCGACGTGCTCGGCGGTCGTGTCGAAACAGCAATGGTCGTCGGTCCTGCCCTCCCCGAAGTAAACGCCGTGCAACGCGCCCGCGCGGCGGCGCTCGAAGGCACTTCACGCGACGCGGCTTTCCAACGGGTTTACCGCATTCCGGGACTGCAAAAAGTAAATCAGGCGCTGGGGCGCTTGGTGCGCGCTCCGGGACAGCGAGCGCGAATCCTTCTCCACTGTCGCCGCTTTGCCGATCCGGCTTACGCGTCTCTGCTCGCCCCGGAATATCAATTCGGCACAGAAATCGATCGCGACGAAGCTCTGAGCCATTGGCTCGATGAGAGCTCGAATTTTCGCCACGAAGCACCTCGATCGGCGAACGGCCCCTGAGGATAGACGTTTCTGCTCGAAACGCCGCGTCCAAAAAGTCGGAACAGCCTCGTTTTCTCAGGGACTTCTTATATAGAACGACGCTCATTCGGTTTCCGCTTTCTTTTCCCCATGTCTCACTCCCGCCTGCGCACGCTGTTCGTGCTCGGTCTTGGGCTTGCTCTCTCGAGCGGGCTCGCCCGGGCTTCCAATCCCTTGGATCCGCTTTCTCAACAAGAGATTCGCCAAGGTTTCCGCAATGGTCGACTGCTCGCTAAGGCGAAAGCGGCGGCGCCGGCTGGTGATCTCCTGCACCAAGAGTCGTCGCGCGGCATAACATTGCGTCGGGAAATTCAGGCGGCCGGCCCGGTCCGCGTTCTCGATTTCACCAAAACGTCCGACGTGCGGGCTCTCGCCCAAAAACTTCGGGCCAGTGGTCTCTACGAATACGTTGAACCGGATTATATTCGAAAGCCGCACGCCACCCCAAACGACCCCCGGTTCGTCGATGGCACGCAATGGAATTTACAGAACACCGGCCAGGCTGGCGGTGTTTCGGGCGCAGATATCGGCGCCGCGTCCGCTTGGAATACGCGAACAACCACGGGATCGGTCATCGTCGCGGTTGTCGATTCCGGTTTGCGGACGACGCACGAAGATCTCGTCGGTGAGCTTTGGACGAACCCGCATGAGACCGATGGCAATGGTGTCGACGATGATGGCAATGGTTACGTCGATGACGTCCACGGAATCAATACGCTGGCCGCAAAAGGCACGACGGCGGACGCCGACATTTCCGACAGCGAAGGTCACGGCACCGCCGTGACGTCGGTGATCGCCGCCACGGGAAACAATGGCAAAGGCATGTCGGGCGTCTCCTGGCAAACGCAGATCATGGCTTGCAAATTCAACGACGCGTCGGAGAGCGCGACGGTCAGCAATGAAATCATTTGTATCAACTACGCCGTCGCCAACGGGGCCAAGGTCATCAACATCAGCTATGGTAGCTCTGGATATTCACAATCTGAATACGACGCGATCAAAGCCGCGCGCGACGCCGGCGTCATCCTCGTCGCCTCTGCCGGCAACGACGGCGCCAGCAACGACAATGTGATCGAATACCCGGCGAGCTACGCGTTGGAAAATGTCGTGGCCGTCGCTAACACCGACCGCACCGACCACCTCGACTCGCATAGCACGTACGGCGGCTTGGTCGAACTCGCCGCGCCTGGAACCGATATTTTGGTCTGCACGAAAGACAGTGACACAAGTTATACGCCCGAAAGCGGAACGTCGTTTTCCGCACCGCACGTAACCGCGTCGCTCGCGATGCTCGCGGCTCAGTTTCCCAGCGACACCTACCGGCAGCGAATCAATCGTCTGCTCAGCTCGGTTGACAAACTTTCTGCCCTCTCCGGGAAGGTAACCACGGGTGGCCGTCTCAATTTAGCGAGAGCACTGACGTCGACTGGCACCCCGACGCCCTTTAACGACAACTTCGCGAACGCCGCCACGATCTCAGGGGCATCCACCACGGTTCGCGCCGCCTCGATCGGCGCGACCACCGAACCGAACGAACCCGCTCCGAGTTCTGGAAGCGCGTCGATCTGGTGGAAGTGGACGGCACCGAGTTCGGGCCTGACCGTGGTGGATACCACCGGAAGCAATTTCGACACCGTCGCCACGGTCTACACCGGGGCCGCGGTCGGCTCGTTAACTCAAGTTGCGAGCAACGACAACGCTAGCAGCGGGCAAACGAGTCGGTTAACGTTCACTGCAACCAGCGGAACCACTTACTCGATCGCGATCGATGGCAAAAGCGGCGCAACCGGCATGGTTGTCCTGAGTGTCGGCCTCGCTCCCGCCAACGACGCTTTTGGTAGTGCCACGATCTTGACCGGAGAGACCGGCAAGAACACGGGGTCGAATCTCAACGCGGGCAAGGAAACCGGTGAGCCGACGCTGAGCGGCGACGGCTCCACGGGCGCGGGAAAAACCGTTTGGTTCAAATGGACCGCGCCTTCCTCCGGCGACTTTTCCTTCTCGGTTCTCACCAGCAGCTTCTCGCCGATCATCGGCGCCTATACGGGCAATACGGTCAGCGCGCTCAGCAACGTGCAAACCGACACGGACGCCGTCACAATCACCGCCACGGCAAACACGACGTATTATATAGCGGTGGATGGCACGGACAGCAATTCCGGCGCCTTCACGCTCACGTATATGAAAGGCGACGCGATCCCCTTGGGCGATAAAGTCGATCCCTCTCCCACGCTGATGGGCGATGGCTCGCTCGTGGTCATCGACGACAATGCAAATCTGCTCTATTATAAAGACGCGTCACACGAGTTCGACGTTCATATCAATGGCACTCTCGATGTGAACACGCCGGCTGCGCCTGGCCCCAATGTGATTTACGTCAGCACCACGACGGGCCTCTACGCCTATAACACGTCCGGAACGGCGAACTGGTCGAAAACCTATAGCGGAGTCGCTTCGTCACCCTCCGTCGCCGCTGACGGCACTGTCTATATTCATAGCGACGACGGATACCTGCACGCGATCACGCCCGGTGGGACGGAGAAGTGGGCCGCATCGGTTCCCGGGGTGAGCTATTCCTCTCCGGCGATCGCCGCGGATGGCACTATTTATATCGGCTCGGATAATAACAATCTCTACGCGCTGAATCCGAGTGACGGCAGTGTGCGATGGACCTTCAATGCATCGGGGCAGATCTATAGCAGCCCCGCGATCGACACGGACGGAACCATTTATTTTGGGACGCTCTCGAATCAATTCTTTGCCGTGACCGCCGCGGGCGGAATGAAGTGGTCCTACACCGCCGGCGGTAATATCAGTTCGTCCGCCGCGATTGGTGCGGACGGTACAATTTATTTTGGATGCTATGACGACAACCTTTATGCTCTGACCTCCGCGGGCGGGTTAAAATGGAAGTTCGCTACAGGGGATCAGATCCGAGCATCTTCCCCCGCAGTTGCTGCAGACGGGACCATTTATATCGGATCCTACGACGGCCATCTTTATGGCGTCACAGCGGCCGGCACCCAGAAATCGCTTTATACAACCGGAGGCGCAATTCGTTCGTCTCCGATGATCGATGCGACGGAGGGGTTATTGTTCGGCAGCGAAGATAGGCGAGAATATTTCGTCGATCTCGGCTCGGTCGGCCCCGCGAACTCCCCGTGGCCGATGTTCAAACAAAACCCGCAGCACACTGGTCAGGCCACCGTCTCAACCACGGCGCCCACGATCACGGCGCAACCGGCTTCGATCGTCGTGGCCACTGGAGGCAGCACGACTCTCAGTGTTTTCGCGTCGGGCTCCACACTGAGCTACCAATGGTACCTGAACAACGTCGCGATCCCAGGAGCGACACTGAACAGCTATACCATCGCCAGTGCGAGTACGCATGACGCGGGCAGCTACACGGTCATCGTGACGAACCCTTATGGATCGGTCACGAGTTCAGCGGCCACCATCACCACAGCGGCGGTGAGTAACATTGGTCGCATCACCAATCTATCGGCTCGCGCGACATCAGCCCCAGGCGAGCAATCACTCATCGTCGGCTTCATCACAAGCACGGGAGTCGGCTCCAAACCGATCTTGGTTCGGACACTCGGGCCATCATTGGCCGCGGCTGGCGTGAGCAATTTTCTCTCGGATCCTGCCCTCACTCTCTACAGCGGCAGCAACCCGATCCAGACCAACGACAATTGGAGCACCGACCCGCAAGTCCCGGCAGCGACGACAATCGCCGCAGCGATCCCATTGGCCAACGCGAGCGAATCAGCCATGCTTTTTAACGCGGCTGGCAGCAATGGCTACACCGCCATCGTTTCGTCCGGCAGCGCGAGTACAAATGCCTCGGGCGTATCCTTGACCGAGTTATTTGACGCGTCGCCCACGTTCACGGTGGACACACCGCGACTCACGAACGTGTCGGCTCGCGCGCAAGTCGGCACCGGCACGGGGGTCTTGATCATCGGCTTTATTATCAAAGGCGACAATCCGGTCAAAGTCCTGATCCGCGGTCTTGGCCCGCAGCTCGCGAAGGAAAGCGTCCAAAAGTTCTTGGCCGATCCCACCATGACCTTGGTCAATCAAGCCGATGGCTCGACCATCCTGACGAATGATAACTGGGGCGATGCTTCGAATGTGACTGATATACAGAGTGCGACGAGCCAGGTTAACGCTCCCCAACTCGATGCCGGTTCGAAAGACGCGGCGATCCTCACGGCACTCTCGCCGGGTGGCTACACTGCCGTGATTTCAGGCGTGAACAACACAACCGGCGTGGGCCTCGGTGAACTTTTCGAAATTCAGTAAACCGTTGGTTTGATACAATCTAAACCGCGTCCCGCCATCTTGAGAAGCGGTGCAGCGTACTCACGATCCAGAGCAAGCTTGCGTTTATTCTAAAACACGATGCGCTCGCCGAGCTGTTTTATAGTTGTGGCGGCAACGTAACGGAACTCGGCGAGGCGCTGAGAACCTTGCCTGTCGGAATGACTGGCAGTTCCAACTCCATGCTTCTCGCTCTTCGTCTCCGTCTTTTGACCGGGGTTTTATCCGTCGCTGCGCTTTGCTCCACGCTGAGCGCCGCCCCTACCGCCCTGTCTCGTGCCGAATTACAACAGGGTTTCGTCAATGGACGACTCCTGGCCAAGCCCAAGTCGGCGACAAAGGACGACCAACTTTCCGATCAGGAAACGCGTCTCGGGGTAAAACTCCACCACCAGATCAAAGGTCAAACGAGTGTTCGGGTTCTCGAGTTCTCGCCAAAGAGCAATGTGCGCCAGACCGCAGCGCGGCTCCGCGCATCGGGTCTCTACGAGTACGTTGAACCGGACTTTATTCGTCACCCGCATGCCGTGCCGAACGATCCGCGATTTGGTGAGCAATGGAGTTTGAGCAACGCCGGTCAACAAGGCGGGACGGTAAGCGCGGACATCGCGGCCGTTCCGGCATGGGATAAACGCCACGATGCATCCAACGTGATCGTCGCGATCATCGATTCTGGTCTCCGTCCGACCCATGAAGACCTCGCCGCCAATCTCTGGACCAATCCCAATCCGACTGCTGACGGCTATCTCGGCGCGATTCATGGCATCAATACGCTCGTCACGAAGGGCACAGCCGGCGATGGCGACATCTCCGACAGTGAAGGGCACGGCACCGCCGTGGCATCCGTGATCGGTGCCGTCGGCAACAATGGAGCGGGAATGTCCGGCGTCGCTTGGAAGGTTCAGCTCATGCCGCTCAAGTTCAACGATGCGACGGACGTGGCGCTCTCTAGCAATGAAGTGATCTGCATCAACTACGCGATCAGTCACGGAGCGAAGATTATCAATTTCAGCTATGGCTCGCACGGGTATTCGCAGGCCGAATACGACGCGATCAAGGCGGCGCGCGATGCCGGAGTCATTTTTGTCACGTCCGCCGGTAACGAGGGTTTGCCGCTCGAGATGGCTGGCGTTTATCCCGCGAGCTACTTGTTGGACAACATCGTAACGGTCGGAAACACGGACCGCACGGACACCCTCGCCAGCAGCAGCAATTTTGGCAACGTCGTCGACCTCGCGGCCCCTGGAACAGACATCACCGTCTGCACGAAGGACGGCAACAGCAGTTACGATACGGTGAGCGGCACATCCTTGTCGGCACCCGCAGTATCGGGCGCGCTCGCTCTGCTCACCGCCCAGTATTCGTCCGACAACTACCGGCAGTTGATCAACCGCATGCTGAATTCAGTCACTCGTCTGACCGCACTTGGCGGCCACATCGGTACCGCGGGTCGACTGAATTTGAATCAAGCGCTCAGCTCGACCAATAATCGCCCCTTCAACGACAACTTCGCGAGCGCAGCTCCCCTTTCGAATTACTGGGCTTTCGCTCGCGCATCATCGAAGGGTGCAACCTCCGAAACTCACGAGCCTAATCACGGCGCCGCCGGCGGCGCCTCGCTCTGGTGGGTTTGGGTTCCCCAGAGTAGTGGAACAGCCTACGTCGATACAGCGGGCAGTGACTTTGATACGATCGCGGCCGTGTACACCGGCACGACTTTAGCAAATCTCACCCAGCTTGCATCGAATGATGACGCACCAGGCCTCAAAACCAGCCGGCTTAGTTTCAATGCAGTCGAGGGCACGACCTACTACATCGCAGTCGATGGAAAGAATGGCGCCACGGGCGAAGTCGCACTGGCGGTCGATGTGTCGCTTCCGAACGATAACTTCGCGAACGCGTACGCGCTCAACTCGGATCTCACGGATGCGTATGCCACCGATACGATCCGCTTCAGTACGAAAGAGTCGAATGAACCAGCACTCACTGTTGGTTCGGAAACAGGCACGGGACGTTCGGTCTGGTACACTTGGCAGGCCCAAAATGCAGGGCCGGTGACCGCAACCGTATTCTCGGAGAGTTTCGAATCGATCGTCGGCGTTTATTCTGGAAACACCCTCACGAACCTTACGCTCCTTGGATCCGGGATTGAATCGGCCCCGTTCAACGCCAACGCCGGACAGACCTATTATATCAAAGTCGATACCATCGATAGCAACGTCGGTGCATTTTTCCTGAATATGGTATCGAGTTCGGACGCCATTCCGCTCGCCACTGATATCTATTCCTCTCCGGCGGTCGACGCCTCGGGCAATGTTGTGGTCGTCGATTCTGCATCGGTGATCGGATACTTCACGCCAGGCACAGGGGATGGATCCTGGGAAGCTCAGCTCTTCGATGGAAGCGTTAGCTTCAACTCACCCGCGTTCGCGGACGACGGGACATTCTATGTCACTTGTTCGACTGGAGTTTATAAAGTGTCACCGAACCAAAGCATCATCTGGTCAAAGAGCTACCCCGGCACGAGCGGGTCCTCCGCTTCACCCGGCATCGGCAGCGACGGCACGGTCTATATTCACTCTGATGATGGAACGCTTCACGCCTACACCTCTGCAGGCGTCGAAAAATGGGCGGCGAATGTCCCAGGCAGCAGCGCGTCATCTCCCGTCATCGCAGTCGACGGAACGATCTATATTGGATCGGACGATCACCATCTCTACGCGATCAATGCCGTGGACGGCATGCTTGCTTGGAAATTCGACGCGGGAGCTTCCATCCAAGCGTCGCCTGCGATCGACTGGTCCAACAGCATCGATTTCGGCACCCTCGGATCGAAGTTCTTCAGTCTCAGACCGGACGGGACTCAGCGTTACGTCGTCTCCGTCAACGATGAGGTTCATTCATCCGCCGCTATCGACAATCAAGGCAACGCATTCTTCGGCGCCAATGATGGGAGTCTGTATCGAGCTGATACCAGTGGCGGCCTGTCATTGCTCCAAACGCTCGATAGCAGCATCTATTCTTCGCCGACTCTGCTCTCGGACCAAACCCTCGTGGTGGGTTCGAGTTCCGGCATTTTCTATAAAGCGGGTCTGTCGCCTGGCATCAATACGACCTGGCAGACCGCAGGCTCTATTTTCAGCTCCCCTGCTTTCGCTTCTTCAAGTACCCAAAGTTCGATCGTGTTCGGGAGCGTTGACCATAAAGTTTATTTCCTGCCAACCAACGCCTTGCTTGGAGCTGGTGCCTGGCAAACGTTTCGCGGGGACAATGCCCGGACGGGGCGAGCCAAATCGCTCTCCAACGGCCCCATCATCCACGCGGTTTCTGCCTCGCAAGCATTTGCCGCCGGCACGAATCCCGTGCTCTCCGTTGCGGTGGAAGGAGCCGGACCTTTTAGTTTTTCCTGGTCGCTGAACGGCACACCGCTGGGTGCCACCGATGGTTCACTGGTTCTGAATAATTTCACCGCAGGGATGGCCGGAACCTACACCGTCACCGTCACCAATAACTTCGGCTCCGCGACAAGTTCTCCTATCGTCATCACTGAACAAGCGCCAGCCGATCACAGCGCTGGGCCCGGTCGAATCATCAATCTCTCCGCGCGCGCTTACACCGGAGACGACGCGAAGCGGCTCATCGTCGGCCTCATCATCGGATCGGGAACGGGATCGAAACCCATCTTGGTTCGCGGCGTCGGTCCGTCGCTCGCTCCCCGCGGCGTCACGACCTTCATCGACGATCCCGCTTTAAATCTCTATACGGGAAGCACGATTTCGTCGGCCAATGACAACTGGGGCACCGACTCAGCCGTACCAACCTCTTCAAGCGTGGTCGGGGCCGTTCCTCTCGTCACAAGCCGTGACGCAGCTCTGGTCACGAATCTGACGCAAGGCGGCTACACCGCGCAGATCGTAGGTGGATCGACCAGCAACGGAAATGGCGGCGTCGCACTCGCTGAGTTTTATGACGCATCTCCCACAATCACCAGCGACACGCCGCTGCTCACCAACATCTCCGCTCGCGCTTATGTTGGCCAAGGCGATCAAGTCCTAATCATCGGATTTATCATCGGCGGCAATTCGCCAGTGAAGGTCCTGATTCGCGGCCTCGGTCCCGAACTGACTCATCAAAGTGTGCCGAACGTACTCGCCGATCCCACTATACGTCTCGTCAACCAAGCCGATGGTTCAACGATCGTAGCCAACGACAACTGGGGCGACGCTGCGAATGTTACGGATATCCAAGCTGCGATCAGCCAAGTCAACGCCGCCCCATTCGATGCCGGCTCAAAAGATTCGGCCATTCTGACCACACTTAATCCTGGTGGTTACACGGTTGTGATCTCCGGTGTGAATAGTGCGACGGGTATCGGTTTGGCCGAACTCTTCGCCGTTCCGTAAGCAACGAAATGCCGAAATCCACACGCGGCGCTTGGCTCGAAGTGCCGCGACTCCCAAGACGAATTTCATTTCGTCTTCTGGAGACGCGCGGCTCACAAACATCAACAAAAGAAACGGTAATCGTTTCTACACACACCGTGCGTAGGGAGTGCGGTGGCACGACACCGCTTTCCAAGGCGAGGCACGACTCGCCTTCCAAGAGACGCCGAAAAACAATCTGCAAGAGGCGTCTTCCGCGCCTGCCCATCCTCTCATCCAACCCACGATCGAGCGCAGCTCGTGGCTAGAATCATAAAAGCCCGAGCTTCACGCGCTCAAAGAGAAGTCACGACCCAATCCCTGCCCTCGCAGCGCAAGGCTTTCCGATCGGCCACGTTCCTCAGCGCGTCCGGCGACGAGCCGGCGGCGACCCTGCCGTTGGGAATGAAACGACGGGGATCGGTGTCGGAGCCACGATAGTTTGCGGGGCCGTCGTCTCCACTGGGTTCACCGCCGTAGGAATTGTCCGATGCTGCACGGGGACGTAAGCTGGGCCCGATAACGCGAAATATAAAAACAGCCCTACGATCAACGTCGCGACACCGCCCGCAATATATGGAAAATACGCGGCCCAGCTCGGTCGGCTCAACCACAGCTCGATCGCCGGCACCATTCGCCGCGCCTCCTCATGATTCGGATCGAGGCTGAGGAGCTGCTCCCACAGTTTCAACGCGCGCACGTAGTCGCCTTCCGAGGTCACCAGCGCCGCGACGGCGTGCAGCGCGACAGGATCGCTCAGATCCGAGCTTCCATCCGTGATCGCGACTTCCGCATCACGCCACTTGCCGCGGCGCGCCAACGCCATCGCCTTGGCCATGCGCAAACTCGCCAGAATAGAGGGATTCGATGTATTCGACATGGCACTACGAGAGTAATCCTGAACCGTAACCGCGTGCGGTGTCGTCCAAACCCGAACGCGGCAAAAGATCCTGCAGTTGAAACACGACGGTTTTCAATTCGCTTAATTGGTTCGCTTCGACGTGCGCCCGGCCTTCCCGAATCAGCTCGGCCGCTCGTTCCTGGTCGCGCATCTGCGCCTGCACCTCCGCCAAACCCTCGAAGTGCTCGATCCAGTATGAACTTTGCCGATACAGCACGGCCGAATACATATCGGCGACTTCTTCGCGCAACTGCTTCAAACGGTCCCGATTGCGCTCGAGCACGATGGCTTTGACGTGGTCGCGCAAGGTCTTCGCGCGCGCTTGTTCGTCCGGCGTGCCGCTGTTCTCGACCATGCGATCCAGGTTGCTCAACCAATCTTCCAATTCTTTCACCGCCGTCGGCCAGACAACCTGGTTCGCAATATCGTCGAGCCTTATTTTAACATCGAGTAGCTCGCGCTCTGCCTTGAGCAGCGCATCGAAATCCACCGCCGGTTGTTGCAGCTTCAGCTCGAGATCGACGAGTTCTCGCATGCCTTGCAGATTGCGCAGCGCGTCCCCCGCCCCGGTCGATTCCGCCGCGAGGGCATTCGAATGAAGCTGATCGAATCGCGCGCGTTCTCGTTTCAACTCAGCGCGCAGCAATTCGATTTCGGGCTGCCGCACCTTGCCGCCCAGTTCGATCTTCGCCGGAAACTCTTCGTCGAGCAGCGGCACGTACGCGAGAACCGTGAGCAAGCGCGACGCATCCATCTGCAGAGTGACCTCCATCTCGCTGCCCGCCGGCAGATCGCGTTTCACTTTTTCCGCTCCAATCTCAAGCATACCGATCAGCACGTTCCGATCCGCCAGCTCGCGGTTGCCCTCGACAATCGGAATCCGCAGCACGCTGCCAGTGTGGCCCTGTTTCAAACTCGAAGAAGTCCGGTAGGATTTCGTGTACTTCGCGGGCAGCCCGTGCCCCTTTAAAAAATGCACGCCGACTTTATTGTCCGCCGTCGCTACGCCGACATTGTTGATGATCGGCTGCTCTTCGACGACCATCCCAACGGTGTATTTGAACTCTGCCGGATCCGTTTCGCAAAGCGAACCTTGGGTATCGCGCAGCTCGATCGAAAATGCGTTCTGCGAACCGCGTTGCGCGCGCGCCGTGATTTGAAACGCGCCGTTTTCCTTCAACGTCACTTTCCCGCTGCGCCATTTCGTGCCGAGGTTGGTTAACTCGACTGTGTAGCCTGCGACCGTGTGATCATCAGCGGCAAAAACTTTCCCGCCGATCAGCGGCTCCGGATCGGCGCCGACCGGGCGGTAAATCAGATCGACGTCGTACTTCTGCTTGGGCAAGGGCGACCGCGTCCGCACCGCGGTCGTGGATTTTTGGGTCCCCGCAAAAATCGCGGCGCCGCGCGCCACGATCGTCAGTGGATCAATCGTGAAATCGAACGGCACGCCTAACGCATCCTTCACCAAGTCTCGAAAATAAGGCGCGAGGGTCGGCCCACCGACGAAAATAATGCGCTCGATCGCCGAGGGCGTAAGGCCTTTTTCGAATAGAACACGTTTCGCGATCGCGACGGCTTTTCCAATGATCGGCTCCGCTGCGCGTGCCACTTCCGCGCGCGTGATCTCGGCTTCGAACGTAACGGTCTCGCCGGTGACGCGACGCAAAGTCGCTTCCAGAAAGGTCTGATCCTTGCGCGAGAGTTCGATCTTGGCTGTCTCCGCGGCGGCTTTCAGACGGATCAGATCATATTTGTAGCGCTCGCTGCCGCGCGTGAAATCGTCGATGCCGTATTCCTGCTGGACCCGCGGTCGCAGCACTTGTTCGACGATCGCCCAATCGATATCCGAGCCGCCCAAAAAATTATCTCCACCGTGGTTCGCCACGACCATCCCCGCCTCTTCCGAGCGAATCAACGCCGCGTCAAACGTCCCGCCACCAAAATCAAAAACGAGCCAATAACTTTTCCCGCTCGCGCGTTGATACCCGTAAGCGAGCGCAGCCGCGACCGGTTCCTGCAGCAACAGACTATTATGAAAACCGGCTAGCTCGGCGGCGCGTTTGGTGGCGTCGCACTGGTGCAACTCAAAAGCCGCCGGCACCGTAATCACGACTTCCGTGATGTCCTCGCCGCGTTTCTGCGCGACGTCGGCACGCAGGGATTTCAGGACCTCTGCTGACAATTCTTCCGGCCGCATCCGGCGCCCGCTGGCCCGAAAACCATATTCGAAACCGGTGCCCATGCGCCGCTTGAATTCAAGAAAAACGTCGTCCTCCGCTCGTTCATCCGCGAGCTTCGAGCGCGCGCTCTGCCCAACCCAGAGATTTCCAGCGCGGTTAATATAAATCGCCGACGGGGTGACATCAGAATCGACGTTGCTCTTGATGATTTCGGTCGACGTCCCGGTCAGCACCGCAACTGCGCTGTTGGTCGTACCGAGGTCGATTCCATAATCGATCGTGCTGCGACTCATGAGACTTTTTCCGGCGGAATGCCGACAATCACTTCGGCCAACTGCAAAAGACGATCGTTCCACATCACGGTCGGGCGAACCGCCTCGACCACGGTGTCACGGGTCAGCTCCGGAGTGGGTTGAAAAGTGAGCACTTTCACAGGCAGCCCGGGATCGTAAGGTTGATTCAACCAATCGTTCATCGTCACGCCGAGTTGAGAAAAAGTTTCGAGCGCCGATTCGACATGTCGGTAGATTCGCTTCGATTCTTCGCGCGGCTCACCGGTCGCGGGATCAACCAGTTTACCTTTCGCGCGCCAGAGATGCGTGGCCAAAGCACTCAAGGCCTGAGGCAACTGGTCATTCTCCACCGCGGGCGCGACGGGCGAAGCCGTGTTGCCCGTCCTCGCCGCCATCGCAGGTGCTCCAGCGAGCTCGGCCAATTCCGCAAGCGCGGCATCGAGCGGCAAATCAGGGAAACGGACCAGAGTGCGAGGATCGCGCGCACAAATCTGGGCCCAAAGGCCGGGGGGTTGATTACTCATGCTCAGAAAGCGCCTCCTCTTCGGTCAAAGTGGCGATAACGCGTCCCATGATGACGGCATTCCATGTCTCAACAATTAAATACTTTCGTTTCCATTCAATCGCTTCTCCCGCGCTCATGCTCCAAGCATCGCTTTCCGTGCGATGCTGCAGTGCGCGCAGAGAAATCGATTGGGGTTGATTGCGCAACGAGACAGCCGAAGGAATCCAAATCTCGTCTCGGGTAAGGGTTAGCTCGTCGAACAGCAACGCGCCTCCTTTCTTAATTTCTTCAACAATTCGGGTCACCAACGAAGGCACGATGAAAAATTCCAACGCCAGGACCACGCGGGCGTAAACTTCGGCCGCATCTTCGCCGCCAAAAAAATTTCGCTCGTCCAATACGATCTCGGTCTCGCCGAGCCGAATCGCTGCTAGCCGCCGCCGAATTCCGGAATCGGGTGACGAATAGCTACCGAAGCGCAACGCATCCACGGCCTCGACCGGCCACGTTTGGTCGTTCCATTGCAACCCGCGATGATCGAGGGCGAACACCGCGTCGCGCTCGGCCAACCGAATGGCGTGAGTCCGTCGATTGTCAAAATCACGCTGAATTTGATCGCGCTCATTTTGTCGGCGCGCCGCTTCGGCGGCTTCACAGGGAAGCTGCAGCAACACGTCATACGCGTGAAGGGCAAAGGCAATGTCGTCGCGCTCGGCCAAAGCCTGCCGCGCGATTTCTCGAAGTTGATCGGCTATTTCACTCGCCACGCCCTGTCTCGCGCTCGCCGGCAAATCCCAACCATTCCAAGCCGCGAGCATCTCTTCGACCACCACGGCATAAAGTCTCGCGTAACCGGGATCGTTCGATCCCGACGAAGCCGAACCGCGGACGGCCTGAGCCAGGGACTGCTTATAGAAGTCATGGATCCTCCGGCCCACATCCGCGGGTGCGCGCAAGCTTTCCGCATACGCTAGCGTGACCAGCGCATCAGCTTTTCTCGTCACGTTTCCGCCTGTCGCCGCCAGCATTTCCAAGATCAGTTTACAAACCTCCGTCACGGCGGAACTCGCCACGGCGGAATCTGGCCCGCACAGCGTATTCAGCGAGTGAATATCCTGTGCGCAGTGTTCGATCAGTTTCCGCGCCACCACGACGCTTTCCATTCGACCGTCCTCGAGCGCGCGGAATCCGTCCGCCACCTGCGTATCCACGCGGCGCACGACGGGGCGCACGCTGCGCGCCAACGCGGCGTCGAGCTTTTCGGGCCGGTCGTAAATGCGGCCGAGCAGAACGATGTGGCGAGACGCCGTGCGGGGTTGATTCGTTTCCACGGCTTTGAGCGCGAGGCTGCCAATGATGCCGCCCAAAACATCCGAAAAAATGCCCCGTAAGAGCCCGACCGAATCCGGTTTCAACTGCGGTTCAGCCAAGTCAACCACGCGGCGTTCGATGCGTTGCCAAAACTCAGCGCGCTCTGCGGTCAATTGCCAAAATCCGACCGCCGCTTCCCACCACCGTGTCACCTCTTCGGCCGACGGCGCGGCACTGGCTGACTCCAAATCGAGCGCCATCATCAGATGGTAGACGGCTAAATTATGGATAGCGGTGACATCGTTCGCGGCCTGGCGTTCAACCCACAACTCGACCGCGCGAGCGGGCTCATTCTGCGCGAGTCGCATGAGCGTCTCGTCGGCTCCATTTTCTGGATACGAGACGGGCCAGTACCAAAAAATTTCGGCGAATATACGTCGGAAGGGATCACTCAACGCCTGTTGTGAGGCACGAACTCGATCCGCACTCAGCGCTCCAACCGGGGCAAAGGCCCACTGCGGAACGTCTGTTTCCAGTTCGCGAGCGACCCGAAATTCCTCGGCGCGTTTCGCGATTTCCCGACTCGTCGCCAGAACGGTCAGACCGAGTCCGCGAAACGGATTTTCCTTCAAAAGTTGACCATGCGCATTCTCCCAAGCCGTCACGACGAGCGAGGGTCCGGGTTGATGAAGAAAGCTTTCGGTATTCGGGGCAGAATCGACCATGGGTCGGTTTACGCTGGAGTGGTAACGGTTACGCGAATGCGTCTCGATTGTCTACAGGGTTTCGGTCGGCAGCGCATGCCGTTGGGCGACCCATTCAGCGACGACCTTCCCGCCATCGAGGTGTTCTTCGACAATGCGGGCGCAACGCTCCGGAGTCACTTGCCCGTACCAAATTCCCTCCGGATAAACGACCATCCATGGGCCGCCGGTGCAAATGCGAAGACAGGCCGCTTTGGTGCGTAACGCAGGAATCCCACGCGTTTTCAACGCCTGTTTGAGAAACTCCCACGTCGCCAGGCCTTGTTCCGAAGCGCAGCAATTAGGGCCGACACAGAGGAAAACATGGCGGCGCGCCTGGGCTAAATTCATGGCGGCAAAAGTTTTTTCAACTGTTTCGGGGTCATTGCTATCCATGTTTTTATCCCGTCAAAAGGAAGGACGGGGAGCGAGAAATTTTGTAACGAAATCGCCGCAAACCGGATGATCCCCTCGGAACGAAGCGACTCCTCCGTCCGGTGTATCATTGACGCTGGGTGGAACTCCCTATTACCGTCGACGCCGTTCCCCTCCCAACCTGCGTTAAATCCGCGTAATTCCAATATGGATACAGTACCTCCCCCGCCGCCAGTTGCGGCTGCGACCGCTGAAGCATCGCCGGCCGACGACAAGACCGTCGCGATTGTCTGCTACCTAACTGTGATCGGCTTTATCATCGCGTTGGTCATGCGCGGTAATCGCCGTTCGCCCTTTGTGGCGTTTCATCTCCGCCAAATGCTCGGTTTTTTGATCGTAGGCATCTGTTGCTCGTTCCTGATGATCATCCCGATTCTCGGTTGGATTCTAGCACCTCTGCTCTTCCTCGCGTTACTTGTGCTCTGGATCATCGGTTTCCTCGGTGCACTCAACGGCACGACGAAGCCGGTTCCCGTCCTCGGCGCGAATTTCCAAAAGTGGTTCGCCACCGCGTTCGTCTAAACGCCTCAACCTACGTTTTTCTTTCGCCTCGAGGTCTCAAAGCCTCGGGGCTTTTTTGCGTCTCGCGACTGCCTTTTCCAGCCTCACACTTACCCGATGCCCCTTTCGTCGATACCCGCTCTCGTCCACGCGCTCGGTCCTCGCGTCGATGAATTCCGCGAACGCTTGATCCGCTGGAGCGATCAAAACTCCGGGAGCGAAAATGCTTCCGGTTTGATCGCCATGGCGGAGCTTCTTCGGCGCGAGTTCGCGACGATTGCGGCTCATGATGGCGCGATCGAGCTGGTGCAATTGCCCGACCACGCGGCGCCGGTCCTTCGTGTCACGTTCCACCCAAACGCGCCGCGCCGAATTCTTTTCAGCGGACATTACGATACCGTCTATGGCGCGTCTCATGCCTTCCAAAGATGCGAACGCCTCGGCGACGATAGGCTGCGCGGCCCCGGCGTAATCGATATGAAAGGAGGTCTGTTGGTGATGCTCGCCGCCCTCGAAGCATTTCTGCAAACGGCCTCGGCCGACCAAATCGGCGGCGAGATCCTCCTCACTCCCGACGAAGAAACCGGTTCTGTCGCCTCGCGCGGGCTCCTCGAAGCTGCGGCGCTCTCGAAAACGTTTTCCTTCGCCCTCGTCTTCGAACCGGCTCGCGAAAACGGCGATCTCGTCCGCGCGCGGATGGGCACAGGCATTTTCAAGGCGGTTTGCCGTGGCCGTGCTGCGCATGCGGGCCGCGCCCCCGAGCAAGGGCGCAATGCCATCGTCGCCCTCGCCGAATACCTGCCGCTAGTCCACGCGCTCAACCAGGAGTTTTCAGGCGTGTTGCTCAATATTGGCCGCATCTCTGGCGGCGAGGCCGTGAACATCGTCCCCGATCTCGCGGTTGCCGAAATCAATGTGCGCATCGCTCGCGCCACCGACGCCGAGCGCGTGCTCGCACGGCTCCGTGCATTGGCCGAGCCGATTAACCAACGCGAAGGCTTCTCGCTCCAAATCGAAGGCGCCTTCAATCGGTTGCCGAAAGAGGTCACGCCCGTCGATGAAGCGATTTTCCGCGCTTGGCAAAAGACGGCCGCAAAACTCGGCTGCCAGTTGGGTTGGCAAGACGTCGGAGGAGGTTCGGACGGCAATCTTCTCGCGGCCGCCGGACTGCCTACGCTCGACGGCCTCGGACCGGTCGGCAACCACCTGCATTCACCGAATGAATACGTTGAACTGCGGTCGCTCGCACAGCGTGCCCAAATCGCCGCCCTCTTCTTGCACGACCTCGCTGAAAATCCGGAATTGATCGAAGGGATCAGCTAAATCGATTGAGCATTTTCATGGCGGATCGGATTGCTTCGCAGCCACGCCCTCGCAAAGCTGATTCTTTCAACCCATGACAAAACCAGGCGTGTTTATCGGCACGGACAGCGGCGCAACGACTTCCAAAACCGGTGGGGTTTGGGCCGATGGTTCGATTATCTCGACCAAGCTGCTCCAAAGTTCGACCAATTCGCAGATCGGCACGAAGGCCGTCGTCGAAGGCTGGGTTAAAGGCGTGGTCGGATTCTTGGCGGAAAACAAACTGACCTGGGATCAAGTTCAAGGGCTCGGTCTCGCCATTCCCGGACCGTATCAACGCTATGGGGTGCTCGATCGCTCCGCGAATCTTCCGAAAAGTTTCGAAGGCTGGGATTTTTATAAAGACTATAGTGACGCGCTTGAAGTCGCCGCTGGCCGCGTCATCCCGCTGGTCGTTGGCAACGACGGCAACTACGGTGGCGTGGGTGAAGCCCACCGCGTGCGCGGCGACCGCAAAGCCGGTGTCCTCATGCTCGCTCCGGGCTCGGGTCTCGGTTGCGCCTATATCGATCCCAATGGTCTGCCGCTCGACGGCGACACGCTGGCGGGCATGGAAGGCGCGCACATGCCAGCGGCCTTGCACCTCCTCGGAGTCGGCGCTTATCCCTGCGGTTGCGGCCGCACCTGGGGATGCGTCGAAGCCTACACGACGATTTCGGGCTTACCTCACCTCTTGAACGATTTTCTCAAAAAATATCCCGACCACGAGTTGGCCAAGTCGACCGCCACGCCGAAAGACAAGGTGCTCTCGCTCCGCGGTCGCGCGCAGAAAGGCGACGCTCTCGCACTCGACATTTTTGACTTCCAAGCGAAGGCGCTCGGCCTTCACGTCGCAAATCTGGCCATGGCGTTGGACCCAGAATTCGTCGTCATCGGCGGCGGCCTAATGGATCCGGAATCAACCACGCAGGAATTTCGCGATCGCTATCTCGGCAAACTACGCGATGCCGCATTGCCTTATCTGTGGCCGGCACAGCGTGAACGGATGCGCATCGTCCCCGCTACCCTCGGCGATCTCTCGCAGTCGATCGGAGCCGCTTTGGTGGCGCTGTTCACGTCGAAGCTGAAAGCAGCCTGATAAGGCCTTCCCTGGGAGCGCGGACATTCTTGTCCGCCCTCGCTAGGGGCGCGAGCCTAGCTCGCGCTCTTTTTGTAATCAGCCGCGAGCTTCGCTCGTCAAATCGACCGGGCGGACAAGAATGTCCGCGCTTCCAGGGAAAGCCTCCAGCCTTTCCGTTTCTATGTCCTTTCTCGATCGCTGTCGGCCTCTCTACACGAATCGCGATTTCCGTGTCATCCTGGTCCTGAACATTTTTCTCGGCCTGGCGTATTCGTTCGTCGTGCCGTTCATGTCGATGTTCGGCACTCAGGAGTGCCACATGAACGCGATGGTGTTCGGTCTGTTCATGACGCTGACGGCGATCTCGGGCGTTTTCTTCGGTTCGTTGTTGGCGCATTGGTCCGATACCCGATTTAGCCGCAGAACGATTCTCTTAACGGGTGGTATTGCCGGCATGCTCGGCTACCTCGGTTATGCGTATTTTCGCACCTTTCTGCCGCTGACGCTGGTTGGCGTTTTCGTTCTCGGCATTTCGTCGATTACCTTCTCGCAGGTCTTCGCTCTGGCGCGCGAGCAACTCAGCATCGCGCAAATTCCCCGTCAAGAGACCGCGTTTTATATGAACGCGTTTCGTATGTTCTTCGGTCTCGCCTGGACGATCGGTCCCGCCATCGCATCATGGATCATGGTCGCGTCTTCCTTTGCCGGACTATTCATTACTGCAGCCGCGACATTCCTGCTCTTCACTCTCGGCGTCGCTCGTTACATTCCGGAACCGCTCGAACACGAGACGCGTACCCGCGCTTTGAATACGCCGTCCGTCTGGCCAGTCTTGAAGCGCTTCGACGTGCTCGCGCATTTTACGGCTTTCGTCCTGATCTTTGCGGGTAGCACCATCGGTATGATGAACCTTCCGCTCATGGTCCTGAAAGATCTCGGTGGCACCGAGCGGGATGTGGGTGTTGTGTACACAATCTCTCCGATTTTTGAACTGCCCTTCATGCTGTATTTTGGGCTGCTCGCCACGCGGATGGACCCGGCGAAAATTATCCGCATCGGTGTTTTCATCGCGCTGGTTTACTACCTGTTGTTAACCCTCACGCATGCGCCGTGGCATATTTATCCGATGCAGATTCTCTGGGCCGCTTCGATCGCCGTGACCTCGGGCGTAGCCATCACCTATTTTCAAAACTATCTGCCAAAACACGCCGGTACCGCGACCAATCTATATGCCAATGCCAGCCGTATCGGTTCGACGCTTGGTTACATTCTATTCGGGGCGTTGGCCTGGCATATCGATTACCGTTACGTCTTCTTTTTCTGCGCCAGTCTGATGGCGGTGACACTCGGACTGATGTTTATTCCGGGCAAAGTGGAAGAAGCCTAACCAGACTTTTCTCGCGGTCGTTTTTCGTTTAACTCACGCCGTGCCTAAACAAAGCGCAGGTCTGCTCCTCTTTCGCCGAAAGCCAGCCTTGGAGGTTTTTCTCGTGCATCCTGGCGGCCCTTTTTTCGCCAAAAAAGATGCCGGCGCTTGGACGATCCCGAAAGGCGAATTCACCGACGAAGAACTCGCACTCGCCGCTGCGCAACGCGAGTTTTTGGAAGAAACCGGTTTCCCTCCCCGCGGACCGTTTGCGCCACTCGACACGATCAAACAGAGCGGTGGCAAACTCGTCCACGCCTGGGCTTGTGAAGGTGATCTCGACGCCGAAAAAGTTTCGAGCAACACCTTCAGCATCGAATGGCCGCCGAAATCGGGTAAACAGCGTGAATTTCCCGAAGTCGATCGCGCCGCGTGGTTCACGCTCGAAGCCGCGGCGGAAAAAATGAACCCCGCGCAGACCGCGTTTCTCGACCGACTCCGCGACTTGCTCGACGGAACATCGCCGCCTTTTTAGTCATGATCAAATTGGCAATCGTCGGCACGGGTGGAATGGCCCGCACGCACGCCCGAAAATTCGGGGAAATCCCCGGCGTGAAACTCGTCGCCTGCTGCGACGTCGATCTCGGCCGCGCGCGCGATTTCGCGACGGCATTTTCCATTCCCTTTGTCTACGGAGATCTGACGCAGTTGCTCAATCATGCCGATGTCGACGCCGTGACCAACGTCACCCCGGACATTTATCACGCACCGCTTTGTCTCGAAGCGATCAAGGCCGGCAAACATATCTTCTGCGAAAAGCCGCTCGCGACCAGCGCCGCCGACGCGAAAAAAATGGCGGATGCCGCCAAAAATGCGGGCGTGATCAACCTGGTTAACTTCTCTTACCGCAACAGCGCCGCCCTCCAGAAAATCGCGGACCGCGTCGCCCGTGGACATCTGGGCCGTATCTTTCACGTTCAAGCGCATTATCTCCAGAGTTGGCTCACCTCGAAGGAATGGGGTGACTGGAAAATAGGACCGAAATGGCTTTGGCGACTGTCGACTCAGCATGGCAGCAAGGGGGTGCTTGGCGACGTCGGTGTGCATATTCTCGATTTCGCTAGTTTCCCGGCGGGCGACATCAAGGCCGTGAACTGCCTGCTCAAAACATTCGACAAGGCGCCGCGCAATCGGATCGGCGAATATCCTCTCGATGCGAATGACTCCGCGATCATCACCGTTCAATACGCGAGCGGGGCGATCGGGGCCGTGCAAACGACGCGCTTCGCCACCGGCCACGTCAACTCCCTCCGCCTCTCGCTTCACGGCGAGAAGGGCGCCTTCCGCGTTGATCTCGATGCTTCGGCGACCGATTACGAGGAATGTTTTGTTCAAAAAAGCGAAGGCAAGACCTCCCCGTGGACGACAGTCGCCGCGCGCCCGGTTCCCACGCTCTACGAACGCTTCATCCGCAGCATCAAGAAAGGCGTCAACGACCAACCCGATTTTCAACGCGGCTGGAAGATTCAGCAAGCGCTTGATGCCTGTGAAAAATCTCATCTTACCGGCAAAACGATCATGATCCCATGAATGACGCAGCCGCGTTCGTGAGAAGGCGCGCCTTGCACGCTGCAACGTCGCACGCCCGCGTTCTCACGAACGCGGACCTACGCACGGTGTTTCGCTCAAACCCTCCCTCATCTACCCTCGCCGAAGCTTTCGCATTTTTTATCGTAGTGCCATTTGCACTACAAACGATTCCATTTTTGATGTGCCCGCGTTCAGATGAAACCGGCTAGGCACGGCACTTCGTTTCAAACTCCCCCTCATCCGCCTCGTCGAAATTTTCGCCTCTTCTCTCGTAGTGCCATTAACACTACAAACCAATCAATCTTATGACACCACTTCGCATCGGTACTCTGGCTGGAAAAGGTCCTCGCACCGCAGAGTACATTCGCGCTATTCGCCCGCACGGCTTCGAGTGTTTCCAGATTAATTTCTGGCAAGAATTAAAAGGGGCCGATCTTGGACAATTGGCCCTCGATGTCCGGGAGGCCTTGGCTGGTTCTGACTCGGTTGTTTCCTCACTCGGGATCTATGGGAATCCGCTCGGCGCAGAAGCAATCGACGCCGAAACGCGCCGCATTTGGGGAGAGATGATCGATCGCGCGCACGAATTCGGCACGAACTTGGTCTGCGGTTTCACCGGCCGCGTGCCGGATAAATCGATTCCGGACTCGATTCCCCGTTTCAAAGAAATCTTTGGGCCGCTCGCGAAACGAGCCGCCGATCGCGGGGTTCGAATCGCCTTTGAGAATTGTCCGATGGGCGGAGATTGGCAGAGAGGCAGTTGGAATCTCGCGCACAATCCAGCCGCGTGGGAACTCCTTTTCGACGCGCTGCCCGATGCCAACCTCGGACTCGAATGGGAGCCGTGTCACCAAATGTGCCAGTTGATCGAACCGTTGCCGCAGTTGCGCCGCTGGGTGCCGAAGATTTTCCATGTGCACGGCAAAGATGCGACGATCCACTGGGACGTGGTGAAGACAGAAGGCATTGGCGGCGCGAACCGTTTCGCTTGGCATCGCACCCCTGGTTTTGGCGACACCAACTGGATCGAAGTGATCAGCGAGCTTCGCCGTCACGGTTATGAAGGCACGATCGACATCGAGGGTTGGCACGACCCTGTTTACCGCGACGACCTCGAACTCACCGGCCAAGTTTTCGCGCTGAATTACTTGAAACAATGCCGCGCGCCCTTCGTCGCAAATCCCAAAGGCTTCGAACGCAAGGAGCCGAAATAAACGCAGACCTGTGACCACGCGCGCCGCGCCTTCGCCGCCGTTCCCCTCATAGGGCGCGAAATTGATTTAGCTTTCCTGCGACGCTGGTCCCTCCCCTGCGGGCGAATGAATTCGCCCGTCCAAAGCGGTGACAAGTCACCGCACTCCAAAACGGAGGCGCTCCGCAAGATCCTGTCTCACCCACGTCCTCGCACTTAAAAACAGTCTCTCTCGCAGCGACCTTCCGATATGGAGTGCGGCGACTCGTCGCCGCTTGCCAAGGCGAAATTCATTTCGCCTTCCCGCGACGCTGCTCCCCTCCCTGCGGGCGAATAAATTCGCCCGTCCAAAGCGGTGACAAGTCACCGCACTCCAAAACGGAGGCGCTCCGCGAAGATAAAACGTTTTCCTTTCAAACGTTTCACCAACCTATTTCAGATTAGCCTTTCAAAGGCCTACTCCCATTTTCAGTCCCTCGTCACCTCCCTCATCGGCCTTCAATCCTCAGCCATTCGCTCCTTCAGTCTTCCAGCCCTCAGCCTTTCCGTGCTTCCGTCCTTCAGCCTTCAGCCCTTCAGCCTTTCAGCCTTCTAACTTCCTCCTTTGCTTCCTCTCGTCGTCCAAGATCTCCGGAAAAGCTACGGCTCATTTGAAGCCGTTAGGGGCGTAAGCTTTCGCGCTGAGCCCGGAGAAATCTTCGGTTTGCTCGGCCCGAATGGCGCGGGAAAAACGACCACGCTGGAATGCGTGCTCGGCCTGCGCCGGCCGGACGCAGGAAACCTATTTCTCGGCGAAATCGACCTCATCCGCGATTCCACTGCGGCCAAATCTCTGATTGGCGCGGCGCTCCAATCGGCCCAACTCCAAGACAAAATCACGCCGCGTGAAGCGCTCCGTCTTTTCGGCGCCTTTTATCCACAGCCCCGCTCCCCCGAGGTGATGATCGAGGAATTTCAACTCAACGAAAAGGCCGACGCGCCTTTCGCGTCGCTCTCGGGTGGTCAAAAACAACGGCTCTTTCTCGCCCTCGCCTTTGTTCATCAACCGCGACTGGTCGTGCTCGATGAACCGACGGTCGGCCTCGACCCCACCGCGCGCCGGGAACTCCACGCCGCCATTCGACGCGCTCGCGCGGCCGGTTGTGCACTCGTGCTGAGCACGCATGACCTCGCCGAAGCCGAACAACTGTGTGACCGGCTCGCCATCATCGATCAGGGCCGTATCGTCGCGGCGAATACGGTCAACCAGCTCATCGCCACGTCACGCGCGCGCCCGCGCCTGTGCCTCCGCGCCCGGACGCGCGAAGGCCACCCCATCGGCCTCAGCGGCTGGGAGCAGATCGACGCAGTCACTCAGGTCAGTCAGCGAGGAGACGAACTGGTGATCGCGACTGATCAGGTCAATCGCACCACGGTCGCGCTGGTCCAACGCTTGCAAGCACGCGGCGAGGAACTCCTCGACTTGCGGGTCCAACGTCCGTCGCTCGAAGACGTTTTCTTCGAAGCCACCGGACGCGTGTATTCGGAAACCGGTGACGCAGCGAAAACCGCACATCCCGATCAATCCGAAAAGAACGATCGCTCATGAGCCGTTCCGGAAATCACGACTCCGACATCGCTCCACCGGAAACGCGCGTTTCGGCTCATCTCCCTGCTGCGGTCTGGCAGCATTTCTTGCTCACGCTCCGTCTCAACTTCCGCAGCCCGCAAGCGATCATCTACGGCTACTTCGTTCCGATTTTGTTTCTCCTCGCGTTCGGCAGTGTCTTTCGCGCGGACACGCCCGTGCTCGCTCACGAAATGGGACAACTGCTGACGTTAACCATTCTCGGCGGCGCGTGCTTTGGTTTGCCGACGGCGCTGGTCGCCGAACGTGAACGAGGTGTTTGGCGGCGTTATCGTTTACTGCCGGTCAGCGTGGGCTGGCTCGCGCCGACGACGTTGATCTCGCGCATCATCCTCGTGACTTCAGGCGCCGCTCTCCAAATCGCGCTGGCCCGTCTGATTTACGGCACGCCGTGGCCACTGCATCCCTGGCAAGCCACGGGAGCATTTCTGGTGGTGACCATCGCTTTTCTCGGGCTCGGTCTCCTCATCGCGGCGCTCGCGAACGATGTTCCCGCGGTCCAAGCGCTCGGCCAGTGCATTTTTCTGCCGATGATCATGATCGGTGGCGTCGGTGTGCCGCTCGTCACGCTGCCGACCTGGGCGCAGTACGTCAGCGCCTTCATGCCGGGGCGTTACGCAGTGGAAATGCTGCAGTTCAGCTATGGTGAACCAGGGGGGCTCGATGGCGTTATTTTCCCTTTTGTCGCACTCATCGTCATCGGGCTCGCGGCGTTGCTTGCGGGATTAAAACTTTTCCGATGGGACGGAAATCAAAAACTGGGAGTCGGTGGACGAGTGGGTTTTTCCTGTGCGCTCGGCGCTTGGATCGCGATCGGCATTGCGGCGATTACGATGGGCCGAGTCGCCCCGTTGCTCAGTCGTGGCGAAAACTATCACGAAATCACAGCCGCTGAAATCGATTCTATCCACTATAACGATTTGCCCGAAGATGCTGAAATCGTGAGCCGTTTCTCGCCGCCGCTGAAGGCGAGCGACTTCGTCGATCGGCTCGGCGAGCTCGATCAAAAGCTCAAGGCCTGGGCGCCGGGCCGGATCGAAGACGTCGGCCAGCGTGCGCGCAATTTGCTCAGCATTGCGGCGATTGCGGATGTCGAAGAAGACCCGCTAGAAGGTCAGATCGCGCGAGGCATTTTTGACCAATTAAAAGCGACCGTGCCAAAGTCCGAGTTAGAAAAAGTTCTCGCGTGGATCATACTCGCTCCCGATCGCGGCAACGTCGTGATGAATGCCCATGAACTCGGCTTTCGGCCGATCCCCGGTGATAAAATTATTCGCGAGCGAAGCGGATTGTACGCGAAAAAATACTTAGGGCGATTGCTGGGGAAGATCAGGGACTAAAAGACGTTATTTGCGACTCGCTCGAATCCAATCGTTCGATCAGCCGTGCGTAGGGAGTGGGGTGGCACGACACCGCTTTCCAAGGCGAGGCATGACTCGCCTTCCGGCGACGTTGCTCACCATTTTATTCGCGGGAAGATCAATCCTTCTTGCTCGATGCCATCGCGGGCCGTCGTGCCGGCCCGTCAAAGCGGTGTCGTGCCACCGCACTCCCTACGCACCGATACGCACGAGAAGTTCAAACATCGCCAACGTCTTTCAGCCGCGGAAGTGGCCTCCCTACAATCACACCGTCACCACCGTCCTGCTCTCCTTCTGGTGTTTCACGTCGGTCAGCGCCACGAGCAAATCGTTTTTCGACAAGCTCCCGATGAGTGTCTTCGATCCGTCTGGCGCGACCACGGGAATCCGTTCGATCGGCGACTCTGCGAACACCGCCAACGCATCGGGGAGCGCCGCGTCCGGCGAAATCGTAGGAAATTCTTCCCGCAAAATATCCGTGGCCAACACGCTCGTGGCGATGTCGGGTTGACCCAGAAATGCCTTGATATCGTGCAGCGAAACGACTCCTAAAAACCGGCCTTTCTCGTCGATCACGTACAGGTTATTGATCCGTGTACTGATAAAAGCATTACAAATTTCCTGAAACGACGCGCCCGGTGAAACCACCGCAGGATTGGGCCGGACGAGTTGGCGAAGATTGATTTCCGGCATCCGGTTTTCTGGATCGAGTTCGGCTTTGCGCCGGAGAAATTCCGCATAGAGCGACTCGCCCATCTGACTCTTCGCCGCAAAATACGCCACCGTGCTCGCACACATCAGCGGCAAAATGATGTCATAGCTGAGCGTCATTTCAAAGAGCATGATGATCGCCATCACGGGCGCGTGACTCGCCGCCGCTAGAAACGCGCCCATGCCGACGAGCGCGAATGCCTGCGGGTCAAGGCTCGGCCAAATCGCATGCGCGCCCACACCGAAGAGGTAACCGAAACTCGCGCCCATAAAAAGCGTGGGCGTGAAAACACCGCCAGGCACGCCGGAACCAAAACTGGACGCCGTCGCGAGCCATTTGAAAACGACCAGGAGCGCGAGCGACTCCCAAACGATCTGCCCCTTGAGAATCGCCAGCGTCACGCTGTAGCCGTTGCCGCAAACAGTCGGGAATCGAATCGCTAAAACACCAACGATTGCGCCGCCCAGAGTCAGCTTCGCGAGTAAAGGAAGTTTAAGCCGATTAAATCCTTTTTCAGCGTAGCGCAGTGTCTGCAAAAAGAGCGGCGCCAACGATCCCGCAACGAGCCCGAGCACAGCGTACGGACCAATTTCCCACGCCGAGTTGAAGGTGAAGGCAGGAACTTGATAGAGATTGCTCGCGTGACTCAGCCCGCGAACGACGAGCGCCGCCGCGACCGCGGAGATAACGAGAGGTCCGAGGCTTTCCATCGCGATCGTTCCGAGAATAATCTCCGCCACGAAAAAGGCGCCCCCGATCGGCGCATTGTACGCCGACGCGATGCCTGCCGCTGCACCGCAAGCGACCAGCAAACGCAGGCTCGTGACCGGGAGTTTTCGCCAACGTCCGGTCAGCGACGCGGTCATCGACGAGAGTTGCACCATCGGACCTTCGCGCCCGATCGAGGCGCCCGCCGCAATGCCGCAAAGCGCAGCCAAACTCTTGGTCATGCTGGTCCGGAACGAAAGCCGGCCATCTCCCAGAGCGATCGCCTCCATGTAATCCGTCGTGCTGCGGCCCCGCGCGATCCGTTTTCCCAGCAATAAAATCACGCCGGTCAAGAAACCGCCCAAGGTCGGAATGGCCAACCGTCGCCACGTGTCGAGTTGATCGAAGGATTCGACGATACCGGCGGGCGATCCGGTCAACGCGTAGTGTAATAATGATACAAGCTCGCGAAATCCGATCGACGTCAGCCCGCCGAGAACGCCGACAACTCCCGCCCAAAACAAAGTGATTTGCCACTCACTCGGAGCGAAGTGCTCCGCGAGCCAGACTCGCACCTTGACGAGCCGAACGAGCCCACGCGTGAGAGCTTCGACGGGGGCCGCGGATTGAAGCCGCTTGAACGAGTCGTTCACACGATCAAGGGCTCAACACACTTTCAAATTCGTTCTGATTTTTCGCGGCCAACAAACGCGCGCGGACCGCCGGATCGCGCAAACGCGCCGTCAATGCCGCGACCAGTTGCAGGTACTCCGCAGGCTGTTCTTTTGGGGTCAGCACCATGAAAACCAGTTTCACCGCGGGATGCTGCGCGTCAAACGCAACTCCTGCGCCGCACCGCCCCGCCAAAAAAATAATCCGTTTCACCGCGGCCGTGCGCGCGTGAGGGAGGGCAATATCCGTCGACAGCGCCAACGGCCCCGCCGCATGCCGGGTCATCAAATCGGCCCATGCCTTTTCCTGATCCGCCATCGCATCGGACTTCGCCGCCTCGTCGAACATTTCCTTCAACACCTCTCCGATGTCGCGGCTTTGTAAGTCCAGCAGCGCGGCATCGAGAGAAGGGAGTTGAAGAAGAGGCATAAGGTTAAAGGTCGGTGAGGGCATTCATCGCCCTGGTGCTTAGAACACGCCAAAGCCTGGCGGTTGCGTCCTAATGTGTAAAAAAACACCAGCGCGGAAATTCCGCAACTCGTTCGCTCAGAAGATCGGCGAGCAATCCGCCCGGTTAAGGAAAATCGACGCTCAAGGCGTAAGCCAAGCCGCCACGGGACCCCTGAGGTCGAGTTCCTTTGGCGAGCACGCCGTCGTCGTCGTGCTACCCGGGCGCTCGTGCGGAGCCGCCCAAACATGAACGATTCCGATAATGAGAATCACCCCAAGCGGAAGGAGACGTTTCCAGGAGGCGTGCATGTCACGTCACACAAACGCAAAAATGAAAGCCCGGCAAGTCATCGATCAAAGCCCGGCAAGTCGCGGATCAAAACCCAGCCAGTCATCGATCAAAGCCAGGTACATCACGGATCAAAGCCAGGTAAGTCACCGAAGATTTCACTTCATCCTCAGAAAAGAAGCGCCCGCCTAATCAGCGGTTGTTCACCCCGCCCTCTGCTGCCTCCCCGGTAGCTGCGCGTCTTGACGCGCGGACTTAACGCCGGGAAATCTGCATTCCCGTTTCACACGGAGGATACGCCGCTCTCCGCGCGTTAAAACGCGCAGCTACTTGGAGCGCACGATCACTGAGGATCCGTGTGGGCTAATCCACGGTTGTTCACCCCGCCTTCTTGCTGCCTCCCCTGTAGCTGCGCGTCTTGACGCGCGGACTTAACCCCGGGAAATCTGTATTCCCGTTTCACACGGAGGATACGCCGCTCTCCGCGCGTTAAAACGCGCAGCTACTTGGAGTGCACGATCACTTAGGATCCGCGTGGGTAATCCGTGGCTATGCATTCTCGCCCTCTTGCTGCCTCCCCCGTAGCTGCGCGTCTTGACGCGCGGACTTAACCCCGGGAAATCTGTATTCCCGTTTCACACGGAGGATACGCCGCTCTCCGCGCGTTAAAACGCGCAGCTACTTGGAGCGCACGATCACTGAGGATCCGCGTGGGTAATCCGTGGCTATGCATTCTCGCCCTCTTGTTGCCTCCCCCGTAGCTGCGCGTCTTGACGCGCGGACTTAACGCCAGGAAATCTGCATTCCCGTTTCACACGGAGGACACGCCGCTCTCCGCGCGTTAAAACGCGCAGCTACTTGGAGTGCACGATCACTTAGGATCCGCGTGGGTAATCCGTGGCTATGCATTCTCGCCCTCTTGCTGCCTCCCCCGTAGCTGCGCGTCTTGAC